>ERZ1669248.117-NODE-117-length-47667-cov-51.355877_pt1 | contig 47667 bp, 43 predicted proteins | sample MGYA00579296_ERZ1669248 | MGnify/ENA primary metagenome ERZ1669248 (study PRJEB41166, sample SAMN08046057) | hot springs metagenome | biome: hot spring; feature: neutral hot spring; material: thermophilic sediment; isolation source: thermophilic sediment from...
ATTCCCTGCTCTCGCAGGGTTTAGCCCGCGCCCGGTCTCGAGCGCGTTACTCCTACCCCTCTCCTCAAGAGGCTCGGGGTTATGAGTCTTGTCATTGTCTCGGGAGCGTAGGTTTAACTTATTGTGCTCACTATATCTATTATGTATCGCTTGAGAGTAACGTAAAGCCTCCGTCAGCAGACCCGCTAGCTGTCTTAATGTTTGCTAAGGTAGCGCTAGAAGCAGGGGTACCGCTCTTGATTGTCTCTTGACGCAACCACGAACTAATAGGAATGAACGTCAAGAGACTTCCGCCTCACCTAGAGGGCTCGCCTAGCTCATCCCGCGGGTTCGTGAGCGGCTGTCGAGCCAAAACGGCACTAGGTTCCTTATCCCCTCGCAGAACTCCAACACATATAGAGTCCACAACTTATATTCCGCTAAACACAAAATTGCTTACAACTATACTGCCGTAAGCTTAAATATCGTTGTGTGATCAGATATAATGAGAGGTGTGTATCAGTGGGTGAGTATGTTTGCAGAGCTTAAGATCTACAATACTAGGACTAGGTCTTTAGAGGTATTCAAGCCTCTCAATGGTAACAGAGTATTCATGTTTGTGTGTGGTCCTACAGTCTACGACTACTCTCATATAGGTCATGCAAGAGTCTTCGTGTTCTTTGACGTTGTTGCTCGCTGGTTAAGGAGTTTAGGGTATTCACTCTTCTACATAGTAAACATAACAGACGTTGATGATAAGATAGTGTGGAGAGCGGCTGAGGAGGGAGTCCACCCCTTAGATCTTGCTAGGAGGTATGAGAAGTACTTCATTGAGGACATGGTATCGCTTAACGTGACTTCTCCTAACCTCTACGCTAGGGCTTCTGACTACCTGAAAGAAATATTTGAGCAGATAGAGAAGCTTATAAGTAAGAATCACGCGTACGTCACGCCAACAGGAGTCTACTTCGACATAACCACGTTCACGGATTACGGCAAGCTGTCGGGTAGAGACCCTAAAGAGCTAGTCGTTCACAGAATTGAGCCAGACCCTACGAAGAGGAATCCTGGAGACTTTGCTTTATGGAGAGTCAGGCCTAAACACGAGTTCGGCTGGGACTCGCCGTGGGGTTACGGCAGGCCTGGGTGGCACATAGAAGACACCGCAATAACTATCAGGCATTTCGGTCCTCAGTACGATATTCACGGCGGCGCGATAGAGCTGGTATTCCCTCATCACGAAGCTGAGGTAGCTCAGGCAGAGTCTTTTACCGGCGTAAAACCATTCGTTAATTTCTGGGTTCACGTGGGTTTGCTCACAGTAGGTGGTGAGAAGATGAGTAAGTCGTTAGGGAATTACGTCACTATAAGGGAAGCGCTCAGTAAGTACGGCGCTAATACTCTCAGGCTTTACTTACTGCAGACTCACTACAGATCACCAATAGACTTCACGTGGGAAGCGCTTGAAAGCGCTTACAAGACTTTCTCTAGAGTTGAGGTAGCTCATTCAAGATTAGAACAACTAGAGGTTATGGAAGCCAGCAAAGTTAATGATGACGAGATAGAGTTAAGGAAGAAGGCGGAGAGAACTAGAAAAGCGTTTGAGGCAGCCATGAATAACGACCTCAACACTGCTGAGGCCTTAGCCAGCTACTTAGACTTAGTGTCTGTCGTTAACGAGTACACTAACAAGAGAAGCAGCATGGATATAGCGACTTATAAGCTGGTTACTGACACACTAAACTACATGAACAACGTCTTAGGCTTTGTTTTAAGACCGGGCGATACCGGAGAGCTGGTTGAGAACTTAATTAAGTTATTAGTTGATGTTCGGTCTGAGCTCAGGAAGAAGAAAATATGGGAGTTATCAGATAAGATAAGAGAAGATTTAAGGAAGCTAGGTATAGAGCTTCAGGACACTCCCTCAGGTACTAAGTGGGTTGTGAGAGCGGGGAGGTAAGCATGGATGTAGTCAAGTTACTTAAAGAACTCGTGAGTGTGAAGAGCCTGCCCGGAGGTGAGGAGAGCTTAGCAAACACAGTTAAGGAGTACTTAGGCTACGCTGGAGTAGATAAAGTCTTCATAGATAGTGTAGGGAACGTGATTGCTCCAGTAAGAGGTGGTGGCTTAGGAGTAGTCGTCGTAGAAGGGCATCTAGATACTGTGGATGCAGGTGATTTAAGTCAGTGGGTTGTAGACCCGTTTTCCGGTGCCGAGATTGAAGGCAGGGTTTACGGGAGAGGAACAGTCGATATGAAGGGCGCGATAGCTTCTCAGATAAAATCACTTGAGGATTTGAGGTCTCTAGAGAGCGATCTTTACGTGGTGTATACAGTGCATGAAGAAATAATCGAGGGTGTTGCTTTAAGGCACGCACTGAGAGATTCGCTGAGGATACGTCCTGACGTGATAGTTACCGGGGAAGCAACTTCTCTCAAGCTTGGTTTAGGACATAGGGGTAGAGCCGTCGTAGACCTGGAGATTTCCGGGGTTTCAGCTCATGCCTCAATGCCTAGCGAGGGTATTAACTCCCTGGAAGGCGCTGCTTTAGCAGTCTTGAGAGTCGCTGATATGTCTAGTAAGCTACCGAGTCATGAACTACTTGGGAGTGAGTCAGCAACGGCTACCTTAATTGATTGCCAACCCAAAATACAACCTCAAATACCGGATAAGTGCTTAGTCACAGTAGACCACAGACTACTACCTGGTAGGAGCGAGGCAGACATTATCAGGATATACGAAGACGTGTGCAGTCAAGTCAAGAACTTGAGGAATGCTGGGTGCAAGCCTTTATTAAGAGAAGAAGAAACCAGGTCTTGGAAGGGCTACATACTACGAACTAAGGAGTTATTCCCTGGCTGGATAAACGAGGACGCAAGCTTAACTAAGACTTTAATAGGGTCTCTTAAAAAAGTCTACAACAACATCTCAAGACATTACTGGAGGTTCTCGACAGACCTAGTTATAGTGAGTGAATTTAACGCTAGGGGTATTGGCTTAGGTCCAGGAGAAGAAACACTAGCTCATAAACCTAACGAGTACGTTGAGATAGCGGAGTTAAGAAAAGCTGTAGACATGTATAGGTTAATGTTTCAAGAACTGAGTAGTTACTTATCGAGTAGAGTTAGGTAAAGCAAAAACTTACTTGTTCTAAACTAGAACTAGAAACTACTAACTCTCCAGCACCTCAACTACTCTCTAAGTAAGCTATTGCTTCAATCATTAGGTCGGCATCTCTAGGTATTGAGGACACAGCTACTACGACCCTAGCTGGCTTATGGTCGCCCAACACCACACCATAAACCTCATTAAATTCGCTAAACTTAGTTATGTCTCTCAAGTACACGGTGACTTTAACTATATTCTTTACGTCTCCTCCAGACGCTCGAACCACCTCTATCACGTTATTTAACGCTTGCTTAGCAGCTTCCCTGAAATTATTCTTCACTAACTCGCCAGTTAAGGGGTTTATAGGGAGTTGACCTGAAACGAAAAGTAAATTACCGGCTAGAACTCCCTGAGAGTAAGGTCCTACCGGCTTAGGGGCTCTCTCCGTATAAACGTACCTCACTTAAGACACCATAATTAATTCCAGGATTCTAGTTATAAAGTTAGTACAGCGTTAACACCCTGCTTAGCTGCATTCTCACCAGACACGTACTGAAAGTATTTTATTATGAGCTACATTATATTAATGAGGCATGATGGATGAGCAACGCCCCAAACTCTCGCGGGGTACCTTCATCAAGTCTTGGGGGCGTGGTCAGCGCTAACAAGATATTGAATGCAGTGCTCGTTTTCAGCAGAGATGATGAGTCTATACATCGTCGCTTAACTTATGATATTATTAAAGAGAGTCTGCGGGGTAGGTATAAGAAGGTAGAAGTCTACGTCATAAGCCCTCTCAAACCCCCGCTATACCTAAGGCAGGTTAGAGATTTACTCTTGTCGAACATACACGTGAGTATAGTCGTCAAATACTCTGGTTGCGGGGCAGACTCCCTGAGGAGATTGTTAGAGGAGCTTGTTAAGTCAGGTAATGATATTAGGGTCTATTCCTCACGTAGTTTGAGGGACGAGTACTTGGAAGTAGTCAAGCAGTTCGGTATTACCTCGATTATAGTAGGTGAGAGTCAGTGAGTTTTGAGATAGTCTTAACTACTGATAGAACTATGATGAGTAACCATAGGAGGAAAGAATTCTTAGGTTTCATGACTACAGGACCTGCCGTAGGTATTCCAGAGTTTTTATGGATGTGGGTTGCTGCCCCTAAAATAAGAGTCGATGAGTTAGGAAGACCTGTTGAGGCACCATACGGCTTAAGAAAAATTGAGGCAAGACTCCAAGACTTAGGCTACAAAGCTGCTATCATAGACCCAGACTATATAGGCAAGTACTTAAACAGCATGAAGATCCTAATGATAGGACATCACGACTACTTTGCTTACGGACCCCCGAGTAGTGAGTGGTGGTTCATAACTGGTAAGGAGCCAGTAAACAGGAAGTCCTTCATAAGATTCATGAGGAGCGAGCCAGTACGCAAAGCTAAAGAGAAGGGTGTAAAGATAATAGTTGGTGGCCCGGCAGCTTGGCAGTGGTTATGGGAAGTTGAGTTAATGCGCGAGTTCGGCGTTGATACCGTGGTTGACGGGGAAGCTGAGTTAGTAATTGGTGACATAGTCGAGAAAGCCTTAAGTAATGAAGAGTTGCCTCAGTACGTCTTCGTAGGACCTCACGAAGTACCGCAGGTAAGTGAGATACCGGTGATTAGGGGGGCTAGTGTGAACGGTCTCGTGGAGATTATGCGGGGATGTCCTAGAGGCTGTAAGTTCTGTTCAGTAACGCTGAAGCCGCTCAGGTACATACCGCTAGAGAAGATAAGAGCTGAGATAGAAATCAACGTACGTAATGGAGTCAAGAACACGATACTACATAGTGAGGACGTCTTGCTATACGGGGCTGACGGCATTAAGCCTAGAGAAGAACCGTTAATTAAGTTGCATGAGTTAGCCAAGGAATTAACTCCGGAGAGCATAGCTTGGGCACACACAAGCTTCGCGGCAGTCAAGTACGCTGAAGACAACTATAGGCTAGTATCTAAGATAATGAACGACATACTACACGACAAGCAGGACTACCTAGGTGTTGAGATAGGTCTTGAGACAGGCAGCCCAAACCTAGCTAAGAAGATAATGCCTGCTAAGTCAGCACCGTACCCCCCTGAGAAATGGCCTGAGGTAGTTGAGGAAGCCCTCAAAATACTTCATGAAAACAAGATCGTGCCTGCCGTAACGTTAATACTGGGGATACCGGAAGAAACTCCTGACGACTTAATCAAGACGTCAGAACTTCTAGACAGGATACGTCAGTATAGAAGCCTCATAGTGCCTATGTTTTTCGTGCCTATGGGCGCATTAAAAAACAGAGACTGGTTCAGAAGGAATGCCGTTAGAAGAGAACACATAGACGTGATGCTCAAAACCCTCTACCACTCTATCTACTGGGCTGAAGACATAATGAACAGGTTCTACATGAAAGAAACAAAATACTTACCGGCTAGAATACTCTTAAAGATATTCATGTCATACGTGAAACATAAAGTAGACAAGTTAAAACCAAAACTTGAGGAAATGATCCACAGCTAATTTAAATTTGAGATCACCTCCGTTAGGAGCTCCCGAACAGTGAGAGACAGCTCTAGTGAGGGTAGAACTCCTGACATTCATGGCGGGGAGCCGCCAGCTGCATGAACCTGCTTTATCTTTGATACATTGTTTCTAGCGTTTTTGATATCGAGGTACTTAACGTCATTAACGCCTCGCTTAATGGAGGTACGCCCCCGAATAGCAAGAGTCGAAGACGTTATCAGGGGGAGGATAAGCGTAATTGATAGAAAAAGCTAGTATCAGTGAGGCATGAGCTCTATGTCGCTCATACTCAGTTTTAGAAGATTAGAAGAAAGAGAGGAAGTTTTCTGGTTGGGTGTACTAGCGTTGTCCTGTAAGCTCACTAAGTATTTGTTGGTATTTCTGTGTTGCTGCTTGCCTCCACGCAAGCGTGTAGAGATCTATTAACTGAGGCTCACTCCCTATTATGCTGGTTACTCTTATAGCGTCTTCCTGAGTGAATACTGCTGTCTGCCCTGTTTTAGGGTCGACGTAGGTTAGTGGCGCTCCTAGAAGACTCACGTAGTTCTCAAACTGTGTTTGAGTGAGTTGACCTTTCAGGTATTTACTGACTAGCGTGGTCCATACCTGTTTTAAATCACTATTCAGATCTACTAGTACTGCCTTGAAGTAGTATATTACTGCTTTCTCGTAAGATAATGCTAGGTTGTCATCGAAAGCTATACCTGCAGTTCTGTTTATCTCCAGGAATGCTTGATACAGGTCTTGTCTTTTCATTCCCTCAGGAGTCTCAAAAGCTCTCGGATTTACTGGGAGCCTATTTATGTCAGGATTAAACCACACCTTCCACTGACCCTCGGTAAGAACCCAGGCTATGAACGCTTGAGCGGCTTCAGGATTACGTGAAGTCTTTAAGAGAGCTATAGGGTCTCCATTAACTATAGTCTCGCCTGCAGGAATCAAGTACTTGCAATCAGGGTTCTGTGACTGAGCTATGTACCCGTAGAAGTCTATAGTGATGCCGACATCTATATCCCCCGCTATAACCCCGTCTCTCACATCTCCAGAGCCCTGATATACCTTAGCGTTAGCCGCCATAGTAGTCAAGACTTTCCATCCTTCAACCCACCCGTAAGCTTGCAATATTATCTCATACATCCTTGTATTGCTGGTTGATTGAGTAGGGTCAGCTATACCTACTGCAGGCTTACCTAAGAGGACGAGCTTGCGTGCGTAATCCACACTACCTAAATCCCTCCACTTAGCTGGTTGAGGCAACCCATAAGACTCCAGAGTAGCTAGATTCACGGTGAATCCGAAAGAAGACATCGCTGCAGCTACCCAGTATATCTTGTTGTCTGGACCAAGCCTCTTCATTGGTGCGCCAGCTATGTAATCCGGGATCTGGCCCACAGCATCTAAGACTTCACGTGACGTCAGGGGAGCTAAGAGTCCCGCCTGATATAAGGTGTCGAAGAGGGTGGGACCACCACCCCACCCAACATCGTAGTTCTTCTGCTGAATGATAGGTACCCACCAACCAGCTTCCAGGTACACGAAAACAACATCCTTGATGTTATATCTCCTGGCAATCTCAGAATTCAAAAACTCTCTTCTAGCGAGCTCCTGAATATCTCCTGAATGCCTAGTAACCACATACAACACAATACCTTCCGTAGGAGAAGTCGTCGGGGACGTCGTAGTTGTTGGTGTTGTGGGGGTTGTTGGTGTTGTTGTCGGCGTGGTGGTAGGTGTTGTTGTAGGGCTTGTTGCAGGTGTTGTAGTCGTAGTTGCGGGTCCTTGTATACCAGGCAGCATGAAAACTAAAGCAGCGACAGCTACTAAAACTACGATACCAATAATTATCGCGCTTAGTTTTGAGGACGCTTCACGGTAACTCATATATATACCCAGTTATGATATTACGTTTGCATTAAAATATACTTTAACCAAAGGATTTGACAGCAACGCTAGTAGTTTATTTATTAACCTTGCCGTAGTAGTTGTAATTGAGGTGTCTATATGCGCAGACTAGCTACTGTAGCTTTAGTAGTCTTACTTTTCACGTCTGTTATAGGTTTAGTGACTCCCCAACTTAAAGCGGCTAAAGTCGGGATAGGCATATTGGTAGACTTATCACATGGGCAGACAGTTGGCGGGATAATTGAAATGATGAAGATGGTTCCTGAAGCTAACTGGGTAGTTTTGCTGTCTAGTGAGGCCGACTTAGCGACTCTTCCTGACTACGTTAAGAATAACGCTGAGATTAGGTACGGCGGGTTTAACCCAACTACCCTAAAAGATGTTGAGATGGTTATAATTGGTCAAGCACTGAGGCTAGTCACACCAGAAGAGATAAGTGCTCTAGTCTCGTGGTTTAACAGTACTCCTAGAGCCATATGGGTAGCAGGGGACAGCGACTACCCAGCGCAAGGTAATGAGATAGCGCAACAAGTAGTTAACATGGTTGCGGAAGCATTAGGGTCCCACCTAAGAATAGATTATGTCGCCGTAGATGACACGATCTCGAATGCTAAAGCAACCTATAGGGTGGTGGGGACGGTTGATCCAGACCCAGAAGTTGCTGAGCTGGGTTACGGAGTTAAGGTCGCGTTATTCCATGGGCCGGGACCGCTCGCCGCAGTACTAGATAACGGGACTTGGGTTAACCCAGTAAAAGTTAAGATACCTAACGTCTACGTAGTTGCTAGGACTACTGAAGGAGGTAAGATAAACGAGTATCAGCCTTCCGCACCCGGAGCTCCCGGCATGATACACCAACTCTACTCACCAGGAGATACTGGCATATTCCCGCTTTTAGCTGTGGAGGTCTTTCCTAACGGGAACAGAATAATCGTGAGTGGCGAGTCACCTTACGGCGGGTATCAGTCCGGGCTAACCTACGTATACTACGGTGTCGTCATGCAGGGCATGAGGCTCTTCAGAAATCTAGTGTTGTGGGCTACTAGGTACTACGGTGAGTTGTTGGCTTACAAAGAACTACTTGAGGGTAAGGAGATTCTATCGAGTCTTAACAGCGAGGTTCAAAACTTAGCTTCTAGCCTGAGCCAGCTAACGTCAAACGTTAATAGCTTAAGTAACTCACTGACTTCATTACAAAACACTGTCACTAGCGTTCAGGGATCTCTAAACAACGTAAACAGCCGCCTCACAACACTTGAGAATAATGTTGGCGGGCTAAACTCTCGCGTCTCTAGTCTTGAAGGCGCCGCAACAAACATTACGACGTCGCTAGCTCTAGGCGGCGTAGCCCTACTCTTAGCAATAGTCTCGCTAGTAGTAGGGTTTGTGAGAAAGAAGTAAACCCTGAATAGTTTTTCCTCTTAAATTTCTAATAGGCTACACTCATAACATGTTAGCGTGTGTTCTCGTTATTAACTACTATTCCTTATGAGTTTCTGGGTGCTTCAGTGAGTGCTGAGTCGTTAATTGAGTTAATCGAGAAGGGCATAAAGCTCTATAATGAGCGGAGAGCCCCAGAAGCTGTCGCAGAATTAATCAGGGTTGAAGAAGATACCGTAATAGTTAGTTTCTCAGGTAGTTTCTGCATGTGGTGTGGTATTTACGACTGGGTTGAGGACCTGGTCTACATCTTTAGAGAAATAGGGCTAGAAACAAGGTTAGTAAAGTTTGTTGAGCCAGAAGACCCTGCGGAACCTAGAAGGTTTGGGTATTTCAAGATCGTCTCAGCAAGCAAGAACTAACATTTCTTGTGTTGAAGAATTAATGATTTTTAAGGACTTGTTTATAAGGTCTTCCTCGTACAGCTTGAGTAAGAAGAACTCAAACATAATACATTCCCTACTCAAAACTTTAAAGCTCCGTAGTCCTCTATGATTTCTGGGGCGGAGCCGGCTGGCGGCTACGGGGCTAAGCCCCTGAGGAAGCACCGCCCTCCACGCGGTGCGAGGACCCCGTAAGGGGTGCGGGGAGACCCGCGGCAACAGCACAGAAACGACACGGCCGCTCCCGGATGTCGATGAGGCGGTGAGGACGCTTCGGCAACGAAGCGTCAGTAACCCGCTGAGCATGGGGGCGGATGCGTTGAAACGGCTGTCCCCTCGGGAGTAAGGCCAAGTAGCGCCAATGAGGACCGCGTGAGGCGCGGGTAGGCCGTTGAGCTTAATGCCGCCGCAGTACTGAAGGCGGGCTATAGCCGGCACCGCCCTCTACGTTACTGCTTATTATCCTCCGACAACTTCTTAACATGTGGTGAGATGCGTGTTTAGGGTTCCTTTTTATTCTCTTAAAGGCGTAGTAGCTAGTGAGACTGCTTTAGCTTCCGCTGTAGGAGTTAAGATTCTTGAAATTGGGGGGAACGCTGTAGACGCCTCAGTAGCTACTTCCCTAACGCTCTCAATCAACATACCCCACTTAGGTGGCCTAGGCGGTGACTTCTTCGCGTTAATTAAGGATCTCCAGGGAAGAATCATATTCGTTAACGGCTCGGGTTACGCACCGTCAAAAATGACCGCAGAGCTTATTAACTCTATGGGTTTAAAAGAAATTCCCTTAGAAGGACCTCTCTCAATAGTAGTTCCAGGAATGGTTGACGGGCTCAGAGTAATGTGGGAGAAACTAGGATCTCTTGAGTGGAGGAAAATCGTTGACTTGGTGATAAACTCGTTGAAGAGCGGTTTCCCGATCTCACCAAGCTTCGCAATGTCCCTTAATAATCTCAGGGACTTACTGACTAGAGATGAAGGCTCTAAAAAGACTTACTATAGTACTGCACGCTACTACTCGCCAGGACAACTCATTAGGTTTGACGGAATGATTAAGGCGTTAGAACTCATTAGAGAAGATCCTAGGCAGTTCTATGAAGGCGACATAGCGATCAAGATTTCAGAGTACGTGAGATCTGCTGGGGGAGTGCTGAGCTATGAAGACATGAAGAATTATAGAGCAGAGATGGGAGACCCCCTTAAACTGTGTCTAGGCGATACCACGGTATACGAGATGCCGCCCAATACTCAAGGCATAACAACTCTCCAATTACTGAAGCTTCTTGAAGAGGAACGTGCCGACAAACCAAACTCTATTGAGAGGCTGAGTACGTACCTACGCATGTTTAAGGCCGTATATAAGATTAGGGATTCTTACGTGGGGGACCTGCGCTACATGCGTGTTAAAGTAAGCGATCTCTTAAGTGATGATTTCCTGCACAGCAGTATTCTAGCTCATCAAGAGAGTCGCGGAAGTAATGGTGACACTACCTACTTCGCGGTCGTAGACAGTGGGGGCATGATAGTGTCAGGTATTCAATCACTCTTCTATCCTTTCGGTTCTAAAGTAACGGAGCCCACGTACGGCATAACCCTAAACTCTAGGGCGTCATCTTTTAATTTACTACCAGATCATCCTAACTCATTAGCCCCGTTAAAGAAACCTCTACACACGCTTTCAGCCATGATAATAGTGAGTAATGATAGGGAGATGGCGTTAGGGCTTTCCGGAGGGCATTTCAGGCCGCAACTACATGCAGAAATATTTCAAAACATGTTCAAGTATGGTATGAACCCGCAAGAATCTATAGAACACCCTAGATTTGTGTGGTACCCTGGAACCAACATCGTAGAACTTGAGGAAGGTTTCGAAGAAGGAGCTATAGAGGGGTACACGTTGCGGAGAGTTAAGTATCCCGCAAGACTCGGCGTCGCGGCGATAGCAGAGATTAAAAATAACGTTAGGGCAGGCTACGTCGACATTAGAGGAGATGGTCTAGCTTTAGGGCTACTCTAGCTGAGAACGTTCTCTAAGAGTCTTAGGGCGTTCTCGTAAGCTATTTTCCTAATATCTGATTCTTTGAGACCTCTGTTTCTTAGTGTATCTAAGAGTGCCTGCACTTTATCAACGGACTCAAGTCCTTCAGGACCTGAAAGACCTAGGAGTCCGTGAAAGTCTGTGCCTATGGCTATAATACTTGAGCCGAACCTTTCATAGATATACATGAAGTGATTGACTAAGTCATCAACGCTAGGTCTCTTCTTAGGTGATATAAAGGAGCTTACGAAGGACAAGCCTATTACCCCCCTATTCGAATATAGGAGTTCTAAGATCTCGTCATCAACATTTCTTTTGTGGTCGTGCAGTGACTTAATGTTGGCATGACTTACCATAACGGGCTTCTTAGAAATCTGAAGCACGTCTATCATGGTCTTCTTGCTCGCGTGAGCTAAGTCTACTACTATGCCTAGACTATTAGCATACTTAATGAGTTCTTCCCCCTCAGGAGTCAACCCGTAGTCCTTGCTTGAAAAACACGAGGAACCCCACTTATTATTATAGTTCCACGTTATTCCTAAAGATCTGACACCAAGCTTCTTAAGGAGAACTAAGTCGTAAGGGTCGTCAACAGCGTCAGCTCCCTCTACGTGGATAAGGAAACCTAGTCTGTAATCACTTGATTTAACGACTTCGTCAACGTCTTTTAAAGTCTCGACTATCTTTATGTTGTAAGCCTCAGAAAGCGAGTAATACACCTTAATATGCTCGAAGACCTGTATTTGAGGATACCTCATAATGACCTTAGGCAACCACTTATCCTTCCCTTTCTGCTCAAGTAACTTCACGTCGAAAGTGTGAGTGCCTGGGAAGATAGACGAGAACACTAACCTCACGTTACCGCGCGCGTACTTAGGTATATCAGCGTCTCTACCTACTATATCATCGCTGAAATCTGCTAAAGGCTGACCACCACCAAATAACAGAAAATAAAGCGAAACATCCTCGTGTAAATCTATGACTGGGCATGCCAGGACTTAACACCACTCTTACTTAACAGTAAACAAATAAAAGGTTTTGTAACGAGGTGCTTATTTTTAGTATTTCTTCAGATTTCTTGAAATATTTTATATAAGGGTAAATCTCTTCTCTAAGATTTGGTGAGCTCGTAGGTGAGGGTCGGTGAGTCAATAGCCGACGTCGTAGGAGGAACTCCTATAGTGAGGCTTAAGAAAGTAGTACCTGAAGACGTGAAAGCCGAGATCTGGGTTAAGCTGGAATTCATGAATCCGTCAGGCAGCGTCAAAGACAGGATGGCTCTCTACATGATTAGGAAGGCTGAGAGAGAGGGTAGGTTAAGCAAGGGCAAAACTATAGTAGTAGCGACTACCGGTAATACGGGGATTGCTTTCGCTGCCTTAGGTGCTGCGTTAGGCTATAAAGTAGTTATAGTGATACCGGAAGAGATGAGTAGGGAGAGGTTTCTGCTAATCGAGCACTACGGTGCGGAGATAGTTAGAGTGCCTGGTGGGGAGTCAGACGCTTTTAAAGCTCTAGAATACGGCAAAGAGCTTGAAAGAAAGTATCCTGACAAGTATGTTTTTCTAGATCAGTGGGATGATGACGCAAACGTTGAAGCACATTACGAAACTACCGGTACAGAAATAATCAAGCAGTTAGGGCCTGTAGACGCTTTCGTGGCTCACATAGGCACTGGAGGAACACTAGTAGGAGTTGCTAAGAAGCTTAAGGAAGTCAATCCTCAAACCCTCATCGTTGGTGCAGAACCTGCTGAGTGCCCCGTAGCACACCACTGGTTCTATACTGGTGTAGAAGGGCCTTGGGGCAGGCACGAGATAGAGGGTGTGGGAGACGGCTTCATACCAAACATAGTTAGGAAGTATAAGCATCTCATAGACCACTTTGAGTTAGTTACTTCTGAGGAGGCAATAGAGATGTCTAGGAAGTTAGCGAGACTTGAAGGGCTAGCGGCAGGGATATCCTCGGGAGCCAACGTGGTGGCGGCTATTAAGGTAGCTAGAAGATTCAGTATAGGTGAAGGAAAGAAAATAGTTACTGTCTTGCCAGACTACGCGGCAAGATACTTCAGTACTAGGCTTTTCTCAGAAAAATAACTAGGAGAGCTTTTTAGGAGACTCCACCAATAAAACTACTGGATACTATAACTTTTTGAAAATTCATAACCTTTATCGAAAGCACGTAGGTTTAAGTCAACCCATCTCGGGGGAACTCTGGCATTAATAGCTGTTTTTAAGTCTTCCGTAGTAAAGGGTAGCTCGTTTTCAGCCGCTCCAGCGAAGACTCCTAATATGACGACATTCATAAGTCTTGGAGACCCTACTTCCTCAGCTATCTTTGTGAAGTCGTGATATATTATCTTAGCTCTTAATTTCTTGAAAGACTCGATTATGCTATCTATGCTGGGATACTCAGCCACACCTACATTGACATCAACCGGGCTTACTTTCCTAGTATTCAGGATTACTAAGCCTCCCTCTCTCAAGTACTGAACACCTCTCCTTAATCCTTCAAGAGGTTCTAGCGCTAACAGCGCGTCCGCCTCATCCTCAAGCATTAGAGGACCATAAACTTCTTTTCCTATCCTTACGTGAGAGTGTACTGACCCTCCTCTCTGTGCTGCCCCAAAAGTTTCTCCTAGCCTGACCCTCAGACCTTTAGAGAGAGCTGCGTCACCTATGATTCTCGAGAGGAGTAGGTTACCTTGACCTCCAACACCAGCTATCATCACGTGATAATACTTCATCAGTCACACCCCCTTAACACCTACTACTTTCTCAGTTGATGGCTTTATAGCTTTCGTTGGGCATACTTGAGCGCAGAGAGAGCACGAAACACAGAGGGTAGGGTCTATGAACGCCTTCTTTGAGTTCTTATCCCACCCAATAGCAGGGCACCCTAGCTGCACGCACAGCCTACAACCTATACACTTGCTCGTGTCAATCAGGTAGTGTGTTATTATCTTACCCTCTCTAGTGAGTCTCCTAGCTACTTGTAGAGCGCACTCCCGCCTAAAAACGACGAGAGTAGTCTTACCTTCGTTTACTGTCTTGTCTATAGCCTTCAGCAAAGATTCTTCAGCATCTTTCAGGTTGTAGGGATCAACAACCCACACATCATCTACTCCTAAAGCTCTAGCAACGTCTTCTATCTTGTAGACCCTGCTTGGCGAGCCTGTTGCTGTGATTCCTGTTGTGGGGGCGGGTTGATGACCCGTCATGGCCGTCCAAGAATTATCTAGCACCAAGAACGTTATTGCGGCCCTATTATACGTTGCGTTAAGTAACGCGGGCATGCACGCGTGGAAGAACGTGGAATCGCCTGCTACCGCTACTATAGGGCCCTCACGATAACCAGCGTGATACTGACCTTGTGCTACGCCTATCCCGCCACCCATAATGTAGTTAGTATCGAGTATTTCGTAGGGGTTATCGAAACTAACTCTTTGAGTAACTTTTTCTTTCCAAGGCTTTATCTCTCTAGCGAAGAGTCCGTAACCACCCATCTCGTAGCAGCCTATATCCCCGTTAACTATCCAAGCACCCCTAAACTTGTCTTTGTACTTATTAACTATCTTATGTAAAGCAAATCTTAGTACCCAGTAAGTTCCTAAGTGTGGGCAGCCAGCACACAGCATCGAAGACCTCGGGGCTACTATCTTCTTTATTTCTGACTTAATATTTCTCCTCTCATTACTTAGCTCATGATGCTTAGAACCTGTTAAGCCGGATACTGCCCTCAAAACTTGTGAGAGTCCTAGCTCACCGAAACTTCTTATGATTCCTGACTCCTTACCTAGTATCTTAATATCGGGACAGCAATCCTTACTTAAAGACTTAATTTGATCCTCGACTAAGGGATCTCCCTCCTCAATAACTAGGACTTCTTTTAAGCCACTTAAGAACTTAGATAGTTTTTTGAGGGGTAGGGGATAGGGGGTACCTACCTTAAGCACCCAAGGTCTCACACCACTATCTAGTCTAGCTAGGGAATCCTTAACGTAAGAATACCCAATACCTGAAGCGATTATGCCGACATCCGCATTCCCTTCCTCAACCCAGTTGAAAGGTACTTCCTCAACAAACTCTTTGATGTCCTCTAGCCTCTCTAGCTGCCATGCATGCTTAGCTGAAGGACCTACTTCATCTTTATACTTGTAGGGCCCGTAAACATTGTACCTGAAGGGTAGCCCATAATGCCTGCTAAAGAAGACTTTATTTCTCTCTTTTCTGATCTCACCAAACAGTACATCGCCTGACGAGTGACTAATCCTAGTTACTGACCTAACGAAGACAGGTAACTCAAATCTTTCTGAGTAGTCGAAGCCCAGCCTAACCATCTCTTTAGATTCTTCTTGGTCAGCAGGTTCTAGGACTAGCACTCCCACGCTCTTAGCTAGGGGTCTTGTGTCTTGTTCGGTAGAGCTATAGAAAGCTCCAGGGTCGTCAGCCGCGTACACCACAAGGCCTCCAGGAAGCCCCCCGTAGACTACTGTAGCGAACATATCCATATACCAATTAACTCCGGCATTCTTAGCAGTCACTAGCGAGCGAGCACCGACGATAGCAGCACCTACAGCAACGTCGAAAGCTACCTTCTCGTTAACAGACCACTCCACGTAGATCTCGTAGTCTTTAGCTACCTCAGCTAAAGTCTCAATAACTTCTGAGGAAGGCGTGCCGGGATAGCCAGTAGCTACCTGAACTCCTCCTTCTAAAGCACCCCTAGCTACTGCTTCATTGCCTTGAAGAATGTACCTAGTCCCAGGCTTACCTGACCCGACAATATGCATTATTACAACACCACACGTAAGTAACGCGGTATCCACTATTTTAAACATGAATTAATTCGTTCTAGTGAATTAATTACTAACTCGCAGTAATGAAAATAACGTTGAAACCCTATGAAAGTCCGACCCCTAGAAACCTAATTTCACGAGACTTGATAAATTTTTAGGAACCTAGTGTAGTCTACTAAGGCTCTCACAACTTTAACGGCTCTCTCAGGAGTCTTAAAAGTAGGTATTCCGGATTCGTGCATTTTCCTCCTCTCTACGGACTCTATAGAACCCCCGCCTATGTATACCGGAACTACTGTTTTCCCAGAGTTGAACCACTTCTTAATTACGTCGCCTGCATTAGGTATTGGATCGCCGAATATAGTTAAGATTATGTCTATGTTAGGGTCTTTCACTAAGACTCTCAAGACTCTATCGTATCTTGCTGCGTCAGCGTCTCCAGTAAGATCTAGTGGATTACCTACTATGCAGTGAGGTGGTAACTCACTACGTAGACTCTCCTTAGAAGACTCATCTAAGCTAGCTAGTCTTAACCCAAGCATCTCCGCGTAATCTACGGATATTATTCCTGAACCACCTGAGGAAGTAACTATCTGGATACGGTCTCCCTCTGTTCTAGGCAACCAAGCTAAACCTTTAGCTATGTCGTATAGTTCTTCTATAGTTTCCGCAACTACTACCCCAGCTTTCTTGAAGGCTGAGTAGTAAATAGCGTAGGAGCCCGCTAACGAGCCCGTGTGTGAGGCAACTGCTCTTACTCCTGAAGGTGTTCTGCCCGATTTAAGAACCACTACAGGCTTCTTAAGACTTACCTCAGTAGCTACTCTTAAAAATCTCTTGCCATCTCTAACACTCTCTATGTACATGGCGATAGACAGCGTGTTAACATCCTCTCTCAGATACTCTAGCAAGTCGGTCTCGTCAACATCTACCTTGTTTCCTAACGCCGCCATCTTACTTATCCCAATACCTTCTTCCTCAGCCCATAACTCAAAAGCAGCAGCTATAGTACCGCTCTGAGATATTATGGCTAGGGGCCCCTTACTCTTTATTAGAGGCCACGAAGCACATAACCCTATATGCGGGTTATTTACTCCTTGACAATTAGGTCCTAAGACTCTCACACTGCTTTTGCGGGTCTTGTTCTTGAGCTCCTCTTCTAGCTTAAGTCCCTCCTGCGTACCAGTTTCTCTGAAGCCCCCTGAAATAATTACGGCGGCTTTGACACCCTTGATACTCAACTCATCAATGATGTTAGGTACTAGCCTAGCAGGAACAACTATGACGGCCAGATCTACACTACCAGGAACTTCTAAAACAGACTTATAGCACTTCAGACCTAGAATCTCGTTGGCTGACGGATTAATAGGGTATATCTCCCCTCTATACCCTCCCTCAATCACATTCTTAAGTATGATGTGTCCTGTCTTCGACGGGTCTCTAGAAGCTCCTATGACGGCTACCGACTTAGGCTCAAAAAACAGTCTTATCTCTGAACTCATACCTAAACTCCTCATTACTTAGGTCCTGGCGCTCCTTATAGCTTCTTCTAATATCTCGACTGCTGTGTCTACGTGGTCTTCCCTGATAACCAGTGGTGGTTGTAGTCTTAAGGAAGAGGTGCCGGCACCCAATAATATTAAGCCTCTCTTGAAAGCTTCTTCTACGACTTTCTCTCTAAACTTCTTATTAGGTTCTTTCGTTTCTTTACTCTTAACAAATTCTACACCGACCATCAGTCCTTTACCTCTTACGTCACCTATCTCCTCGTACTCGTCTTTAAGTTCGTTCAGTCTCTTCATTAAGTACTCGCCCTGCTTAGCAGCGTTCTCCGGAAGCTTCTCTTCTAGGATCACATCTAAGACAGCTATAGCTGCGGCAACTACTATCGGGTTACCGCCTAACGTATTCTCATGCGCGTCCGGCTCCCACTCAAGTAACTCAGCTCTAGCAACGCACGGACCGAAAGGCAGTCCGTTCGCTGCTGCCTTAGACATAGTCATTACGTCAGGTATTACGCCATCATAGTGCTGCACAGCCCACAACTTGCCTGTCCTGCCAAAACCTGTCTGAACCTCATCTACTATTAAGTAGAACCCGTATTTCCTGCTCATCCTGTATAACTCTTTTAAGAACTTCTCGGGAGCTGGAACAACCCCGCCAGCACCAAGTATTGGCTCAATTATTGCTCCAGCAACTTCATCCGGCGGGACTACGTGCTGGAATAGGAAGTCTTCAATATACGATAAGACTGCCTCAACACAATCATCTCCTTCAAGACCCTTGAAAGGACATCTATACGTGTTGGGGAACGGGACATGGACAGCTCCAGCCATAAACGGGAAGAACCTCCTCCTAGCACTCAACTTCGTGGTAGTAAATGATAGTGAGCCCATAGTTCTCCCGTGAAAGCCTGGCACAAAACCTAGTATGTAAGGCTTCCCAGGAGAATGCCACTTAACGGCCTTTAATGCACACTCAACAGATTCTGTTCCTGAATTACCGAAGAAGATCCTCTTCTTGAAATCTCCAGGTACTAACGGGAGTAACTTCTCTGCATAAACTACTTGGAGGTGACTGTAGAAATCACATGAGTTCGTGTGATCAAGCAAGTCAACAACCTCTTTTATTGCCTTAACGACTCTCGGGTGTCTGTGACCCACGTTCGTGACAGCAATCCCTGAACCAAAATCTAGGAATACGTTACCGTCAACGTCTCTAATCCAAACATAACCTGTTTCTGCCGGGACTAAGGGAGCCGTCCTAGTTAGAGAAGTTGAGAGTAATGCTTCGTCACGCTTAATCCACTCAAGAGCTTTAGGACCGGGAGGTGGGACAACTATCACGGGCTTCTTATAATCCCACAAAATTTAGTCACCGTGTTCTCTCACGGTATAAGACATTAAAACACAGAATTTACGTAAACACAATAAAAATTATTGTTTACTCGCGTGCCGGTATAGCATTATTCATAAATAGTTAATTATTTTTAATTAAAATAGAACATTAAGGAGTAACTTAAAAGACTACTTAAACTTGACTAGCTTCTCCTTATCAAACTTTGGATGCTTTATGTAGTCGAGTGCGCTGCCCTTAGCCTCCATAATACGCATGTGGTTAATTAAATTCCTGTAGGAACCGCCTGCTATACCGTCTCCTACTAGTGCGTAACCTTGCGCTGTCTCTTTAACTATTTTAGCTCCTGGGAGACTCCCTACAGGAGATACTTTCACAGAACCTAAGACTGCTGAGTCTCTAATGTTCTTGATTAGTAAGTCTCTAATCAAGCTAATTCTAGTTAGCCTGCCTGAATAAAGCACCTCCCGAGGTATTCCTACACTATACGTTAATGCGTGGACAGCCTTCATAACGCCGTCAATCATGGAGTTTAGCGCGTCGAAGCACTCAGGCCTAGTAACGAAACACTCTACTAGCTCTTCAGGAGTTTTACAACCAGACATGTAAGAAAGTCCTCCAGTGAACACGTCGGTCTTCACCCATTTCTTCACTAACTGAACAATCTCTAAGTCGGCACAACCCATTGAGAGGAAGCCGGGACCAGGCATTGTAGTCCCCCCGAACGCGTCTTTAATGAGGCCTTCACTCACCCCTATGACTGCGTTGTAGCCAAAACCTAGCTCAGATAAGATGAAGGAAACACTACTATACGGGACTTTAAGTCTTTCAGACTGCAGGTGCGTTGCTAGCACAGATACTGCTAGCTTATCTGCAGTCCCTAAATCAACTTTATTTAATTTCTTGAAGCTTCGTATGGTTGGCAGGTTTATGATACCTGGAATAAAAACTACCGGGAGCCGGCGCTTCTTAAATTCTATCATGGCTTTAGCCATCGCGTAATATACGTAGGAACCTACGTCACCTTCAGAAACACCGTGCATGATCTCTTCTTTACTAGCTAAGAGTATGTAGGTGTAGTACCATTCCTCAAAGACGTCATCAGGTATTTCATCAAGATATGTTACCTCAACACCGTAACCTGATGGGCCCACTATGAGGTCGTACGGGGATAATTTCTCGACAGCTCTCACTAACAGTTCAGGCTTAAAAGCTACTTCACTAGATTCGAGAACTACCTCGTCCCTCACCACGCCGTCTTCTAGTAAGCACAAATCCATAGTCTTGGTTCCCGGGTCTATACCGACTACCCGAACCAAAATAACGCACCAAACTATGGTTTTTTCAGTCAGATAAAAGATATTAGCACGCAATACACTTAAGAAGATGATGCGTCATGTTTTCTGAGATGAGAACGGAAACCAGGAAATCACTGATTGGGGTAATACACCTTCCTAGATTGCCAAGCACTCACTACTTTAGTGAGGCTAGGGTGGAAGACATAATAAGTAGGGCGGTTAAGGAGTCTAAGATACTTGAAGAGTTAGGGTATAGTGGGGTCATCGTAGAGAATTTCGGTGACGCGCCATTCCTGAAAAGAGTTAGAGACCCCCTAACACTAGCGGTCTTCACGGTCATAACTAGAGAAGTCGTTAAGTCTGTTAGCATCGAAGTAGGAGTTAATCTTCTAAGGAATTCAGGTCTTGAGGCTTACTCAGTAGCTTTAGCTACCGGAGCTAAATTCATTAGAGTGAACGCCTTAGTTGAGACTTTACTGACAGACTCAGGGCTTATAGAACCTGAAGCGCCCAGGCTCAGGAACGTTAGGTTTAACCACCCGGGAATCAAGCTGTATGCAGACATAGCTTGTAAGCATGGAGCTAGCCTGAGCTACTTAGCTTACAGAGAACACAGCTTAATTAAGGGTGGCAGAGAACCGGTAGAGGACCTGATAGCAGACGCTGTGGAGAGGGGGAAAGCTGACGCGCTGGTAGTAACGGGATCTAGAACGGGGGAGAAACCAGACATAGAGTTCTTAACTAAAGTAAAGAGTTTTTCGCCGGTCCCGGTCATAGTAGGTAGTGGCGCAACACCGGAGAATCTTGAGATATTACTGAAGAAAGCAGACGGCGTAATAGTAGGTTCATACATCAAGGTGGGCGGTAAAGCAGGAAACCCTGTAGATGTCGAGAGAGCTAGACGATTTATAAGTAGGTTTAACGAAGTGTTACGGACACTAAAATAGCTAGTGTTTCAAACAATATTCTTAGATCAAATCTTTAGTTTCCTCTCTTTAGCTAGCCTAGACAGAGCCTCCTCAAAACTTTCCCCAATCTTTAAGACGTACTTGAGGTATGTTCCAGTCCTGCCAACCTGGTCTCGCTTGCTGAGAAGCCTGACCCTCTCGTTAACTACGTTAATGGAGACTCCTAGAACAGAAGCTACGTAACCTTCGTAATTAATGACGGGTGCTTCAAGATGTCCTTCCTCAGTTGGTATAACGAGGATTAAGTTCTTGTTTACGCCAGGCTTCCTAACGTTCATTTTTAGTTCCTCAAGAGTCACGAGACCTCCAAATTTGTAGAATTCCCATTCTGTAGGATTCGTCTCCTTAAGAGGAAACGAGATTACTTCTCTTCCTTCTGGATCCAGCTCTATGTATGCTTTAGGAGTTGAGGCAGGCGTTGCTTGAACTACGTACTGCTTACGTATAGCGTAATCATGTTTCTCTAAGCAAAACACGACCTTGTAAGGCTGAACTAAATACGTCATTACTATGTCTATGTCGCTAGTAGGTGTTACGTCTCCCCTTGCTAAGGAGCCGTGAGCTACGGCGCTTAACCCACAACTACTTAAGTCTTCTATTATGTGGAGAGCTCTAGACCTTAGTCTAGCTAGTAAGCTCCATCTCTTCTCGTCGTAGACGACTTCCCTGAATTCCGGTATTCTCTTGACTTTGTGACGCGGCGTTGAGTCCGTCTTAAATCACCTCTTAGTGAGTAGAGCGTAGAAGAAGCCTATAGTGTTGTGTTTATGAGGCCAAGCCCTCATAGTGCCTGGCAAGAAACCCTCTGCGTACGGTCCTTTAATAGGCACTATTTCTGCTTTCTTTTTCTTAAGAACACGCTGTATCACGTCCTCGTTTTGCTCCTTAAGGAGCGAACACGTCGAGTATAGTAGGTACCCACCAGGCTTAAGTATCTTCAGACCCGCTAATAACAGCTCGTACTGGAGTTGCGCAAGCTTTGAGACGTCGTTCTCCATTAGCCTCCACCTCAAATCGTGGTTTTTCATTAAAGTACCGTCAGAACTGCATGGAGGGTCTACGAGAACCCTGTCAGCAATCTCCTCACCAACTATTTTTGGTGCTTCTCTCCCATCTTTCTCGTGAATCTTCACTATAGTGACGCCTGCTCTACTAAGTAATTTACGCATCCTGTCAATACGTCTAGAATCTACGTCGAAAGCGTAAATAACTCCTTCATTCTTCATTAACTCACCTATGAGTTCTGTCTTGCCTCCTGGCGCGGCAGCTAGATCAACTACTACCTGACCTGGCTTAGGGTCTAGTAGTATGGCGGCTAGAGCTGCCGGCTCTTCTTGAATGACTACCTTGCCTTCTCTCAAGAGTCTAGATTTATCGAAGTTGAAGGGTCCCTTAAATTTTATTACTGTAGGGACTATTTGAGATACTTCAAGGTCTCTGGCACCACTCTCTGTGAGCTCTCTAAGAACCTCCTCAACAGATGCCTTCAGCGTATTCACTCTTACAGATATTTTAGGAGTCTTTAAGAAACTCTTGAAGAGTGCGTCGGCTTCTTCCTCACCAATTAACTCACGCATCTTCTTGACGTACCAAGCCGGCAGTAAGTATTTGAGAGTAAGTTCCTCCTCAATTGTTCGAGGTCTGTACTCATAACCCACTAACTCATCTACTAAATCCCAGAACCACATACCAACAAAAGGATGGCTAACTTCTGAAAGATACTTAGAAACTTTATTCTTGATTTTCTCAAGTTCTCTAAACCTAACCCTCTCTTTATTAAAGACCATCAAACCAATAAAAACTCTGAGAGCCGCTCTCAGATTAGCGTCTAGAAGTAGCGGGTTAGAAACGCCTGAAAACTCCCTAACTAAATTATCTATGAGTCCTAACCTCAGCATTATGTTGTAGAATATGGAAGTGAGGGGAGGGTCACGCCTAGTCCCGAGAACCCCGAATTTCCTGAAAGAATCTCTCTTAGCCTGCTGAGAAGGCTTAATACTCTCAGCTAACTTCACAGCCTCAATTAACGCGGCTACATCTACCCACTCAAGCTCGTAAGGCTCCTTCATCATATCCTCCTAACTACCTGCACACACAATATTAAACTTAAAAGAAACGAGTCTCGCTACAACTGAAAGCCCCGCCTTCTAAGGTAGAGATGAAGGTTTCTGAGCCCCCAGCCCTCAAGAGCGAGGGTTCCTCGTTCTTGAGGGCTGGGAGGTAAATCAAGAAACTGAGGCAACACTTTTTATTAGTGAGTTCAGTATGTTGTGGGAGGTTGAGTAGATGGTTGGGGAAGAGAAGAGAGAAGCTACTAAGAACAGAGATTTCAGGACGTACGAGGATCACAGCAAGTACTTGACCCAAGACCCTCTAGTTGAGGTGAGAGAATACTCTGATCACGTGAGAGTACTGATTGAGGTCTCAGACCGAGACCCTAACTCGATATCTGTACGCCCTATCGACGAGTCTAGGATAGAAGTTTCTTTCAGGTATAGAGGACGCAATATAAAAAAGCAGATATTACTTGCGAGCGTTGTTGACTTACGTAATTACGAAATAAGAGTGAAAAACGGTGTTGCTAGGATAAGTTTACGTAAGAATCTCGGTGGGCTGAGATCTGCTGATGAGCAAGCGAAGAACCACGTACATTGAAGTAGGAAATTAATAGCTCACCAAACTAAGTTTAGATATGGGGTTTAGCAGTCTTGAGTGTGAGGGGGAGTCTCAGGCACCTAGATAGTGTGCTAGCACTCATGATAGTTTTTTCTCTCGCTTTATTCTTCATGTTTCTCATACTACCTCTAGTAGACATGATTTCTCTCCCGTTTACTTTCACTATAGAGAGACTAGTTAGCGGTGCTAGAACAGGTTACTCACTAATTGAGTTGTTTAGTGACCCCAAGCTTTTCAGGACATACTCAACTACCGAGCCCGTGAGAGTAGCTCAGTTAGGTACTGCAACACTCGTTAACTTCGTGGGATGGAATTTTGGCGTGATCCCTAATACCTTAATCATAGCTTCTTTAGTCACACTAAACACCACTATACTGGGCTTGATAGTAGCTTTCATTATGGCGCGCTACGAGTTCAGGGGTAAGCTACTCATGCGTGTCATAGCTTACATGCCGCTACTAATGACTCCCTTCGTTAACGCGTACGTCATAAAAAAACTTTTTTCGTTTGACGGGCTGTTCTCGTACGTTATGAATACTGTGCTTGGACTGCCTTTCAAGATTAACGTTGACGGAATGTTTGGAGTCATATTAACGCAGTCAATGGCTTTCTGGCCGATAGTCTACCTAAACATATACTCAAGTATGATGATGATAGATCCTAGCCTTGAAGAACAAGCTGAGAATTTGGGAGCTAAAGGCTTCAAGCTTTTCAGGAGTGTCACGTTACCTCTTTCGTTGCCAGGTCTTGCGGCGGGTGCTGCCGTAGTCTTTATTTTCTCTATGGAGGATTTAGGAGGTCCGATAGCTTACGGCTTCTATGATGTGCTTTCCTACAGTATCTACAGCAACATTAAGGCTGCTCAAAACATAGGTGAGGTTGGGGCGTACGTGGGCGCCCTCTCCATAATTTTGCTAGCCCTAGCCCTAACCATATTCTTCGGGATTAAGAAGTACGTGTCGCTGAGGCAGTACGCTATGTTGAGTAGGGGCGGTAGGTGGGTACCTAGGGCCAGGAAGCCCGGCGTAGTAGGCAGTCTAGTAATATACTTGGTTGTGCTACCAGTAATGATATTCACAGCTATGCCGCAGATAGGTGTCTTCATAACAGCTTTTAGTGAGAGGTGGTCTAGAGCGTACCCGGAAGGTTTTACTCTAGAACATTTTGCGGGCATACTCACGAATAAAGACGTGCAGACAGGACTTACTAATAGTCTTAAGTATGCTGTAATGGCTACGGCCTTAATAACTGTATTGAGCCTCTCGTCTGCGTACGTAGCTGCTAGAAGCAGGCTTCACACACTAAATGAAATCATAGACATGATCAGTACTTCACCACTAGCTATACCTGGTCTTGCGATAGCTTCAGGATACATAATAACGTTTACTTCATGGCCTTTTAGAGGGACCCTTCTAGACCCGCTCTCAGCTTATGGTCCTTGGTTATTAGTTGTGTTAGCGTATACGGTCAGGAGATCTCCCTTCGCTACTAGAGTGATTTACGCTGGTTTACAGCAAATACACGTTGCTTACGAGGAAGCAGCGATGAATTTAGGTGCTTCTAGGCTGAGGACGCTAGCTACCGTAGTCATACCCTTACTAGGTCTTAACGTTCTCAGCGGCGCATTACTAGCTTTCGTTTACTCAGTAGCTGAGAGCAGTGTCTCGGTTACTGTAGGTGCCGTAAAGACCGAGCAGAAACCTCTTACTGCGGTCATGCTGGACTTCCTGACTAGCGGGCGCTTAGTAGGGCTCCAGCTAGCTGCTGCTATGGCTGTCTTGATAGTAGTGACGCAATTATTAATAATATTCGTGACTAATGTGTTCTTGAAGCAGAGGTACGCGTTTATAGGTGTGTGAGCATGACTAGAGTCACTCTAAGAAAGGTGGTGAAGAAATTCGGGAACGTGTATGCGGCTCGAGACGTAGAGCTAGATATAACTAGAGGTGAGCTATTCACGTTATTAGGTCCTTCAGGATGTGGCAAGACAACGACGTTGAGGATAATTGCGGGTTTTGAGTACCCTGACTCAGGTCAGGTGTTTTTTGATGGTGAGGACGTCACGTACGCCAAACCATACGAGAGAGGGACGGCGATGGTTTTCCAGAACTATGCTTTATGGCCTCACATGAGCGTCTTTGATAACGTGGCTTACGGACTCAAAGTAAGGAAATTACCTAAAGAAGAAATCAGGAAGAAAGTATTAGAGGTTCTTGACTTAGTAGGTTTAAGAGGTTTAGAGAATAGGTATCCACTGCAGCTCTCAGGTGGACAGCAGCAAAGAGTTGCCTTAGCTAGAGCCCTCGTAATAGAGCCTAGAGTCCTCCTGCTAGACGAGCCGCTAAGCAATCTCGACGCAAGATTGAGAGTCAGGATGAGGGAAGAAATAAAGAAGATACAGAAAACACTGAACATAACAACTATCTACGTAACGCATGATCAAGAAGAAGCTATGAGCATCTCAGATAGGGTTGCCGTCATGAATCAAGGAAAGATACTTCAGGTAGGCACCCCCCAGGATATTTACTTCAGGCCTAAGAATACGTTCGTCGCTACCTTCATAGGTAAGTCAACACTGCTTCAAGGCAGGATAGTCAAGAAAGACGCAGACAAGATACTGGTTGATATCGGTGGCGGAACCAGGATTGCAGGAAAGCTAGCAAGCGATTCAGAGATTAATGAAGGAGACGAAGCTATTCTAGTCGTTAAGCCTGAAGACTTCTTAATAGAGCCTCCTAGAGAACCCCACAACGTGCTCGAAGGCTTAGTAGAGTTCTCGATGTTTCTAGGTTCCTTCACTCAATTAAGGATATCTATCGCTAACCAAAACCTGAAAGTCTTCGTTGATCCAAAAAAAGAGGTCAAGCCGGGGAGTAAGTTCGTTGTGTATGTTAGGGTAGACGACGTCCTAGTATTTCCTAGGATAAGTGAGGAGGGCGCGGTCGAGACAGCTTAGCTTTTATAGCTTTCTTTCAGGTTTATAAGTGAGGGACTGCTCTTGAAGAAGCTTACCGTAGTGTTGGTGACCCTCTTAGTCTTAAGTACACTAACTCAGTTAATTCAGCCCTCAACAAATCTGAGCAAAGCATATTTCGATACTGGGGCCTCACCGAGCATCGTAAGAATTAAAGACCCCACATACTGTCTTCCAGTAATGCTCACTAGGAACTCAACTCTAGACATACTCCTAGAGTATTCAGGTCAGGAAGTTCAAGTACTGAACGTTGTGTTGTACGGTATAGGTAGAGAGTATGAGGCAAACAATATGGTAGTAATTCCTGAGGGGTCGGGCTTAGCGACTATTAAGATTAGTCTTCCTCCCGACATAGAGTCAGGACTTTACACAATACTAGCTAAAGTCTTACTTAACGGTACCGAATATGACGTTGTTAGTCCTAGGAGCTTGTGGGTCGTTGATGAGTACCCTACTTCTCTCGAGATTATGCATCTCAGCGATATTCACATAGGCATATCAATGGATAATTGGTGGGCGTCTGAGAGGTATGAGAGGTACGTAGCTCTAGCTAACCATATTAAGCCAGACATAATCATAATTACCGGAGATATCGCGGATGTAGGTAGTGATGTATATTCCTACAAAGACTTCATGAAGATCACTAACAAATTCTTAAGACCTACTTTCTGTGTTCCCGGTAATCATGATTGGTCGCAAGTAGGTAGTTTAAGTAGCTTCTACAAGTTATACGGTACTTTCGTAGGTCCTCGATACTGGGTTAGGGAGCTAGGCAACTTTGTTCTTGTAGGGCTGGATACAGGGTATGGTGGGGTCTTGGATATGGAGCAACTGACTTGGCTTAACAGCACTTTAAGTACCTACAGCACTTCCGAGAAGAAAGTCCTAATATTGATGCACCACCCGCTATTCACGGGTTTCGGGGTATTGCCAGGTAATTCCTCGAATTACCAGCCGCTACTGAGTTATATGTATCCTAGCTGGAGCGAGAACTTAGGTGCCGCACTCACGTTCTTGCGAATAATAGACAAGTATCCTAACGTCATAGGCGTCTTCTCAGGACACATACACAGAGACTCAACACTCTTGTACTCTTATAGGACTTGGTTCCTAACAGTGACTACGGCTGACGGCGGTACCTCACAGTATAGGGGTTACAGGCTTTATCAAGTCTACGTTAACGGGACCGTGAAGCCTGTTAATTATGGTGGTGAGGCTTACGCTGAGAACGCTTCGTACCCTGCAGACGGTTTTAATCTTAGGGTAATCACTGATGCTAACTTTACTCTATACGCTAACCTCATATCAGCTACTTCACCACTACCTCTCACTACTAATAACTTTACTCTCTACTTCTTCTTGAACAAGACTCTAGACATATCGTCATACAAGCTTTACACAAGATACAACGCAACTAGCATAAGCTACGAGCACATGTCTTACGGTGACTTATGGCTTATTAAGAGTAGCGTGCCATTAAAACCAGGCACAAAACTCTACCTGATACTCTCTTCATACCCTGACGTGACGCCGCCTTCAGTACGGATAACGTACTACACCCCCACAAAGCCTGTCTCAGGGAAGAGCGTAGTGACAGTATATATAGTTGCTTCAGATTCTGGCTGGGGTCTCGACACTATCAAGCTACTGTATAAGAAGCCCGGAGATCCTGACTGGAACGAAGTTAGTGTACAAGAATCTCAAGGAACCTACATGGCTCAGATACCCCCGCTAGCGACTAATCAAGTAATAATTAAAGCTGTAGCTACTGACATAGCCGGACACGTTAGTGAGACACCTGAGGTAGCAATTAACTATACAGGAGTAACAACCACTACAACAACTACGCCAACAACAAGCCCTACAACAACACCTGCTACTACCCCAGCAACTACTCCGACAACTCCTACCACCACGCCGACAACAACACCAACTACTACAACACCAACAACTCCATATACCTCGCCGACGACACAGACAACATCTCCTACTCAACCTCCTCAGGGAGTTGGGATGCCTGTAGAGGCTCTCATAATAATAGCGACCATAGTAGTTATCTTAGTAATAATAGCGATGATAATCGGAAGAAGAAAAATGTAGTGAGTTCTGTAAAAACTCAGAATATTTTCTCGTTAAATTAAATACTTGACTCTCGTAATGTTATCTACGTGTCTATGTTAAGCTTGTTTCTTCAGCTGAAGGTACGTCAAGACACCTACTCCCGTGTTGTACAACGCAATATTGTATAGTTCTAGTAGTGCTGTAGAGGGCCACTTAACCAAGAACGAACCACCAACACTGAGAACGAAGATTACTAGGAAGAAGAGTCCGTATCTACTTAACCTCTCGGTAATTAATGAAATCCCTATCATTAGCAGGCTTAAAGTCATTAAAGCAAAAAACTCGTATGATACGAGGCCATGAGGCTTCGTGCCTTCCGGGAAAACACCTACCAGCAGTAAGTGGAGGATAGCAACGAAGAAAACTCCGGTACTCATGTAGCCTACCCTAGACTTAAAGAAGTTTAAGAGACTCGGTATGTAAGTCAATGCTATGAGAGCTGCAAGTATTAAGCCTGCGTTAAAAACATAACTGTTTTCAAGTCCTAGCCTGCCTAAATCACTCAATGCGTTCTTGAATAAATTAAACCAAGGATTGATTAAGATAGACGCAAGAATGAACACGTAGGCGATGACGAAAGCTAATAGTCCGCTGTAGCGTAAGTATCTAATTAGGTATTTGCTCAATTTAAATCCCTTAGAATTAGAGTTAGTCGCGTAATATAAGTTTCATGTAAATAAATGTGTTTACGTTGTGCTTATTACCGAAAATAACTATGTTAACTAGGCAAGTTACGTGTTGAGAGGAGAGCTCAATGCAGCTAAGAATACTTAAGGTTGAGGAAGCGGTTGGCAAGACTCTTGCTTATGACGTTTCGTTAGTAACCGAGTCGTTTAAGGGAGCTCTCTTGAGACGCGGGCATATCTTAACTCACTCAGATGTTGACGTACTTAAGAAAGCAGGACATAATTACGTGTACGTCTATGATAGCACAGGAAATCTAGCAAACGACTTACATGAGGAGGAAGCAGTACTGAAGCTTGGCGAGTATTTAGCGGGTAGTAACGTTAGTGTTTCTTTAGGTGAGGAAGGTAAAGCAATCCTTAAATCAAGGGTTCGCGGCCTCTTAAAAATTAGTAGTTCATGCTTACAGAAAATAAACTCTACCGGGGTCTTCGTGGTTGTTACCAGGCGTAAAGGCGTGCCCGTCGGCAAGAACGATATCGTAGGGATAGTTGATTTAATACCGCTCACCGTACCTAAAGACTACCTAGACCACCTACTTAATGATCTGAAGGAATGTAGACCTGTTATTGAGGTAAGCCCTTTCCACAAACTAGCGGTAGGCGTGGTTGTTACTGGCACGGAAGTGTTTGAGGGCTTAATAGAAGACAAGGCATCACCAGTAGTTAAAGATAAGGTCTCAGAATATGGCGGGCTAGTAGCGGGAGTCGTTAAAGTTCCTGATGACCCAGCACGTATTAAAGACGCCGTAATTAAGTTCTTGAAAGAGTGTGACGCCGTTATCGTGACTGGGGGGATGAGTGTAGACCCTACCGACTTAACACCTAAGTCTATTGCTGAAGTAGCTGATGAGGTAGTTATGTACGGGATACCTATCAAGCCCAACACTATGAGTATGGTCGCGTACGCTCAAGGAAAGCCGATAATAGGTGTTTCTTCAGCTATAATATACTATAGAGCGTGGAATATCCTGGACGTGCTACTGCCTTGGGTGATGGCTAAAGAAAAAATAAGTAGGGAGTATTTAGTTAGTTTAGGTGAGGGCGGCCTGACAGAAGAATTCCTTAAAGGAAGGGGCTGGCATTGAGTTCTATGCTGAGACTTAGAGATAGGTATGGGAGAGCAGTAGACAGGTTTAGAGTAAGTGTTACTCAGAGGTGTAATCACGCGTGCATATTCTGCCATAGGGAAGGAATTTTCAGGTTTGAAGAAGAAGCACTAGACCCGGAAGATTACGGCTTCTTAGCGAAAGTATCTAAGACTCTCGGTATAACTAAGTATAAGTTGACCGGCGGCGAACCGCTAGTAAGAGAAGATATCGCCGACATCGTTAGAGAGTTAAGGTATTACTCCAACGAGGTCTCACTCTCAACTAACGGCTCACTACTCAAAAATAAAGCACGTTCTTTAGCGGAGGCAGGCCTAGACAGACTTAATCTAAGTCTCCACTCATTTAAAGACGAGGTCTTCACCTACATCACTAGAGCTCCCTTAAAGCCAGTGATGGAGGGCCTCATAGAAGCTCTTGACGTAGGACTTAAAGTAAAAATCAATTTTGTCGTCATGAGATCGAACGTAAACGAGATCTCAAGACTACTTGATTTCGCGAGCAGGGTGAGTGTTTCCGCGAATTTAATAGAGCTGATACCCTTAGGCACCCCCCAGAACGTGTATATGAAGGAACACGTAAGTCTTAGCGAGGTAGAAGACTTGTTAGAGAAGAGAGCTACTAGGAAGTACTATAGAGATTTTCAGAATAGACCTACCTACGTGCTAGATAGCGGTGTAGAAGTAACGCTAATTAGGGGGTACGGTAACCCGTACCTATGTAGTGGTTGCACACGGTTGAGGCTCACACCAAGCGGGAAAATCAAGGTTTGTATATACAGGGAAGACGTTTTCGTCGACGTTAAGGAAGCACTGAAGAATAGAGACGCTTTAGCAGTAGAGGAAGCACTGAAGAAAGCTACTTTATTAAGAGAGCCGTATTTCAAGTAGGGGGTCTAGAATTGAGTGTTCGGATGGTTGACGTCTCTTCTAAGCCGGAAGTCTTCAGGGAAGCCGTCGCTGAGGGCTTCATAAAACTCAAGAAAGAGACTGTAAGACTAATAAGAGAGGGTTTAGTTGAGAAAGGTGACGTGCTAACAATATCTTCAGTAGCTGCTTTATTAGCGGTTAAGAAGACTCCCGAGCTACTCCCGTTGACGCACAACATACCTATAACACACGTCTCTACGTCGTACGAAGTACTTGATGAGGGTGTTAGAGTTACTGTGACTGTGAGGACTACGGCGAAGACAGGAGTCGAGATGGAGGCGCTCGCGGGAGCCACGTTAGCGTTACTAAACATATGGGATATGGTTAAGAAGTACGAGAAAGATGAGGAAGGTCAGTATCCTGAGACAGTAATAAGTAACGTGAGGGTAGTGAGGAAAACAAAGGAGGACCACACTTAACTAGCTTTTACTCTTTTTATTCTTCGCCCGTCACCTAAAACCCAGAATTCACCGTCTTCCCTGACTTCAAGTTTTGATATAGGGACTTCATGCTTTACTCTCTCTAACACGTACTCAGCAGCCCTGAACGCGTCGCTCCTGTTCTTGGCAGTAACGAAGACATATATTGTTGGGTCTCCAGGTCTTAAATCACCTACCCTGTGAACCACTACCACGTCTCTCACCCCGAATTTCTTGACTGCGTCCTCCCCAATCTCTCTCATCTTGTTCAGAGCAAAGTTTTCGTAAGCTTCATAAATCAACACATTAACTAACTCATTGTTCACTAATCCTTTGACGAAACCCATAAACATCACTACCGCTCCACAGCCCTCCCTAGAAGAATCTCTAGAGAGTCTCTCAAGATACTCGCCAACATCTAATCTACTCTTCGTTATCGATACTTCAACAACCATAGCATCACCCGCCAGCAGCTGGCGGTAGTAAAGTAACCTCGTCTTCTTCTTTAAGTAAGTACTCCTCACTAACTATTCGCTCATTAACTAGTATTATTAAGGATATATTAGCTTCCTCAACCTTCTTAAGAAACTCGCTAAACCATTTAAGCCTGCTCGATAAGAAGCTCAGCAACTCCTTAACCTTCACAGATTCTCTTAACTCGACGTCTGCTGACTCAGTCCCAGCAAAGTCTCTCAGTATGCCAAAAAATTTTATTCTCATTTACATACCCGCATAACACTATCTTGACTAACTAATAAATGCTTCGGCCATCATAATTACTTTATTAACACTATGATAATATAGTTATCGTGGTAGTACAGAAATGCTGAGAGTAGACATTGAGGCTGCTGGCTATAGAGCGGGTGAGACGACACTGAGGAAAATTAAGTTTGGCGGTGGGGAGGGAGAGTTAATACTAGTTGGTGGTGCGTCAGGCTCGGGTAAGACTACGTTACTACTCACTATCTCAGGAGTTCTTTCTTCACTTCTTGGTGGCTGGGCTGATGGTTCAGTATTAGTTAGGGATGAAGACACACTAAAAACTAACTCTGTTGCGTCAAGACTCATCGGTCTAGTACTGCAAGATCCAGAAAAGCAAGTCTTAATGCCTACCCCCCTAGATGAGGTCCTCTTTACTTTAGAAAATCTAGGGTTTAGTGATGAAGAAGCTTTAGCTAGAGCTACTGAATTACTAAAGAGATTCGGTCTCTTCAATAAGAGACTAGACCATGTTGAAACACTCTCCGGAGGTGAGAAGAGGAGACTATCTCTTGCTTCAGCAATATCTCATAAGCCTTACTTAATCATGCTTGACGAACCAACAGCCTCTATGGATCCTTGGGGCATAAGAGAAGTAAGAAAGTTTACTAATGACTTAATCAGAGAAGGCAACATAGTTCTGATCGTAGAACACAAGATCAAGTACTTCCTAGATCTCGCTGACAAGCTAGTGTTGTTGAGTTCAGGGGAGAAAATAGCTGAGTACTCGGGAAGCGAGCTCACATCTAGAAGTCTGCTTGAGAAGCTTAGAGACGCGAACATAGATGTCGAGCCAGTTCACGAAGTACCCAGAGAAGAGAGAGATAAGAAGCGAGGAGTCGGCGAGGTCATACTAACTATTGAGGGGCTTGAGTGCTGGCACAATTCAGGCAAACCTATCTTAAAGAACGTTTCTTTTGACGTAAGAAAAGGCGAAGTACTAGTTTTAGTAGGACCTAACGGTTCGGGCAAGACTACCCTACTGAAAACCATAGCAGGGTTCCACAAAGGCTACTCAGGAGAGATCAAGCTACGTGAGAGCGGAAAGAGAGTATTCTACGTTAGTCAGACACCAGACTACATGTTCCTCGAGAGCACTGTTGAGAAAGAATTGAGGCTAGTATCGTCTAGAGTAGGTCTCCCTCTCGAAGCACTAATAGAGAAAATACCTTTCTACAGTGAGAAAAAGAATTCTTCTCCCTACAGGTTGAGCTTAGGTCAACGTAGGTGGTTATCGCTAGTTGTTGCGTGGGCTTACAAACCAAACATAATATTACTAGACGAGCCTACCGCGGGGTTAGATATAGGTTTCCTTAACAACCTATTCAGCTATATAAGAAGTTTAAGTAGGGAGGGAATCTCTTTTATAATATCTACTCATGACCCGAGAGTCCTTTTGAGCCTAGCAGATAGGTCCCTCATGATTGATGGAGGCAGAGTTAGGGAGGTAGAGCCTTATAAAGTTGCTTTAATGCTTGAGAGCATTGCGGGTGTTTATTAATGAGGCTCAAGTACAGGGAATCAACACTGTTCCTATATGCTCTGGGTATTTCTTTGATAGCATTCATAGCTAACTCTGTCGAGTCATTACTACTTCCATCAATACTTAACGGCATCTTAGGTTTCGTCTTAGGAAGTAAGAAAATGCCTTGGAAGTTACTAGTAGTACTCCTGCTCTTGAACGTGTGGGGTTCGTTTCTTAACGGGCTATACTTTCATAATTTTGGTGAGGTAGTTGTATCGACTCAGGTCATAGTCATTAAGAGAGGCGCGATAGATTCTTTCTTGCTAGTTAGTCTTAGGTTTTTCTTGATAGTAGGTGCTACCCTACTTATGCTTGGCTTAGTAAACGTGAGAGACCTAATAAAATCGCTAGAGAGAGACTTAAGAATCCCGTCAGGGATAGCCTTCTCAATAGCTTACGCGTTCAGGTTATTCCCTCTACTAAGTAAAGATTTAAGCGAGATTTACATAGCTAGGAAAGAACGAGGACTCACCTCAGTAATTCTGAGACCTAGTAACCTTAGGAGTATCTTGCTACCGCTACTCAACCTAAGTTACGAGAGAGCTGTGTGGGGAGGTATCTCAGCAGAACTCAGGGGCTTAAGACTCAGAAAAGTGTCTGGGAAGAAGCCCCTAAGATTAGGAGACCTAATCATATTGACTGCTTTAATCCTGCAGTGGATAATAGTTTTCATCACTCTCTTCCTCAATAAGTAGGACTTCACGTAAGTGAAAACAAGAAAACTTAAGTAGTCAGGTAAAGCAACTCTACTCCTTACATTATAACTAATCAATAAATATTTTTATTTTTGAATTATACTATTATCTATGGTGAGTACCTGTATGAGAACAGCCAGATTCACTAGCGTGGACCTAGCTCTGCTAGCAGTAGTAGGGGTTGTGAGCGGGGTTGTATTCACTGCTACCTGGACTGTATATAATGTGTCAGAAGCGATCGCAGGACCAATAGGTGCTAGAATAATTAGCTATGGTTTGTGGTTTATGGGGGCCCCCCTAGCAGCTTCTCTGCTTAAAAAGCCTTCGTCAGCTTTCTTAGGAGAATTTCTGGGCGCCCTAGTTGAGACCCTAATAGCTCCTGCAGGCGGCATAACTAACGTGGTTTACGGGCTTGCTCAAGGACTTGCTTCAGAACTAGGCTACCTAGTGTTTAGGTATAGGCGCTGGGACATACTCTCAGGAGCTCTTGCAGGAGCTCTTGCAGGTATTCCAGCGGTTGGTCTTGACGCGCTTCTCTTCAGCTTAGTAGGGGGGCCTGCAGAGATGAGTTTGTGGGTTCTCGCAGCATGTGTTAGCGGGGCTATCTACGGTGCTCTAGTGTCTTCTGTAGGTCTTACCGTAAGAAAGTAGCTCTACTCAACACACACGAGAGCTTTTTTAACAGCGTCAATAGCGCTTAACGAGAAAACGTAAATTACTGGTTCTATTCCTAAGCCACCTGCGTCAGCTATTGCGTCAGGTTCTTTACTCAGCTCGCTGACAACTCTCTCTAAGGAAACGAAGAATTCCTCAATTGATTTGTGAGGACCTGTCTTAACCACGTTTAATCCTGCAGCACTTAACTTCTTAACACATTTCTCGTCATACTTGATTGCTACGGCCGACCTTATCCCGGAAAACCTGTTCATTACCTTGAGTAGTACGTTCGCGGTGTGCTCACTCCCACCCCTTATCGGCTCGCCTACAGCTACTACTCTATCACCAGACCTTACTATCCTCCCAGAAAAACCTACCACGTCCCTAAAGTTTCTTGCGTTAGGAGGTGCTGAAACTATGTTCATACCGACTTCAGGAACTATCTCATGAGCTCTGGGGTAGAAACTCAGTATCTCGTAAGCTACCTTGACCTCCTCTACGTAAGGATCGCTAACTACCTCAAATATCTTGAAGCATACCTCACAGTCTCTCGGAACTACAGGCGACACTTTCTTGTGAGTCTTGCAGAGCAAGCCCCTCCTCAGGATAGAGTTGAGGAAACTGCTAGTTAGTTCTAGGTACTCGCGATAGTTGTCATTTACGAGTTTCTCTACTAAAATCTCTATAGTTCTTACTACCTCATTAGCGTCTAAACCTAGATCCTCTAGTCTTTTAAGGTATTCTGAGTAGCTCACACTCATGTACTTACTGATCATCGGCTGAGAAATTCCCAGTAGCTTAGATATCCGTAATTGCCCTAGACCTCTCTCACGCAACTTATGAGCTAGCAGACCCCTCAACCCTGGTATCACAAACTCACTAACTAGCTCATGCGGTATCAGTTCCATCCCCCATAAAAATGAGTTAAGAAATACTTTAAACAATGAACGTAAGTCTTAAAACATTGCTTAAGAATCTCCGCAGCCAGTCTTAGAAGGAGGCAAGAGTAGTGAGGGGCACTCCATGCAACCACTCTCTAAGTGCTTTACGTGTATACAGCAAGTTGCGAAACCTTCGTCCTTCTCATTAATTAGCTTGACATACAAGTAATCTCCTCTCAAGTCTGCCTCCACTCTAGCAACATTTTGGGAAATCCTGTGAAGACATAGATCGTAGTTTTTCTCCGCGTACTTAATAGACAGCACGACCTCGTATAAACCTTCAGACTTCTTAACTTCTTTAATACCTATATTAACTACACTCCCCAATTCTACCCCCTGCTAATCTACTTTACAGGAAAGATAAGCTTAACTTTCTTGAAACTCATCTACTATGATAGGTGGGTCAGCATGAACACAAGAATGATAGTGTTTACAGGACCTGGAGCTTCCGGCAAAACCTCTCTTACTGCTACTTTCAGTGAGTGGCTCAAAAACGAGTTTAACTTGAGCGTCAGTATCGTGAATCTAGATCCAGCAGTAGAGAAACTTCCCTATGTTCCAGACCTAGACGTGCGTGAGTTAATAGATTTCAGGAAACTAATGAGTGAGGAAGGCTTAGGACCTAACGGCGCAATGATTAAAGCTGTTGACTTGCTAACCGAGAAAAGTAGGGAATTACTTAGTAGGTTAAGGAGATTAAGAAGTGACTATATTCTCGTGGACACGCCGGGTTTAAGTGAGTTATTCTTGTTAAGAGATTCAGGTCCTAAGATAATTAAGGCTTTTAAGAGGGTTGCTCTACCTGTAGCTATTTACTTAAATGACGTGACTAGCAGTAAGAGTCCCGCTGAGATAGTCGTGACTTACTTAATGAGTTTAGTGGTTCGGTTAAGGCTTGACGTTCCTGTAATACCTGTTCTCAGCAAATCAGATCTTCTTAAGCACCAACTAAAGAAGACCTTCTCGGAAGAAGTAAGTAACTTAGCAGAGAGATTATCTCAAGGTAGTGGTTTGCTTAATGAGCTAGCGAACGAGCTTGCTAGGATCCTAGGGATGTACGCAATACCTACAAGAACGATAGCGGTATCAGCAGTAACTAGAGAAGGTCTCCACTCACTATACTCAGTCATTCACGAGGTTTTTTGTGCGTGCGGCGACCTAACCTGATATCAGCCTGAACAAAGTATTCCTGACATCAGCTAACCTCACGAAAGTCTTAGCCGCGTTCATCGAGATTTTCAAGTATTTCTCGGGCTCGTTAAGATACGTCTCGATTATCTTGCTTAACTTCTTGCTAAATTCCTCGTATTCTTCTTCATCTACTTCACTAGCTTTAACGCTAGTATAGATATCTATAAACTCAGAGATGTCTTTACCGAAGAGCCAGCCATTATAGCTGTCTTTAATCATCTCTAAAACAGCGCCGTCCCTAGAAGCTAGGGTTGGGGTGCCGTTAACTCCTGCCTTCATGAAGCTGGTGCCTGACGCTTCCCAGCCCGGGAAAGGAGTGAATAAGAGTAGGTCAGACCCCCTCAGCAAGTACCTAGCGTCTTCTAAACCGTAATTACTCACGTACACGACATTACCGTACTTTCTTGAGAGTCTGAGGAATTCTCTCGCGTACATCTTCCCGTAAGTGTCTTGAGGGTGAGGTTTGCCGCCCAAAACATAAAAGGCATTTAAGTCTTTATTTTCTTCTATGAACCTCGTTATGAAGTATGGTCTCTTGTACTTGACTACTCTCCTCACCCAAGTCACCACGGGAGTTTTAAGGTCAGGTAATTTACTAAAGCCTGCTCTCCTAAGGTAAGCGATGAGTTCTTCCTTGAGTTTCTGCCTAATTCTCGCGAACTCTCCGAGATCCCCACTATCTCTCAAGACATAATTAAGTACTTCCTTATCACACCACCTACTCAAGCTAACCCCGTTGGTAGCGTCAGTAAGCCTCTCAGCGATACTCGGTATCACGTTCCTCATTACTTTCAGTTGCTTTCTTGAGACGACGTAGCTCTTAGGCACTAACTTAATTACACACTCAGTTAGATTTACGTAGTTATCCTCAACACAATCTTTAAGTCTCTCTAAACTAAACTCAGAGAGCAGCCACTCTTTATGGACTACTGGGTGTGCCCACGGTCCAGGTGAGTGCGTCACGAACTTAACTCTAGACAAGTCTTTAAGCGCGAAGGCAGTCATCCCGGCAAAGCTTTCCTGAAGATGTATTTCATCGATATCTCCTAGCAAGCCTGACTCAATTAGTGTTGCAGCACCCTTACTCAAGATGAGGTACTTAAGAAACATTTCCTCAGCATTCTTTTCTACATACAACTTCTTAGTGAGTTCTACTGCCCAATGAGGCTCTAGAACTCTTAGTAAGATTAGCCTAGACCCAGATACCTCAAACATTATAGGATCTACGTTTACTGGCTCGCCTCTAACTCTTATAGTAAAAGAACCTAAGCTACGCCCATCAGAGATAACCCAGTCATCACTGACCTCGGCGAGATCCCCGTCACTCGCCTCGTATGAGGCGTAGCCTCTAGGATGATACATCGTTATGACAGCGTAGTCTATGCCCATAGACTTAGCCTCAATAAGCTTATCACCCTCAAGAACTCCTAAACCACCAGCAAATTTAGTTAAGCTCTCGACTGCTACCTCGGGAGTCACGCTCACGTACATAAAGAACCTCCACCAAACATTAACAGACGCAGCAAAATAAGCCTGATACCGGTTTCTTGAAGTAATAGCTAATCATTTTTATGAGTCTTAACCACCGTGAAAAAGCCTGAAGACTGTGAGTTCTTTATACGAGCAGGCATCATCAGAGAGCTTCAAAGTCTTTGAGCCCTCACTTACCGCTAAGGCCTCTAAGTTTATCTTTATTCCTTTTAGGTCAAGAACCCTAGTTATAAGGTTCTCTATAGTGACGCACTCTCTCAGCTCTAAGCATATGAGCCCCTCGAAAAGACCGGGTGCTTTGACGCACACCTCATGCACTAGTGTCTCACCCTAGCTCTAATTCTCTTGACTTCTCTGGCTAACTCCCCTATCCCCAGCTTCAATAAGGTTTCTTCTCTAGGTATCCCCAGCTCGTCCCACCCTAACTCTTCATAATAACTAACTAAATCTCTCCTAACTTCTTCTCTTCTAGGTGCTTCACCCTTCTTAGGTCCTGAAGGAAGAGGCTCGTAAAATCTCTCCGGGTTATCGTCGTGTATTCTAGGATCCCAGAAAACGTCAGGACCTCCTAAGAGTAGGAGTACGCGCTGTACAGCCAGTATTCTTGATCCGCTCACGTAAATATCTTCTTCGTTGAATCCCCAGCCAGTCACTGCGTTTAGGTAGTCGACCAGCTTCTTAGCATCTACTGAGTTAAAGAAGCATATCACGGCACTATCTAAGAAGGCGGTGAACACCTCAGACTCTGTTGACTTGAGCGGTACGCCAGCAGTTGAGGTGTGGTCTCCGCCCTGAACAGAGCCCGCGTACGCGATTTTCTGAGGGTAGTCTAGACCACTCCTTATGCCGTGAGCTCCTACCGCTACACCCTTGACTTGAACAGCGTATCTTAGCAGGTTCACACCGTACCTCTCACCGAGTTTTAATGCTGCTCGGTAAGTTCCCTCAGCTAGTAAGGCGCCGATACCTCTCTTATACGCTATATCGTGAAGCACTCTCGTAATGCAGTCTACGTTCCCCCACCTTAACTCACAGCCTACATCCTCTTTAGTGAGGTAGCCCTTCTCAAAAAGCTCTATAGCGAACCCTAACACGTTCCCGGTCTGGATGCCGCAGAGCCCTAGCTCGTCAGCCAGAGCTGAAAGCTTAACTACAGACACTACATCAAAAACGCCTAGGTTACTTCCTAGGTAGGCACCCATCTCGTAATCAGGCCCGTCACTCACGTAAGACTTTATCCCGTCAAAGACTCTGCTTACCTTCATACACGACGTCGGGCATCCCCAGTCACTCCATAAGTTCTTAATCCAGCACTTCCTCTCAATCTCCTCATGCGTGAAAGACCTCACATTATGCCACTCCTCCATCCAGTTCTTCACGGGCTCCGAGCTAGTGACGTAGCCAGTGTACCAAAGTCCCTCAGTCGTCCCCCAGTACCTGAAGACCCTCATCCTGCTGCTAAGCTCACTCAGTATCTCCTTCCTTAACTTAAGGACTCTATCCTCATTACTTACCCTAGGTAGTGCTCCATACCCCTTAACTACTATAGCCTTAACTTTCTTAGAACCCATGACGGCACCATAACCCCCGTATCCAGCGGCGTGAGTAAGCTTACTCATAACTACTGAGGTTCTGACTAGGTTCTCTCCTGAGGGTCCTATATAGATGTAGCTAGGCAACGTATCAAGACCTAACTCTACCTTGACGTCCATACGTAGCAAACTATTTAACTTGTCAGCCAGCTTAAGACCTCCTAAGCCCCATAGCGATGTCGCGTCACGGATCTGAGCCCCGTCATTATCTACGTAGACATACACTGGAGTCTCAGAACAACCCCTCAGTATTAGTCCGTCATACCCAGCAGACTTAAGCTCAACACCTATCTCGCTAGAGAGCGTAGACCCGACTACTCCCCCACACTGCGGGGACTTCCCTGAAACAACTAATTTTATTCCTGGGTAATAACCTGTGAGGGGGCCTGTAAGGACTAAGAATATGTTGTCGGGACTTAAAGGATCTACGAGTTCCCATTTAGACCCTAACTCTCTCCACAACACCCAGGTAGCGAGACCTCTGCCGCCCACGAATTTCCTGAAGACTTCCTCAGGTACTTCAGACACTCTTACGGCGCCCTTACTTAGGTCGATGTCGAGAAGCTTTCCCCAGAAACCAAACATCAAGCAACACCCCTAAAGCACGCCTAGCTTCTTAGCTAAGTCTCTCGAAGTCTCGACTGGGTCGTTTAGGTAAGCTTTGACAACTTCTCCACCAGGTTTTCGAACAAGTCTTAAAGCGTTGAAGCCCATAGACTCACATACCTCTACGCAGGCCGGACTCCCACCACACAAGTCACATACTATGACTGCTTTCTTACCCCTAACTATCCTAGGTATTCTTCCTGGGCACGCGTTTATGCACGACCCGCACAACACGCACAAGTCCTCACTCACTAATACTGCGCCTGTCTCAGCCACGCTTAAGGCCTTAGTAGGGCATGAAGACACGCAAGGGTAATCATCGCATTGAACACATAAGTAGGGTACTGGGAATCCATACACAGACTCGTGGATTCTTATTCTCGACGCTGCAGGCCAAATAAGGCCTTCATGCTTTAGTGAGCACTCAATCTCGCACAGTCTGCAACCCACACACCTAGAATAATCCCTCAATATCCATACTCCCAAAACATAACCCCGAATAGCTTAGGATATTAAGATTAAAAATAGCGGGTGTTGAGTCATGCTTGTGTTTGTTTTCTTATAACTATTTTCTGGCCTACCAGCGCTGTGCTAGGTATTAACACTACGTTACCATCCTTCCTCTTAACTACGGTGAAGAGAATCCCTATATCAGTTACTACTACCTCGCCCTCCCCGGCAGCATCTATAACGTCACCTATCTTAAACGGTCTTGCAAGAAGTAAGAACATCCCGGCAACTGCTTGACCAAGAACTTGCTGCGTAGCGAAACCTACAACTAAACCTATGAAGCCTCCTAAAGCCACGCCAGCAGTACCGCCGGCCACGCCCCCAGCAATACCGGCTAGCAAAGCACCTAAGCCTAGTATCTTAATCATGCTTCTGACGGCTGCCGCGGCCGAAGGACCGTAGCTAGGAGACAGTAAGACGTAAAACATAGAAGCTATAGACGAAACTATTAACCAACCTATTAGCAACATAGCTAAAATGTATACGTAGGGCTGGAAATCCCTTACCACAAGTAAACCCTCAAGTGCTTTATTCTTCTCTACTAGACCCGGTATTAAGTAATTGAAGAACCAGTTAAGGAACCCCATAATCAAAACAGCAATCACTATGTAGGTTACTAGCCTCCGTAAGACAGACCCGAAAGTCTCTCTACCTGACGTCACGAACTAACACCAAAACAATATAATGCAGTAATAATTTTTATATGCTTTTAAGAAGTCAAGGGATTCTCTACTTCTTACTCTTTGTTTTCTCTTGTGACTCAGTTCCTTTAGTCTTGCGAGTCTCTTTAGACTCGCTGATCATGAAGAGAGTAGTTTTTTGTCTGCCACCCACTCTACCCACCCACTTATACGTCGGTACACAGATTATAAGTTTTTATCTCATCAGCATATAATGTAGTTAGGTGTTGATGATGGGTGAGAGCGCTAATATATTATCTAACGAGCCAATCATCATGATACCTATATACATAACACTGTCCGTTACATACGTCTTCTTAATAGCTGGGTCTGTCGGGTACATTGCTTACAGACCTAGAAGAAAACCTTATAAAAGCGATAACGTGGAGTTCGTCTTAATAACCATAGCTAACAATAAAGTCAAGAACGCTTTGAGAGAGTCTTTAGGAAATCTCCGCGAGAAATTCAAGAACTACCTAGTCTGGGTTGTCGTGGATGAGGGAGCTGAGCTAATGAGTTACTTAAGTGAGTTAAGTTCTTCAGACCCATACTTAAGACTTGTCGTAGTTCCTGCGAACTACTTGAAGTCTCATAGAGGTAAGGCACGTGCCATGAAATACTTTATTGAGCACTTCGTAGAAACTGATAACTGGTATGTATTCTTAGATGACGATAATATAGTTCTAGACGAAAACTTTCTGTATGAAATACCTTACTACGAGGAACTTGACTACGTTGCTTTTAACCCTATACTAAAACCCAGGAGAGGTAATTCAACCATAGCATATATTATTGACTGGATAAGGTACTTCAACGACTTAACTCTGTACAGATTCTTCACAGGTTTTTTAGGAAAGCCCCTCTTAGGACTCCACGGTGAGTTACTAGGTATTAAGGGTCGTGTATTAAGAGAACTCGATCTTAACTCCTCGTCGATAGCTGAAGACTTTAGTTTAGCTATAGAGTTAGTTAAGAGAGGCTATAGGACGTGGCAGTCAGAAACTATAGTGAGTATCAAGTCTCCTAACAGCTTAGGAGACCTCCAGAAACAGAGAGCTAGGTGGTTTAAGGGAGTCTTGAAAAACTTAAGACACGCTCCGAACGTTATGAGAGCTATAGTAACTATTAAGTCTTTCCTCTGGATAGGGCTCATGCTAGTTACTATCACAATAGTAATAACGGACAACTACAACTCTCTCATTGTGTTCCTAGTACTCCTCAACTCACTATATCATTGGTCAGCATACATGTACGGAGCGTACAAGTCCGGGAAACTAAGATACTTCCTGATAACCCCCATAGCTTGGTTAATCGAAGCAATGTCTATCTTCAGAGCACCCGCCATAAAAGACTTCTACGTAATCAACAAGAACTAGTCAGCCGATGTCGGACACATCACTATCTCAGGAAGGGGAGCTCTCATCACGTAATAGCCCAACACTACCTTCGACAAAATACAGGTGAGTAAGCTTATAAATATTCCGGGTTACACTAAAACAAGTGAACTCAGAGTATAAACCTCACACTTTAGAGCGTGGAGGAAGTTAGTTATTTTTGTATTGCCTGGTTTATTAGGTCTTTAAACACTTAGGATTTAGTGATGATGGATCAACCGTCTGATAAGTGATGTTCCCAGGTACGCTGATGAGTTAGCTTATTAAGTCTTTCACATGATTAAAGACTTAAAGATAGCTGTGAAGTTTTGCGCTGTAAGTGCGTTTTCTCTAGCCTTTAATTCCCATTCTAACAGCTTCTCCTATGAATCTCTGTGCCACCATATACATCACTATTATTGGTATTGCGTAAAGAATTGCTGTTGCCGCGAACATGTTCCAGTATGTGGTGTAGGCTCCTACATACTTATACATTAAGACTGGTAAGGTTCGGAAACCGAATAAGTTAGCTAAGATAAACTCTGACCAAGAACCCATGAAAGCGAAAATAGCTAGTACTAGGATAGGAGCTTTAGATGAGGGCAGGATTACTCTAAACATGAGAGTCCACCAACCACTACCGTCAACAAAAGCTGCTTCATCTAGCTCCCTAGGTATGCTGTCAAAATAGTTTTTAAGGAGCCACGTATTGAAGGGTACCATACCGGAAACGTAGAGGAAAGGAAGTACGTATATGCTGACTAGGTTTAGCTTGCCCAAGAAAACAAAAAGAGCTACGAGAGATGCTACGCCAAACCCCCCGCTTACCTGACTGAAGATAAGGTAAGAATAGAGTGCAGTACTCTTACCCCTAAAACTAAACCTAGAGAAGGCGTACGCTGCAGGCGTTATGAACAGTAGTGCTAGGAATACCGTAGCTCCAGAAACCAGAGAACTTAATAGTAGTGAATTCCTAAAGTCTACGTCGTTAATCACGGAAATAAAGTTATCTAGGGTAAAATCTGAGACCACAAGCGTTAACGTTGGTAGTCTCGAGAATGCTGTGAGGAAGATATAGACTACTGGATAGAGTAGGGTGGCTGTTATTGAGAACGCTACCGCAGTAGTGAATAGCTTGAGTAGGTACAGCTTAGCTGACACCATTCCTACTTAGCACCTCTCTGAAAAACAAACTTAAACCATACGTAGACGTATACAGAGAGAATCAAGACTACTATGAGGTAGAAAGCCGCTGCATAACCCCACTCATAATCCCTCATAAATCTGTGATACCCGTACAGAAGGAGTAGATCGTTGCTGAAGATTAACTTACCCATGAAGTTAATCATTGGTCCTCCGTCATTAAGGATGAACGGTATCAAGAATGCTTGTAGTGAAGCGCCTGAAGTAAGTACCGCGACAAAAGCTATCGTCCTTATTATAAGCGGTAAGACTACTTTAGTAGTTCTTGAGAGTACTCCAGCCCCGTCAACTATTGAAGCCTCAATAATTTCTTTCGGGATGCCCGATATCGCACCACCTACTACCGTCATTATGAAAGGGTATGCCAGCCACATCTCTATAACGTTGTATGCTAGGAAAGAATCCCACTCATTCATTACGGTACCTACTGCCTGGAAAGGCCTGCCAACAATTAAAGAAAAGAACTGAGTCATAGGACCGTACCTAGGATCAAGAGCCCCCCTCCATATCATAATGGACAGTATGGCTGGGAGAGCCCAAGGCGTCAACAACAAACCCCTCATTATCTTCCTCCCGTAAATTAAGGGTGACGAAAACAAGAAAGCAAGACCTACACCAACTAATATCTTGAGAGGAACAGAAGTCCCGAGAAATAACATGGTCTTCAGCAGCGAGTAGTAAAATGCCGGGTCATTAAATAACTGCACGAAGTTGCTGAGACCTACAAACATGAGGGGCCTGACAGGATAGTCTGGTCTATACACGTTTATCTGGTTAGCGTTAGTAAAAGCCAAGTAGACTGAGAAAGCTATAGGCCATATATTGAAGAATATAAAGAGAAGAAGTGAAGGAACTACAAGTATGAGAGCTATTTTAGTAGGAAAAAGAAGCTCTTCTTTACCACTCTGTTTCTTCACGAGCTTAACTCACCTTACCCAGAAAGCTTCTTGAGTATCTGTGCTTGAGCGTAGTTAAGAGCGTCCTCAACTGTTGAAACCCCCTGATTTATCGCGGTCAACGCATCGCTAACAGGCCCCCATACGTAGTTCATCTCAGGACTTGAGGGCATTGGTATGCTTTCCTTTACCGCTTCAGCATAACCATACACTACTGGAAGCTCGAGTAAGCCCTCCCACCCAAGAACTGCTTTAAGGACTGGAACAAAGCCTGCTTCCTCAGCGAGTTTCTGTATGACTTTGTTATTTAGAGTGAACCACAAAGCGAAGAGCACTGCGGCTTCCTTATTCTGGGAATTGGGGTTCAACCATATCAGCTTAACACCCGAGTACGGTTTCGGCACTATGGTCTCAGAGATCTTAGGTAGGGGTACCACAGTAAAGTTTATGCGAGCATCTCTAATTGCTTTAATATCCCAAGGACCAGTCACTATGCAGGGCGTTTTACTATTTAAGAATAGGTTTAACTGCGTGTCGTGTCCTAGGTCACCCTTGTATAAGTATGGATAGATATTCTCGTAGAAGAACTTTATCCCTCTTACGGTCCCTGTAGAGTTGACTCCAGGAGTCTTCGTAGCGTCATCGAAGTAGTAGCCGCCGAACGCGTGAACCCATGCAGAAACGAAGTATGGGTCGATTTGATACGAGATCCCGTACCTATCTACGTCAGGGTTGTAGTACTGCTGCATCACGTTCTTTAACTCACTAAAGTTTTCCGGGGTCTTGCTCACTAACGCATTATTACACACCAACGCTACGGTCTCGGCTGCCCAAGGCAGACCCCATATCTGGTTATTGTAGGAAGCAGCCCTCACAGCAGAATCAACATATTGACTCAGTATATCGCTTGTTAAGTATTGATCTAGAGGAACTATCATGGAGGCGTCAGCGAAACCTCCGGTCCAGTCATGAGCCCAAGTAAGTAGGTCAGGACCTCTCCTAATAGCTACCTGAGCTTGGTAAACATCCTTCATACTGTCTTGATGAACTAAGTTGACTTTTATTCCGGGGTATTCAGCAGTAAAGTTCGCGATTATAGTCCTGATAACGTCCTCCTCAAAAGGCATCATAGAAACCCAGAAAGTAATTGTAACGTCTATTTGTCTATTCTTAGCTTTCTGAGCTACGTCATAAATTACTTGGGTAACTGAAACCTCCACATTACCGAACCTCAACTTATACTCAGCAGGAGTAGTCGTTGTGGGGGTTGTTGTTGGTGTTGTTGTCGGCGTGGTGGTAGGTGTTGTTGTAGGTGTTGTAGGGGTAG
>ERZ1669248.118-NODE-118-length-47481-cov-5.515350_pt1 | contig 47481 bp, 38 predicted proteins | sample MGYA00579296_ERZ1669248 | MGnify/ENA primary metagenome ERZ1669248 (study PRJEB41166, sample SAMN08046057) | hot springs metagenome | biome: hot spring; feature: neutral hot spring; material: thermophilic sediment; isolation source: thermophilic sediment from...
ATCGCTCGTCGGCAGCGTCAGATGTGTATAAGAGACAGCAGTTGGGCTTAACCTGTCGCGGCGTGCCGGACTATCTGTTGCAGGTGGGCACGCTCGGCAAGGCCTTTGGGTCGGCGGGCGCGTTTATCGCTGGCGCCGCGCAACCCATCGAGGTGATTATGCAACGCGCCCGCAGCTATGTGTTCACTACCGCACAGCCGCCGGCTTTGGCTTTTGCCACCCAAACCAGCTTGCGCTTGGTGCAAGCGGGCGATGATTTGCGCGCCGCGTGGCGCGCGCGGGTTGAGCAGTTCAAGCAGGGTATGCCGGCGGGCTGGCGCCTTATGGCCTCAGATACCCCGATTCAGCCCGTGCTGATCGGGGCAAGTTCGGCGGCGTTAGCTGCCGCGCAATCTCTGGCACAAGCGGGATTTTGGGTGCCCGCCATCCGCCCGCCGACCGTGCCCGCAGGCTCGGCGCGGTTGCGGGTAACATTCAGCGCGGCGCACACGGTCGATCACGTGGCGGCTTTGTTGACAGCGCTCGCAAACCTGCCGAGAGTAGACGGGTAAATTTAAATTTTTTAATCACACGCTGAGGAATGACCGATGAAAAAAATCATGATGATGAGTTTGGCGGCCTCTTTAACCGTATTAGCGGGTTGCGCACAAAACCCCTATCAGGGTGAATATGGCCGCACCACAACGGGTGCCACCGTGGGCGCGGGTGTGGGCGCGTTGGCGGGTAATTTAATTGCCGGCAGTGGCAACAAAACGGGCGGCACCTTGATTGGCGCGGCGGTGGGCGCGGGGATTGGGGGCTTGCTTGGCAACCAAATGGATAAGCAAGCCGCGCAATTGCAGCAGCAAATGGCTAATACTGGGGTTGAAGTACAGCGCCAAGGCGATGGCATTCATTTGCAAGCGCCCGAGGCGATTACCTTTGCCACCAACAGCGCCACGCTCAATCCGCAATTTATGCCTGTGCTGCAAAATTTGGCGCAAAGCATTAATCAATACCCCGGCACGATGGTGCGGGTAGAGGGCAACACCGATTCCACCGGTTCTGCCGCGTATAACCAGCAGTTGTCGCAAAACCGGGCGCAAAGTGTGGCCAGCGCCTTATCGCAATATGGCGTGCCTTATAATCGGATTCAGGCCATTGGTTACGGCATGACCAAGCCCATTGCCAGCAACGCCACTGAACAAGGCCGGGCGCAAAATCGCCGGGTGGATATTTTGATTGTGCCCGCGCAGTGATGCCCCCGCGTTAATGTAAATAATTGTTACGCGCTGAATTAAAACCGGAATTGCTCGATTGCCATTTCGGTTTTTTTGTTATTGTGACTGACAGGGCAACTGTTCTGACATTTGACGCCCCACGCTGGGCGGAGCCGAACACGCATGGCCAGCACATTGCGAGGTAAAAGCAATATTTATGGATGAACCCAATCATATGAAAGCGCCCCGCCCCGCGAATGAAGCGGCGCGGTTGCGGGTGCTGCAGGAGTTGGCGCTATTTGATTCTGCCGATGATTTAGTGTTTACGCGCAAGGTAGACATTCTGCGGCGCGTGTTTGGCGCGCCCATTGCGCTGATGGCGCTGGCGGATGAAACCCATCAGCGATTTCGTGCGGTGCATGGCTTGCCGATGCGCGAGATAGCCCGCGATTTAGCGATTTGCTCGCATGCCTTGCTGCCGCCGTTTGCGCCCTTGGTGATTAGCGACACCACGCAAGATGCGCGCTCACAAAATTCCCCCATGGTGACAGGGGCGCTCGGCATCCGCTTTTATGCCGGTGCGCCTTTGGTGCTGGATGGCGCTTATGCGGTCGGCACCTTGTGCATTATGGATACCAAGCCGCGTGCGCTGAGCAAAGATGAAATTCAATTGCTGGATGATTTTGCCGTGCAGCTCTCGGCCACCTTGCAGTTTCAGCTCGATTCAGTCAGGCTTATGGCGCAGCAAAAACCGCTCGCCGCCATGGGGCTAGAGCTGAAGGCCATTTTGCAAACGGCGGCGCTCGGCATCGTGCGGATTAACGCCGAGGGCGTGATGGAGGCGGCCAACCCCAGTGCCGAGCGTTTGTTTGGTTACCCCGCCTTTGAGCTTATCGGGCAAAACGTCTCGATGCTGATGCCCGAGCCGTGGCGCTCGGCGCATGATGGCTATTTGTTGCAGTATTTGGCGACGCGCGAGCCAAAAGTGATTGGGGTGGGGCGTGCGGTGCGCGGTCTGCGCCGAGATGGCTCAACGTTCCCGTTTCAACTCGCGGTGAGTGAAATTCAGATTGAGGGCGCAAGCCACTTTGTGGGGTTTATTTCCGATTTAAGTGAGCAAGCCGCTGCTGAGGCGGCGTTAGCCACCGAGCGCGCTTTGCTGCGCTCGGTGATTGATAGCTCGGTTAACCCGATTGCAGCGGTGGATCGCGACGGCGTGCTGCTGCTCGCCAATCAAGCCTTTGCGGCAGGGCTCGGCCAAAAGCCTGCCGATTTGCTGGGTAAAAATTCGCGTGAATTTCTCCCCGCATCCGCCGTGACAATGAATGAAGTGGCCAACGCGCAGGTCATGGCGACAGGCGAGGCACACACCTTTCGTACCCCCGTCGTATTGCACGGTGAGCCCCACGTATTTGAAACCACTAAATCGCCGCTACGGGATGAAAACGGCCTGACGGTGGGCGTGGTTACCCTTGGGCAAGATGTCACCAATTTAAGCAACATGGCGCAAGCCTTATCGCGCGCCGATGAGATCCGTGTGCTGGGTGAGCAATTTGCCCAAATCGGCTTTTGGTCGTTGAGCCCCGCTCGCGGTGAAATCGAGATTAGCCCAGGCTTTGCGCGGATTTTGGGTTTGCCTGAAAACACAAAAATGCTCCCACATGCAGCGCTGCGCGCGCTCATCGCGCCAGAGTTTCACGCGGCCATTGATGCGGAGTTTGCCGCCGCCGCTGCCGAAGCGCGCCATTTTGAGTTTGAGTATTTAACCCATGATCGCACCCGCTGCCTTCGTGCTAAAGGCCATGTGCTGTGTGATGAGTTCGGCCAGCCGGTCGAGATTGTGGGGGTCACGCAAGACGTGACGCTTGCTACCCAAGCCCAAGCCAAGCTCGTGCGCCAGCGCCAGTTGCTCGATGGCGTGAATCACGTGGTGCAATCGTTTCTGGATACGCAAACGAATCAAGAGTCATGGCCTATGATGCTGGCGCAATTGCTTGGCGTCACCGGTGCGGAATTTGGCTTTATCGGCGAGGTACTGTTTGGCATTCAGCCCGATCCCTGCCTTAAAATTCATGCCATCACCAATCTATCTTGGAGCGCCGAGTCGGATGCTTTGTTTGCGCGCGTCATGGCCGGGGATATGCTGTTTTGCAATCCCAATAATTTAATTGGCTTGGTGATGAAATCGCAAGAGCCGGTGGTGGTGCCCCATTTGGCGGGTGATGCGCGGCGCGGCGGTTTTCCGCCGGGGCATCCCTTGCTTGATAACTACCTTGGGATTCCGCTTTTTAAGGGTGATGAACTGGTGGGTGTGGTGGCCATTGCCAATCGCAGCGAAGGCGTAAGCCATGAATTGGCCGAATTTTTGGCGCCCCTGACGAGCACCTGCGCCATTATGATAACGAGCCTGCGCGAGCGGCAGGAACGCGCGCGTTTTGAGCAAGCGCTGGTGGTCAGCAAAGAGCAGGCCGAGCGCGCCAACCAAAGTAAATCGGCTTTTTTATCAAGCATGTCGCATGAGCTGCGCACCCCACTGAATGCGATTTTGGGCTTTGCCCAGCTCATGGCCGCGAGCCGCAAGGAGCTATTATCTGAAAAACAGCAAGGCTTTGTGGCGCACATTCTGAAAGCCGGCCAGCATTTACTGAGCTTGGTTAACGATGTGCTGAATTTAGCCAAAATTGAGGCCGGTGAAATCACCCTATCACTTGAACCGATTGATCTGGCAGGATTAGTTGATGAGGCCATGCTCATGGTGGATGAGGTGGCCAGCACCGCAGGCATCAGCCTGATTAATTGCCTACAAGGCGTGCCGTGTGGCGTGGTGCGGGTGGATTTAACCCGCAGCAAACAGGTGTTACTCAACCTGCTTACCAATGCCATTAAATACAATCGCCCCCAAGGTAAGGTATTTATCCGCTGCTTACCGGCGCGGCAAATGGGCGATGCGGGCACTTTGATCGGCTTAGCCATCGAGGATACGGGCATTGGCATTGCGGCAGACAAACAGCATCGGCTGTTTCGCGCCTTTGAGCGCTTAGGCCAAGAAAGTAGCCACATTGAAGGCACCGGCATTGGTTTGATGATAACCAAGCAGCTGGTGGAGCTCATGGGCGGCACGCTTGAGTTTACAAGCGAGGCGGGCGTTGGCACCACCTTCACCCTGTGGCTGCCGATGAGCCAAGCCGATGCGCTGGCCGCGCTGGATGCCCCGGCCGCCCCAGCGGCGGCGCCAGCAGCTCCAGACTTGATGCACAATACCCCCCAAATTCGGGTGCTTTATGTGGAAGACAACGCCGATAACCGCGTACTAATGCAGGATATTGTCGATGAGCGCGATGATGTCACGTTGGTGTTAGCACACACCGGCGAGCAAGGCTTGGAGCTCGCGCTTGCCCCCCCGCACCCTGATTTAATTTTAATGGACATTAACTTGCCCGGTATTTCTGGCCATCAGGCGGCGGCGCGCTTGAAAAAATGGACTGAGACCCGCGAGATTCCCATTTTAGCGCTCTCAGCCGATGCCACGGTGCCCTCAATGGGGGCGGCGCAGGCATCGGGCTTGTTTGCGGGCTATCTCACCAAACCGTTAAACTTGCCCGAATTAATGACTTTATTTGATGCCACGGCAGCCCGCGTGCTGGGTGCGAGAAACTAGCGATGGATGAGACGATAGGCAATGCACGCATCCTGATTGTGGATGACAATGCCGCCAACTTAGCCGTTTTGGCCGAGCTTTTAGCTATGGCGGGCTACACCGCCGTGTTTACCGAGCAAAGTGCACGCCGCGCGGTGGCACGGTGGCAAGCAGAAGCCTTCGATTTGTTGCTGCTGGATATTCGCATGCCGGATATGGACGGCCACGCCGTGATGGCCGCCCTGCGCGCCCATTTAGCCTGTGATGATTACCTGCCCGTTATTGTGCTCACCGCGCAAACCGATCGGGAAACGCGGCAGGCCGCACTGGATGCCGGTGCAATCGATTTTATTACCAAGCCCTTTGATTTTGATGAAACCTTAAAGCGCATTAAAACCGCCTTAAATACCCGCTTATTGCACACCAAAGCCCGCCAACAGCTCAATGAGTTTGGTCAAACGATCAGCGCGCAAACCGAGGCGTTAATTGCCAAAGAGCACGATTTAGCTTTTCTGGCGGCGCATGATTCGGTGACCGGGCTTTTAAATCGGCGGGCGATTACCGAGCGCATCCATACGATGGCGCTTGAGCCGCACCAGGGCATCACTTGCGCCTTAATTGAGGTGACCGATACCGATCAGCTCTTGCTGATGGAAGGGGTGGAATCGGTGGATATGTTCCTTCGCACCGTGTCCACGCGCTTAAATAGGGTGATGGAGGATCACTTGGGGCTGTGCGGCGTGTGGGGCGGGCAAACTTTTTTGTGCGTGTTGCCGTTCACCGGCGATGCGGTGCGCCCGGTGTTTGATCGCTTGGCTCAAGCGGTGTTTACCTCGGTGGCGCAGTTTGATTTTGATGTGTCTTTGCACGGGCGCGGCGGGTATTCGCCCGTGCAGCCGGGTGCGCTCGATGCCGCGGCGATTGATGCCGCCATAAGGCGCGCCGGGTTTGCGCTTGCCAGCCTGCACAAGCGCTGCAATTTACTCGTTGAGTTTAATCAAATTATGGCTGATACCGCGTTGCGCCGCAATTTGGTCGAACGGGAACTCAGTCTCGCGCTGCGCCACAACCCTGCGCAATTATTTCTGCAATTCCAACCGAAAGTCGATTTAAGTCGCGAAAGGGTGGTGGGCTGCGAGGCCTTACTGCGCTGGGATCACCCTACGCTGGGCTGGGTTTCGCCTGCGGAATTTATCCCGCTGGCCGAAGAAAAAGGCCAAATTGAACAGATTGGGCTCCTTGTGATTGAGCAAGCATTGCAATTTATTCAACGCATGCAGCGCGAATGCGGGCGCGCGGTGATGGTGGCGGTGAACGTGTCGGGTTATCAGTTTGAATTAATGCGCGCCAAGGGCGGAAGTTTAGTTGATGAAATTCACGCTTTGCTCAAGCAGTATCAAATCGACCCGCAGTATCTTGAGCTTGAAGTGACCGAATCGGCGCTTATGAGCGGGCTTGATTGGGTAATTGAACAGCTCCACCGCCTGCGCGCGCTGGGTCTATCCGTGGCGTTGGATGATTTTGGCACCGGCTATTCTTCATTCTCGTACCTGCAAAAACTGCCCATTACAACCTTAAAAATTGATCGCTCGTTTGTCGATAATGCCGCCACCCAGCCGCGTCAGGCCGCGCTTTTGGGCGGCATTGTGCGCATGGCGCAAGAACTGGGGCTCACCACCGTCGCCGAGGGCGTGGAAACCGCCGCCGATATACAATTACTCAAATCGTTTAACTGCCCCATCGCACAAGGGTATTATTACAGCCGTCCCATCATGCCGGATGCATTTGTGGCCTTGCTAAACCAGCCGGGCGCTATCAAACCGGCGCATTCAGCGATTGTTCCGATTCACCCACCTATATCCTATTGCAACCAAGACCCCACCCATGACTGAAGCCCAAACCGCCCTGCGCCTTGCCGCCCTTGCCTACCACGAGCACCCAACACCGGGTAAAACCGCTACGGCCATTACCAAACCCACCGCTACCGCGCAAGATTTAGCGCTGGCCTATTCGCCGGGCGTGGCCGAACCCGTGCGCGCCATTGCCGCCAACCCTGCCGATGCTTATCGCTACACCAACAAGGGTAATTTGGTGGCGGTGATTTCCGATGGCTCGGCTATTTTGGGGCTGGGCAATTTAGGCGCGCTGGCCAGCAAACCCGTGATGGAAGGCAAGGCATTGTTGTTTAAGCAGTTTGCTAATATCGATGCGGTCGATTTAGAGGTAGAAACCCAAAACCCCGCCGAGTTTATCGACACCGTGCGCCGCCTAGGGGCAAGCTTTGGCGGCATCAATTTAGAAGATATTTCCGCGCCGCGCTGCTTTGAAATCGAGCAAGCCTTGATTGAGGCGATGGATATTCCCGTCTTCCACGATGATCAGCACGGCACCGCGATTATTATCGCAGCGGGCTTGGTTAATGCCCTGCACATTCAGGGAAAAAAACTTGAGGAGATTCGGCTGGTGCTGGTCGGCGCTGGCGCGGCGGGCACCGCCACCTTGCGGCTATTGCTTGATATGGGGCTCAATCGTGCGCAACTGCGGGTGGTTGATAAAGTGGGCGTGTTGCACACAGGCCTTACAGACCTGCCCGCCCATCACGCCGCGGTGGCGGCTGATACCACCGATCGAACCCTCGCGGATGCCCTTTTGGGTGCCGATGTGTTTATCGGCCTTTCTGCCCCCAATTTACTCACCGCCGAGATGCTGGCCAGCATGGCGCCGCGCCCCGTGGTGTTTGCGCTCGCCAATCCCGACCCGGAAATTAGCCCCCTGCTGGCTCATAGCGTGCGCGATGATCTGATTATGGCGACCGGGCGCAGCGATTACCCTAATCAAGTCAACAACGTGCTGGCCTTTCCGTTTATTTTTCGCGGCACGCTCGATTGCAGAGCCCGCCGCATTACCCCAAACATGAAAATCGCCTGCGTCACTGCGCTGGCCGCATTAGCGCGGGAGCCCGTGCCCGAAGCGGTGTGCGCGGCCTATGGCGTCGGCGCGCTGGAATTTGGCCGCCAATATATTCTGCCCAAGCCCTTTGATGCGCGCTTGATCGAACGCCTGCCCCGCGCCGTGGCCGAAGCTGCCGCACGCGATGGCGTAGCGCGCACCGCCTATCAGCCCTATCCGCAGCCCTCATGATTGGGGTGGCGCCCATATCGGCTTCTGCAGGCGCCCCAACCAGCCGCGCATGGCTGATTGATTCGCACGCGCAGATTTGGCGCGCTTGGCATGGTGGCGATAAAACCTTGGTTGACGCCCAAGGCCAGCCAGTGGGTGCGCTGCAGGGCTTTGCCGATGCGCTTTTGAGCTTGCTGGAATCGGTGTTTGATGCGCGCCTAACGCCTGCCGTGGTGCCGCATGAGCAGGACGGCCCGTTGATTGTGTGCACCTTTGATGCGCCCACCAGCCGCGAGTTTCGCCAAAGTATTTATGCCCAATACAAAGGCCATCGCCCGCCCGCACCCATCGAGCTGACCGCGCAATTGCCGCGCTGTCGCGCGTTGGCAGAGGCCGCAGGGCTGTATGCCATCGACCACCCAGGCTATGAGGCCGATGATGTCATCGGCACCCTCGTTGCCCAGCTACGGCGGCGCACGCGCGCCATTACCATCATCACCGGCGATAAAGATTTAGCCCAATTGCTCGGCCCCGATGACCGCTGGTTTAACCCCATGCGCCAAATGGTACTGGCCTATGGCGATGTGGAACGCCATTTTGGCGTGAAGCCGCAGCAAATAGCCGATTGGCTGGCCTTGACGGGCGATACCGCCGATAACATTCCCGGCGTGCCCGGCATCGGCCCGCGCATAGCCGGTAACTTATTGAAAAAGCACGGCACACTCGATGGCATTTATGCCAATTTAGCCGCCGTCTATGGCATGAAATTTCGCAGCGCACCGCGGGTGCAAAAACTCCTGATTGAGCATGAACCGTTGGTGCGGCTATCGCGTCGACTCACCGGCATTGTGTGCGATCTGCCGCTTAAGGTGACGCCAGCGCCTTGGCTTGGGATTAGTGAACAGTTGCCCGAGTTACTCCGCGCGGCGGGCATTGATGAATACCGCATTGCCCGCTGGCAACGGCTGCCGCGCGTGCAAGAACCCAAGATTCATGCCGCTTAAATTTGCGGTCATCCCCCTCATGCAGCTTATTGCCTTCAACAAACCATTTGATGTGCTCTCACAATTCACGCCGGAGCAAGGTTCCAGTGCCCGCACCTTGGCTGATTTTATCGTGCTGTCGGGGGTGTATGCCGCCGGCCGCCTTGATCGAGATTCCGAAGGCTTGCTGCTGCTCACCGACGATGGCCGCTTGCAAGCAAAGCTTGCCCATCCCGATTTTAAACAACCTAAAACCTACCTAGCGCAAGTGGAAGGTGAAATCACCGAGGCGGCACTGCAAAGGCTGCGCGCGGGGGTGGTGCTTAAAGACGGCAAAACCCGCCCAGCCGAGGCGCGGGCAATGCCCGAACCTGATTGGCTTTGGCCGCGCACCCCGCCGATTCGCCAGCGGCAAGCCATTCCCACCCGCTGGCTTGAACTCACCATTACTGAAGGCCGCAACCGCCAAGTGCGCCGCATGACCGCCGCCGTCGGCAATCCGACCTTACGCCTGATTCGCATCCGCATCGGCGATTATGCACTGGGTGATTTAGCCCCCGGCCAATGGCGACAGGAGGAGGCGCCTTCGCGCGCAAACACCCAAGCCTTGACTTAGCCCGATTGACTGCGCACCAAGCGGTGCGCCAGTGCCATTTGTTGTGCGCAGGGCAGAATGCATACAAATAAAAAATACACGGCTAAAAAACCGTGTATTTTTAAGTATTTGGTGGGCCCAGTAGGACTTGAACCTACGACCAAGCGATTATGAGTCGCCTGCTCTAACCAACTGAGCTATGGGCCCGAATTTGGGGCGGCGGGTGCCGCCGGTTGGGTATTTTACCGAAATTTAATCAATATTCATTTCGATAAAGCTACGCAAGCGCTCAGAGCGTGAGGGGTGGCGCAGTTTACGCAACGCTTTGGCCTCGATTTGTCGGATGCGTTCGCGGGTAACATCAAATTGCTTACCGACTTCTTCTAGCGTGTGGTCGGTGTTCATGCCAATGCCAAAGCGCATCATGAGCACCTTGGCTTCACGCGGGGTGAGTGAGGCTAATATCTCGCGCACAATTTCCGACAAGCTGGCGTTGGTGGCGGAGTCCATTGGCGAGATGGCGCTTTGATCTTCGATAAAATCGCCTAAGTTGGAATCGTCGTCTTCGCCGATGGGGGTTTCCATCGAGATGGGTTCTTTGGCGATTTTGAGCACTTTGCGGATTTTATCTTCGGGTAAATCCATGCGCACGGCCAGTTCTTCTGGCGAGGGTTCGCGCCCCATTTCTTGCAGCATTTGCCGGCTGATGCGGTTGAGCTTGTTGATGGTCTCGATCATGTGCACGGGGATGCGAATGGTGCGCGCCTGATCGGCAATCGAGCGGGTGATGGCTTGGCGAATCCACCAGGTGGCGTAGGTGGAGAATTTATAACCGCGCCGATATTCGAATTTGTCCACCGCTTTCATGAGGCCAATATTGCCTTCTTGGATTAAATCTAAGAATTGCAGGCCGCGGTTGGTGTATTTTTTCGCAATCGAAATGACAAGACGTAAGTTCGCCTCGATCATCTCTTTTTTGGCGCGGCGGGCTTTGGCCTCGCCCAGCGTGATGAGGCGATGCACTTCACGGGTTTGCGCGACGGTGAGTTTGCTATCGCGCGCGACGGTGTTGAGGCGCTTTTGTAACCGCTCGATTTCGGGTTGTACGAGGATGAATTTGGCGGTGGGCTTGCCTTTGGTGGCAAGCTCTACCCAGCCTATATCGGATTCGTGGCTGCGGAAGGCTTCGATAAAGGTTTCGCGTTTAAGGCCGCCTTTTTCAACCGCTTGTTGCATGATTTGCTTTTCGAGCAGGCGAATGCGGGCGATGGCTTGGCGAATTTGTGCCAATAATTTTTCATTAAAATTGGGGTTTAGTTTGAGCTGAACCAGCTGATCGGCGAGTTGCTCAAGATATTCAGGCTTGCGGTCATCTAAATGCACAGCCAGTTCTTTGATGGCGAGCAGATGGGTGCGCACCAATTCCGGGTCTAGGCTGTTATCGACCACTGCTTCTTCTTCCGCTTCAGCTTCCTCGTCGTCGTCGGGCACGACGACTTCGCCATCCACTATATCCAGCGGGGGTTCATCTGCTTCAATGGGGATTTCAATATCGGGCTCGATAATGCCGACAATCACATCTTGCAGGCGCATCTCGCCGGCTTCAACGCGGGCGTAGGATTCAAGCAGCATTTCGATGGTGGGCGGATAAAACGCTAGCGCGCGGGTTACATCGAGCAAGCCTTCTTCGATGCGCTTGGCAATTTCAATCTCGCCTTGGCGATTGAGTAAATCGACCGTGCCCATTTCGCGCATGTACATGCGCACCGGGTCGGTGGTACGGCCAAACTCGGCATCGACTTGCGAGGCGAGTACGGCCACGGCCTCTTCGGTGGCATCTTCATCGTTGGAGACGCGCGCCTCATCGGCTAAGCCAAGATCATCGCTATCGGGGGCAACTTCAGAGACGGTGATGCCCATTTCTTGAATCATGCCGATAATGTCTTCTATCTGATCGGCATCGATGAGCGATTCGGGCAAATGATCGCTGATTTCCGCAATGGTTAGGTAACCCTGCTCGCGGCCGTGTGCGATGAGTGTTTTGATGCTGGCCTGCTTATCTTCATACATGGGCGGCTTTGACCTGATTAGCGTAAATTTTCGAACCGAGGATTATAGCGGCTGAAAAAATATTTGCCGCAATATCGTTGCATTAATTAATAAAGGCGATGAGTCAAGATTCAATCCCCCACGGCGGGGGTTTGATCTCTATAGCTTGCAATAAATTGCGCAAGCGCAGCGCGTGCGCCGCTTTTGCTGGCCGAATCCCTCGTGGCGCGCTTGAGTTGCACGAGGGTATCTTCCAGCATAACCCGGGCTTGATCGGGGTCACTGATGCCTTGAAAGTCGCATTCTTCTGCCAGTGCAAGTTCCTCTGAAGACCAAAACGCACGAGCTTTGAGCGCGCGGTGTGTGGCCGGTTGTTGGGCGGTGTGCAAAAAACGTTCCGGAATGTGCTCATTATGCCAAGCGGTGGGCTTAAGAATTATCGACGATAAATCGGGGTGCTTGAGTATCAGCGCTAAAATTAAAATTTCTTTATCAAGCGTCATGGGCTTTACGCGGGCGGGCTGTGGGGGCTGCGCTTTGGGTGTGAATTTGCTGGCTGAACGCCACAGGCCGGTGTGCTCGTTAATTCGCCGCTCGGTGATTTTTTTGAGCGCGCCGGCGGGCAGGGGGGCTAACCATTGCTGGCCGAGTTTGGTTTTTTTAGCGCGGCTGGCGGTATCGTTGCCGGGTTCGAGTTGATCGAGTAATTGCAAGATGAGGCTATCGAACGAGAGGCTGGCTTGCTCAACCTGCGCGATGAAGGCGGCGCGGCCATGAGTTTGCACAAAGCTGTCTGGGTCTTCGCCATCGGGCAGAAATAAAAATCGTAAATCGCGGCCATCGGTTAAATGCGGCAAGGCGGCATGCAGGGCGCGGGTGGCGGCGCGGCGACCGGCGTTGTCGCCATCAAAACAAAAAATTAAGCTTGGGCTGGTGCGGTAGAGCCGCTGGATTTGCTCATCGGTGGTGGCGGTGCCCATGGTGGCAACCACATTGCGAATGCCGTGTTGTGCCAGCATCACGACATCCATATAGCCTTCAACAATGATGAGGCGGGGTGGCTTGGCATTATCTAGCCTTGCTTCATACAAGCCGTAGAGGTTTTGGCCTTTGTGGAACAGCTCAGACTCAGGAGAGTTTAGGTATTTGGGATCACCCGCGCCGATGATACGCCCGCCAAACCCAATGACTTGGCCGCGCTTATCGCGAATGGGAAACATGATGCGGCGACGAAACCGGTCATAGCGCTCACCATCGTCTTTGGGGATGATTAACCCCAGTTCCTCAAAGGCGGTGCGCATAGCCGGGGCATTGGCGCAGCTCGCCAGCAAGCTGTTGCCATTGGGGGCAAAACCAAGATCAAAGAGGGCGGCGGTTTCGCCTTGTACGCCGCGCGCTTTGAGGTAGTCTATGGCCTCATCACAGGCGCGTAGCTGGTTTTTGTAGTGGGTGTTGGCATGCGCCATGGCCGCATGCCATTGGGCTTTGGCATCTAGTGCGGCGTGATCGATCTCGGTGATTGGCAGCGTCATGCCCGCTTGGGCGGCCAGCTGTTCAATCGCACCGCGAAAATCCCGGTGTTCATAATCCATAAGGAAGCTGATGGCATTGCCATGTGCGCCGCAGCCAAAGCAGTGATAAAACTGTTTATCGGGGTTGACATAAAACGAGGGGGTTTTTTCCTGATGAAATGGGCAGCAGGCGGTGTATTCCCGCCCCTTTTTTTTGAGCGGAACTTGGGCGTGAATGAGCTCGACGAGATCGGTGCGCGCCAAGACATCATCAATAAATGCTTCGGGGATAAAACTCATAGTATGGCATTGTAGGGGATGCGCCCAATAATTAGGGAAAGTTTCGCGCTATTTTGTCGCAGGATGAGCTGTGCTGTAGCATGAAAAGTAACTATAAAATAGCGAGTTGCCAGCCAAAGCTCAGGTTTTATCTGTTGTTTGTGTTCTCAGAGTTGAGTGTTGCCGATAAACCCGTCAAACTAAGCACACTAGATGTTAATAATCGTTCAGTTTAATGTAGGTGCTGTATGAAAAAAGCGAGTTTGCGTGCGCGGCGATTAGCCGTTCTTGCGGGGTTAATGGCCGGTTCTCTGTTCCTGGCTTCATCAATGGCTTATGCCGCTGAGTCGCTTGAAAAAGCGAAACCCAAACACCCGGCAAAATCGACTCATCCTGTTAAAAAGGCGGCGGTGGGTGCGGCAGCCGTCGGCGCGGCGGCAGTGGCTGTGCCGCAAGCGAAAACCGAAGATTTATATGCCGGTGATGGCTTGGGGCGCTGGTTGCCGAAGGCGGAAAAAGGTGATGTGTTCGCCCAGTATGTTTTAGGGCATATGTATTGCGTGGGTCAAGGCGTGCCGAAAGATGCGGTGCAAGGCTTAAGCTGGTACCAAAAAGCGGCCGACCAAGGTTTTGCTCCGGGGCAGCTTGCAATTGGCACCATGTATTACAACGGCGAGGGGGTTAAGCAAGACTTTAACGTGGCGGCTAAGTGGTTCCGGCTGGCGGCTGATGCGGGCTACGATCGGGCGCAAAGCAATTTAGCGTCGATGTATTTATCGGGTAACGGCATGACGCAAGATTACGCCCAAGCCATTAAATGGTATCGCGCGGCTGCCGTGCAAGGCTACGCCCCGGCTCAATACAATTTGGGCTTAATGTATTTAGAAGGTAACGGCGTGCCCAAGCCCGATTTGGTGGCGGCGTATGGCTTGCTGCGGCCTTTGGCGGAGCAGGGTAATGCGGCGGCCGTGGGCGCAATAAAAGATTTATCGCCCAAGATGACGGAGGCGCAAATTGCGCAGGGTCAAAATTTGGCGGCGAAAATTCGTGAGAAAAACCGGCTCAACGCGGCGCTGGATGAATATGAGAAAGTGGCTTCGCGCTAACTTTTTGAGTTGAAATAAATAAAAAAGAGCCGCAAGGCTCTTTTTTGGTTTGGGCGGTTAGAGTAGCGGCGTGGTGAGTCGCGCTATGTTTTGCAATAAAATCTCGTGTCGGCTGCGTAAAACCCAAGCCGCTAAGCTCAGAGTGCGCGCGGTTTCCCTATACCGTTCGAGCAGGTCGTTTAATAGGTGGGCGGTTTGCGGGGCGTAAAAAAGCAGGCCCAACTCGGCATTGAGCAGCGAGGAGCGCACATCGAGATTGGCGCTCCCAATCAATGAGATGTGGTTATCAAACAGGGCGAACTTGGTGTGTAAAAAAGCGGCGCCATAACGACGAATCACCACGCCCACCCCTAAGAGTTCTTCGTAATAGGATTCTTGCGCCCATTGCACGAGGCGTTGATCGAGCCGTTCAGATAAAATCAGCTCCACCGCTACCCCGCGTTGTGCGGCGGTTTTTAGTGCCAGCAGCATGGGTTCATCGGGCACAAAATAGGGGGTCACGAGCCGGATGGATTCAATGCTGGCGTGAATGAGCGCCAAGAGGAGCTGTTGCTGCACGGGATCGGGGTATTCAGGCCCACTGGGTAAACCGATGCACACCTCATCACCGGTGGCGATTGGGTTGGGGAAATAGTGCGCGCCGGTCAAAAGGGCGTTGCGTTCGATGTACCAATCACCGGCAAATATGGTTTGTAATTCCAGCACGACCGGCCCTTGCAGGCGCAGCATAATGTCTTCATAAATTATGGGGGGTTTGAAATCGGGGCGAATCAGGTTCATGGAGCCGGCGAAGCCTATGGCGCCATCAATCACACCGAGTTTGCGGTGGTTGCGCAAATCAAATCGGGCGGCTCGGCGCGGGAGTTTGCTGCGCAAAAAAGCGCGCCCAACGCGAATGCCCTGGTGTTCCAATTCGAGCAGGGGTTGAATAAATTGTTTGCTCCCAAAATCATCCACCAATAAGCGCACCTCCACCCCGCGGGCGACCGCGCGCAGCAAAGCTAAAAATACCGGTTCGGTGGTGGCATCGCGGGCGGCGATATAAAAAAGCAGATGCACGGAATGCTGGGCAGCATCTATATCATGGGTTAATTGGGTGATAAAACTGGGCACGGTGTCGATTAAAGTCACCGAATTACCGCCAAATTCAGGGAACACGCGCCAATGTTGCGCTAATTGCATCACCGGGCGCCAGCGTTCAGGCAAGGCGGTTTGCCGGTGCCAAATATGCTGTTGTTGCAAATGTGCAACATTCGGTGCCAAAGCTCTTTCAAGCGTATCGATTTTGGCTTGCCGCGCTTTTGATGCCCGAGGGCGGCCAACAAATAGATAAAAAATAATGCCTAAAACCGGTTGAAAAAAAATCATCAAAAGCCAAGCCGTCGCGGTCACCGGTGGGCGGCGCAGTGGCACCACGAACAGCGCGATGAGTCGAATCAGCCACTCAAATATGACATACAGCGCGGCCCATTGCGGGTGGTGCAAATCGAAGAGCTCCGGCATTTAGCGCCGCCCTCCGCCCGAGGCTTGCAAAAGCACCCAATCCATCGCGCGGGTGGGCAGCAGGCGGCGCAAGGTGGCAAACAAATACGTGGGCACCGTAACCGGATAGCGTGCTTGGGGGCGGGGGGATTCTAGTGCGTGAATCACCCGCTTTAGCACGGCTTCGGGCGGCAGGGTAAAGGGTGCTGCCGGCCCTGGTTTACTCAAGCGCGCCAGTTGCTTTTGATAGGCATTGGCATGCACCGAGGTTTCAAGCGGAATAAACCGGGTGAAAGCGGCTTGGGCATTGGCACGAAAGCGCGATTCGATGGGCCCAGGTTCAATCAGGCTGACCGCAATGCCTGTGCCTTTTAATTCCATGCGCAGGGTGTCACTTAAGCCTTCCAACGCAAATTTACTGGCCACGTACGCGCCGCGAAACGGTAGGGCGGCAAAGCCTAGCACGGAGCTGTTTTGAATGATGCGACCAAAGCCTTGCGCGCGCATGAGCGGAATCACCCGATTGGTGAGCACTTGCCAGCCGAACACATTGGTTTCAAATTGGGCGCGCAAGGCATCGCGGGATAAATCCTCCACCGCGCCGGGCAGGCCAAACGCGCCATTATTAAAAAGCGCATCCAAGCGACCGCCCGTAACTTTAAGCGTGGCGGCAAGCCCCGCGTCGATTGAGGCGTCATCATTTAAATCCAGCCAAACCACGGGAATGTCGGGATGCGGCCAGCGGGCAACATCATCAGCATCGCGCACGCTGGCAACCACCCGGTGGCCGCGATCAGCCAAGCCGCGCGCCACGCACAAGCCAATGCCCGAAGAGCAACCGGTAATTAAAATAGATCGTGCAACAATCGGGGGTTTGGCCACAAACAAGCTACCTTTTAACAACGGATTGCCATGTTAGCCCAAACTGAACCTGCCGCGCCGCTTCATTGAACTTGAGGGTGTGCTATTGTGTCCTAAAACCATGTTCGATTTTTATAGGAGCGCACCATGAGTCTGCAAAATCCCACCGTGACCGGCCGAAGTGAATCGTTGCTTGCCACCAACCAGCTGATTCGTAATACGTATTTAATGCTGTCGCTGACTTTAGTTTGGAGTGCTGCGATGGCGGGCGTGGCCATGTGGTTGCGCGTGCCCAACATGATTTCATTGGTGGCCATGTTTGGTTCAATGGCCTTAATTTGGTTTGTGCTGCCGCGCACCGCGAACTCAAGCGCGGGCTTGCTGACGGTATTTGCCATTACTGGCTTGATGGGGCTGGGTTTGGGCCCGACCATTAACTACTACCTGCACATGGAGGGGGGCGATCAAATCGTGATGACCGCGCTGGGCGGCACGGGTGCGATTTTCTTGGCGCTATCGGCTTATGCGCTCACCACGCGGCGCGATTTTTCGTTTATGGGCGGTTTTTTAATGGTCGGCTTGATTGTGGTGTTGCTGGCGATGCTCGGTAATTTGTTCTTCCATTTGCCTGCCTTATCGATGGCCTTGTCTGCGGCGGTTATTCTGCTCATGAGCGGGTTTATCTTGTTTGATACCAGCCGCATGGTGAATGGCGGCGAAGATAATTATCTGGTGATGACCGTGAGCTTATACCTTAATATTTACAACATCTTCGTGAGCTTGTTGAATTTGCTGGGCGCAAGTCGAGATTAATTCAGCGCGATTCAAGGCGGGTTTCATTGTGCTTAAAAGCCCCGTTGAACGGGGCTTTTTGTTTTAGATGCAGGCAGATTAGAGCGGGGTGCGCGATGGATTGGATGAAAATCATGTCGGCGATTTTTATCGTGGTGATGCTCGTGTTTTTATGGCCGCGCGCGGGGCACATGCTGCGCGAGAGCCGCAAGGGCAGCAGTTCAGAATGGCTGGTGGTGGTGCTTATTCTTTTCGGCGTGGCGGGGTTTGTGGCTTTTTTAATGCACGGCATCAGTGCTAAACCCATTTAACGTGAGCGCTTAGATAAAAAATCTTTGGGATGCCTTGGGGCTTTTTGACTTCACCCTGCTTAGCCTTGCTCGCTATGATGCGCCACTTCTTTTTTGGCAGGAGCCGCCCATGAGCGAATCCCCCAGCGCCCGATTACCCGATGAAGATGTGCTTGCCGCCCTGCGCTCGATGTCGGGTTATATCGACATCACCTTGGATGATTTTCGGGAAATTTACACCCTCGCCCACGAGCACGCCCTACAACGCCTATTCTCAAAAATGGATGTGTCGCACCTGATGCGCCGCGATGTATCGGCCTTGCGTCCCACGCAAACGCTTACCCAAGCCGCCGAGCAGATGGCCTTGATGCATGCCCACACCTTACCCGTGGTCGATGAGCAGGGCTGTGTGTTGGGCGATGTCAGCGAGTGGAATTTTTTGCAAGGGTATGGTGCCGATACGTTTTTCGCCCTTGTTTTTCGGCTTATGGCGCACGATCAACGGTTTCTTGATTACTGCGAGGCCACCACCGTGCGCGAGGTGATGACCACGCCCGCCACGGTGCTTAATGCCGCAGGCAGTTTTGTTGATATTGCCCGTGCGTTTCATGCCGTGGAAGAAAAACGTCTGCCGGTGGTGGATGAGGGCAACCGCTTGATTGGTGTGGTAATGCGGCGCGATTTTTTTGAGCGTTTTCATTGGGATGATTGGCTATGAGCGAATCGCCGCCGCCCAGCGCGTGGCGCACGTTCTGGCATAAATGGCGCGGGCGCAGCCATGGCTCGCCGCCGCGTGTGTCGTTATCTGAAATCGTCTTGTCGGGCTTAGGCGGGTTTATTGGCCTTTTGGGCGTGGGGTTATGCGCGCTGGTTTTTAGTGGATTCGATCGGGTGTTGATTATCGGCTCCATCGGCGCCTCGGCGGTGTTGGTATTCGGCGCCATTCGCAGCCCCTTAGCGCAACCGCGCAACTTAATTGGCGGGCATGCGTTATCGGCCTTGGTGGGCGTGAGCGTGCACGCAGTGCTCGTGGATGCACTGGCTCCTGCGTGGGGTGTTTCGCCGCTTTTGCTCCTGCTGATGGTGCAGGTGCTTGCGCCCGCCTTGGCGGTGGGGTTGGCCATTGCCTTGATGCACGCCACCCGCACCCTGCACCCGCCGGGCGGCGCCACGGCATTGGTCGCGGTAATCGGCAGCCCGCAGGTGCACGCCATGGGCTATGGGTTTGTGCTGTTTCCCGGCTTAATGGCGCCCTTGGTGTTGTTGGGCGTGGCGTTGGTTTTTAATAATCTCGCCCCTAAACGCGCCTACCCTGAATATTGGTGGTAGGGCGGGCGGTTTGGATTCAAGTTTAAGCCGCGACCGCCGATAGCAAAACAGCACCCTCTTTTAGCTTGGGTTAACTATAAATTTAAGGAACCGCTTTGATGAGTCACTGGATTGCCCGCTTTTCGATTGCGCAAAAAAATTTGTTTGGTTATGGCCTGATTTTGCTCGTGCTGTTTTCGATGGCGGTGCTCACCTACTTAAACATGGGGCGCATCAAAGGGGTTGCGACCGAGGTGATTGAGCAGCGCCAGCCTGCGGCCTTTGCCGCCGATGCCATTCGCATCCAGCTTGAGCGGTCGATGGCTTCGGTTGGTTTGTTTTTGCAGAGCAAAAGCCCATCGGATCGTGCGCGCTTTGATGCGGCGATTGCCGGCATCGGCAAAGCACAAGCCTTGTTGAAGCAGCACACCAATAGCCAGATGGATACCCTTGATGCCGAGCTTAAGCAGTTTGTTGCCAAGGCCGATCGGGTGATGGAAATTTCGGCCGACGATAAGCAGAACCTGCCCGGCATGGAGTACGCCAACCAGAATGTGAACCCGATGGCGATTCAAATTTCGGGGCTCATGAGCACCTTAATTAGTGCCGAAGCCGATGCCGAGGCCGGCAACATCCCCCGCCGACCCTTGGTGCTGGATTTAGCCCGCCTGCGCGGTGAATGGGGCGATGTGGTGGCCGGCTTGCGCGGTTTTATGGCATTTCGTAGCCCCGCGCTTGAAAATAATTTCACGCTGTATTCGGCTGAAACCTTGAAGCGCACGCAAGAAATTAATAAAAACTACGGCCCTATTTTAACCTTCGAGCAGCAAGATGCGATTGATCAATTGCTCAAGAAATTACCCGAATTCATCACGCAGGCAGATAAAGCCTTTGCCCTGCAAAAATCACCCGAGTGGCGGATGGATGCCTATTTAGTGCGCACCGAGCTTGACCCCGCCTTTAGCCAAGTTGAAGCCACGGTGCAAGCGATTGTTGATCGCCAGCGCCAGCAAATCGATGGCCAATCGCAGGTTTTAGATGCCACCATTACCCGCATCACCCAAGGCCAAGTGGGGCTTGTGGTGTTGGGGATTGTGGTGGTGGGTATTTTAGCGCTGCTGTCTATGTTGAGTATTTCATCGCCGCTGCGGCGTGTGGCCGAGCGCATGCGCGATATTGCCGAAGGGGATGGCGATTTAACCCGCCGTTTGCCCATTAACGGCCAAGATGAAATTGCCGAGGTGAGCCTGGCGTTCAACACCTTTGCGCAAACGGCGCATCAACTGGTGACCCAAGTTGTTTCAACCACGCAGGCATTAAATGAATCGGCCAGCCGCCTTAAGAACACCTCGGCGCAAGCGCAAATCGGTGCAACCCGTCAGGCGCGCGATACCGAAGCCTTGGTGACGGGAATGAGCCAAACGCTGGAAGCCGCAACCGACGTGGCGCGCAGTGCCGAAACAGCCAGCGCTGCCGTGCAATCGGCCAACGAGCAGCTGCATGAAGGGCTCACTAAAGTGCAGGTGAGCACGCAAAGTGCCGCGCAGCTAGACGAAGTTTTATCCTTGGCTGAAGGCAAAATCCAAGAGCTCTCGACGCAAAGCCAGGTGATCGGCAAAGTGCTGGATGTGATCCGGGGGATTGCCGACCAAACCAACTTGCTGGCACTTAATGCCGCCATTGAAGCCGCGCGCGCGGGCGAGCAGGGGCGAGGGTTTGCGGTGGTAGCAGAAGAGGTGCGCTCGCTCGCTACCCGCACGCAGCGCTCCACACAAGAAATTTCAAGCATTATTAATCAGCTACAAACCGGCGCAAATCAGGCCGTGGCGGCGATGGGCGATGGCCGCAAAGTCAGCCATCAAAGTTTGGATGCAATAACCCAAGCCAATGAGATGCTCGAAAATATCAGCCAAAGCTTTGGCAAGTTAAGCGATATGAGTGTGCGCATTGCCGCTGCCGCCGAGGAGCAAACAGCGGTTGCAAGCGGCATGAAGCAAAACATTGAATCGATCAATGTAACCGCCAGTGCCACTGCGGCGCGCGGGGGCGAAATCTCGCACGCCGGCACCGATGTCGCCGCCCAAGCGCACGCGTTATCGAGCTTGGTTGCGCAATTTAAGATTTAGTTTTACAAGCATTGCCCAAACCCGCCGCATGCCCCTATCTTTGGGGCGGCGGTTTTTTATGCGCACGAAATCAGGCCGGTATGCCGAGGATATTTGTGGCAAACTCATTGGCGTGTTTCATCCCTAGGTGAGTGAATAAGCCAACTATGAGCCGATCTTTGCTGGTTTTATTGGGTTTTGCCGGGTTAATCCCCTTTATTGGGCTGGCCGCGGCAAGCTGGGGCTTGGCTCCATCCACGCATGCGCTGTGGGTGCAAGCCGTTGAAATTTATGCCGCCGTTATCCTCTCTTTTTTAGGCGGGGTGCACTGGGGGGTGGCGATAGCGAAAGCGGGTGCCAGCGAATACAAGAGGTTGCTTTGGGGGGTGAGCCCTGCGCTGATGGCTTGGGCTATCGTCTTGATTCCCTGGCCTGTGGTGTCGTTAACGCTGCTGATTTTATTGCTGTTATTAAGCTGGAAGGTCGATCGCGCCACGCTGGTCGCGGTGGATTCGGCCAGCGTGTATCTTGGCCTTCGCACCCCGCTCACAATGGTGGCGAGTTTAAGTTTGCTCGTGGTGCTGGCTTCTTTTATTCGGGTTGGGGTTTTAAGTTGAGTGTGAACCGATGAGTGATGTGCACCGTAAAGTATCGACAACGCGCAAATGGCTGGTGGCTGGCGTGCTCGTTTGGGCGCCGCTGGCCATTACGTTCTGGGTGATTAATGCGATTGTCAGCTTCATGGATCAAACCATTTTGTTCTTACCGCCCGCCTACCGCCCCGAGGCGGTGTTCGGTTTTAATATTCCCGGTTTAGGCGCCGTGCTGGCCGTGTTTTTGGTTTTATTAACCGGCGCCTTGGTAGCCAATTTTTTAGGGCGCAAGCTCATCACTTTCGGCGAGTCGGTTTTGAATCGTATTCCGCTGGTGCGCAGTGTGTACTCGGCGGTAAAACAGGTGATTGAAACCTTTGTCTCGCAAGATTCGCGCTCATTTCGGCAGGTGGTGCTGGTGGAGTATCCGCGCAAAGATTGCTGGTCGCTGGCGTTTTTAGCGGGTGATCCGGTGGGCGAAGTGCAAGAAAAAACCGCGCAAAAAGTCATCACGGTGTTTGTGCCTACCGCGCCCAATCCCACCTCTGGCTTTGTCATTATGGTGCCCGAACATGAAATTATCCCGCTGGATATGAGCGTGGAAGAAGGCTTTCGCATGGTCATTTCGCTCGGTGTCGTCACCCCGAAAAACTACGTATCGCGCGTACAGCCTGCGCAATCCCCACTCGAAAACCCGAGCGTATCCGGCTAAACTGCCGCCCTATTTGAATTTTGCACGGAATAACCCCCTCATGAGTATGCGTAGCCACACGGCGGGCCAAGTTGATTTGGCGCTTTTAGATCAAGAAATTACCCTGGTGGGCTGGGTGAATCGCCGCCGCGACCACGGCGGGGTGATTTTTGTGGATTTACGTGACCGCGACGGCATGGTGCAAATTGTGTTTGATCCCGATGATCTGACCGTGTTCGCCACGGCCGAAAGCCTGCGCAGTGAATTTGTGATTCAAGTGCGCGGCCGCGTGCGCCGCCGCCCGGCCGGCACTGAAAACCCCAATATCGTGAGCGGCCAAATTGAGGTGTTGGGCTTGGGGCTCACCGTGCTCAATCGCTCAGAGCCGTTGCCGTTTCAAATCGACGACGAACGCGTGAGTGAGGAGCATCGTTTACGCTACCGTTATTTGGATTTGCGCCGCCCCGAGATGCTCGCGCGCCTGAAATTGCGCCATCAAGTGACCCGTGCTATGCGCCAGTATCTTGATCATGCCGGCTTTATGGATGTAGAAACCCCGGTATTAACGCGCGCCACGCCCGAGGGTGCGCGGGACTATCTCGTGCCTTCGCGCACGCATCCGGGCGAGTTTTTTGCCCTGCCGCAATCGCCGCAAATTTTCAAGCAATTGCTGATGGTGGCGGGTATCGAGCGCTACTACCAAATCGTGAAATGCTTTCGCGATGAAGACCTGCGCGCCGATCGCCAGCCCGAATTCACCCAACTCGACATCGAAACCAGTTTCTTGGATGAAGAAGAAGTGATGACGCTGGTGGAAGACATGATGCGTCATATCTTCGCCCAAGCCATTGAATTAGCGCTGCCCAATCCCTTGCCGCGTTTAACTTGGGCAGAGGCTATGCGCCGCTTTGGTTCCGATAAACCCGATTTACGCATCCCGCTTGAATTGGTGGATGTGGCAGATTTATTGGTCGATGTGGATTTCAAAGTGTTCTCAGGTCCTGCGCGCGACCCACGCGGCCGTATCGCTGCCCTGCGCGTGCCCAACGGCAATGCGCTCCCCCGCAGCGCGATTGATGATTACACCAAGTTTGTCTCGATTTACGGTGCCAAAGGCTTGGCCTACATTAAAGTCAACGATGCCGCGGCGGGTCGCGAAGGCTTGCAGTCGCCGATTCTCAAATTTTTAACCGATGATGCCATTGCCGGCATCATGCACCGCACCGGGGCACAAACGGGCGATGTGGTATTTTTCGGTGCCGATAAAGCCAAAATCGTCAATGAATCCTTGGGCGCGCTGCGTGTCAAAATCGGCCAAGATTTAGGCTTGGTTGAGCAAGGCTTTCGCGCGCTGTGGGTTACGGATTTCCCCATGTTTGAATTCGATGAAAAAGATAGCCGTTATTACGCCATTCATCACCCGTTTACCGCGCCAAATGAGGATGATTTGGCCTTGCTTGCCACCAACCCCGAAGCCGTGCGCTCGCGCGCCTATGATTTTGTGTTGAACGGTTTTGAGCTGGGCGGCGGTTCGGTGCGTATTCACGATCAAACCCTGCAAAAACGCGTGTTTGAACTTTTGGGCATTAGCCCAGAACAAGCGCAGGAAAAATTTGGCTTCCTCTTGGATGCGCTTAAATTCGGCGCGCCGCCCATGGCGGGTCTGGCGTTCGGGGTTGATCGCGTGGTGATGCTGATGAGTGGTGCCACCTCGATTCGCGACGTGATCGCCTTCCCCAAAACGCAATCGGCGGCCTGCCTGCTCACCAGTGCCCCCGGCGAGGTGGATGAAGCGCAGCTCAAAGAGTTGTCGATTCGCGTGCGCAAACCTATGGTCGAAAAAGCGGAGTAAGCAGCCGGGCTCGACCCTTGCGCCTTTGATGCGGGGATACAAACCCACAGGCCTCAAACTTAAGAAAACGCTGATTTATTCAGCGTTGCCGTTTGGGGTAGGATGCCGCAACACAAACAATGGTGTAAGCCATTGATTTGTTACTTAGGAGACGATCATGTCCACCCAGCTCGATGCCGCCACCCAAATCCCCGCTCTGCTGCAAGCGCGCATCAATGCGCTCGCCCGCCACACGGTGCCCGCAGCCAAATTGTCACCCACGCAAGAAGCTGAGCTCATCACCCAGATCAAAGCGGAATTAATCCGCCAAGATGCGGTGATGATCGCGCATTTTTATGTGGATGCAACGCTGCAAAAGCTCGCTGAAGAAACCGGCGGGCGGGTATCGGATTCGCTCGATATGGCGGCGTTTGGCGCCGCACATTCGGCCAAAACCTTGCTCGTGTGCGGCGTGCGGTTTATGGGCGAGACCGCGAAAATTTTAAGCCCCGAAAAACGGGTGCTTATGCCCACTTTAAGCGCGGAATGCTCGCTTGATTTAGGCTGCCCAGCGGATGAATTCACCGCCTTTTGCGCTGCTAACCCTGAGCGCACCGTGGTGGTGTACGCCAACACCTCGGCGGCGGTTAAAGCGCGCGCCGATTGGGTGGTGACAAGTTCCAACGCGCTGGCGATTGTGTCGCACTTAAAAGCGCAGGGCGAAAAAATCCTCTGGGCGCCCGATCGCCATCTGGGGCGTTATCTTCAAGAGCAAACGGGCGCGGATATGCTGCTCTGGCAAGCCGATTGCTTGGTGCACAATGAGTTCGCGGCGCAAGCCTTGCTGGATTTAAAACGCCAGCATCCCAACGCGGCTGTGCTGGTGCACCCCGAATCGCCCAAGGCGGTGGTGGATTTGGCCGATGTGGTGGGTTCAACCAGCCAGCTGATTCGTGCTGCCATCGAGCGGCCGCAAAGCGAGCTCATTGTGGCGACCGACAACGGTATTTTCTACAAAATGCAGCAAGCCGTGCCGCATAAAACCTTAATCGAAGCGCCCACGGGCGATGGTAGCCACTGCGTTTCTTGCGCGCATTGCCCGTGGATGGCGATGAATGGTTTATCGGCCGTGCTCAACGCGCTTATCACACCCGCCGGCCATGAGATTCTCGTGCCCGAAGCCATCCGCCAAAACGCCGTGCGTTCTTTAGAGCGTATGTTGGCATTCTCGGCAAAGCAAGGGCTTGTTCGCGCAAAATCGTAGATTTTTATTCAATCTGTTCTCCTGTTTTTATAGAGCAAACCCAATGCATCAAACGATTTTGGTGACCCTAACCGGCATTGTTGTGGCAGGCATTTTCGCGCAGTGGTTGGCGTGGCGAATTAAAGTGCCCGCAATTCCATTTTTACTGCTCATCGGCCTAGCTTTAGGGCCGATGACCGGGTTATTACGGCCCAACGAGCTTTTGGGCGATTGATTATTCCCGCTGGAGTCGCTGGCGGTTAAAAGTTTGGTTTTGCACCATCGGCAGTGGCCTTAAATGGCGTGAAAAGCTCATGATTGCCTGGATAGGCCCGCGTGGCATCGTCGCGGCAGCCATTTCAGGGTTATTCGCTTTGAAGCTCGATCAGCAAAACATTGCGGGCGCCGAAGTGTTAGTGCCACTCACCTTCATCGTCATCTTGGGCACGGTGGTAACTGCATCGCTCACGGCACGGCCGCTGGCGCGCTTAATCGGCGAGGCATTGCCTGAAGACAAAGGCGTGCTTTTGGTGGGCGCAAATGTCTTTTCACGCAGGTTGGCTGGGGCCCTAAAAAAACAGGGCTACCGAGCCGTTATCGCCGATAGCGACTACAGCGAAATCAGGCAAGCCCGCATGGAAGGTTTGGAGACATTTTATGGCAACCCCGTCTCAGAAGCGGCCGATAATCGGCTCGATTTAATGGGCATCGGCAATATGTTCGCCACCTCCATCCTGCCCGAAATCAACAGCCTCGCCGCAGTGCGCTATCGGCACGAATTTGGCGCAGGCCACGTCTATGTGCTGCAAACACAGCAAGAAGCCACGGGTAATGCGCAGCAACGGTTATCGTATGCCTTTACCGGCCGCAGCCTATTTGGCCCCCATGTTTCCATGGGCGATTTAATGCAGCTCATCCAAGAAAAAGCAGAAATTGTCACCACACGCATGACCGAAGGCTTTACTTGGGACGACTATCAGGCCACCTACAAAAATCGCGGTATCGTTTTGCTGATGATCACATCGAAGGGCGAGCTGATTGTGTGTTCAGAGGCCAAAGCACCCCAGCCCCAAATCGATTGGTTGGTGATGGGATTGTATCGCCCTGCCGTTAAGAGCAGCGAACCTGCGTCACAAGAAAACCCGCCTAGCTAAGCATAAAGCCCAACTAAAACAAAAAGCTACTCACCCAGACCGAACCCTCCTAAGGGTAAGCCGTGCAAAGCCCAAGAAAAAAAACTTGCACACTCGGATTTGGTTTGTATAATGCGCGCTCTGTGACAAACAGCAGCCCTCAAAAGCCGCTGGATGATGTGCGGGAATAGCTCAGCTGGTAGAGCGCAACCTTGCCAAGGTTGAGGTCGCGAGTTCGAATCTCGTTTCCCGCTCCACGGGTGATTAGCTCAGTTGGTAGAGCGGCGCCCTTACAAGGCGTAGGTCGGGAGTTCGAGCCTCTCATCACCCACCACATCAAATTAGCAGCGGTAGTTCAGTTGGTTAGAATACCGGCCTGTCACGCCGGGGGTCGCGGGTTCGAGTCCCGTCCGCTGCGCCAATCGATGGTTTTATAACGTCTGAAAAAGTTTTAAAACCCTAACTAAACCCGCATTCCTACTAGGATTGCGGGTTTTTTTATGCCTATAGCATGCTAAGTCATTCCTGTGCAGCCGCCCATTTTTGACGGTGCGACAGTGTTGATACCGTCAGCCTGTGAAAAAATACCGTCAAAGGATACGGTTTTTTATGAGCGAACTATTGGGGCGTCGCAATGGTGCCGTTTATGACCGCTTTCCGTTATGATGCTGCCCAATCCCTTTTGAAATGAGCTGCTATGTCCTCTCGTTGGATCGAAACCCGTCGCGATATTTTTGAAGCATTAGGCAGGCTGCCCGCTGCTTTATTTTTATCTTGGAGTGATACCAAAGCGCGTTACAAGCGCAGCATGTTGGGGCCATTCTGGCTTACCTTGGGCACGGCCATTGGGGTGGGGGGCTTAGGGTTTGTCTGGAGCACCTTGTTCAAAATGGACAAAGCGACCTTCATCCCCCTGCTCACCGTTGGTTTAATTCTCTGGGGCTTTATCGCGGGGATTGTGACTGAAAGCAGCCAGCTGTTTATTCAAAATGCCCAGCTCATCCGCAATTTACGAATCCCGCTGTTTTTTTATCCGATTAAATTGATCTTGCGGCATCTCATTAACCTTGCGCACAACGCGATCGTGATTTTGATCGTGTTTTTGATTTACCCGCCGGATTGGCATTGGGGTGCTTGGTTAGTCATTCCCGGATTTTTCTTGGTGGTGTTGAATTTAAGTTGGATGAGCTTATTTATCGGCATGTTCGCCGCGCGCTACCGCGATACCGAAACCGCGATTGCTAACTTTATGCCGCTGCTGTTTTTTATGTCACCTGTGCTGTTTAAGGCAGAGCAACTGGGCGTGGGTAGTTGGATTGTGTGGCTTAACCCATTTAGTTATTTTATTAGTATCGTGCGTGATCCTCTTTTGGGGCACCCCAGCCCCGATTTTGTATGGCCGGTGGCGATTGTGATGGCAATTTTGGGCTGGGCGGTCACGCTTGTGATGTTTAATTCGCGCCGCACGCGCATTCCGTACTGGATTTGAATATGGCGCACTTAGTGTTTGAGAACGTGTCGGTTCGCTACCCCATTTATAACGCGCGCGCGCAATCGTTGCGGCATCAATTTATGCGGATTGCCACCGGCGGCAAAATCGCGGCAGAAGCTGGGCATACCGTTGCCGTTACCGCCTTAAATGAGGTGAGCTTTGAGTTTAAAAGTGGCGATGCCATCGGTCTTGTTGGCCACAATGGCGCGGGCAAAAGCACGTTACTGCGCACCATGGCGGGCATTTATACCCAGGATTCGGGGCGAATAATTCGGGAAGGGCGCATCGCCACCGTGCTGGAGATTGGTTCGGGCATGGATCCTGAGCTGTCCGGCTATGAAAATATCCTGCGGATGGGCATGCTGATGGGTATGTCGTTGAAAGAAGCGCGCAGTAAAATCCCCGAAATTGAAGAATTCACCGAACTGGGCGATTTTTTAAACTTGCCGGTACGCACCTATTCATCTGGCATGTCGATGCGGTTAATGTTCGCCGTGGGCACCAGCTTTCAGCCCGAAATTTTATTGGTGGATGAAATGTTCGGCACCGGCGATGCGGGCTTTCAAGAAAAAGCCAAAGCACGCATGCACGATTTAATTGCGAATGCGGAAATTTTTGTATTTGCCTCGCACGATCACGCGATGCTGGGCAGCCTGTGCAGCCGTGTGTATGAGTTAAAACACGGCAAAATGAATCACCTGCCTGATTTTCATGTAAAAACTTTGGAGCAGCCTGAATCATGATTTTAGTGACCGGTGGTGCCGGCTTTATTGGCGGTAATTTTGTGCTCGATTGGCTGGCTCTTTGCGACGAGCCGGTGGTTAACCTCGATTTACTCACCTATGCCGGTAATCTTGAAACGCTCGGCAGTTTAGCGAACCATCCGGGCCACCACTTTGTGCAAGGCGATATTGGCGATGCCGCGCTCGTCGCCCGCTTGCTCGCCGAGCACCAGCCGCGCGCCGTGATTAACTTCGCGGCAGAAAGCCATGTCGATCGCTCTATCACAGGGCCCGAGGCTTTTATTCAAACCAATGTGGTGGGCACGTTTCGCTTGTTGGAATCGGTGCGTGCGTACTGGTCTGGCTTGCCTGCCGCATCACAAGCTGCATTCCGTTTTTTGCATGTCTCGACCGATGAGGTGTACGGTTCGCTTGAGAAAACCGCGCCCGCCTTCACAGAAAATCATCGCTATGAGCCCAATAGCCCGTATTCGGCCAGCAAGGCGGCATCCGATCACCTCGTGCGCGCCTACCACCACACCTATGGCTTGCCGGTGCTAACGACCAATTGCTCCAACAATTATGGCCCGTATCATTTCCCCGAAAAGCTCATTCCGCTGTGCATTCACAACGCGCTTGCCGGTAAACCCTTGCCGATTTATGGCGATGGCCAGCAGATTCGTGATTGGTTGTATGTGAAAGATCATTGCAGCGCCATTCGCCGCGTGCTTGAAGCCGGGCGTTTAGGTGAGGTGTACAACGTGGGCGGCTGGAATGAAAAAGCCAATTTGGATGTGGTGAAAACCCTCTGCGCCATTTTGGATGAAGAGCAGCCACGCCCGGATGGTCAATCGTATGCCGAGCAAATCAGCTTTGTGACCGATCGCTTAGGGCATGATCGCCGCTACGCCATTGATGCCAGCAAATTGGAGCGGGAGCTCGGCTGGAAGCCGGCCGAAACTTTTGAGACCGGCATTCGCAAAACGGTGCGCTGGTATTTGGCCAATCAAGATTGGGTTGCCCACATCACCAGCGGCAGCTACCGCGATTGGACAGCGCAGCAGTACGGCGATACCTTAAATGCCTGAGAGCCTGTTTGTAATTTCGCTGAACGGCGCATTGCGGCTCGGGATATGGCTAATAGGCCGCCCCCTTTGTAAAAGTGGGATTGAATTAGGTAGGCTTCCCCCTTTGCAAAAGGGGGATTGAGGGGGATTTTGGTGTTATGGATGCATGTCGCGGCCATCAAATCCCCCTTTGCCCCTTTTTTCAAAGAGGTTATGCAGAAAGATCGTAAATAGATTCTTCGATTGGCTCGATCTTAATCAAGCTGAATTGTTAGAAAATTGGGCATTGGCGCAAGCGCGCAAACCCATTAAGCCAATTGCCCCGCTGGAGTAACCTGATGTTTTTACACACCCAGTTTGTAGAGCCCCGCCCTCAATTTCAATTGTTTGTGCAGTTTGATAATGGTGTATCGGGCGTAGTGGATCTCACTGATGAGCTTTGGGGTGAGGTTTTTGAGCCCTTAAGAAATAAAGCGCTGTTTATGACGGCCACTCAAAATGACATTCTGGGCACGGTTGTGTGGGCAAATGGTGCTGATTTTGCACCTGAGTTTTTGTATACCTTGCTGCAAAAGCAAACCGGCCTCGCCGCATGAAGTCCAACGAGGTGCTCGTTTGAACATTCTATTATTTGGCAAAAACGGCCAAGTCGGCTGGGAATTGCAGCGCGCCTTGGCGCCTCTTGGCAACCTAACCGCGCTAGATCGCCACAGCACCGAGCACGGTGGCGATTTGAATAACCTTGAAGGCATAGCCGCCACCCTGGCCGCCATCGCGCCGGATGTAATTGTGAATGCAGCCGCATACACGGCGGTTGATAAGGCAGCCGAGGCTGATCTTGCCGATCGCATCAATCATCAAGCCGTCGCCGTGATGGCGCAGGCGGCGAAACAAAGCGGCGCCTTGCTTATTCATTACTCCACCGATTACGTGTTTAATGGCAGCGGCAGCACGCCTTGGGTAGAGGCCGATGCCCCAGCGCCCTTGTCGGTGTATGGCCAAACCAAATGGGCGGGCGAGCAGGCCATCATCGCAAGCGGTTGCGCGCATCTTATTTTTCGTACCAGTTGGGTTTATGCCGCGCGGGGCAATAATTTTGCCAAAACCATGTTGCGTTTAGCGGCCGAGCGGGAACAGTTGAATGTGATTAACGATCAAATCGGCGCGCCCACGGCGGCATCGCTGATTAGCGACGTGACCGCGCACGCCATTCGCGCCATCCGGCACAACCCCGATCTGGCCGGTGTTTATCACTTAGCCGCTGCGGGTGAAACCTCGTGGCATCATTATGCAGAGTTTGTGATCCATACCGCGCGGGCGCAGGGCCAAGCACTTAAAGTAAACTCAATCAACCCCATCCCCAGCAGCCAATACCCCACCCCCGCCCAGCGCCCGCACAACTCGCGCTTAAATACCCATAAAATTAAAGCCGCTTTTGGCATCACCCTGCCGCATTGGCAGGCCGGGGTTGCGCGCATGCTGGAAGAAATCAAAACGCCATGAAAATTAAAACCGCATGAAAACTCATCAAACCCAACGCAAAGGCATTATCCTCGCCGGCGGCAGTGGCACGCGCCTGCACCCGGTCACGCTGGCCGTGAGCAAGCAGCTTATGCCCGTGTACGATAAGCCCATGATTTACTATCCGTTAAGCACCCTCATGCTGGCGGGCATTCGCGATATTCTGGTTGTTTCCACCCCGCAAGATACGCCGCGTTTCACCCAGCTTTTGGGCGATGGCAGCCAGTGGGGCATTAACCTTGAGTATGCCGTGCAACCCTCGCCAGATGGCCTGGCGCAAGCCTTCACCATCGGTGCCGAATTTTTGGGCAACGCACCCGCCGCACTCGTGTTGGGCGATAACTTATTTTACGGGCACGATTTACAAAAACGCCTCACTACGGTTTGCACTCAAACGAGTGGGGGCACAATTTTTGCCTACCCCGTCAATGACCCTGAGCGTTATGGCGTGATTGAGTTTGATCTGCAGGGCGGCGTTGTGGATATAGAGGAAAAACCCTTATCTCCACGCAGTAGGTACGCAGTCACTGGGCTCTATTTTTACGATAATACGGTGGTTGATCGTGCCAAGAAATTAAAACCATCCCCACGCGGAGAGCTTGAAATTACCGATATCAATCGTTCATACCTTTCGGATGGTTTGCTGAATGTGCAAATGCTCGGCCGCGGTGATGCTTGGCTGGACACAGGTACACACGATTCATTATTAGAGGCAGGCCAGTTCATTCAAACCATTCAAAAGCGCCAAGGTTTGAAAATAGCCTGCCCCGAAGAGATTGCTTGGCGAAAAAACTGGATTACAGACAGTGATCTCGAGACTCTAGCCAAATCATTGGAAAAAAATAGTTATGGACAGTTTTTGCAGCAAATTCTGAATGAACGCAGGTAGTGATGAAGGTCATTTCAACCAAAATCCCCGATGTGCTGATCTTGGAGCCCAAGGTATTCGGCGATGAGCGCGGCTTTTTTATGGAAAGCTTCAATGCACGCAAGTTTGCCGAGGCCACGGGCCTAGATGTGCAATTTGTGCAAGATAACCACTCGCGCTCCGCCAAAGGCGTGCTGCGCGGCCTGCATTATCAACTCAAGCAACCGCAGGGCAAGCTCGTGCGCGTGGTATCGGGCGCCGTGTTCGATGTGGCGGTGGATATTCGCAAAAGCTCGGCCACCTTCGGCGCATGGGTCGGGGTGGAGCTTTCAGCCGAAAACCACCGCCAACTCTGGGTGCCCGCCGGCTTTGCGCATGGGTTTTTAGTGCTTAGTGAAACAGCGGACTTTCTCTACAAAACCACCAACTATTACGCACCAGAATATGAGCGCTGCATTCAATGGGATGACGCGACGCTGGCTATTGACTGGCCTTTGCAGTCTCCTGCGCTGCGTTCTGCTAAAGATGCGGCAGGTACAAGCCTATCCGAAGCTGTCTTATTCGATTAAATTGTCCGAAGGGTTAAAGGGCAAAGCATAAGGTGGGCGTGCATGCTTTGAATGACATGGTTTTGTTCGAGTTCGTGCTGGCTTGTGGCATAATAAGCCCACTTTATTGATTCAAGCGTATGGGTGCTATTTTCATGATTTATCCGTTTATTTTGAGTGGTGGCGCGGGTACCCGTTTGTGGCCGGCCTCTCGCCAGACGTTTCCTAAGCCATTTATGCCGTTAATGGATGGCGAAACGCTGTTTGATAAAACGGTTAGCCGCGTGAGTCAATTACCGGATATTGCCCCCCTCACTGTCATCACCAATGAGTCTTTGCGATTTATTACCGCTGATGCGCTGCATGCTTCCAAAATCAATCTACCCCGGTTATTACTAGAACCCGTAGGGAAAAACACCGCAGCGGCTATTGCGTTGGCCGCACTAGATTTGCAAGCACGAACCAGTGCTGATGCGCTGATGTTGGTTTTGCCGGCCGATCACCTCATTGAGAATCAATCGGCTTTTACGCAAGCAGTTCACACGGCGGCCATCACTGCGCGGCAAGGCTGGCTGGTTACTTTTGGCATCGAGCCTAAAACACCAGAAACAGGCTTTGGTTATATCGAGCGAGCGGCCGACCTTCTTAACACCGAAGGCGGCGCGGTTTATCGTGTGCAAAAATTTGTCGAAAAGCCCGATCGCCAAGTGGCTCAAACCTACCTTGATTCTGGACGATATTTTTGGAACGGCGGCATGTTCTGCTTCAAAGCAAGCCAGATACTCGCCGAATTTGAACGCTATGCGCCGCAATTGCTTATTGCCTGCCAGGCGGCCGTTGCGCATGCCAAGCAAATGCACGTAGCCGGCATGGATATGGTGGAATTTTCGCCTGAAGACTTTGAGCGCATGGCCGATATTTCGATCGATTACGCCATCATGGAGCACGCCGAGCGCGTCGCCGTTGTGCCCTCCGATATGGGCTGGTCTGATATTGGCTCATGGCCCGCCGTAGCACAAACCGTACCGGCTGATGCCAATGGCAATGTCCTTGATGGCGAAGTGATTGCCATTAAAACGCACAATTGTCTTGTGCGCAGCCCGCACCGGCTCACCGCCACGGTAGGGGTTGATGATTTAATTATCATAGATACGCCCGATGCGTTATTAATCGCGCACAAAGATCATGCCCAAGATGTGCGCGAGGTGGTAGCCGAACTCAAACAACGCGGCCACGAAAGCCATCTGCTGCATCAAACCGTGCACCGCCCTTGGGGTACGTACACCGTGCTCGAAGAAGGCGAGCGCTTCAAGATGAAGCGGATCGAAGTTAAACCCGGTGCCACGCTTTCCTTGCAAATGCATCACCACCGCAGCGAACACTGGATTGTGGTGAATGGCATGGCGCGCGTCACCAATGGCGACAAGGTGTTTTTACTCAACACGAACGAATCCACCTTCATTCCCGCAGGCCACATGCACCGCCTAGAAAATCCCGGCGTACTCAATTTGGTCATGATCGAAGTGCAAAGCGGCGACTACCTAGGCGAAGATGACATTGTTCGCGCGCAAGACAACTATGGGCGTTCTTGATATGGATTTGAGTTGCTTTAAAGCCTACGACATTCGCGGCCAAGTGCCAGCACAACTGAATGCTGAACTCGCCTATCAAATTGGGCGGGCGTTTGTGGATGAAATTAACCCCGGTACCGTAGTCGTGGGGTTTGATGTTCGTTTAGAGAGCCCAATGCTGGCCGAAGCCCTCATGCGGGGTCTTGCTCAAGCTGGCGCCAATGTCATCAACATAGGCCTGTGCGGCACCGAAGAAGTTTATTTTCAAACCTTCCATCGCGAAGCAGATGGCGTGGGCGGTGGCATTATGATCACCGCCAGCCACAACCCCAAAGGCTACAACGGCATGAAGGTCGTGCGTGCAGGCGCACGCCCCATCAGTGGCGATACCGGCCTGTTCGCCATTCGAGATCGTGTCGCTTTACACTTTGCCGCCCACAAAGCCAGTGATACAGAGTTAACCCCCTCCCCCCGGGTGGGGGAGGGCTGGGGCGGGGGGGCGAGCACAGCCAGCTCAAATGCCCGCATCACGCTTGACACAGATAAAACCGCTTACATCGAACACCTATTCAGCTATATCGACCACCGCAGCCTTAAACCGCTCAAAATTGTCGCCGATCCGGGCAATGGCGGCGCAGGGCTTGTTATGCGGATGCTGGAAAAAAACCTACCGTTCGATATTCATTACATCCATGAACAACCGGATGGCAACTTCCCCCACGGCGTACCCAACCCTTTATTACCCGAAATGCGCGCGGCCACATCAAAAGCGGTTATCGAGCAGGGCGCGGATATCGGTATCGCATGGGATGGCGATTTTGACCGCTGCTTTTTCTTCGACCACACAGGCCGCTTTATCGAAGGTTATTACCTAGTCGGGTTATTGGCACAAACCCTGCTAGCCAAACACCCGGGCGGCAAAATCATCCATGACCCGCGCCTTACCTGGAACACCATCGAGCAAGTTACGCAAGCGGGTGGCATCCCCATTCAATCGAAAACCGGCCACGCCTTCATCAAGCAAATCATGCGCGAGCAAGATGCCATTTACGGCGGCGAGATGAGCGCACATCACTACTTCCGCGATTTTGCCTACTGTGATTCGGGCATGATCCCTTGGCTACTTATTGCAGAGTTGATGAGCAAAACCGGTAAAACACTGGCGGAACTGGTGGATGAGCGCATGGCCGCCTACCCCTGCAGTGGTGAAATCAATTACCGGGTTGATGACGTGCCGGGCACCATTGAGCGCGTGTTGGCGCATTTTGCCAATCAAAACCCAAAAATTGATCGCACCGATGGCATAAGCCTAGCGTTTGACGATTGGCGGTTTAATTTGCGGGGCTCCAACACCGAGCCGTTATTGCGGTTGAATGTTGAATCGCGACATTCCGAGGGGCGATGCGCAAGCCACACCCAAAAAATTGCCCAAATCATTCAAGGTTAGCCCCACATGCCGGCGCCTTATTTTGCAGCAAATACCCCGCGCCACAGCGGGTTGCATAAGCGGCACGGCGGCTTTGGCTTGCTTGAAGCCATAGTCGTTGATTGGCATTGCCGTGATGGCAGCCTATGACTGGATTAACACCAATTAATCCCTTAATTCGTTATCATTGCGCGCTTATAGCGAGGGGCGGGGGTTTACGCTATCAAAAAGCACGGTACCGCAGTTGCTGCCCAATTTGCGCGCCAATTGGGTCATTGAAGTGAAAAATCCCATTATTTTTAGCTTCAATGGCTTGTGCACCAGCGGTACAGTCTCTCTAACTTCGCCGACGCAAGCGTCATCGATTTTGGCGATTGCACCACCCGATTGTCGGTTTTACAGCGAACACTGATTTTGGGTTACTTAAACTTCTTATGGGTAATTTATGAGAGATTCTGATTTTTATCGGGCCTTTGAAGATAAGCATCGTGGCTCACGGGCGCTGATCAAAAGCCGTTTGATGGCTTATTTGTCTTTTTTGCAGCCTTTATTGACGCTGTACCCTGAGCCTGAGGCGCTGGATTTAGGCTGCGGTCGAGGCGAGTGGCTTGAGCTTTTAACGGAGCAGGGCTTTGCCGCACGCGGGGTCGATTTAGATGATGGTATGTTGGCGGCCTGCTATGAGCTTGGTTTGCCTGCCACAAATCAAGATGCCATTGCGGCACTTAATGCCTGCGCCGATGATAGCCTCGCTGTGGTATCGGCCTTTCATGTGGTGGAGCATATTCCGTTCGAGACCTTGCGAACGTTGGTGCACGAGGCCTTTCGGGTGCTCAAGCCGGGTGGGCTTTTAATTTTAGAAACCCCAAACCCCGAAAACCTAACCGTGGGCGCGACCAACTTCTACCTTGACCCCACGCATCAGCGCCCAATCCCACCCTTATTGCTGTCTTATTTACCGGAGTATGTCGGGTTTTATCGCACCAAAATTGTGCGACTGCAAGAGCCAGAAGAACTGCAGACGCGCAGGGATATCGGTTTATTGGATGTGTTATCTGGAGTTAGCCCCGATTATTCGATTGTGGCCCAAAAACCGGGGCGCAAGTCTGCGCTTGGTTTGTTCGATTCTGAATTTGAACGCAACATCGGGCTGGATCATTATAATTTGGCAATACGCTTCGATTCTTCCATTGCGCAGCGCTTTTCGGCGCTAGAGTCGTTATGCCATGCGGCTTTGGCGAAGAGTGTTGACGCTGAAGCTAAGGCGATTGACGCTGGAGTTAAGGCCGATCAATTTCATGGTCAATTAATGGGTGTGTACGCCAGCCGATCCTGGCGGTTAACCAAACCACTACGTTGGTTTAACCTACAATTGCGGCGCTTGCCCAACGAAGGCTTTAAAGCGCGGTTTAAGGCGTTGATTAAAAAAATCTTACGCCGCATGTTTTCGGTAATAAATAATCGCCCCAGATTGAAGAATTGGCTGAAATCCATCGTTTATCGGTTAGGGTTGTACCCCAGATTAAGAAATTTTTATATCAAAACAAATTTAAGCCCCAAGATCGATCAATCCAAGCAATTATCTAATCTAGGCCAATATGCGCAGCAAATTCATGCTCGATTGAGCAACGCAATGATGCAACATAACAAGGAGGAGCGTTAATGCGCATCGTCATTGACATGCAAGGCGCGCAAACCGCGAGCCGGTTTCGCCGTATTGGCCGCTACACCTTGGCGCTGGTGCAAGAAATGGCTCGCCAGCGCGGTGAACATGAACTACTGCTCGTGCTGAACGCCGCCTATGCCGACACTATCGAGCCGATACGCGCCGCCTTTGCCGAGCTGCTGCCCTTTGACGCGATTCGGGTATTTGACGTAGCCGGCCCCGTGGGCGGGCACGTTGCCGACAACGACGCCCGCCGCAAAGCGGCCGAGCTGATGGTTGAGGCGTTTTATGCCAGTTTCGAGCCGGATGTGATTTTTATCCCCTCACTCTTTGAGGAATGGAATGGGGAGGGCGCGGTAACCAGTGTGCATAGCTTGCAAAATGCCATTCCTACCGCAGTAGTACTCTACGACCTCATCCCGTTGATTCATCGCCAAGCATACCTTGAACCAAATCCAGCGATGGAGCGCTGGTATTTAGGCAAGCTCGATCACTTAAAACGCGCTGATCTTCTACTTTCTATTTCTGAGTCCTCTGGTCGCGAGGCAAAAGAACACTTAAATTTTCCTGAGCGAGCAGTAACTAACATTTCCACGGCTTGTGATGTCCAATTTCATCCTATCGACTTGACAGAAGGAGAGCATGCACGCCTTAAGAGTGATTATGGAATTAATCGCCCATTTATTATGTACACAGGCGGGATTGACCACCGCAAAAATATTGAGGGCTTAATACGTGCTTTTGCAATCCTTCCTAAGCCACTGCGCTTAACAAACCAACTTGTCGTAGTTTGCGCAATTCAGGAGCTAGATCGTGATCGACTGTTAAGTCTCGCTAAAAACCAAGGTCTTGGTGGGGATGAACTTGTTTTAACGGGGTATGTTCCTGAAGATGATTTGCTGGCTCTCTACAACGCTTGCACCCTGTTTGTTTTCCCCTCCTGGCACGAAGGCTTTGGCCTGCCGGTGCTTGAGGCCATGGCCTGCGGCAAGGCGGTGATTGCCGCCAACAGTTCAAGCCTGCCCGAAGTGCTGGGGCGGGCAGATGCTCTATTTGCCCCGCGTGATGATGCCGCCATGGCCACCAAAATGGCCGAGGTTTTGGGCAACCCCGCATTTCGCCAAGAGCTGGAGCGCCACGGCTTGGCACAGGCCAAAATATTCTCTTGGCAAGCCAGTGCCCAACGCGCCTGGAACGCCTTAGAGGCGCTTCACCGCGAATATCAAAAACCCGCGATTACCCTACCGCTACCCAAACGCCCCCGCTTGGCGTTTGTATCCCCCCTGCCGCCCGAGAAAACCGGCATTGCCGATTATGCCGCCGAGCTGTTGCCCGAGCTGGCGCGGCACTACGAGATTACCGTTATTGTGGCGCAAGAACGGGTTGAGGATGCCTGGGTGCAGGCCAATGCGCCGATACGCGATGTAACTTGGTTCCGCACCCATTCCAACCAGTTTGACCGGGTGATTTATCATTTTGGTAATTCTGAGTTTCACGCCTATATGTTCGGCCTTCTGGAAGAAATTCCCGGAATTGTCGTGCTGCATGATTTTTTCCTTTCGGGCATCGTGTGGTATATGGATTCCAAAGGGGTCACAGATTTCTTGCCAAACACCCTATTGGCAAGTCATGGCTGGCAGGCCGTAAAGGATCGCTACACTGCCTCAGATACGGCCGTTGTTTGGGCTTGGCCGTGTAACTTATCCGTCCTTCGACATGCCTTAGGCATTATTGTTCACTCCGACTTTTCGCGCCGGCTCGCGCAACAGTTCTACGGAGCACATGCTGCGGATGATTGGGCCTTGATTCCTCACTTGCGCCAACCAGCCGAGCAAGATGGCAAGGCCGTAGCCCGCCAACAACTGGAGTTGGCAGAAACGGATTTCGTCGTGTGCAGTTTTGGGGGGCTCGGCCCTACCAAATTGAACCACCGCCTGCTCGATGCATGGTTAGCCTCACCGCTTGCCAAGGATGCAAACTGCCGCTTGGTGTTCGTGGGTGAAAATCACGGCGGAGACTACGGGCAGGCGCTTTTGCGCAAAATCGCCCAAAGCCCGGCCAAAGACCGCATCACTATTACCGGCTGGGCGGATGTGAGCACGTACCGCACTTGGCTTGCCGCTGCCGATGCGGGAGTACAACTGCGCACCCTTTCGCGCGGCGAAACCTCGGGCACGGTGCTGGATTGTATGAACTACGGCCTGCCTACCATCGTCAACGCCAACGGCTCGATGGCTGATTTGCCAGCCGATGCCGTGTGCCTACTACCCGATGAATTTAGCGACGCGCAACTCATCGAGGCTTTGCACCGCCTGTGGCAAGATGCGCCGCACCGCACGGCGCTGGGCGCGCGTGCACTCGCGCATATTCGCAAGCACCACAACCCACGCCATTGTGCCGATCAATATGCCGCTGCGATTGAGGCGGCCTACATCAAAGCCAATTTAGGCGTGCAAGGCATAACCCAAGCACTACCCCACCTCACACCCGCACTTGCACCGAGCGAGCTCTTCCCATTTACCCACACATTGGCGGCCAATTGCCCGCCCAAACCACGTAAACCACAACTGCTGCTGGATGTTTCTGAGTTAGTTAACGTCGATTTAGGCACCGGAATACAACGCGTTACCCGCGCCTTGTTGCGAGAAATTACTTTGGGCGAGGCAAATGGATGGGCGGTTGAGCCCGTCTATGCCACGAGCGATCAGCCCGGTTTCCGCTATGCGCGCAAATTTATGAGCCGGTTTTTGAATATTCCTGACGATTGGACGGGAGATACCCCGGTCGAGGCATGGCAGGGTGACATCTACTTAGGCTTGGATTTAGCGCAGGGAATAGTTGTTGCACAAGAAGGGACGCTCCAGACATGGCGCCTGCGCGGAGTACGCTGCTATTTTGTGGTGCATGATCTGCTCCCCGTTACCATGCCCGAAGTATTTCCAGAAGGATCACGCGAAGGTCATCAACGCTGGCTGCAAACCATCTCAAAGTTCGATGGCGTTTTTTGCGTATCCCGCCATGTAGCCGATGAGTTTCATGAGTGGTTACAAGTGTTTGGCGAGAAGCGTGAGCGTCCATTTCATCTGCATTGGTTTCATCACGGTGCGGATATTGATAACAGCGCCCCCTCACGCGGCCTGCCCAGCGATGCGCCAAAAACCTTAGCAACACTCAAAGCGCGCCCCACTTTTCTTATGGTAGGCACCATCGAGCCGCGCAAAGGCTATCTGCAAACCCTGCACGCCTTCGATCTGCTTTGGCAACAAGGAATTGATACTAACTTGGTCATTGTTGGCAAACAAGGCTGGATGGTCGAGTCCCTTGTCGAGCTACTTCGTGTGCATCCTGAGCGAGATAGTCGCTTATTTTGGTTAGAAGGCATTAGCGACGAATATTTGGAGCAGATGTACGCGCATGCCAATTGCCTGATCGCGGCAAGCCATGGAGAAGGTTTTGGCTTGCCCCTGATTGAGGCCGCCCATCATGGGTTGCCCCTGCTGGTACGCGATATTCCAGTATTCCGTGAAGTAACCGCTAATCAGGCTTATTTCTTTGCAGACAGCCGCGAGCCCGAGGTAATAGCCACGGCGGTACAGGATTGGTTAGCCCTTTTTGAGCAGAACCAACATCCGAGCAGTGCTGCTATGCCGCATCAAACATGGAATGATAGCGCCACCCAAGTGCTGAACGCTATTTTAAATAAAAGCCCAGCCTACAAAACTTGGATTTCTGATCAGACAGCAAGTTAAGCCAACCACAAATTTTTAAAATTGACTCAGGATAAAAAATGACCGCTACAGCAGTAATAACCGGCATCACCGGCCAAGATGGCGCCTATCTGGCGCAACTGTTATTGGATAAGGGTTACCGCGTTTATGGCACCTATCGCCGTACCAGTTCGGTGAATTTTTGGCGGACTGAGGAGCTGGGTATTGATAAGCACCCCAATCTGCATTTGGTTGAGTTTGATTTGACCGATATGAGTTCGGCCATTCGTTTGTTGCAGACGAGCGAAGCCACCGAGGTTTATAACTTGGCGGCACAAAGCTTTGTTGGTGTCTCGTTTGATCAGCCCGTGACGACGGCAGAAATTACCGGCCTTGGAGCCGTTAATCTGTTGGAAGCGATTCGTATCGTGAATCCAAAAATTCGCTTTTATCAGGCTTCCACCTCCGAGATGTTTGGTAAGGTACAGGCGATTCCGCAGATTGAAAGCACGCCGTTTTATCCGCGCAGCCCGTATGGTGTGGCTAAACTCTATGCGCATTGGATGACCATCAATTACCGTGAAAGTTATGGCATCTTTGGCAGCAGCGGCATTTTGTTTAATCACGAATCGCCACTGCGCGGGCGTGAGTTTGTGACGCGAAAAATTACCGACAGTGTGGCAAAAATTAAGCTAGGTAAGCTCAATGTGCTAGAGCTGGGTAATTTGGATGCCATGCGTGATTGGGGCTATGCCAAAGATTATGTTGAGGGTATTTGGCGCATGCTGCAGGCCGATCAGCCGGATACCTATGTGTTGGCAACCAACCGGACAGAAACCGTGCGCGATTTTGTGACCATGGCGTTTAAGGCGGCGGACATCAACATCGTTTGGCAAGGCGCGAACGAGCAGGAGCGTGGTATCGACTCTGTTACCGGCAAAACGGTTGTAGCGATTAATCCTAAGTTTTATCGCCCGGCAGAAGTTGAGCTGTTGATTGGCAACCCGGAAAAAGCGAAGCGCGAATTGGGTTGGGAGCCTGAAACCACGCTGGAAGCGTTATGCCAGATGATGGTAGAAGCAGATTTGCGTCGTAATGAAATTGGCTTCTCGTTTTAATGATTTTTGAAGCGGTTGCGTGTGCGGCATCTTCTTACCTGAGTTTTTAAAATGAATACTGCCTTGGTTAGCGGTGCCTCGGGTTTTACGGGGCGGTACATGGTTGCTGCACTTAAAGCGCGAGGCTTTCGTGTTGTGGGGTTTGGCCATGCGGATAGCGGGGCAGATTTAAGCCTTTCTGTTGATTTGACCGATGCCGAAGCCGTTAAAAAGGCTGTGCGTGCCGTTTGCCCCACGCATGTCGTTCACTTGGCCGGCATCGCCTTTGTGGGGCACGGCAAGCCGGATGATTTTTATCGCGTGAATCTGTTCGGTACGCTTAATCTTTTATCTGCACTGGTGGACTTGGCGCAACCGCCCCGCGTGTTGATTGCCAGCTCGGCCAATATTTATGGCACGCCGGATGTCGAGATCATTGATGAATCGGTGTGCCCCGCGCCCGTTAACCATTATGCGACCAGTAAATTGGCGATGGAGCACATGGTGCATGCTTATTTCGAGCGGTGCTCGATGCTGATTGCGCGGCCGTTTAACTACACGGGTGTCGGGCAAACTGAGCAGTTTTTGATTCCAAAGATCGTTGGGCACTTTAAGCGTAAAGAATCGGTTATCGAGCTCGGTAATTTAGATGTCAGCCGAGACTTTTCAGATGTTCGGGATACGGTTGCGGCCTATGTGGCCTTGCTGGAATCCGATGCGCATTCTCAGGCGGTGAATGTATGCAGTGGCCGCGCGGTTACCCTGCGTGCTGTGTTGAATGAGGTGGGGCGGTTGGCGGGTTATGGCATCGATGTGCGGGTTAATCCCGCTTTTGTTCGTGCGAATGAAATCCCTGTGCTGCGTGGCAGCCGATCTAGGTTGGAGTCGTTGGTAGATTGCCCGAAACCTCGGCCGTTGGAAGAAACACTGGCGTGGATGTTTATAGGTAATTCTAATGGCAATCCATCGTGAAATTATTATTCAATCTGCAATCCATGGTCGGTGCGCGGACTGGGATCGGTTTTTATACTCAACATTTAGTTAACGCCTTAGTTAAGCTCCAAGATGTGGTTGATATGGCTGGTTTTTTGGGGCGGCATGTTATGCAAGATGAGCAGTTGCTCACTTGGTTGTCTGGGGTGCGTGAAATTCCGCTGCCTGCGACAACACCAAGTAAGACATTATTCGCAAAAAATGAGCTTAAAAAAATAGTGCGCTCGATTCCCAGTGTTTATCCTTTGCGACACATGTTTCGTGAGTGGCAGGTATCGAAGGCACTAAAACACTATGGACAATCTGGCTTTATTTACCACGAGCCGAATTATATTCCGATTAAATATTCCGGGAAGATGGTTATTACTATCCATGATTTATCTCACATTCGCTATTCAGAGTTTCATCCTCCTGAGCGGGTGGCGTTCATGAACCGACATTTGAAGTTGGCTGTTGATCGTGCGGATTTCATCGTGACGGTCTCCGCTTTTGTGAGGGATGAGATTCTGGACGTGTTTTCTGTTTCCAGTGAAAAAATTGTCGTCACCCATCTTGGAACGGATATGGCGTTTCATCCTCGATCTGAGATTGAAACCTTCGATACTCTGCGTCGATTTAATTTGAGCTATCGTGGTTTTGTTTTATCGGTTGGCACTTTGGAGCCGAGGAAAAACCTAGAGCGATTACTGGCCGCTTATAGTGCTCTGCCAGAAGGTGTCCGTCTTGCGTATCCCTTGGTACTGGCCGGGGGCGGGGGGTGGAAGGACTCTGATCTGCAACGTCAGATTCAACACATGGAGCTGCGAGGTGAGGTGATTCGGACGGGGTACTTGCCCCGTGCCCAAATTTTGGATTTGTATGCTTCAGCAGCAGTATTCGTTTATCCCTCAATTTATGAAGGCTTCGGTTTGCCCGTCTTGGAAGGGTTTGCGAGTGGCACACCGGTACTCACTTCAAATGTCACCTCAATGCCAGAAGTTTCCGCAGGCGCTGCTATTGAGGTAAATCCACTGTCGGTGGATGAAATTCGCTATGCGCTTCTGAACCTCTTGGATGATGCTGCATTGAGATCTCGGCATATCCAGCTTGGCTTCGATCGCGCTAAGGCATTTACTTGGGCTAAATGCGCAGAGCAAACAATGGCTGTATACAAGCAGCTTGGTTAAGGTGAAGGCATGAGTATTCGTGTTCTGCACTTCGGTAAATTTGCTTTTGAGCGTACCGGAGGTATTGAGCGGCATGTTGAGGCACTCGCGCGGGCGCAGGCGGCGCAGGGCGCGGAGGTGACTGTTTTGGCCTACACCTTGGATGCAAATTCAAAACCGCGCCGTGTCGATGGGGTGCAAATTGAGCCTGTTTATGTACAAGCGCGTTTTTCTAGCCAGCCGCTTGCTCTTGGGTTGATGCTGCGAGCGCGGCAATTGGCCAAGCAAAATCCTTTCGATGTGGTACACCAGCATTGGCCCGACCCCTTTGCGCATCTTGTTGCTCGTTTTATTGCCGGTCGGCCTAACTTTGTGGTGAGTTGGCACAGCGATATTGTGAAACAGCGTTTTTTAGGCTCGATTTATCGATGGCTGGCACCACGGTTTTTGCGCAAGCCCGATGCGGTGATCGGAGCCACAAAGACGCATACGGCATCCCCCCAGATTGATATCTTTGCCGATTCGGCACACCGTTATGTCATTCCATACGGCATTGATCCTGCAGCCTTCGAGTTAACACCCGGAGTCACTGAGCAGGTTAACAAGCTTCGTGCTCAATATGCGGGGCGGCCTATCGTGTTCGCGCTGGGGCGGCATGTGTACTACAAGGGTTTTGACGTGTTGATTCATGCCATGAGGCGAGTGCCAGCGGTGCTCATACTTGGGGGTGAAGGGTCATTGACATCGGAGTTGAAACAATTAGCCGAACGGCTTTCGACTGAATCGGTTGGTCAGGTGGTGTTCGCAGGCTCAATTCCTGACAAGGAACTACCCGTTTACTACCATGCCTGCGATATGTTCTGCCTACCCTCGGTGGCGACAACCGAAGCGTTTGGTATTGTTCAGACCGAGGCGATGTTATGCAGTAAACCCATTGTCAATACGGATTTGGGCACCGGAGTGAATGACGTCGCGCCTCATGATTTGTGCGCATTGACTGTGCAGCCGGGTGATAGGGATGCATTGGCCGATGCGCTGAACCAAATAATTAATTCCACGGATCTCGCTCGGCGATTAGGTGCGGCTGGTAAAGTGCGAGCCTTGGCGCATTTTAACTTAGAGCGCATGGCGGTTGAAACAATAGCACTGTACGAAAAACTGCTGAGGCAATAGGTGAATCGAAGCTTTTAAATCTAGCGCTTGCCATTTATTTAAAATGCAATTAATAGCGTGCATTTTTTAACTTTACCCCGCTCACGCTTTTTTATTGACTGAGTATTTAATGGCTGCTTTGAATTTTCGATCGAACGCTTTAATTATCGCCTGGTTTTCACGCCTGCTGGATGTGATGCTGGTGGCATCAGCGGGTTTGCTGGTTTTCGGCTGGCGTTTTGATTGGCATGTGTTGCCTTTGCCAGTTGCCTACGGCACGTTGATTCTAGTGGCTGGCTTGCTTGTGCTGGTGGTGTTTCCCTTGTTTGGGGTTTATGACTCTTGGCGTGCGCGGAGCTTGGCATCGCCGGCATTGCGGGTGTTAAGCGCTTGGATGCTGGTGTTTGTGGCCTTGCTGATTGGCTTGGTGTTGGCTAAAGAGGCCGAAACGTTTTCGCGGCTTTGGTTGGCGCAATGGTGGTTGCTGGGTGGGGTGGCTTTGGTGGCCTCTCGGCTGGGGGTGTATTTTTTGCTGCGCCGCATTCGCCAGCGCGGGCTCAATTATCACGCGGCGGTGGTGGTGGGCTGTGGTGTTCAGGCACGTGATTTAATTGAGCGGGCGGCAACCGAGCGCTGGGCGGGGTTTAATGTGGTGGCGGTGTTTTGCAGCAACCCGCAAGAATCCGTGCTTGCTGCGCAAGCCGTGGCTCCGCTCGATGAGTTGTTGGCTTATGTTTCAAGCCACCCGGTGGATGAGGTGTGGATTGCGGTGCCGCTCGATCAAAGCCAGCAGTTAAAAAGCGTGTTAGAAAAATTACGCTTCTCGACCGCGAATGTGCGCTTTGTGCCCGATTTATTCGGCTTGTTTTTAATTAATCACGGCATATCTCAAGTGATGAATGTGCCGATGATTGATTTAACCGCCTCGCCCATGACGGGCGCTAATCGCATCGTTAAGGGTATTGAGGATCGCGTGCTGGCATTGCTGATTTTATTGGCTATCAGCCCGCTGCTCATTTTGATTGCTTTGGGCGTAAAACTCACCTCGCCTGGCCCGGTTTTTTTTCGGCAAACGCGCCAAGGCTGGGATGGAAAACCCTTTACGATTTATAAGTTTCGCTCGATGCGCTGGCAAGCGGATGCCGCAGGGCAGGTGCCGCAAGCGACGCGGGGTGATCCGCGTTTGACGCGATTGGGCGGATTTTTACGGCGCACCAGCCTAGATGAACTCCCCCAGTTTATTAATGTGTTGCAAGGACGGATGTCGATTGTGGGCCCCCGCCCGCACGCGATTGAGCACAACGAGGCCTATAAGGTTCAAGTGGATGGCTACATGCTGCGTCACAAGGTCAAGCCGGGTATTACGGGCTGGGCGCAGGTGAATGGGTGGCGCGGCGAAACGGATACGCTGGAAAAAATGCAAAAGCGCGTGGAATATGATTTGTATTACATTGAGCACTGGTCGCTGGGCTTTGATTTGAAAATTATTTTTTTAACGTTACTGCGCGGTTTTGTCCACAAGAATGCGTATTAGTCGCCCGCAAATTTAGAAGATGGATAGGCATTAACTTGTATCCTCCTCGTAAAAAGGGGGAGGGGGATTTAGGCGCATCCTGCCCACAAGGAGGAGTTGTTTTAACTCCCGCCCCTTTCACGGGGGAGGGCTGGGGTTTTAGCTCCCTCCGCCCTTCATGGGGG
>ERZ1669248.119-NODE-119-length-47177-cov-22.921756_pt1 | contig 47177 bp, 48 predicted proteins | sample MGYA00579296_ERZ1669248 | MGnify/ENA primary metagenome ERZ1669248 (study PRJEB41166, sample SAMN08046057) | hot springs metagenome | biome: hot spring; feature: neutral hot spring; material: thermophilic sediment; isolation source: thermophilic sediment from...
TATTTGATGGCTTATTAAGGTATTCCCTTGTTTTAAGTAATCAGCTATATTTTTATCTTTATAGAAAAACTTGCTGAAGATCAAAATGCCAAGACCAATGGTCATATGCTCTGCTGAATTTCTGTGGGGAGTGGGACTTGGATCAGCTGTGAAAGCTCTTTCCTCGATGGACTGCGATGGAATATTCATACCAACAGATGGGGCATTCTTTCCCAGCAGATTGGAAAGGGAGGATATATACACAATTAGCAGGGCGAAAAATAGGAAGATTATAGTGGGAACTCCAGAGAGGGATGTAAACATATCAAGCCAGAATCCTTACGTGTCAGAGGCATCGAAAAGAGCCGTCATGGAGGTTGCGTCCTTCTCAAAGATGATAGGATCTGATATCCTGGTGGTGGATCCAGGATCGACTTATATAGAGAAGTATGCTGCCTTTGTAGAAATCAGGCGTCTCATTGAGAGAATAAAGCTGGAGGGCCTGAAGATATGCTTGAAGATCGGACAATTAGTGAATTCAGAGGATGATCTGAGATTTTTTGGAGATATAGATGTTGCTGCTGAGCTTCATGGGCCATGGAGGTCGTTTAGAAAGGTAGCTGTTCTCATGTTCCAGGAGGAGATAGATGATAGAACTCTGAAGGAGTTGAAGAACAGAAGCTTCACTGGATATCTGGTCGTCAGACCAAGAACATTTAAATACGATTACAGCGGTTTAAAGCGCTTCCTCCCGAAGCTCATGTATAAGATCTACAGCACGTGGGGATAAGCTTGAGGTATTCTGCTGTATTTCTTCTCTTATCAGCTGTCTACTTAATAGGCATGGCAACAGGAGTTCAAAGAACTGTCCTATCAGAGATATCTATCCAGTTATCTGGAGAAAATGCCCTTCTTCTCTTTTTTCTCCCTCTGATCTCATTTGGATTCATGAAGGGTTTTATGGGAATACTGAGCGGCTGGATCATAGAGAAGAGCGGAAGCAGAAAATCTTTCATAGCTGGAGGAATACTGTATGCTGCGGGAGTAGCTATTTTAGTCACCAGCAGGGATGTAACAAGCCTTTTTCTGGGAAACATATTCGTGGGATCAGGGGAGGGAATTGTCCACTCAACAGCATATTGCTTCTTATCATCTGAAAGAAGAGATGCCGGAGCTAAAATAGGGAGCATGGAGAGCTCTGTTTACTTTGGTTATGGAACTGGTGCCCTTTTTGCTGGGATAATTGCTTCATATCTCGGTCTGTTAAACTCCTTCTTTATATCCCTCCTAAGCTCTTTGACCAGCACTATAATAATGGCAAATATAAGTGAAAGAAAGTTCCAAAAACTTGATTTTAAGGATAAGAGCTATAGTGTCTATAGAATTGGATTAAGAAGTAAAACTCTTGTTTCAACATATATAGTAGCTCATGCTTCTAAGATGTCTGACTCCGTCATGTGGGGTTTCTATCCAATAATCCTGTCATCCCTCGGATTTTCAATGCCGGAGATAGGTCTAGTCCAAGCAATAATGATGATCTCATTCTCCAGCTCAATGCCTTTAGCTGGAAAGCTTTCAGATGCCATAGGAAGAAGAGGACCTCTTCTTCTGGGGCTCATGATGAACATAATTGGTTTGATTGGTGTGGCCACGCTGACTGATTATGTGCTACAGCTTATTGTATCTGCTATGTTCGGCATAGGGCTGGGCCTTTACTATCCAATACTTCCAGCCATGACAGCAGACTCTGTTCCGGAGGAAGCAAGATCGAAAGCTCTTGGGTTATACAGGGGATTCAGAGATTCTGGATATGCTACTGGAGCCATAATTGCCGGACTTATAGCTTCATACTCGCTCAAGGGAACCTTTTTTGTCATGTCATTTTTGCTTCTATTGGTTTTTGCACTTAGCGTTTTTGTTGTAAAAGAGACAAGGCCCATATGGGCCACATACGAGCTACACCTACACCACACGGATCTTCTTGTTAAGGCTGCATTTGAGTTTGAGAATGCCCTGAACTTACTTCACGACAACAGGATAGATGAATTTGAGAAAAAAGGTTATATGATAAAGGACTATGAGAGAGAAGCTGATAGATATAGGAGGGAGATGGATAGAGTTATTTATGATAGCGTGCTCAGCAGAGACAGAGAGGATCTGCTAAAGCTGGCATCCAGAACTGACAGATCAATAGCATATATTCTGGGAGCTTTTAGGAGGCTCAATCTTGCGAAAGACAGGGTGCCTGATAGCATAAAGGACAAAATGCCTGAAATGGGGAGAAAAATAAGAGAGGGAGCAGAGCTCCTCAGAAGCGCTGTGAGAAATATGAAGGATTACCCGGAAAGTGCAATGAGATCTCTAGAGGAGCTTGATAGAGTGGAGCATGAGTACGATGTTCTTCACAGCGAGCTTCTAGGTATAATTGTTAGGGAAAGAGAGCTATTAGATCCGGTATCCGCAATAATGTTGATGTATTTCATAGAGTTTTGTGAGAGCTCGGTGGATCTCATGCAGGATGCAGGAGATATTATAAGGTTGATAATATCAAAACATGCAATCTGGCCATCCGAAATCTAATCATATACCTATTTCCTGTATGTCCCATCCCTTTATTACCTTCTTCAGCTCCTCAGCCATCCTGGAGACCAGCTCCTGGATGAATCTCCTGGATGTCTCAGCATCAGGTATGTATGCCTTGTCATCCCTATCGTATATCAGCACTGATCCAGGAGCGGGTACTGGCTCTATTCCCTTAACAGTGTAGTAAATTTGATCACTGAGCTCCTCTTCATTCTTCACAAGGGAGCTGTCTATGGCAATTATTGCTGCCGTCTCCTCAGTGCCAGCATGCCCGCCAACAGAACCGAACATCTCCTTTGATAGCTCCTCACCGTATATCCACCAGTTCACAATCACGCTCTTCACTCCATCCTCCCTCCAAGCCTCCTTGCATGCCTCTGATATTGCATCAAGATGATCCCTTGATCCATGACCGTTCAATATGATCACTTTGTCCAGACCGTTGCTGGCCAAGCCCTTCATCAGATCCTTTATCAATCCCTTCAAAGTCTCCTTTCCTATGCTTATGGATCCTGGATATCCAAGAAGGGAGTGAACAACGCCGTATGGAACGGCTGGAGCTATCAATGCATTTAGTTTTGATGCGAGGAGCTCAGCTAAGTGTTGTGGTATGATGAAATCTGTCCCCAAGGGAAGATGAGGTCCATGAGCCTCCAAAACTCCGACGGGCAGTATTGCTATGTCTGTCTCCTCAGCGGCCTCCTGGAACTCCCTCCAGGACATGAGCCAGATCTCTCTTTTCATGCCCCCACCTTCTTCAGGAATTCATCTATAACATCTTCCAAGTTTGGCCTTCCTATCTCCTGAAGCTCATATTTTACATGGACAGTTGGCTTGTTCAGCTTGAGATATCTCCCAAGATCCGTTGGTGTTCCCAATATCACAGAATCTGCTGGTATCCTGTTTATTGTCTCCTCCAGTTCCTTCATCTGCTGGGCTCCATATCCAACCGCAGGCAGGACCTCCCTCAGATGCTGATATTTCATGTAAGTCTCCTTTATTGATCCAACAGCATAAGGCCTTGGATCAACTATCTCCCTCGCTCCAAGCTTTCTAGCCACAAGATACCCAGCTCCATATCCCATATCCCCATGAGTTACTGTTGGCCCATCCTCGACTACGACAACCTTTTTTCCTATGACTAGATCTGGTTCCATCACGCTATATGGTATTGCAGCCTCTATTATCGTTGCCCTTGGATTCACTGACCTTATGTTCTCCATCAGCTTTATTATTGAGTTTCTGTCTGCTGTATCAACCTTGCTCACTATAACTACATCAGCACACCTTATGTTTACACTCCCAGGCCAGTAAGTAAGCTCATGACCCAGTCTAAGTGGATCTGCTACTGTTATCCAAAGATCTGGCTTATAGAATGGGAAATCATTGTTGCCACCATCCCAGAGTATCACATCTGCTTCCTCCTCGGCTTTTCTCAGTATCTTCTCATAATCCACGCCTGCGTAAACAATATTCCCCATTTTTATATGAGGCTCGTAGTCCTCTCTCTCCTCTATCGTTGTTTTATGCCTCTCTAGATCCTCAAGACTCTCAAATCTCTGGACAACTTGCTCCCTTAAATCACCATATGGCATCGGATGCCTCACGACCACAACTTTCAGCCCTCTGCTCCTCAGAATAGAGGACACCCTCCTGCTTGTAGGGCTCTTTCCAGCGCCAGTTCTAACAGCAGTAACAGCTATTACAGGTTTTTTTGATTTTATCATCGTGCTTTTTGGCCCAAGTAACATGAAATCAGCTCCATTTGCCTGGGCTATTGCAGCTCTCTCCATTATGTACTGATGGCTCACATCGCTGTAGGAAAAGACCACTAGATCGATGTTCTCCCTCCTTATTATCTCCGGGAGATCCTCCTCAGGAAGTATGGGTATGCCATCTGGATACAGCTTTCCTGCGAGCTCTGGTGGATATTTTCTCCCCCATATGTTTGGAAGCTGAGCTGCTGTGAAGGCAACAACCTTATAATCAGGATTATCCCTGAAGAACACGTTGAAGTTGTGGAAATCTCTTCCAGCTGCCCCCAATATGACGACTCTTCTGGCCATAATAGGACACCTCTGTACACACAACTAGATCCTCAAAAACTTTAACATCAGCCTCATGATCTATTCTTTATGCCATTTACTCAGATGGATCTAATACATTTCATAACTATGACAGTTAGAAGTGATCCGGAAAACCTGCTTCAGATAGGAAGGGATGATGCTGCAGCAAAGATGCTTAAGGAGGGAATTTACATCTTTAAGAGCGATATGGTGACTGAGTCGGCTGATCTATTGCCAGGAATGACCTTAAGAGATCTTGCAAGGAAATGTGTTGTGAACAATATCTCAGATCTTGCATCAAAGGGGGCTTATCCTGTCGCATTTCTCGCCTCAATAGGGCTTCCAAAGGGAATAGACATGAGCTCAGCAAAGGAGATAATTTTTGGATTGGAGAATGGTGTGAGAGAATATGGAACACATCTAGTTGGAGGAGATATATCCATGGCAAAGGAGGTTATGATAGACGGATCTGCAATTGGGAGAGTTCACAAAAGCCTTATAGCCAGATCAGGAGCTCAACCGGGACATGATGTCTATGTAACTGGTGAGTTCGGCCTCACCTGGTTGGGCTATAAGATACTTTTGGATGGAATGGATGTAGATGAGCCGTTCAGGCAGAAGGCTTTGAGCTCTGTTTATAGGCCGAATGCCCAGCTTAAACAGGGGTTATTGCTATCAGAGATAGGCAGAATAAGCTCCTCCACAGATAGCAGTGACGGGCTATACTGGTCCCTCAGATATATAGCTGAGTCGAGCGATGTGGGCATATTGGTTGAGGAAATTCCGATAAGCAGAGAACTTGCTGATTTCCTAGCTTCAAGAGGAATTGATTGTTCAGAGGCCGCCTTTTACGGAGGAGAGGAGTTTAACCTAGTTTTCACCGCTCCGCATGAGGAAAGAAAGGAGATAGAGGATAAATTTATGGAGAACAAATTCTTCCTGAAGAGGATAGGAAAGGTCATTAGCAAGAGGGGGGTTTTCCTAAGAAAAGGGGATAAAACTGTTGAATTGAGTGAAAAGGGATGGATTCACTCCTTTTAATAGTTTCAGGCTTTTTCTATTCTCACTTTCTCTCCGGTTTTAGCTGCAGCTATTATCTCCAGGCCCTCCCTAACTAAGCCCAATCTAGTAGCCCTGATCCCCAGCTTTATGTCCTTCAGGGCTATTATCACCATTTTTTTCTCCACATTCATCCCAACTTCCCCGGATTTCAGCTGACTAGTCATTCCCTCAAGATTTCCCTCTATGTCAACTGAGATGTAAACTGCATCACCAGCGTTGACCACTATTCCCTCAAGAGGAAGGCTCATTGCTATCCTCTCGGATGTGAGGGGGGATAAGTATCTCAGAAGGGATACAACAGCCCTTCCTGATGATGTCACTATCGCTATTCTGTATTCCTCCATCCTTAAACGACCCTCTCAGGACTCAACTCCCCTGTATATCTTGAGCTTTGAGTTTCCATTTACATATACAACAACTCCTTCCCTCTCCAGCTCTCTGAGAACCCTCTTCGCAACACTCACCTTTATCCCATAGCTCTCAGCTAAGCTCTGCGGGGTCACAGCTTTTGCCCTCCTCAGGGCTTTTTTCATCTCGTCCAGCATGTCCTGAGTAACTTCTACAGATCTAACTATTTTCTCCTTTTGTTTCTCGCTCATTGGAACACCTCTTCGAGGCGATAAAGCGGAACCTCATAAACCTATTTAAGTTCTCTATTTAACTATTGCGGAGTTATAATAAAAATATGAAACCTAAGTGCTTCTTTTGCTGCTCAGGGCTTTCTCCACGGACGCAAGTTCCTCCAGCTTCTCCTCTATAGATCTCTTTAGACCCGCAAGCTCCTTCTTCTTCTCCTCTATCTCCCTCTGAATAGCATCCCTTTGAGCTATTAGTTCATTTATTCTTCCTAGCTCCATGTTCACTTTAGCCTCTTTTATTGCTACCTCTCTTTCCCTCACGAGAATCTCATTCATCATATCGGATAGCTTTTTCAACACATTATTTAGCTCTTTTATATCTGGGATCCTCTCTTTTATCGCATCAAATACTTCCTTTATGCTGGATGAGATCTGACTGACCTCCTGCCCTGCTCTTTTAAACGATCCCTCAAGACTCGATGCTATTGATTCCATCGACTTCATGAGATCTTCTCTCATTTTCTTAAGGTATTCTATGCTTTCCTCAAGCTCAGACTTCCTAGATAGTAGGTTTTTAACTTCTACCTCTAGTCTAGACTTTTCCTCAGTCATCCTAGCAATTCTCTGATTTAATTCACTTTCCTCCCCTTTAAGAGACATAACTTCTGCTTCTAACCTAGTTTTCTCTGCTTTTAGGACTGATATCTCTGATATGAGTCTCTCCCTTCCCTCCTTTAAGTTGTCAACATCTTTTTCGAGCTCATACATCTCATTCCTCAATCCGCTCAGACGGAGGGATTCCTCCTTGACCTGCTTCTCCAACTCCTCTTTCCTAACTCTTAAAGCCTCTATCTCGGAGAGAAGAGATTCATGCTCTCCTGTCAACTTTGAAAGCTCAGTTCTCATCGAATTTACCTCAGATCTTATGTCATTTAGCCTGGATAGCTCTTCCTCCTCCAGCTCACTTGAGTCCTCTGACATCTATTTTTTATACTCCTCCAAGATTTAACCTTGAGGGATCGCATGGAGGATCTGAAGTTGCTTGTTGATGAGTTCCTCAACAGGAGTTTCTCTGTTGCTGTTGTCGGAGCATCCACTAATCCGGAGAAGTGGGGGTATAAGCTGTACAAGTTCTTCAAGGAAGCTGGATTTAGGAAGGTATATGCGGTAAATCCTAATGCTGAGGAGATAGATGGAGACAAAGTTTATCCCTCTATAAGCTCCCTTCCAGAGGTGCCAGACGTTGTGGATCTAGTGGTAAGGCCAGAGGTATCTGAGAAGGTTGTGGAGGAGTGCATAAAAGTGGGAGTGCGGAGGATATGGTTCCAGCCTGGGTCAGATAGCGAAAAAGCTGTTGAGCTCTGCAAAAGAGCTGGAATAAAATTCGTTCGCGGAGCATGTATGATGGAGGAGGGAAGGAAAAAAGGGATAGATAAACCAGTTTTCAGGGCATAGGCAGGCACATTATGAGGAGAGATGCATAGATAAGTCCTCCTATTATCCTTCTTCCTCTGGATACTCCAGTGCATTCATCGAGAGGAGGAGGGTGGGGCACGAATACCATGAAGAAGATCAGCAATAACGCCATTGCAGGGCTTATCATGAACGCCAATCCAACTGATATAATTGAGATCACCATTCTCTTCCTGTCATCCCTTATCAGGGAGTAGATCACATGGCCTCCATCTAGTTGCGATACTGGCAGTAAGTTGAGAAATGTTATTATCAGCCCTATCACACCGGATATCGCGAGAGGGGATAAAAGAAGAACTCCTTCATGGGATCCAAGCATCTTCTCCATGATTACTGTTACAAGAGGCATCGGGAGCTCTGATACCTCCCCGCTTTGAGCCCATCTTTTTGCTATATCCCCCGGAACATAGCATGACGTCATTATGCCGAAGAAGGAGACGATTAGGGCCACAAGAAATCCAGCTATTGGACCCGATATTCCAAGATCCATCAGCTCATCCCTATTTATGGGTATCTTTCTGCTTGATATGATTGCTCCAAGCGTCCCCCAAGGAGGTATGAATGGTATGAAATAGGGAAGCTCTGTCCTTCCTCCCCACTTCAGCTTTGATATCATGTGACCTGTTTCATGTACTCCTAGTATTAGTAATAACCCAAGAGAATATAAAACTGCTTGAGAGGTTGTGTTAAAGGGCACATTTAGCTCAGAAAGGAGCTTAGCTGTTCCCAGTGAGAGGAGATAGCCGGATAGAAACACGGTGCAAACTGTGGCTAGGAATAGAAGCGCAGCTCTTTTCCACTTTTGATCCTGTATGACGGGGTACCTGATAAATTTTATGTGCACCTCTTTTCCGTATTTGAACATTTTAGGTATGTATCCAAGTTCCTGGCAGAATCTCGCCAGTAAGAGAAAGTTTTCCCTCATTTTATCTTCATCTTCCTCTGCTACAATGTACTCCACACCGTCAGATGTAAGATAGTAATCCTTTACAGCAAATAAGGACTGTACCTTTATCATGAGTTCGTCGAAGGTCATCCTGGCTAGAGGTAGCTAAATGATTAAAAAAGAATCCCATACACCAGCTTGGTGATACCCTGGTAACACAGAAAACTATGTTTAAGATAAGATTTTACAGGCCAGAGGACATAGATCAGGTCCAAAGATTAAATAGGGTTTTTCTACCAGAGCATTATCCGCCATATTTCTTTGATGAGAACTTCAGGAGGTTTCCAAAGGCTTTCATCGTGGCAGAAGGGCCAAATAAGACTTTAGTGGGCTATGTGATGTGCAGGGTTGAGAGGGGATTCACAAGAGGTGGAATGTTCAACATGGGCCACATTCTCTCCATAGCTGTGGACAAGGGGTTCAGAAGAATGGGCATAGGAACTTCTCTTATGCTGGAAGCTGAGAAGAACTTGGTAAATGAGTACAAAGCTGATTTTATATATCTTGAGGTGAGAGTTTCCAATAAGCCAGCAATAAACTTGTACAAAAAGCTGGGATATGAGTTTCTGGGCGTGATGCCATCATATTATCATGATGGAGAGGATGGGTACCTTATGTACAAGATAACCTCAGCCAGGACCTCAAAGAATGATGTCAAGGCATTGCTAGGCGATAGAATTAAGTAGACGTTAAAGCTGAGTTTCTCTTCATGTGAAGAGACTCTATGCCCTGAACATTTATATTTTCCCATTCCCAGCTTACTAGATGAGGAGGAACACAAGGTTCATCGATTTAAGGGGACAGAAAAGCCCATTCGCACTGATAAGAATAGCTAAAGAAGTGAAAAAAGCAAAACCGGATGAGATACTTGAGTTCCTAGTGGATGATCCGGAGACTGTGGATGAGGTATCACCTTGGTCCGAGAGAACTGGGAATAAGATAATAAGCATGAAGAAGGAGGATAGCTCCTGGATCATAAGGATAAGGAGGAGATCATGATGGGCTACAAGGTTAGGGATATATCACTAGCGAGTAGGGGGGAAGTTAGCGTTAGATGGGCAGAAATGCACATGCCCGTTCTAATGAGGATAAGGAGGGAATTCTCATCGGATAAACCCTTAAAGGGGATAAAAATAGCTGCTTGTATGCATGTAACAAAGGAGACAGCTGTTCTAATGGAGACACTACAGGAAGGAGGAGCTGAGATATGGCTTTCTGCATCAAATCCCCTTTCAACTCAGGATGATGTGGCCGCCTATCTAGCAGAAAAGGGAATTCATGTATTTGCATGGAGAGGAGAAACTGAGGATGAGTATTATTCTGCAATAAAAACAGTTTTAGAAGGAGAAAGAGACATAACAATGGATGACGGAGGAGATCTCACTGTTATGGCTGCAAAACTTGGAGTGAATGCAAGAGGAGGGACTGAGGAGACCACAACCGGGGTGATAAGGATAAAGGCTTTGGAAAGAGAGGGAATTCTAAGATATCCTGTTATAGCTGTTAACAACGCAGAGACGAAGTGGGAGTTTGACAACGTTCATGGAACTGGACAGAGTGCATTGGATGGGGTTTTGAGGGCAACCAACATCCTCATAGCTGGAAAAACTGTTGTCGTGGCTGGATTTGGACATGTTGGAAGGGGGATAGCAACTAGAGCTAGAGGCTTGGGGGCAAGAGTTGTGATAACAGAAGTAGATCCTATAAGAGCTCTTAAGGCAGTTATGGATGGTTTCTCCGTGATGAAGATGATAGAAGCAGCTAGAATAGGGGATATATTCATCACAGCCACTGGAAACAAGGATGTGATAACAAAGGAGCACATAATGGAGATGAAAGATGGGGCTATACTTGCAAATGCTGGACATTTTGATGTCGAGGTCTCAGTCAGGGATCTTGAGGAGATGGCTATATCTAAGTCCGAAATAAGGGAAAATCTGACTGAATACACATTGCCCAATGGAAGAAGAGTTTACCTGATAGCAAGAGGGAGGCTTGTAAATCTGGTGGCAGCAGAGGGACATCCTAGTGAGGTCATGGACATGAGCTTTGCTGATCAGGCCCTTGCTGTGAGATACCTTCTGAGCAGAGAGCTCAAGCCAGGAGTCCATGAGCTTCCCAGGGAGATAGATGCCAGAGTAGCACATCTGAAACTTGAGAGCATGGGGATCTCAATAGACTCCCTCAGTGAGGAGCAGAAGAGGTATCTGGAGAGCTGGATTTAGATGAAAGAGCTGAGGTTTGGAGCTCTAAGAGTCAGAGGATGGAGCAAGGGCTGCGAGCTCTGTTGGAAAGGGGCAAAAATGGTGTTATTCGTCACTGGAATATGCCCTTTGTACAATAAGTGCTTCTACTGCACTATATCGGAGGGAAGGAGGGGAAAGGACATAATCTTCGCGGATGAAGTTGAAGTCAGAGGATATGAGGATATCCTGAGAGAAGCAGAGCTAATATCGGCTAAAGGAGCAGGAATAACAGGAGGAGAGCCTACTTTTGTCTCAGAGAGAGTTGCTAGCTATGCTAGAATGCTAAAGGAGAGATTTGGGAATAGTTTTCACATACATGTATATACAAATGGATTGATGCTCAGGAAATCTATCAAAGCATTTTCGGAGGCTGGAGTGGATGAGATAAGACTTCACAGCTGGGATGAAAAGATGTGGAATGTCATAAGAGAAATTAAGGACTTTGGGATGAAAGCAGGAGCCGAGATGCCGGCTATACCGAATTTAAAATACGAGGAGAAATTAAAGCATTTAGCGCTTGAGCTTGATAGGATGAACGCAGATTTTCTAAACTTAAATGAGCTGGAGTTCAGCGATTCGAACAGATCTAACCTTTTATCCCTTGGATTTAAGCCCGATCATTCGAGCGAAGTTGCTGTGAAGGGAAGCAGGGAATTTGCTAAGAGAATACTTGAGTTTGTTGAGAAGGAGACTGGGATCAGCGGATACTTCTGTCCTGCCATGCAAAAGGATTATCAAATGTGGATGAGGTGGAGGAGAAGATCAAAAAAAGTTGCACTGCCATACGAAATTCCTACTAAGGATGGAACTCTGATCAGGATTGAGGTGAGGAATCCACCTGATGGGATACTGAAGTTAGCAGGAAGCTTAGCCTATTTGGATGGAGATAAAGCATTCCTCCCAGTGGAAATGCTAGATGAGCTGGAGGAGGTTGAAGAGTGCTATATAGTGGAATGCGCACCAACAGATGATAGGATGGAGCTTGCTAGATATCCATGTAAGATTTTCTCGGGAGGCTCAAGAATTTGGAGGAGGTCAAGGAGAAAGTTGTAGAAGCTTTAAGAAGCGTAATAGATCCTGAGCTGAGGATTAACTTAGTAGATGCTGGGATAATAAGGGATGTGGAAGTTAAGAACGGTATTGTAAAAATAAGAATCTCTTTCACAACTCCTTTTTGTCCTCTGGCGAATCTTCTCATATTGAACATAAGAAATGCCGTCAAAAAGGTGGAAGGAGTTAAATCAGTAGATATAGAAGTGATATTCTAGAGCATCATCTCCTCATATGGATCCTTTAACACGAAAGATGACGTTCCTCTCTTCCTTATCTCCTCTGAAAACCTCTCAGTTTCCTCGCCATGAACTGGTATTACTACATCTGGGGAGGCTATGTTTATCAGCTCAAATATGTCTGATCTACTTGCATGAGCGGAGAAGTTTAACTGGCTCACCTTCATGTTCACATCCATATCCGATCCCTCCAAGTTTATCCTTCCCTCCTCAAGAAGCCTTCTTCCATCAGTGCCCTCTATCTGATAACCGGTCAGCACAACTGCACTTTTCTCATCCTCAGCCCTTTCCCCGAGATAGAAGCGAACGGGTCCTCCTTCCAGCATACCTGATGTTGTAAGAACTATAGAGGATCTTTTTACTAGTTTTCTTCTCATCTTCCATCCTCCAACAAAGGTTATAGTATCAAATATTCTGCTGAGCTCCCTGAAGTCCCTGACCCTCTCCGGATACTGCTGTGTTATCCTCATTCCCTCTCTTGCCATCCCGTCTAGGAAAACTGGTTCGTTAACTCCGGCTGCTCTGAGGGCCATTGCTACTTCAGCCAGCCTACCTATTGCAAATCCAGCTATTATGGGCATCCCACCTCTGCTGATCACGTTTTTCACCAGATTTTTTAGAAGCATCTCCTGACCAGATCTTGGAGGATGCTCCCTAAATGCATAAGTTGACTCAGTTATGAGGACGTCCACCTTTGGGAAGCTTGTATCTGCTGAAGGCATCAATCTGGTCTTTTTCAGGTTGAAGTCCCCTGTGTATAAGAGGGAGAACCCATTGTACTCAAGCCTAAACATAGCGCTTCCCGGTATGTGACCAGCATTGTATGCTGTTACCCTGATCTCCCCTATCCTGAATGGAACCCCGTATTCAACTGGTCTATAGGCAGATAGAGCTCTCTTTATCTGTTCTGCACTGTATTTAAGCTGATATCCTCTTTTCTTTGCCACTCTGAGGGAATCAAAGAGGAGAAGCTCTGTGAAATCCCTTGTTATATCTATCCCATAAATTGGAACTTCTTTTCCATTAAATAGGAGGGGTATTGAGCCAGAGTGATCAACATGAGCATGCGTCAGCAGAACTGCATCAACATCCTTCACTTCCTCTGGGTACATTGGCTCCTTCTTCGGCACTAGCTTCATGCCATAGTCCATCAGTATCCTTTTTCCTCCCATTTCAACTAGGATCGCACTTCGCCCTACCTCCAAGTTGGACCCGAGCACTCTTATAGATACCTTAGGCATTTCATTTCACTCCCATATGATAAACATAAATTAATTAATGTCAGCTCCTGTGAATATCGACCGATGCGCTTATTAATATTTCCCTTGGCAGATGGCACATGAGCGAGTACATCGACATAGACTATTTCAGGAAGGTGGACCTCAGAGTTGGAGAGATAGAGCAAGCTGAGAGAGTTTCCGGATCGGATAAACTTCTAAGGATAAAAGTGGACATAGGAGGAGAGAAGAGGGAGATAGTAGCTGGGATAGCTGGTCAATACAAGCCAGAGGAGCTTGTCGGAAGACAGATAGTTGTAGTTGTAAATCTTCAGCCGAGGAAAATAAGGGGTATATGGTCTCAGGGGATGCTCCTAGCGGCATCCGTTGGAGAGGAGGGAATTCCTGTTCTCATACAGCCGGAGAAAAAAGTTCCTCCTGGAAGCAGGATAACATAATGAAGGTTTAATGTCAGAATTCCAGAAAAGCTTAAAAATTTTATAAAGATTTCAACGGGGGTATTTGATGGATCTTTTCCACATAGCAGAGGTGTTGATACAGGAGGCCTCATATCCATACGCAGAAGTAAGAGTTCAGATTGATGATCAGGAGTTAATATGGCTGAGAAATGGCGAGCTTGAATCCTATGGGACTGAGTCAGTGGGTGGAATATCTGCAAGAGTGCTGGTTGATGGAGGTCTCGGTTTTGCATCAACTAGCTCGGAGAAGAAGGCGAAGTACATCTTAGAGTTAGCTGCAAAGAACTCTAGAGCAGCATCCAGAAGGGGAAATGTCAGCTTATCAGAAGAGAGGTTTGAGAGGGCTGAGTTCAGGGTTCCAACAGTTAAGAATCCATGGGATGTACCGCCTGAGGAGAAGATAGAGATCCTCAGATCTCTGGACTCGATAGCCAAGGAGGAGGGGATTGTGGCAAGAAGCATAATGATGAGCATATCCAAGGAGGTTATCTACTTCCTGAACAGCGAGGGTGCTTCCGTCAGAGGAGAGGTCCCAAGGATAAGCATAAGTTTGATTCTCACTCATGTATCGGGGCAGAGATCCACTCAGGAGTATGAAAGCAGGGGAGGAAGCGGAGGGTTTGAGATAGTAGATGGCTGGAAGCTCGATGATTTCATGAAGGAGATATCTAAAAGCATGAAAGAGAGACTTGAGAAGGGAGTTCCAGCTCCAAAGGGAAAAATGGATGTTGTGATAGGCCCGTCTATATCCGGCTTAGTTGCCCATGAATCTACCGGGCATCCCTACGAAGCTGATAGAGTGTTGGGGAGAGAAGCCGCTCAAGCAGGCGAATCATTTGTGACAAAGGATATGCTGGGAACCAGAATAGGATCTGAGCTCGTCAGCGTCGCAGATGATCCCACAATAGAGGGAAGCTATGGATTTTATCTGTATGATTTTGAAGGAGTTAAGGCAAGGAGGAGGATTTTGATGAAGAATGGAATCATAAATGAATTTCTGCACAACAGAGAGACGGCCAGCATATTTGGTGTGAAGAGCAATGGAGCAGCAAGGGCAAGCGCTTTCAACAGAGAGCCCATAGTTAGGATGTCAAACACCTTCATAATGCCTGGAGATAGGAGCGTGGAGGAGCTTATAGAGGACGTATCTGAGGGAGTTTACATGAGGAGGTTCATGGAGTGGAACATAGATGATAGGAGGTACAATCAGAGGTATGTCGGCTCGGAAGCCTACATGATAAGAGGTGGAAGAATAGCTGAGATAGTTCTCAAGCCCATTTTGGAGGTGACAACCCCGTCCTTTTACTCCAGTGTGGATGGAGTTGGAAAGGACTTGGAGTTTCAAGCAGCCACATGCGGGAAAGGTGATCCTGGACAGGGAGTTCCTGTATGGACTGGAGGGCCAACTATCAGGTTGAGAGGTGTCGGACTTGGAGGGATATGAGGAATCCCTGGGTTTTGTTGAGGACATTTTAGATCTCTTGTATAAGCAGAATTTGGACGAGGCAGCAGTACATGTGAGGAGCGCAAGAGGGGATCAGATAAGATTCTCCAGCAATAAAATAGATATAGCTAACACCTGGCTGGATTTTAATGCGGACATACAGCTTGTGAAGGACAGAAGGATACAGATAGTATCAGTAGCAAGCCCAGATATAGATGCAGCCAAGCTTCAGATAGAGAGGGCGATGAAAGTCATAGGATCTCTTCCTGAGAGAAAGGCGTATGATGAGCTCCCAGAGGGGCCGTTCAGCTACCCCATAATAGAGGGCATATACGATCCGAAGCTTGAAGATCCAGGGGAGAAGCTTTCAGATATAGTTACAGCAGCCATAAACTCTGGATTATCCTCAGGAGCCAAGAAAATAGCTGGATCTATAAGATCTGGGGTCGAGATCTCATGTGTCGCAACTACAACAGGAGTTAAGGTCTGCGAGAAGAGAAGCAATGTTTACCTGGACATAAGAGCTTTTGTGAGTCCTGAGTCAACAGGACACTCATTTAGTTGCTCAAGAATGATGAACGAGATAAGACCAGAGGAGGCTGGTAGAGAGGCTGCTGAGGATGCTCTTATGTCCTCAAAACAGGTTAAGGTTGAGCCAGGAAGACATGATGCGTTGATATGGTATAGCGCTATTGGAAATCTAGGAGGCGTGTTTGGATCCCTTGCAGGCGCAATGTACGTGATGATGCAGATGTCCCCATATGTGAGCAAGCTGAATGAGCAGATAGGCTCTGATCTCATATCTATTGTCGATGATCCTCTCAGACCTGGAGGATATGGATCCAGATCATTTGATATGGAGGGCTATCCGACAAGGAGAAATGTCATATTGGAGAAGGGCTTTCTCAGAACTTACTTGCACAACAGGTTGACAGCTAAAGCGATGAACACAAACACAACTGCAAATGCTGGATGGGTCAGCCCACAGCCTTGGAATATAGTCATAAGTCCTGGTGACATGAGCAATGATGAGCTCATAGAGGAGCTGAGAGATGGCCTTATAATAAGAAATGCAACCTATCTTAGGTTCCAGGATTACAGAGCAGGAGATTTCTCAGCGATAATAAGAGATGGACTGTTCAAGGTGGAGAAGGGTGAGATAGTTGGATCTGCTAGAGGATTAAGGCTGAGCGACAATGTTCTGAGGATGTTGTCCAATGTATTTGCTGTTGGAAGGAACTCAAGACAGATATATCACTGGTGGATGGAGTGGGAGGTTCCAGTTGAGTCTCCTCCTATAGCTGTGAGAAATGTGGGCTTCACCTCAGCCACTATGTGATCTTCCATACTCGTATAAGAAGTAAATAGCCCTAGCTGCCCTCTCCGGTGATTCATACACGGGAATACCTGCTTTTTCCATTATCTCCTTTGCTCTATCTGTCTCCTCAGTGTGAGAGACAAAGGAAGCAACAACGGGCTTCTTGAACTCAATGCTTGAGATGACCTCAGCTACTTCAATGGGATCAAAATTGGGGATTCCCATCAGGGGTATGACAAGTATAGCATCACATGCATCCGAGTTGCACAGAGTTCTGAGCACCATTCCATATTGCTCCGGTGTGGAATTCGCTGTCAGGTCTATGGGGTTGTCCAATGAGTAATAAGGAGGAAACTTCCCCTTAAAGACATATTTTATCTCATCTGGAGTTTTTGGAACGATCATTCCTCTTCTCTCAAGCTCATCCACTGCCATAATTCCGTATCCTCCCCCATTTGTCACTATAAACACCCTCTTCCCTGTAACCGGGGGCTGCATGGAGAGAGCTTTTGATGCATCAATAAGCTCCTCCATTGAATCAACTATCACGGCACCAGCCTGCCTCAAAGCTGCAATGTACAACCTGCTTGATCCAGCAAGAGACCCTGTATGGGATGCCACAGCTCTCTCCCCTGCCTCTGATCTTCCCACCTTCAGCACGATCACTGGCTTTTCTGTCCTCTTTATAGCACTCATGAGCCTTCTTCCATCCTTCACTCCCTCTAGGTATATCGCTATAGCTTTTGTCCTCTCATCTTCTGCTAGCACATCCAGAAGATCTGCTTCATCTACATCAGCTTTGTTTCCGTAGCTCACAAATGTGCTTATCCCAAGGTTCATCTTCCTCAGCATAGATATCATGTTTGTCCCAACGCTCCCGCTTTGGGAGAGAAGAGCTATGCTTCCCGGCTTGCACCTTGGAAGTAGCTCCTCCTTCACAAATAGCATATCTATTCCCCTTCCAGGATCAAATACCCCCATGCAATTCGGCCCTATTATCCTAACTCCACCTTTTTTGGCCTCCTCAACTAACTTTTCCTCCAGCTCTCTGTTTCCAACCTCAGAAAAGCCTGAGGTCAGAACTACCGCTGCTTTCACTTTCTTAGCTCCGCACTCCCTTATCACGCCGATGACATGATCGGCTGGCACCGCTATAACAGCTAGATCAACCTCATCTGGCACCTCCAGTATGCTTTTATAGCACTTCAGGCCAAGTATCTCATCAGCCGAGGGGTTAATGGGATACAATCTTCCTCTAAACTTGGATGAAAGCTGCTTCAGCACGACATATCCTATTTTCTCAGGGTTTCTTGAGGCTCCTATCACTGCTATAGACCTGGGATTTAGGGCTTCAGCCACACCTGCCATTCAAACACCCAGCATCCAGCCATGGAACTATAAAGACATTTAATGCCGTTACCAGCAGTTTCAAGACAGATAAATAAATAGAAATGGCATTTATTAGTGCTTTAGATGTGGGAAGATTGATCCCCGAAGGGAGTGAAAGTGAACTCAGATGGGTGACTTCAGATGGAGGGTCTTTCTCCAAGCTCTTTGAAGCTTATGAGGGCTTGGAGTGGGTTCACCCTGACGGGGTCGGAGGAAGATGCTGAGCCCTCGATGAGCTCAGGAGGGGGACAAGGCCTTATGAAGACCAAGAGCTATGTAGTAAAGACTACATAGCTCAGAACCCGTTAGTGATCTCAAATAAGCCATTTAGCTGCCAGATCTAGTTTTATTTTATGAAATGAAAAAATAAAGAAAATCGATCGCTTCTATGATAGCTCTCAATATTAAGATCGCATCTTCACCATGTGAACCGAGCATGATATACATGGATCAAATGCTCTGATAGTTTCCTCTAATCTTCTCATGACTCTCTCATCCTCCATCCTTCCCAGATTGTTCTTAGCTTCTTCGTATAAGCTGAGCTCCATCAATGCATGATTCATTGCTGTTGGAGTTATTATATTAGAATACTTTATCTTTCCATCTTCTCCTATTCTATAATGATGGACTAGGACTCCTCTTGGAGCTTCAACATAACCTATGCCTTCACCTTCAACCGGCCTAATTGGAACATTATTTCCACTTATACCCTCATCTAAAAGCCTCTCTGCTATCTCTCCAGATTTTTCCAGAGCATATATTAGCTCTATTGCTTGAGCAAGGTTGTTCCTGCTCACATATCTCTCCATGAGCAGATCCTTATACCCCTCGAAAAATTCAGCAGCTGTTGGAGTCAGATACTTGCTCTTGAGAAGCAATCTGGGGAGTGAACCGACCATGAATATCTTCCCCTTATACCTGCTCTGCTTGGCGAAGCTGTATGGAAGGGCCTTCTCCTCTATGCACTCGTGATAGTCAAATAAGGATCCATCATCCGTCATGAGCTTATCCCCTAGCAAATACTTGTCAGTCACGATATTAACATCGAATCTAGCTCCAAAAGGCCTCTGAGAAGCAAATAACTCCAATATCTTAACTACATTCCTTACATACTCCTTGAAGTTCTTCTCTATGACCCTCAGCTCTTCCTCAGAAGGATATCTGCCAAAGCCACCTGGTTTCGCGTTGATCCCGTGTATTTCCCTCCCCCCTATCAAGTTTCTTATATAATTACCAAAATTCATTATTGTAACACCATCTTTCACGAGATCCCAGTGTTTCTTCGCTAGATTTATCGCATCAGGTTGCCCAAATACATCAGGAGATACTAGAAGATATAGATGAAGTGAATGACTCTCTATAAGCTCTCCAAGGAGACCTAATTCCCTTAGAAGCTCTATTTCCTCAGTTACCTCCACCTCAAAAGCGCGCTCTATTGCGGTGATAGATGCTATTGAGTGAGAGAGATAGCATATAGCGCATATCCTTGCCTCCATATCAGGAACATCATAATAATCTCTGCCGAGAGTGAGAAGCTCGAAGAATCGCGGTCCCTCTACAAGCCTTACCTTTACCTCCTTTACCTTTCCATCCTCTATTATTATGTCTGCTGAACCGCTTCCCTCTACCCTTGTAAACGTTCTTGTTTCAACTCTCACCATTTGAGCCCACCTCCACTAAATGTTTTATATTTATTACGTATATATTCATCGTCATATCCGAGCTCCTTGAGAATTCTGGCTTCACCAGCTGGGTTCACTCCCTTTGGAAGAGGACCTCTGCACCCTATACAACCTATTCCAGACCTTAAACAAATTGCATTGCAGCCTCCAACCGTCAGGGGACCCAAGCAGGGGATGCCTCTCTTAACAAGCACGCACTCGTATTCATTAAGTTTGCATTCAACACAGACTGGATAGTCCTTATATACCGGTTCAACTCCTTTTGCCAGCAATATTAATGCTTGATAGAGCTCATCCTTGTCATAAGGACACCCAGGTATTGCAAAGTCGACTTTCACATATTCTACAATGGGTTTGGAATTTAATGCCCCCATATAATTGTCTCTAGTGCCATATATCCTCTCCAGCTTTTCCTCCATGGATCCCTCGAGGCTGGACTGCATATTTCCATGTGTTGCGCAGGTTCCTATAGCTATAAGAAACCTTGAGTTTTCTCTTGCGCGCCTCAATATTTCAAGATCTCTCTGCGTGGAAACACTTCCGGATACAAGCGCTACGTCTAGCGATCCTTCCTCTCTGTAGCTGGACGCCATGTGAAACTCCTTTATTTTATATAGTTGTATTACATCAAATAACTTATTATATAGGAATATTATATTTAATGCGCATCCTCCACAACCAGTGAGCTCAAAAACACCGAGAGTCCTCATTATATCAACCCCCTGGTGGACAGAACATCCCAGTATGTGAAAACGGGACCGTCCTTGCAGACATATTTTATCGAGTTACTTGTTCCAACAATGCAGTGACCACATTTGCCCACTCCACACCTCATCCTCCTCTCAAGCGTCATGTAGATCCTGCCTGGATGGAAATTTCTATTGAGAAGTTCCTTAACAACAAATTTATACATGACAGGTGGGCCGCATATTATGGCGTAGCTATTCTCTGCATCCAGCTTCTCTCCTTCGAATAGATCGGTCACCAAACCCTTGCAAACGCTTTGAGGACAATTGTTTTCCAGCTGGGAGAAGTAAGGCGAGTCTATCTCATATGATAACTTTACGTAACAGTTCATATACTGTCCATGCTGTAATAAATTAAATATTTCATCTCTGAAAAGTATATCCTCATAGCTTCTCGTTCCATAGAAGAGCCTTACCTCGGCATATTTTCCACTGTCTAAAGCATACCATAAAACACTTCTCAGGGGTGCCATTCCAAGTCCTCCGGAAACTAGCAACAGTTTGTTTCCCTCCATTATTTCCATAGGAAAGCCGTTTCCATAGGGCCCTCTTATCCCTATTATATCGCCCTCCCTCAGCTCATGCATGTATTTCGTCAATCTTCCAGCTCTTCTAACGCAAAGCTGAATGTAACCTTTTCTCGTCGGAGTGGAACAGATGCTTATTGGAAATTCGCCAAATCCTCTGAGATCAACCATTACAAACTGCCCTGGTTTATATGAGAAGCTTTCATTTATGTGAGGGTCAACAAAACGCAATGTGAAAAGCTTCTCCTTTGGGGTTAAATCCCTTACTTCAAGCACTTTTGCGCTGAAGGATTGGAACATTGTACGACCTCCCTCTTGCAATTTCATACAAAACTTTGACATGTTCTATTCCTGCAGGACAGAACTCATCACATCTCCCACAACCAACGCAGTTGAAGCCAGCTTGTGGGTCAAAGTAGCTCTTGCAATAGTAACGGTTCCTGAATCTGTCAAGCCTAGTAGCTCTGAAGTTGTGACCTCCTGCAACTAATCCATGAGTCTCCATGAAGCATGAGTCATACCTTCTCACCCTCTCTGCTTCATAAGGACTTGTCCAGAGGTCACAGACCTCATAGCACCTGCAAGTAGGACAGACCATGTTGCAATTTCCGCATCCAAGGCATAACTCCTCATATTTCTTCCATACATCACTATTATATGCCAAATCGAAGAGATCAGCTATTCCCTGTGCATCTAGCTCCTTCTTAAATGACTTGATTCTTCTATCCTCAAACTTCCTGAAGTTCTCCAAGTCAGCCTCATTGGGTTCTTGAAGAAGCTCCCTACTTCTCCAAATTATCTCATGCCCTTTCACACTTCCAGTCCTCACAAGCCATCCATCTGGAAGCTCGTGAAGGAACAGGTCAAAGCCATGCATTGCGAAATCAGTGCCCAAGCTCTTGCAGAAGCAAAGCTCATCTGGCATACAACTAATACCTATTATCAAGGAATTCTCCCTCCTTCTTTTGTACAAGGGGTCTTCTGGATAACTGAGATAGACTTTATCTAGGATAAGAAGCGCGTTTATGTCACAGGAATGAACTCCGAATATCACTTTCTTTTCCTCATCACACTCCTCCACCCATTCGCCATCCTTGAGCCTGAGAATCCTCTCCCTTGGTTTTACAAAGAACTTTTTGGGAGGAATCATTGTTCTAGTATAATTAAGCGACATCTCATTGGGATCTTTAATTTTCTCAAAGGAATATATCCTTCCTCTTTTAACAGGACCATAGACAGCTCCCCATTTTTCAAGACTCTTGAAAAATGCCTCAAAGTTTTCTTTGGGCAATTTAGAGTAGCGCATTTCATCCCCCCATACAATTGTTCTTATGTGAAGAGTTAAATAAAAAATTTTTCTGATGGATTCTCAGTGTTATACAATTATAGATCTGATTTTTCACTAGAAAAATAAGAAAAATTTCCTACAAATTGCAAAATGTAAAAAATAACTCCAAGAGAAGCTTATTAATAAATCACATAAGAATGAACAACTTCACTACTGTATTTTTGCATGTAATATTTTATACAGAAAATTGATTCTCACTATTATATAAATCTTCAGCTCGCATTGCTTTCTATGTTTTCTTTAACAAAAACTTTTTTAGGAGAAGAGCCCTAGAATTTTGTGCTCAGCAGAGTCCAGTGGAAGATCATAGATGCACTTAGAAAGAGCGAAAAACCAATTGGGGTAAGAAGGATATCATACATGACTGGTTGCAGCATATCTGAGATATGGAGACAGATCAGAAAGATGGAGAGGATGAACATAGTCACAAGGGCAAGCTATGGTAGTTACAGGAGGTACCTCCTCAACTATAATAATCCGATCGTTGAGCCATTGCTGAGGCTCCTCGAGACGTCAGAAAGATATTCGTGGCTGATGGGAAGGGATATCTATAGCGCCATCAGACAACTTGAAAAATATTACATCACTGGCTTATTCTCAGTAAAAGGACTTGTTTTAAACCTAGTCATTCCAAGAAAGTTTATCATAGCAGTCAGCAGGGATGAGGTTGGAAAGGCAATGACGATAAGAGAGTGGTTCAATGGTTTGTACAGCATAGAGATCGTGGAAAAGTGCGTGGAGAAATCCCTATTTTCTCAGGATATCTATGGAATTAACATGGCCTCTCCGGAGCAAGCCATAGCTGATTCTGCTGCCTTCTTTGAGCTGGATCCAATGGGAAATGCAGAGGTTCTCCTTCTTCTTCTCTATAGGGATCTTGATTTCTCTCTTATATCTAAATTAACTGAGATGCAAGAAGCCCGCTACAGGATATGGTTTGTAATGAGGCTCGGTAGGCTCATGGGGATGCCCCTTCCATCCGAGGATTTCAAGCCAAAAGAGAAAGCAGGAGATCCAAGCTTTGAGAGGATGATGACAGCAGCATTCCTTCGCCTCATAAGATCTGGCCAGATCTCAGGGGATAAAGGATGGTAGAATGGTTTGAGCCGATAAAATGCTGGGAAAAGAAACTTTTCAAAAAGGAATCGCTAAAGAACATAGCTGAAAGACTTGGATGGGCTCTTGGTTACGATATCGTGGAGAGGGAGATGCTGTATTATGATACAATGTACTGTTTTCTCACATACTTTCCGGAGGAGCTTGTGTTCATCGGAGGATCGATGATAAACAGAGTTTACATAAGCAGGGGGATTAGATTCTCCTTTGACCTAGATACAGCGACGGTCAAGCCTACTTCAGGAAAATCTGTGATGTTGGGGAAACTGTTAGCTCTCAATGAGATTTTGGATGAGAAGAAGTTCTCAATCCCGCTTAAAATTGGGGACATGGAGTTAAGGCTTGGCGAGGTGATGATAGACACGAAGAAGGACATCTTTCCAGACGTGCTATCGCTTAAGAGGATAGTCCCAGCTATGACCTTTGGAACTCCGATATCGCAGTATATAAGATCGAGATATGGGGTTGATCCAGGAAAGGAGCCATATGCCTCATATATTTCAGAATTAAGAAACTTAATTGGCTTTATGCCAATGCTCGAGGAGGTCAGAATAGAGATTGGAATATCGAAAGAGGGCTTTCAGGACGCAGTGGAGACAGAAGTTAGATCGATAATAGAGCCTTATGCGGAGCCTAAACTTAGGCTAAGAACCAAAGTTTCCTCGCTGGAGTCATCTATATCAGTCAAGTTGAAGAATCTGTCCAGAAGTTTCTCGGAGGAACTATTGATGGATTTTGTGAGGGATCTATGCGATCTGAGGATGCTTTTCCTTAAGTATGATAGAGAAAAGCTGAAAAGCCTGCTCAGGAATGAGAAAGTGGATGTTCATGCTGTGCTGAAAAATTTAAGCGATATAAGATCGAGAGGAAAGCAGATTTATGAGAACTCCTGGCATCTCTCATTAGTGAGGGAGAGCATAGGCTGGGAAAAGCTGTGCGATGCTGTTGAGAGAAGGATAAAAAGACTTATAGCAAGTTGAGGATTACTTCGGTATGTATCTTCCTCTCATGTAGATTCTATGTCCACATCTGGGACACTTGTGCACTCCATTCTCATACACAAGTGAGAAATATGTGACCCTGTGCCAGCTCCTCCTAATGAGAATCTTGCCGCAATTGGGGCATTTTGTGCTCTCAAGCTCAGGATCCCCGATATTTCCAACATAGACATATTTTATCCCCTCCTTTCTTGCTCTCTCAGCCAAGCTCAACAGATCCTTCACTGGAGTCGGAGGCTCTTTCCATAAATGCGCTGGAAAATATCTGTTTATGTGAAGCGGGACATCGGGGCCCAGAAGGGAGAGATGCTTGTCCAGCAGCCAATCAACACAACCCTCAAAATCGTTTGCCTTTGGAACAACCAAAAAGACTATCTCAACATGACCGCCCATTTCCAATGCTAACTTAGCATTTCTGAATGGTATCTCATGATTTATATGAGGAAGAACCTTTCTATCAGCCATTGAAGGGCAGCCCTTTACATCTATGCTCCACCCATCAGCTCCTGCATCTATAAGCATCCTCATTGCCCTCTCCGTCTGATAGCCATTTGTGACCATCATCGAGTAGAGCCCTCTCTTGGAGGCCAGAGAGAAGACATCTATTATGAAATCGAAGTTTGTTGTTGGCTCGTTGAAGCTTGCAGACATCCCCTCATCTCCCTCCCTCAAGGCCCTTTCCACTAGGTCTTCAGGGCTAAACTTCCTTTTCCCAGAAGGCCATCTGAAGCTTATATGATCGTTCTGACACCAGGGGCAGTAGAAGTTGCAGCCCCAGTTGGAGAAAGTTAAAGCTGTGCTGTTTGGCCAGTAGTGAAAGAGAGGCTTCAACTCTATTGGTCTGCTTTCAACAGCGCTTAAATCACCATAACCGATGTGCTTTAGCCTTCCATTTAAGTTCATGTAGTTTCCGCATGCCCCCTTTCTCCCAGCTGGGATGAGGCATCTCCTCTCACAAACCTCACATATCACTCCTCTATCTGATTGAGAGTACAGCAAGATCCATCTGATGTATAAAGCAGTTATAAGTTAATAACCCTTGTTGATAGATTGCCAGGCATTGTTCAGCGTTGAGAGGGAAAAGCTGATAAGCACAAAAGGCAGAATTTCTTATGTTTCAGGACATAGTGGAGGAGGCGCTGAGGGTCAGGGATGCCATCCTGAGGTTCATAGATACAGAGAGCAGGGTCAGCATTGAGGGAAAGTGGGTCAGATGGTCCTCAACGACCAAGAGCTCAGAGGAAGTAGTTGCGAAATACGGTAGGATAACTGGCTGTGATGGCGGGAGCAACTCCTTTCCCCTCGGGCCTGGGGATGTTGTTTTTGCGATATCAGCAGCCACATCTACTTTGTGCGAAGAGGGAGTCCAGAAGGAAAGAACATATCAGATAGGCTGGATTGAGAGGTTCAAGCTTGAGGAGAGGATATCTGCCATGAGGAGTGCGCTTGAGATGAAGCACCTTCTGAGAAGTATTAAAGGAGGATCAAAACTTCTCCTGATGGATGGATCTCTCTACTCCATCCTCGAGGAATCATCCAGGTTTGTTGGATTTCTCTCGAGGAGAAGGGGCGAGGGGACAAAGCTTGAGTTCCTCCCAAGGGAGCTGATACGGGATTTTGTTGAGAGACTTAGAGATGAGCTAAGCAGCGAAATTAATGGGGAAAGAGTGTTTACAGGGGATCCTGAGAGCAGAAAAATGAGGGAGAAGATAGCAGAGGAGATAGTCGATAGATATCTTGAGAGAGGTCCTGAAAGAGGGAGATATGACCTTCTCCTCCTATCACTAATGGAGAGAGTCGAAAATGTGATGACAATGAGAAAACTTTTGGATCTATCAAGCTCATCTGATGCAGTTTTAGTGGCAATCTCAAAGAGATCATCAGGAAGGGAGGTTTTCAGGGCTGGAATGCCAGACATGACGATAATAGACATGAGGACCAGGGATGAAGGATACACAAAACCTGAATATCAGGAGCTGAGAGCTTCGCCCTACTTTGAGACCATCTGGGACAGCCCCTATACCATAACAGTCTCTTATATCAGGCTTGAGAGGGGCTCTAATCCGCTGAGAGTTGAGATCCTGGGAGCCAGGGATGAGAGGTTTCTTAGGGAGATAATGGATGATCTGAGGGGGATTTCGGTAAGAGGATATCCATATCCTCTCTTCATGAGCCATACACTAGCTAGAATAGGAAGCAAAGATATTAAGGGGGTAAGAGAACTTATAAGAGGCTACCTCCATAGTGGGAGGGAGATGCTCAATGAATGACATAATAGGAATGATAGCAGAGGTCACAACCCCAACTGAGGTGGAGTTCGTTGCAAGCAAGGACCACATACCCCAAGTAGGGGATTATGTAGTGCTCGAGTTCGATGGAAACAGAAGCGTGCTTGGCATGATAACGCATGTAGAGAGAGGTTCTATGGAGCTATCTGAGAGATCTCTGAGATTTGCGGAAGAGGTTGAGAAGATAGTCAGGATGATAGGGGGGAAACCAAGCAACTGGGCCAGAGCTACTGTCAGGCTTTTGGGCATGGTCACAAGCACAGAGAATGGGATTGAGCTTGTGATGCCCAGATCCCCTCCCCCAACAGGAGGAGCTGTGAGAAGAGCACCGTCCGATGTCCTCAGAAGGATCTTCAGCGATGCAGGTCAGGTCAAGCTTGGCCATCTCCTGACAAGAGAGGATGTTGATGTAAAAATAGACATAAACGAGGTTGTATCAAGGCATTTGGCTGTTTTAGCAGTTACTGGGGCTGGAAAGTCGAACTCCATTGCTGTCATAATAAAGGAAGTTGTGGAGAGAGGAGGCCCTGTTGTCCTTTTTGACATGCACTCGGAATATGCCGGCATAGACCTTGGAAATGATTGCCCTGTGATCGAGTTAGATCCATTCCTGGATGTGAACAAGTTGAGCTTGAAGGAGCTTGCTAAGCTGCTGGGTGTGAGCTATGAAAAAGCTGCAAAGCAGTACATATATTTGAGAAGAGCCTGGAAGCTGATCGATCAAGCCCATAAAAAGGATAAGATAAATGAGCTTATCAGGGAAGCTGGAGGCAATCCTGGAGGAGATGTGGATTTCCTTGAGTGCCTTGAGCTTGTAGTGAAAAAGATGTTGGATGCAACGGGATCTGATAGGAAGAGCGTCAAGCTTATCGATAGTGAGATAGAGGTGGAGAGCAAGGACAAGGGGAGCATCTACAGCCTGCTTGCTAGAATAGGAAATCTAAAGGAGACTTATGGGGATATAATAAAGCCAAATGAGGGGGAGATAGCAGACAGGATAAGAGGCGGTGCTCTTGTTGTCGTGAAGCTTGGATCCGTGGATACGGAGATCTCTGATGTCATAGTGGGCCATGCTCTCTCCACAATACTGGCCAGAGCTAAGAGAAGGGTGATGCACAAAATGCCCCATGTTCCAGTTCTAACTGTGCTGGAGGAGGCCCATATCCTGATACCGAATGATAGAACTACTTACACAAGGGAGGCAGCATCCAGAATTGCAAGGGAGGGGAGAAAATTTGGTGTGGGTCTGATTCTTGTGAGCCAGAGGCCCAAGAAGCTGGATCAAGATGTTTTATCCCAGATGGTCAACAAGATAATCCTCAGAATAGTTGAGCCTGAGGACCAGAGCTATGTGATAAGAGCTACTGAGTTCATGAGCGAGGAGATGCTCGGATACCTTCCATCTTTAAACGTCGGGGAAGCTATTTTGGTTGGACCGATGGTCAAGATACCTGCCATGGTGAAATTCGACAAATTCGAGGGGAAGAGGGGAGGAGTGAGCATTAAGGCAACAGATATATGGGGAAGATCATCTGAGGAAAAGGGGAACCCCTACTGGGAGATGATAAGATGAGGATAGTCCACATCGCTGACACCCACCTTGGAAAGAGACAGTATGGAATTCTGGAAAGAGAGCATGATCTCTACAACGCGTTCGATGAAGCTGTTGAGAAGATAGTGAGGATGAAACCCGATATAGTGATCCACTCGGGGGACATATTTGACAGCTACAAGCCAGCCCCTTGGACCCTGCTGAGGGCTGTCAATGGGATAATGAGGATAGTCGAATCAGGAGCTTTATTTGTCGCAGTTCAGGGAAATCATGACTTAGGTCCAAGTCCGGAGGGAGGAAAAGACTCTCCATTTCCCCTTTTAGAGAGGATATTTGGTGAGAAGTTCGTTTATCTGGGTAAAAAGAGACCATCCATCGAGTTTGGAGATGTAGTGATATGCGGAATTCCCTACCATCCAGCATCTATGAGAAAGCAGCTAATAACGTCCATGGAGGAGGTGTCAAAGAGAGCTGGAAATAATGGATTCAGGATAATGGTGCTACATCAGGGGATATCACCTTTTCTTGTTGAGTACAAGACTGAGATCCACAAGGCGGACATAGAGAGATTTCCCTTTGACTACTTCGCCTTAGGGCATTACCACAACAGGAAGGAGCACAGCGATGGCAGAAGGATTTACGTGTATCCTGGATCGACTGAGAACATAGAGGAGAGGGAGGTTGAGGAGAGCAAGGAGATTGGAAAGGGCTTCTTCCTTCTAGATACCGATGGAGAAAAGAGGGATTTCGTGAGGCTTGAGAGGATAAGGCCTTACCACATAATTAAGAGAAGGATATCAAGCATAATGGGAATAGATAGCCTTATGGATGACGTGAGAAGGATCGTTTTATCCGAGAGAATTCCCCCAATGATAAGGATAAGGGCAAGCACGAGGGAGGATCTCATGGATGAGATAAACAAAGCTCACAAGGACCTTATGGATGAGCTTGAGGGAAAATATCTTAGGATTTTCCTCGATTTGACGTCAGAGGAGACAGATAAGATGGTTGAAGGAGCGAGCTCGCTGGATATAGAGGTGTTGCTCAGGGATATGTTCAAGGAAAGAGAACTCGAGAGAGAGCTGGGAATTGAGATATACAGGGCCTTTAGGGAGGGGAAGAGAGGGGATGACCTGAGAAGCTTTGTCATGAGGAAGCTTGAGAGGTGGTTGAATGAAGCTAATATCAGTTGACCTGAGGAATTTCAGATCCCATATCAACACGAAGCTCGATTTCTCCGATGGAGTTATCGCTATAATAGGGGAGAATGGGGCTGGAAAGAGCTCCATTCTTGAGGCCATAAACTATGCTCTGTTTCCAATGAGCTACAGGAATCAGGAGGAGCTCATGAGAAAGGGCTCAAGGGAGATGATAGTGAGCCTAGTGATAGAGATAGATGGAAAGCAGTACAGGATAACTAGGGCGAGAAGAGAGGGAAAGCCTGAGTCAAAGCTTGAGGTGAGACAAGGTGATATGTGGAGGATGATACAGCACGGAAGCCAGGATGTAAACAAAAGCCTGGAGGAACTAGGACTAAGATCTGATATATTTGAGAACACGATATACATAAGACAGGGGGAAATAGCTTCTCTGCTCAATGCAAAGCCTGCTGAGAGGAAGAAAATAGTGGGAAGGATTTTGGGGACAGAGGATCTTGAGGAGATATATGAGGAGCTGAGAGATGTCATATCTGAGATAAAGCAGAGGGAATCAGGGCTTGAGGGAGAGGTAAAGAGGATAGGCAATTTGAAAGAGGAGCTTGGAAGAATAAAGGATGATCTAGCAAAGAAGAATGAGGAAAAGAGCGAGCTTGAGAGGAAGGAAAAGGAGATCTCCATGAAGATAGATGAAATTAAGAGGAGGATAGAGGAGGAGGAGAAGAAAAGGGATCTACACAATAAATTAAGCGCTCAACTTGAGGAAATCAGAAGGGGAAAAGAGGAGAGGGAGAGGAGAAGAGAGGATATAAACAGGGACATTATGCTGAAGAATGAGATGCTCAGGAGAATTCTCGGCCAGGAGGAAATTGAAAAGCTTGAGAAGAAGGCGAGGATTTATGAGCAGTATCTCAACTACTGGCGGTTGATAGGGGAGATACAGTACATTAACAATGAGATAACAAGACTTGAGAGGGAAATAGAGGAGATAGAGACTGCAAAAAAGATGATTCCTGAGCTGGAGGAGGAAAAAAGCAAAATTGAGAGGGAAGTTTATTTTCTTGAGAAGGAGATGAAGGAGCTGGAAAGAATAGAAGGAGAGCTTAAGGCTGAGAAAGATATAATAAATAAGGCTGAGGATGAGATTAATTTCTCAAGAAGAAGGATTGATGAGATATTAAAGTTGGCAGGTGCCAAGGACATCCCCGCTCTGAAAAACATCCTGCTTGATATGCAAAGCAGGGCTGATGATCTGAGAAACTTGATATCTTCTCTTGAAGCCGAGGTGAAGAGCAGAAACAGGGAGGTATCGGGGCTTAAGGAGATCATAGAGATTCTTGAGAAGGGAGAGAGAAGGTGCCCAGTTTGCTCGGCTGAGCTCTCCGATGAGAGGAGAATGGAGATAATCTCTGAGAAGAGAAAGGAAGTTGATGAGCTCATTTTAAAAATAAAGGAGATTGAGAAGGAGATTGCCAGCAAAAAGGAGGAATTTGAGAGAAAAAGAAGGGAAGCTGAGGATATGGCAGATCTGGAGAAGAAAGCCAGTTTATTGAATCAGAAAATTGAGGAGAAGCAGAAGGAGATTGAGATAAGGAGGGAGAAGGTAAGAACCCTTAATGAAAAATTATCCAGGAAGGAAGAGAAGGAGAAGAAGCTTGTGGATTTGAGGGGGAAAATAAATGAATTGAATAGACGCATAGGGGAGCTAAGCAGGTACGGAAAAACTGTAGAGGAACTTTCTAAGGAGATTAAGGGGAGGAAGGAAGAGCTGGATGAGTATAAGATGAAATTAGAGACTTTAAACAAGGAGGCTGAAAGGATAGCTGAGGAGATAAAGAAAGCTGGGATGAGCGTGGAGAGAGGGCTTGAGCATGAGCTTGAGGACGCAAGGAAAAGATGGGAGGAGGCAGATAAGCTGATAAGGGAGCTTGATGATCTCAGAAGGAGGCTAAATGAGGTGAATTCAGAGATAGATCAGCTTGAGAGGAGAATTTCGGAGCTCAGAAGGGAGATCGATGAGGTGGGATTCAAGGAGGAGATATATGAAGAGCTGAAGAAAGGCATTGATAGCCTGAGCAAGGAGAGAGAGGGAATAATTGGGAGGATATCACAGATAGAAGGGGAGATTAGAACAAAGGAGGAGAGAGTCAGATCCCTGGAGGTTGAGATATCTGATCTTGAGGGGAAGGAGAAGACTTTAAATAAAATTAAAAGATTTCTGGAAGCCATACATGAGGTAAGGAATGCGTTTAGCAAGGATGGGATTCAGAGGATACTGAGAGAGAGGGGAAAAGCCGCCATAGAGTACTACTCAAACAAGATATTCAGGGACTTCGGCCTCCCCTATGAGAAACTCGAGCTCACTGAGGACTATGGCATAAGCCTGATAAGAGGAAATCAGAGGTTTTCCATGGAGAATTTAAGCGGAGGGGAGAAGATAGCAGCAGCAATATCCCTTAGGCTTGGAATCGCTCTGGCAAAAGCTGGAAGAATGGACTTCCTGATAATGGATGAGCCTACTGTCCACCTGGATGATATAAGGAGGGAAAACCTAATTGAGATAGTTGACAGGCTGCCACAACTGGGAGGCAGGATGCAGCTCATAGTTGTGACCCATCTGAAGGATTTCGAGGCAGTAGCAGATCAGATAGTGAGGGTCAGAAGGGATAGATCTGGAATTTCAATAGCAGAAGTTGCCCAATAATGAAATATAGCTTATATACTTCCTTCAGGCTAAGTTGGTGAGAAGGGCGTAAGCATGGAGGATGATGATCCGATTGATTCCTGGTTCAAGGAGATAATGAAGATATTCATGCAGCTTGAGAAGGACATGAGAAAGATGCTGGAGGATGAGGGAATAAGGGAAGTTGAAAATGATGAAGGACCCTTTGTATACGGCTACTATTACGGACTTGGACCGGATGGAAAGCCTGAGATAAGGTATTTTGGAAGCAGAGGAGAGATAAAGGAGGTGAGTGAGGAAAGCAATTATGATATAATGGATTATGGTGATAGAATAGTTGTAGTAGCTGAGGTCAGGGAAGAGGAGGTTTACGTCGAAGTTCATGCAGATAGAATCAGAATAGAGAGTGAGAATGAGGGAAAGGAGCTGAGGCTTCCATGCAGTGTTGATCCTGAGACCGCAAATATAAACTACAGGAACAATGTCCTCACAATTGAGGTGAGGAAAGGCAGAGGAACTGAGGTTAAAAAAGCTAGATTGAGGAGAAGTTAAGTGTGATAAGGAACTCCTTCCTCCTTCTTCTCCTCAACTTCCTGTGTTTTTACCTCCTTTGGCTTGGTGCTCTCTCTTATCATTTCATCCATCTCAACTAGTTCGGATACATCCGTCTTAACACCAAGCCATTGCTCCAAGACGCTTAGGACCATCATAGCTGCTCTTGCATCCGGAAGAGATCCCGGAGTTGTTCCCAAGAGACATATGCTTTTAATTCCCCTTATTTTTGCCAAACCGACGACAACTCCAGCAGCTCCTGTCACATAGCCTCCAGTGAGCTTTTTAACCCCATATGCCTCCATCTCATCCAACATCTCCTCAGGATAAGCTGCTCCATAGACCCCAAGACCCTCATCCGTCACATATCCGCCTAGAGAGACTACAATCTTCGTGCCAAGCTTTTCAGCATAGTCCAGAAGGAGGTTTATCACCTGATACTGCCCCCAGGGTATGGGCTGCGCCTCCGAGGTCACCAGGAGAAGGGATCTTCCCGTGCTGGATCTAGCATGATATATCCTGTATGAGGGGATCTCCAGCTGGGATCCGTCCACGCTTATGCCAGCATTCCCGTCGGGGAGGGGTATGAGATCCCCATATATCTCTGCTATAAGCTCAGCTTTAAGCTGGTTTATCAAGTGGGATACTGCTATTTTGCTCACTAGGCCCACTCCAGGAACCCCATGTATCAGCACAGGATCCTTCAAGTCCACTTTCTTCAGCTCGACAAGCCTCAGGAATGACATGCATTTCACCAATCCACTATCTCATGCACCTATTTTAGCCTTTCTGTTTTCCTTCTAATCTACGGTTAAGTTTTTAGCTTTTTCGACAAACGTTTCTGGGATGGAAATGAGGGTTGTTGTCATTGGATATGGGACTGCTGGTCAAACTGCTGCCTCTTTTGCGAAGAAGTTCAATGAAAATGCGGAGGTAATTGTGATAGAGAGACATCAATATCCAATATACCATCCCTGCTCCCTTCCGATGGTGTTAAGCGGAAAGTTCAGCTTGGATGAGCTTTATGAGAGGAAGCCATGGCCGGGAGTTGATGTGATAACTGGAGCTGAGGCAAAGGAGATAGATACAGAGAAAAAAGTGGTGAAATATGAGAAAGATGGTGCATATGATGAAATAGACTATGATAGCCTTGTTCTCGCCATGGGGCTGAAGCCCACTTTTCCACCAGTAAAAGGGATGGATTTAGAGGGAGTTGGGACAGTATGGGATATAGAATCAGTGAGAAAACTGAAGATAGGGAGCAAAGTGGCAGTTGTAGGAGGGAGCGCAACTGGGATAGAGGTTGCGGCAGAGCTCTCGAAGACAGGAAGAAAGGTTTACTTGTTTGAGATGATGGAACAGCTCATGCCGGGGAAAGTTGATCCAACCATCTCATCTCTTGTTGCTAAAAAGCTGACTGAGATGGGCGTTGAGGTAAGAGTGAAATCCCCTCTTAGGGAGATAATCGGAAAAGAAAGAGTTGAAGGGGTTGATGTTGGTGAAAGAATTGATGTGGATAGTGTTATTGTTGTCACAGGAGCCAAGCCAAACTCTGATCTAGCTAGAAGATCAGGAATAGAGGTTGGAGAGACTGGAGGAGTTAAGGTGAATGAGAGGATGGAGACCAATATAAGCAATGTTTTTGCAGCTGGTGATGTGGCTGAGGTTAGGGATCTTGTGACAGGGCTTCCAACTACAACAGGTCTTGCATCTACAGCGCTTGTTCAGGGAAAGGTAGCTGGATGTAATGCTGTTGGTGGAAGTGAGGTCTACAAGGGGGCTCTAAGCCCATTTATAGTGACCCTAGGGGATTATCAATTTGGAGGGGTTGGTCTGACATCATCTCAGGCTGAGAAACTTGGAATAAAGCATGAGACGATGAGGATAGTCGCATCAGATCTGCCCAAGTACTACAAGGAGAGGGATAAATTGGTCCTATGGGCAGTTTTGGGCGAGGATGGCAGGCTTCTTGGAGCCCAGCTGTTCGGAAGGAGGGAGATCAGGGGGAGGCTTATGTTCCTAACTCTTGCAATAGAGATGGGACTCAGAGCTCAGGATATCAAAAAAATACCAATTCCATATCATCCTGATTTATGTGATATAAATGATCCAATATCCATGTTATCAGATGTATTCAGCTTCGTCCACAGAGCTATTTGCTTATGAGATCGCTCAGTATCCCCTCTGCTTTATCAGTTGATATAACTTTCTTTCCTAATATTATTGATAAAAAAGCTATGAGGGATGCATCTGCCTCTTTTGAATCCGTTATCACAACTACATCAACCTTCCTCAACATCTCCAGGAGCTCCTTCAGGCTTCTTGGATTTCTATAAAGCTCATATCCCTCTAGGTTTATCCCCTTTGGCTCCTTATTTCCGACTATCATCATGCCTGGCATGACATCACCCTCTCAACGGCCTCCACTGGGCTTTCAAGCTGCTTCACGAGATCCCTAACATCCTTTTTGTATCTATTAGGGGATGACAGTATCTCCTTAACAAGGGGGACAGCATCTCTGGCTGAGTAGAACCTCCAAAGAGGATAGCCCATCTTAGACAGATAGTCGTTCACATAGAGGGGTACGTTCAAGGGAAATATTGATATAGAGGGTGTTCCAGCAAGAGCAGCCTCCCTGGACATAGTGCCTCCCCCTGTAACCACAAGGCTGGAGAAGAAGTAGATTGAGGGAGCATCCGGCGGATACGATGGTATTTTTACTGAGCTTCCGTACTTTCTGCTGTAGTACTCCCTCTGATCCTCATATCTGGGCATCAGAATGACATAATAGCCCATCTTGACAGCGACATCTATTATAGTGGAAATGTCTGTCTCATCTCTTAAGTATGAAGCTTTTGACTCCTCCGGTCTTATTATGACGAAATCGCCTTTAATACCAAGTTTTTCAAGTTCCTCTTCTTTTGGTTTAGCCTTTCTCATCCACGCAACTTCATCAACCCCATTGTAGCTCACAAGAGATTCTTTACATGCCCAGTTCATCAGGTACAGCTCTTCGGGCACGGCAGCAGGATGTATTATCCTCCAGGATAGTGGAAATGTGAGCCTACACACGTGAAATGCATGAGGAGTATCGTTTATTGTAACAGCCTTTATCCCAAGCCCAAATGCAACTCTAGTTGCCTCCGGGGAGGAGAAGGATATCAGGATATCCGGCTTTCTCTCCCTCACTATCTCTATCAGTTTGATCATCCTGTCAGCATAATTAACCAGCTTCTCCAGCCTGCTTTCCCCATAACCTCCTATTGAGATATAGCTCAAGCCCTTGATCTCCAGCATCTGCTCAGTCTCAGCATATCTCCTGCATGTTATCAAAATGTTCTCCCCTCTCTTTTCAAGGAATTCTGCTATCTCAGCCATGAGCCTTGCCTGCTTCGGGGTTAAAGCATCAAGCCAGATCAACATATGTCCTTCCCTGACAGCTTCTCATATGTCTGCTTTATGAACTCAAGACCCTTCTCTAGCATCTCCTTTCCTGCATCAGTTATCTCAAAGTAATCCCTCATCCTACCTGATTCCCCTCTTCTTTTAGTCATCTTCACAAGGCCTTTTGACTTCAGGGATCTTAGCACTATGTAGGATGTTACCTTAGCTGGCCTCCACCCAAATCTCTTCTCTATAAGGGAATCCAGCTCGTAAGGATATTTTGGCCCCTCATTCAACAATGAGAGTATGTATATCCAGAGATTTTCCCTCGTCATCTTCTCCTTCAGCCTATCGAGCGGAATGCTATCACCCCACATATTCAGGAGATTGCTCCTCTGATTCCTCAGACACCTGCTCCTCAAGCTCCTCCATTAGCCTTCTCCTTATCTCCTCTATCTCAGCTATTCTCTTGTCCAAATGCTCGAAGTTCAGGTTTAGCTTCATAACACTGTCTATTATTGATAATACAGCTCTGGATGCCTTTGGATCATATGATATGTCCTCTGCAATCCCTGTTATTGATATATACTTCATGCTGTCGTTTTTCTTCAACGCACCAAGAAAAGCACCTGCAAGCCCTATTATCGTCTTTATCTGCCTGTTCTGCATGGCTCCATGCCTATAAAACTCCTCTATTATAGAATCATTCCCGAAAATTATCACCTTTCCAGCATCATCCCTGTTGACAAATCCTGTGACAACAATAACTGTCTCAACACCAAGGCTCCTAAGGTATCTGACAATCTCCTCAGCTACCTCCATCTGTCCCCATGGGAGAGGTTGAACCTGGCTGTACACCAGGATCATGGGCCTTGTTGATGCCAAGTAGAAGTCAACAGATGGCAGGTTAAAGCCACCTTTCTCATCTATTGTTATTCCTGCCACATTTCCCGGCAAAAGGAGGTGTTCTGAGAATATCCTGGCTATCAGCTTTCCCTTTAGCTCATTAACTAGGTAAGCTTGAACTTGCCCACCGACATTTGCAACTCCAGGGAAGCCAGCAATTGCCACCTTCACTGGAGCTTTCGGCTTCTCATACTCGATGAGCTTAGTCCATCCCATTCAAGTCCCTCGAGCAGTTAACTTGAGGAGGCTATTAAACAAGTGAATTATGTTTTTGAATTACTTATCCTTTAATTATATTCACCAACTCGGCTTTCAGCTGACAAGCCTTGCATATCCTCTCCGTCGTGGGCTCTCCGCATATCTCACATCTTCTCAGCTCAATTCCCTCGGACAATCTTCTTCTCGAGGAAGAAATAATCTTTTCAGCTGATTTAAGCAGATTAAGCTTAAATCCCGGGCTTATTAGCTCTATCTCATCCAAAGCCCTTCTTATCCCTATCCTCATCCCCTGAGTTAGAGGACATTTTCCCACATGAGCTGGGACTCCTGCAGCTAAACAGTAAGCAGCTACTTCCCTCTCATATATATACATGAGGGGCCTCACCCTTTGGACGAGGAAGCTTGAGGGAGGTTCCCTGCTGAGGAACCTGGAAAGAGCGCTTATATCCCCTCTCACCAGGTTCATGACGAATGTCTGGACTAGATCATCCAGATTATGACCTGTGATAACCTTAGTTGCCCCCCATTCTCTTGCAATAGTGTTTATCATCTGCCTTCTTAGGACACCGCAGTAAGTGCATGCGCTCCTTCTCTCATTGGGCAGCTTTTTCCCCTTTATATCCTCTATCGAGAAGCCATGAAAATCCCTCATTCTCACTATTTTGTGCTCCACTCCGAGCTTTGATGTGAGCTTTTTTGCCATCTCTATTGAAGCTCTTCTGTAGCTTGTCCCCTCATCTACAGTAAGTGCTGCAATCCTCGCATCAATTTTCTCCCTCTCAATGAACTCCTTTGTCATTAAGAGGGATAATGAGCTGTCCTTTCCCCCAGATAAAGCTACTACAGCAAAATCTCCATCGGAAAGGTCCCTTCTTAGGACGCTGTATGCCCTTCTCCTGATCGATGTGAGAAGGCAGTTCTCGCACAAGGCCTCCCTCTTAGCTCTAATATATATAATAGCTTCTCCCCCGCATCTATCGCATCTTCTCATAGTTTCCCTCCACAGGGCTGAAGTGGTATGTTATCCTCACGAACTTCACAAAATCCCCATCCTCCAGATATCTGTCCTCTGGAGCTGGTCTTCCGTTCACTAGAGCCATATAGCTCTCCCTGTTGTAGTCCATCATCTCATGTAGATCCTTTACTGTGGTGTTCCAAGGAAGCTCTAAGAGCTCTCCATGCACATATACTTTTATTGTCATCCTCACATGCTTTCACATGCTGTACATATCTAAAAAATCTTCCGTAAAAGGCATGTTTGAGGGAGATTCTGTTGTGCTCGGTCCCTCTGTCATAGGAGAGGGGAGCTTGATAGGAGTGGGAGTTATAGTGGGATACCCCAGTTATAAAAAGGTGAAAGAGCTCATAGTGAAAGGAAAAGCCAAATTAGAGTCATATGATGAGATCAGCGAGGGAAGCAGAATAGAAAGCAACTGCATTGTCAGAAGCGGCAGCATTATCTATGAGAGAACAGTCCTTGGAAAAGGGGTTCAAACGGGGCACAATGTGATGATAAGGGAGAACTGTGTAGTTGGAGATGGAAGCATCGTCGGATCTCACAGCGTTCTGGATGGAAATGTGAAGGTTGGGAGAAATGTGAGCATCCAGACTGGCAACTACTTGCCTCCAGGGACTGTAGTTGGAGATGGTGTGTTCCTAGGACCTTTTGTTGTGATAACAAACGACAGGTACCCAGCCAGCAGGAGATTGCTAGGAGTGGAGATAGAGGATAATGCAGTGATAGGAGCGAATTCAACGCTTATATCAGGAGTTAAAATAGGGAAAAACTCTGTTGTAGCAGCGGGTGCCGTTGTGACAAGAGATGTTGAGCCGGGGAAGGTTGTGGCAGGAGTTCCTGCAAGAGTCATAATGAGCAGGGAGGAGTACGAGGAGAAGAAGGGGGAGTATGAGAGGAAAATTTAGGCATCCTCTATGCCATGTTCCGTTATCTTAATCTCAACAGAATCCTCCGGCAGATAGGGGCTCTTCACCAGAGTTATCTGCCTAAGTCCCTTCTTCGATCTCCTTATGTAGAGCCTGGCTGTGACACCATGCCCAAGTATGTGGCCTCCTGCTGGCTTGTTTGGATCACCGAAGAATACACTTGGGTCAGCTACAACTTGATTTGTCACTAAAACAGCTGCATTATAGCCTAAAGCAAGCTTAAGAAGCTTGTGAAGGTATTTGTTCAACCTCTGCTGCCTCGTTGCCAACGACTCCCTCCCTACATACTCCCCTCTGAAGTGGCTTATGAGGGAGTCAACAACTATGAGGCCTACGTTCCTCTCCTTTATGAAGGGCTCAGCTTTCTCGGTCACTATCATCTGATGATCGCTTGTGAATGCCCTGGCATACATTATGTTCTTCAAAGCTGTCTCCGGATCAAGGCCAAATCTCTCAGCTATCTGCACTATCCTCTCCGGTCTAAATGTCCCCTCTGTGTCTATGAAGAGAGCTGTCTTTCCAAGGCCTCCTTTTTCCTCGGGGAGCTGTACTGTTACGGAGAGCTGATGGCAAAGCTGGGTCTTTCCAGATCCATAGGGTCCATATACCTCAGTTATAGCTTGAGTTTCTATTCCCCCTCCCAGGAGATCATCGAGCCCCTTTGAGCCTGTTGTTATCCTCTTTACTGACCTCCTCTGGACATAGTAATCATAAGCAGACATCACCTCAACGTTCAACTTCTTCCTAGCTGCTGCTATTATTTTCTTTGCTGCAGCCTCTGTTATGCCTGTAGCTGCTGCAAGCTCCGAGCTTGTAGCTAGGACAAGTGATTCCAGGGTTGTATAACCGGCCTCAACAAGTCTCTTAGCTGTAGCTGGGCCTACCCCCTCAAGCTCCTCCAGCTGATCTATTGTGGCCTCCTCCACCTCCTCCTCTTCCTCCTCTTCAAGCTCCTCCTCATCGTCGGACATGGGTAACCCTAATAAACTTGGGAGAGGTGGGATATAAAGTATGCGGGCTAGCTCAGAGGAGACTTTGGTGAAGAGGATAAGATCATTAAGGGAGAATCCAGAGCTTAGAAAGACTGTGGAGAACAGGCTGAAGGAGTTCGAGGATATAGGCAGGAGAGGAGCGGATATATGGATGAAGGAGATGGCTTTCTGCCTTCTTGCCGCAAATTATAGTGCAGTGTCAGCTTACAAGGTAGCTGAGAATTTGTTCTCATCCGGCCTCTTGTTCAATGGATCTGAGGATGAGATAAGAAGCGCATTAGTTGAGGAGGGCTACAGATTTCCCAGCAGATCTGCTTACATTGTGGCAGCAAGGGAGATAATAAATGAGATAAGAGATTCTGTCCCGTTCATGGATGACTTTAGGGCTAGAGATTACCTGGTAAACAGGGTAAAGGGCTTTGGCATGAAGGAGAGCAGCCACTTCCTCAGGAACATAGGAAGAAAAAATTTAGCAATAGTTGACAGACATATAATAAGAGTTGTTGTTGAGTATAATCTAATGGATGAGATCAGGAGCTTGACGAAAAAGAGGTACCTTGAGGTGGAGGAGAAGCTTAGAAAAGTCGCAAAAAAGCTTGAAATCACTCTGGCTGAGCTGGATTTGTATCTCTGGTATATGAAGACGGGTTTTGTCTTCAGGTAACATTTTTATCCTTTTCCTGTTGATTTTCAGGGGATTTCATGAAGCCCAGCCTTTTCATGACAAGGGAGATACCCAAGAGGGGACTTGATATAATAAGGGAGAATTTTGATGTGGATCTCTGGCCTGATGAGGCCCCTCCGAGCAAGGAGGAGATAATAAAGAGGATCAGGGATAAGCAAGCTTTGGTCTCCCTTCTGACAGATCCTATAGATGAGGAGGTCATTAACTCGGCTCCAAATCTGAGGATAATAGCCCAGTATGCAGTGGGATTCGACAACATAGATCTTAAGGCTGCGACGAAAAGAGGGATCTATGTAACTAATACGCCTGAGGTTCTGACGGAGACAACAGCAGATTTTGCCTTTGCTTTAATGCTAGCTGTGGCCAGAAGGGTTGTTGAAGCAGATAAGTATGTTAGAAATGGGAAGTGGAAGGTCGCATGGCATCCCCTGATGATGCTTGGGGAGGATGTCCATGGAAGAACATTGGGGATAGTCGGGCTTGGCAGGATAGGATGCGCTGTAGCTAGAAGGGCAAGGGGATTCAATATGAAGATCTTGTACTATGATGTTGTGAGAAGGGAGGACATGGAGAGGGAGCTTGGGATCAAGTATGTTGACCTGGAGACCTTGCTTAAGGAGTCCGATTTCGTCACAATTCACACCCCCTTGACGCCTGAAACCTATCATCTGATAGGAGAGAAGCAGCTGAGGATGATGAAGAAAACAGCTTTCCTGATAAACACATCCAGAGGAAAGGTTGTGGATCAAAAAGCTCTGTATAAAGCCCTGAAGGAGGGGTGGATAGCCGGTGCAGCCCTCGATGTGTTTGAGCAGGAGCCCATAGAGATGGACGATCCCCTCCTGGAACTAGAGAATGTGGTCCTTGCTCCCCATATAGCTAGTGCAAGCCATGAAACTAGATCTAGAATGGCTGAAATTGTAGCTGAGAACTTATTAGCCTTCAAGAGAGGGGAAATTCCACCTACTCTCGTGAACAAGGATGTCATAAATGTGAGGAAGCCTGGATTTCAGTGATCAATCAAAATTTTTCTTATCGATTTCCTGAAGGGCCTCCTTATTATTCCCTTCTCTGTTATTATCCCGGTAAGGAGATCTGGAGGAGTCTCATCGAAGGCTGGATTTATCACATCAACCCCATCTGGAGCTATCCTCACTCCCCTTATTTTTGTCACCTCCTCAGCAGGCCTCTGCTCTATCCTCACATCCTCCCTCCTGCTCCTCAGGTCGAATGTGGAAGTTGGTGCGACAGAGTAAAAGGGAATTTTGTGTCTTTTTGCCAGGACAGCCAGGTTATATGTCCCTATCTTGTTGTAGACAGTCCCATCCGATAGTATCCTATCAGCCCCAACTAGCACGAGATCAACTCCTATCTTCCTCATGACATAGCCAGCAGCTCCATCCACTATCAGCTTTACTGGAATACCTGCATGCATGAGCTCAAAGGCTGTTATCCTAGCTCCCTGGAGAACAGGTCTTGTCTCAAGCGCTATAACCTCCACCTTTTTTCCGTTCTCCCATGCCACATATATTGGAGCTAGAGCAGTTCCATAGTACACTGTGGCCAGCGAGCCAGCGTTGCATATCGTCATTATCCTCATGCCATCATCTATTAGCGAGGATCCTATCTCCCCTATCCTCCTGTTTGTCTCGATGTCCTCCTCCATTATCCTGATTGCTTCTTCCTCAGCAGCCCTTGCTATGTCATCAGAGGACTCAACTGCTCTCATCACCCTGTCTATTGCCCAGAACAAGTTTACAGCTGTCGGTCTTGTGCTCCTCAGGATATCAGCAGCTTTTCTCACCTCCTCGATCTTGCCAGATCTAGCAGCTATTGCCAGGCCAAATGCAGCTGCAACCCCTATTGCAGGAGCTCCTCTGACAGCCATGGATCTTATCGCATCAGCAACTGAATCAACACTATTGCATTCAATGAAAACCAGCTCATCTGGAAGCCTTCTCTGATCTACCAGTATGAGCTTCCCATCCACCCAGTTCACAGTTTTGGGAAGGTTCATCTTATCACCATATGATCCTTACCTCAGCATTTCTCCTCCTTGCAACAAGCTCAGGGATATCAAGCACAGCTTTAGCTTTTTCTATCACTGATATATCACTGCTGGCTGATATCTCTCCTCTTGCCACAACAGAATCAGCATCCTTCTCAGCCCTGCAGGACCATTCAACGCCCATCTCAGCCATTATATCCCTCACAGTCGATGAAAGCCTTCCGCTTCCTGGATGAGGGCTGTCAAAAATTATCTCCACGTATCCAGCTCCTATCCCTATTAGCTCCCTTATTATCTCCCTTATTGCCTCCTCAGTCATAGCTCCAGGCCTATATGATGAGTATGCAGCTCTTGCATCCCTTATAAAGCCATCTGTAGAGAGATAAACGGGGTTTCCTGAGAGGATCTCCTCAACTGTTATGAGCACGTTGAAGCCATCCACTGAGATCGATCTTCCTCCTGCTAGAAATGGGGGTATCTTCTTGAGGGCATTCCTGAGGGATTCATCTGGCCATCTTATCACTCTTTTCAGCAGCAGGATCTCCTCCTTTCTCAGGGAGAACTTCTCTGCCACAAGCCTTAGGGATTGTTGTTGGGAGAATCCCATTGATGCCAGCATCAGGAGATATCTGGATGCCTCTCTTAGATCCACAGGGAAAAAAGAGTAAAGACATATTTTTACTTTCCTGCTTTTCTGATCTGCTCCAACAAAGCTCTTCTTATCTCATCATACGAGGCTGTTGTTGAGCCAGTGGCAAATAGATCTGATCCTCCCGCTCTTCCCCCAACTTTTGATACAGCATTTTTCAGCACTTCACTTGCCTTTATCCCTGTGGATCCACCGACCATGAGGTACAGATTTCCTCCTTCAACAAGGAGGATTGCTAGATCTCCATTCTCCTTTGTGAACTTGTCTAAAACATCGGTTATTATCGATCTATCTGCGATATCTGTGGCAAGAGATACAAACTTGATGTTGCCAATGATAACAGAATTGTTTACCTCCTTTTCCACGAGGAATTCAAGCCTCTTTCTCCTCTCCTCCCTCAGTTCCTTCATAAGGGATTTATTGCTGGCCAGAAGGGAGTTAAAAGCATCATCAACACCTTCAACTCCAGTGCCAAGTTTTTCTGCTATCTCCTTCAGCTTCTCATATCCATCTATTAGCTTTCTGACAGCAGGCATTCCAGCGCTGAACTCAAGCCTCACAACACCATCCTGTATCCTCCTGCTCCTCCATATCTTTATAGGTCCAATCTCGCCGGTTCTCATCACATGAGTTCCAGCACAAGCCTGCACGTTGAAGCCATCCACTTCCACTATCCTGAGCACTGGATCGGGGACAACTCCTCCCTGATAGAGGACAAAGCCGTATTTCTTCTCAGCCTCATCCCTTGGCATGAAGAACTGCTTTACCTCCCTGTTCTCCATCACTATCCTGTTGGCAAGAACCTCTATTTCCCTCAGCTCCTCCGGCTCTATCTGCTTGTAATGCGTTATATCTAGCCTGCTCTCCTCCACCCCCTTCTGAGCTCCTGTCTGCCAAACATGTTTTCCCAGCACAGATCTTGCAGCTCCAAGTATTATGTGAGTTGCCGTGTGATGTCTCATCAACGATAATCTTCTCTCAGCATCCACCAGGCCCTTCACATGCCCCTTGCTCACCGGCTTATCTACATGATGGAGAACTCTTCCCTTAACCTTCTCCACATGTCTTACTTTTATCTCCTCCCCATTCAGCAGGAGAACTCCTGTATCCGATGGCTGTCCTCCTCCTTCTGGGTAGAAAGCAGTCTTATCAAGTATTACAGCATCCCCTATAGCTCCAAGCACTTCAGCCTCGAACTCAAGCATGTATGGATGCTTGTAGAAGAGGAGCTCTGTCTCCCTGAACTCCTCTATCCCCTTTACCTCCCTGACCTCCTGCTCCCTAATTTTTGGAGCTTCATGCCTTGATGCTACAAGTTCATAGAAGTTGTCAGGTATTCTCACATCAACTCCTTCTTCCCTAAGCACCTCAGCTGCCACTTCGGGCATTATCCCATGGGAGTCGTACATCTCAACAAGAAACTCCTCATCTATCTTTCTCTTCCTCGCCTCCCTCTTTATCAGATCCCTTCCTCTCCTCACCGTCTCCTCATACCTCTTCTGCTCTATATCAACGATCTCTGCTATCTTGTCCTCAGCCTCAAGAAGCTCTGGAAAAGATCTTGACCAGTGATGAAGCTGCATCACAACAAGATCTGAGAGATTGACATCTGGATTTAATGATCTAGCTATTCTCAAAGCTCTTCTTATCAAAAGCCTGCCGAGATAGCCCTCATCCACATTGGATGGGACAAGACCATCTGATAGCATGAAGGCTATTGATTTAGTATGATCCAACACGGAAAAGGCCTTCTCAAGCGGGCTTAGAGCTGAGTCTAGAGCTATTGGATCAACTCCCATTATTCTGGCTGCCTCCTTCCTAAGCTCTTTGAACTTGTTTCCAGCCTCTATCTTTGTCATAAGCGAGGATACCTTGGAGTAGGACTCCAAAAGCTTCTCATCAGGTCTTTCAACATTCAGCATCCTCAGAAATTTGCTGAGAAGATCGCCATAAACTGCGTCAAATGCTGTTGCCCTCCCGCTCAGGAACCATGTTATCCTCTCAAGGCCATAGCCCGTGTCTACAACCTTGGTATCCATCGGGATCAGCTGTGAATCCTTAACCCAGTACTCCATGAAGACCAGTGTTGCTATCTCTAGGCCTCCGGCTATGGGCTCCACATCAGGGCCTGCATTTCCCCCTCCTATCCAGACTCCCTCCTTGTATGTTATCTCATCCTCCCCAAGCCCGAGAACCTCCTTTGCATATTCATGGAATAATTCTAGAGTTTCCTCCTTCCAGTATATCATTTTCCCGGGTTTGTTGAAGGCGTGATGTGCCATCATCTCGAATATTGTCAAATGCCTCCCCATCGTCAGCCCGACCTTGTCTATGTCCTTCATCCTTATGCACGGCTGAGATATGACAAGGGGGTTTGCAGGAGGTGGAACTATTCCAGCTGTCACAAATGGCTGAAAATCGACTATGGATGCAGATGTTAAGAAGAGATCATCCCTCCATCTTGCTATTACGGGATATCTGTTCACCCTGGTGTGCCCTCTTTTTTCCATGAACGAGAGAAAGTCCTCCCTGACCTCATCTATGTTCTTCTCCTTCCTTCTCCTCCCTATGAAGGAGTAGGGCTCGCATGGAGCCTCTCCGCATGTCTTTCTGTCGGGATCATTTGTCCAGAAGTACTCATTGCATATAGGACATTTTTTCCTCACGTAGCCATGCTTTTTGAAGAACTCCAGTCTGAGGGCTTCGCTTAGATCCATTTGGATCCTCTCATCAAAAAGGAGGTTAATAAAAACTTAGCCGAAGAGACCGGCAAGTCCCTCCAGAGCCACCTCTTCCTCCTCTTTCTTCTCCTCCTTCTTCTTTTCCTCTTTCTTCTCCTCCTTGACCTCCTTCTTCTCAGCAGCAGGGGCAGCTATTGGAGCTGCTATTGGAGCTGCTTGTGCTTGTGAGAGTATCTTCTCTATATCCACTTTCCTTAAGGTCTCCACCACTTGTTTGACCCTGGCCATATCCGGCTCTATCCCAGCGGCCTTTATCACGCTTGAGAGGCTCTCCTCCTCCAGAGGCTTGCCGAGCTCATGCAGCAGAAGAGCGGCATATATGTACTCCAAGCCCATCACATCACCTAGCCTTTCACGACAGCAGGATTTTTAAAGCTTTGCCATCACCTTTAGTACATAAAAATGGAAAAAGAGCAAGCTCTAGGAATTAATAGTGAGCTGCTCCACGGCTAAAGCTGGGAGCTTCTAGCATTTAGCTGGGGCTTTATGCCTTCGCCTCATCTGCTGGTTCGAGGCTCACAGCTACCCTATCTCATACGCATGAGCTATATCTTGGATCACTTGCTTGGACAACATGCCCAGATCTCAGGTATTTTAAGCTTCATTCATCCAAGCTGAAGCTCTGGATTTTCTGGGCACAATTTTATAAAAACTTAAGATCCAACAGCCCTGCATAAAAGCCTCTAGAAAGCATGAGAGGGAGGCTGTTCCTCGATCCACTGGGCTTAAGAATTCTTAAGAGATTTGCTGCGGTAGTTTATTAAATATGGATTTTGAATTTAGAAATTTGTTAAATTTATTATATAAGTTGACTGCTCCATCAAGTTTTTCTTAAGCAAGCAGCTAAGTTTCATGTGCAGGAGGTCGTGGATGAGCTGAGAAGGAGGGCTGAGGAGGCAAGGGATATAAGAAGAAGGAGAGCTGATTGGAA
>ERZ1669248.120-NODE-120-length-46697-cov-43.118949_pt1 | contig 46697 bp, 54 predicted proteins | sample MGYA00579296_ERZ1669248 | MGnify/ENA primary metagenome ERZ1669248 (study PRJEB41166, sample SAMN08046057) | hot springs metagenome | biome: hot spring; feature: neutral hot spring; material: thermophilic sediment; isolation source: thermophilic sediment from...
ATTTCCGTCCTGTCATGGCGAAGTCTCCTCAATCATAACCAGCATGTTTTTAAAGGCTGGGCAGCGTCGATTCAGCATCATCGACAAAAACGCTTAAACTTCCATTTTCAACAAAAACTCCTTCACAAAATTTAGTTTTCTGATTTTCGAAACCAATTCATGTTTGGAGGCGCGTTTCTGACAGTTAACGTTAGAATTTCGCCGCCTAAAGAATGTTTTAATTCTTCGCTTGTGCCCCTTGCTACTATTTTCCCTTGATTGATTATAGCAATGTCATCTGCGTACAAGTCAGCTTCATCCATATAGTGTGTATTAAAGAAAATTGTTACGCCGTACTCCTTCTTAAAAACGTTTAACCGCTCCCAAACAACCTTTCGCGCCGGGGATCCAAACCAATAGTTGGTTCATCCAGAAACATTATTTTAGGCTTTATAAGCATGGCACAGGCTATTTCAAGCCTCCTTATCATCCCGCCGGAATACGTTTTCACCAAATCATCCTTCACGTTGGTTAAGCCCATATGTTCCAACACATCATCAATAATTTTTCCTCTCTCACTGGATGGTAAACCGAAGATTTTAGAATAAATTAAAAGGTTTTCATATCCATATCCGCTAATATCTATCCAAACACTCATCTCTTGGGGAACATAACTTATTAGCCTCCGAACTTTGTTGCCATGGCGAACAACGTCCAATCCGAAAACATACGCCTCCCCAGAAGTAGGTCTAATCTGAGTTGTCAAAATACGCATAAGCGTGGTTTTTCCGGCACCATTCGGACCCAAGAGTGCAAAAGCCTTTCCAGCCTCAACAGTTAAATCTACGCCATCTAAAGCCCTAACCTTTCCATCATAAACCTTTACAAGGCCGTTAACCTGAACAGCAAAGTCCATATCTGGTCACCTTTAAATAACCAATAAGCCTACAAACACCAGCTTAAAAACTTTACATAACAAACAACTGAGCATCAAAATAAAGACATAAAAGTGTTAGAACATGAGAGCAGACATAACTGTTTCCATAAACCAAAAACTCTTAGAAGCCGTTCTAACTCACGCAAAAAGGCTACATCCAAGAGAAACCATTTTTCTCCTCCGCGGAAAAAGAAGGGGGGAATCAGATCGAGATATCTGAGCTTATAGTCCCACCTCTGGCCATTTATGGGCATGGATTTGCAAACATTCCAACCCGCATGCTGCCAATAGATTTCTCCTTAATTGGAACCGGGCATTCACATCCTTCAGGAAATCTGTCACCCTCACCCGTAGATTTGAACAACTTTTTGGGAAGCATATTAATGCTTGTAGCCTATCCATACACAGACAAGAACATCGCAGTATACAACCATAATGGCGAAAAACTAACATTAAAAATTGAAAACGCATAATTACACATGTTCAAAAATCGTTAAACATTCATGTCTGACAGACGCATTATAGTCTAAACGAAAGAAAAGTTTAATATTTTAAAAGCTAAAGAATTGGTAAGGTGTGGTTTTGTTGTATCTGTTTGTGCAACTTCCTTCGGTGTATGAATTGGCACTTCTTTTGATGCTGCTTGTTCTGGGAATTCTCATAATTATTTTGGTTGTTAAAATTTTGCTTTTTATTTTGCCAGCCGCAATAATTGCTGTAGTAGTTTGGTTCCTAACGGGAAGCCTTTTCTGGGCCGGAGTTGCATTTTTAATTGTGGCTTTTGTATCTTTGCTAAAGCGGTAATCTGTATTGCTAAGTCAAGCTTGATAGTCGTTTACATGGTAGCTGTCATTACCTATACTTTGCCTCAAGGTTTACGAGGGGATTCTCCCATCAAAAATGCCAGAATCTAGCAGAACCGGGTTTAAATGAGATTGGCTGTTGGATACTGCGCTTTAGCCTTCAGTGGTTAAAATGTTATGGTAAAAATGAGAAAAAGGTTTTAGCTGAAAGAAGATTTTGCTAGGACGTCTATGTTTGAATTTTTTCTGGTGATGGTGGTGTTGGAAGTATTGCTGGAAGTTCTGGAAGTTTCTCTTTGATTTTTTGTTCGGCTACTGCGGCTGCTTCTGTTAGGATTTTTTGGGCGTCTTCATTGGCTGTTTCAAAGTTTATGGTTAAACCTGTTGTTTGTCCAGCCTCCATTATTATTCCGCTTAGCATGTCGCCTATCTCGCCTAGTTCAGAGTCAGCCTCTGGCATGAAGCTTGAAAGTCCAGCTCTTACGGATTTTAGAACGCCTACTGCAGGTGCTAGTGTTGTTATGACGTCCCCAAGTTCGGTTACTGTCCGTAGCCTAAGCGCTACCTGTTCAAGGGCAAGCCTAGCGTTCATTATTATTTTTTCCATTTTCCGTATTTCAGCCAATTCGTTTGCGAAGACTTTTGCGTGTTCCATGTCATGCTTTGTATAGGCATCCACAATCTTGGCGAATATTGACTTGTCCCTTTGGCTGAACCTCTCGCTCGCTTGATCTAGCTTATGGATTTGTAGTTCTATGCGGCGGACAGCCATGTCAAGCCGTGGCTTCAATGGTGGCGGCGGCCTAACAGTCTCCTTAATGCGTGTTGTTAAGGGTTGATCAGCATGCTTCCCTTCCCATCTTTTAACAAAACGTTCAGACATATTATCATCCTCGAATGACTAGTTCAACGCGTCAACTCTTATGCATTGCTAACATGCACAAAACATGCATGGCTATACAAGCGTATTAGACGCCTTTTTTAATGTTTAATTTTCCATTGAAAGATAAATCTAAATTTTATTGATAATAGGCATGAACTTGTAGGTTAAGCCTAAAAAGAGAGCTTTGACAAGCCTTGCTTAAGGAGGGTTCGAAATGGCTGAAAGGTTTAAAGTCTTGGCGTTTGTAGCTTTTCTAGGGTTTATAGCAGGCATCATAGCCGACTTAACAGCTGAGTACGTGCTTCCAAAACTCTTAGAGATATTGCCCGAAATTTTTAGGGTGAGATATATCCTTTCGGGGTTAGTTGGAGCAGTTCTAGCACTAATCCTAGTGGCTATATGGGCTTATGCCACAAAACCAACAGAAGCCTAACATAATCAGAGCGTTGCAGACCATGATAGCCGTAGTTATATGAGTACATAATGAAGAAATTTTGTTGAGTTTTACGGTGGTTCCCAGCTATGTGGCGCGTTGGGTTCTTCTTTCATGAGATGTCTTTTGGCTTACTTTCCATTTTCCTTCCACTATATATTGTTAGTGTTGGCGGTTCTCTGCTTGATGTGGGTTTGATGGCCTCAGTTGCTATTCTTTTGGCTATTCCGGCGTCCCTTTTCTGGGGTTATGTTTGCGATAAAAGAGGCAAGTATAAGCGTTACATCTTAATCTCGTTTCTTGCATCTTCAACTCTACTGTATTTTTTCACGTTTACAAGGAACATAGGCTTGTTTATAATTCTTTATGGGGTTATGGCCGTTTTTCACGTTGCACATGAGCCGCCTAAAAACGTGTTGATAGCTGAACTTTATTCGCGTAATGAGTGGGAGAAATCATTTGCTTTTTATGAAGGATTCACCGAAATAGGCTGGCTTATAGGGCTGGTTTTAGGAATGTTTATTTCTTTAATCGGTTTCAATTCAAGCACAACGTTATTACTGTGTAGTGGCTTAAACTTTTTAGCCTTCGCCCTATCCCTATTTTTAGTTTCCGATCCACCGCTAATTTTTGAAAGGGGACTAGTGCGTATAGAAAGGAGTATAGACTTCACTTTCAGAGGTCTAACGGTTGCTTCAAAAGTTTTGGATGGATTACATGTTTCTGGAAGCCTAGCGGAAGAAAACCTCACACTTTTCTGTGGAGGCTTAGTGCTTTTCGTGTTTGCCACAAGCACACTGTTCACACCGTTACCAATATTTTTGGCCCAAAACTTACAGCTAACCACAAGCATGGTTTACGCCCTTTACGTTTTAAACTCAGGCGCAGGAGTAATAGGCTATTTTCTGGCAAGCAATAGAATTGAAGTTCATGAAGAGAAGATGCATCTGCAAAAGATTGTTATGATTAGGAGCATTCTAGCCTTTCTCTTAGCGATATTTACTATTCTAAGCATTCAAACAGTGACAATGTTTGCTTCGGTTTTAGTTTTAATGGGTTTTGCATACGCCTTATACCATGTTTGCGTCCTTTCTCTATCAATGGAGCTTATCCCGCCGGGAAAAGCAGGCTTATTCGACGCCCTTATAGGTTTAGGTAGCGCCGCAGGAGCTTACCTAGGGCCTTTCATAGCCCAAACCTTCAATTTCATATATGCGTTCATCCTATCAGGAGCAACATTCCTTTTGGCGTACATATCCTTTAAAGCCTCCTCTTAAAATCGTTAAAAGCATAGATGAGCATCGCTAATAAATCTCTAACTTTAACGTGCCATTCATTTGTAATTAGAATTATAGGCTTACCTTCAGCCTCTGTTGTGCTGTAAGCAATACAGCATACGTGGAGGTAAAAGTAAGCCGAATGGCACTATCGCGGCTTTCCCTATAGATTTATGTGCGCAGCTTTTGTCTGGCGCGTAGGTTGCCAAAACAATTTTTCCACGCTTTGAAGCAAACGCTGAAAGACATAAACAAACCTTGACGAATAAATCCTGAGCCTCAGTTTTCGGAATATCCCTTATCCAAGAAAAGCTGAGATATTTCAGGGAACAAAAACTAGACTGCATCACATTTATCTAAAAAGCCATCAAGCTTCTCTAAAATCAAAGCGGATAGCTGGTATGCTTTAAAGGCCCTGAAACATAAATCCTTTCTAAAACATAACGCGGGTCCAAACCAAAGCCACAGCGACCTCAGCTGCCAAGTACGGATTAAAAGAGTTTCCGCCATCCACGAAAACAACGTGCGAACCTAAACCGCCCTTTTCAGTAGGCATAACACCGCGGACGCACAACACAAAACCAATTGTGGAGGCTTCACCCCCCACAAAGCACTCCAAAATCTCCAGCCTCAAAACCCGGAAATACATAGTTCACTCCACCGATGCGAGAGAAAGACGCCTAACCCCTTCAGCCGACAAAACAGACAAGCCCAAACAACCAACCGCTGGTAAGAAATAAAGACTTAAAAAGGGTAGTTAAACATTTACACGAGCAATATTATCCTCACCTCGGAGAGATCAGTAAAAATGAATAACTTACGAACCACTTGAGACAAAAACATCAAAGTGCGAAGTGTTCGGTTACACATTACTAACAGAGGAACGCGCTGTTCAGTAAATAAAATGGGGGAATAGTAATTGGTTGATTTGTCAAAAGTTATTGGCATGTTGTTTTGCTTTCTTCAGCTTTCTTTTCCTCAGCTTTCTCTTCAGCCTTCTTCTTTCCCTTCTTAGGCATACACATCATCCTCCTTATCTTGAACGGAGCCTAGGGTGTTAGGACCCCAAAATCGCGCTACACACCACATGCCTAAAAACTTTGCTGTAAAGCCGAGTTTCTCTGGAAGGTTTATTTGAAGATGTGAAGTTAATGTAGTGTTTTAGAGGTAGCCTTTTTAGGCTGGATGTTTATTTATTAGGGCCTAAGTGGAGATGAGGATTGCGGAGTAAGGAATGTGTGACGGATGATCTTGATATTTACGGCGCTTGCTGTTGGAAGCTTTGCCATGGTGATTGTTGGTTACTTAGCTTGGAGCATATGTCGAAGAGAACCCGGAAACCCTTGCATGGTTGAGGTTGCAGGCTACATTAAAGAGGGAACGAAAGCCTTTATTAAAAGGCAATATGGAACAATCGCAATTTTCATTACGTTAATGCTTATTCCGTTGTCTTTTTTCGGGTGGATCGTTGCAGTTTCCTTTGTTTTCGGCGCAACACTTTCTCTTTTGGCGGCTTTTATAGGGTTGCGTGTAGCTGTGGAGGCAAATGTGCGGACAGCTGTTGCCGCTGAATCGTCGCCTGCTGAAGCTTTTGCTTTAGCGTTTAGTGGCGGGGGTGTTATGGGGCTTTCAGTTGTAGGCTTAAGCCTTTTAGGCGTTGGAACCCTTTATCTGCTTTGCCGCAATCCAACGTTAATTGTTGGTTTTGGGTTTGGGGCAAGCCTAGCAGCGTTATTCGCACAGCTTGGAGGGGGAATATTCACGAAGGCAGCAGACATAGGAGCAGACCTTGTGGGAAAGATAGAGCAGCGCATACCTGAAGATGACCCGCGTAACCCAGCTGTTATTGCTGACTTGGTTGGAGACAACGTAGGCGACTGCGCTGGCAGAGGCTCAGACCTGTTTGAATCCATAAGTGACGATTATATTACTGCCATTATACTTGGCACGCTGTTGCTCGGCCATCTTGGCATAAAAGCCGCAGCATTTCCATTACTACTTGGAGCCACTGGAATTTTAGCAACGATTGTCGGCGTTTTCTTTATGAGAACATGGAGGGGGACGAAGCCTATAATAACCTTTAATCTAGGTCTTCTTATAACCGCGCTCTGCTGTGCCTTTGGCGCTTTAATTTCTTGCCTGCTAACAATAGGTGACATCAGAGTCTTTTACGCTGTAACCCTTGGTTTAGTGTCAAGTCTAGCTGTTGGGGTCGCCGTGCAATATTATACTGGGATTAATGGTTGGGTTGTCGGGAAAGTGGCTGAGTCCTCCGAACGGGGAGCCGCCATAAATATTCTAACAGGCTTATCTTACGCTTTTCAGAGTCCATTTATGCCAATTCTGTTTATTTTAGGCGCCATCATCTTCGCTTATTTAATTACAGGCGGTTCCCTTTACGGAGTGTTGGGGGCAAACCTTGGAACAGACTTGGCTATAGGCTTCATAATGTCAAGCGATACTTTTGGGCCAATATGCGATAATGCTTTAGGCATAGCCAAAATGTCCAAAAATGAAAGTTCTAGTGAAAGCCTTGAAGGGCTTGACAGTTTGGGCAACACGACGAAGGCTTACACTAAAGCCTTTGCCACAGCCTCCGGGACGGTTTCATCAATCGTTATTTTCGCCACATACGGCGAAATGGTGAAGCTTTATCAAGTAAGCCAAGGAGTTTTAAATCCAATATTTATGGCAAGCCTCCTTCTTGGTGCAACCCTACCATTCGTTTTCTCTTCTCTTGCCATTGGAGCCGCTGCGAAAACGGCTTATCAAATGGTTGACGAGGTTAGGAGACAGTTCAAAGAGTATCCTAACATTATTGAGGGCAAAGTCAAGCCTAACTACGCCCGATGCGTTGACATGGCCACAAAACACGCCCTTAAAAGGATGATGATGCCTGGATTTTTAGCGGTTGCCTCACCAGTAATTGTTGGATTAGTGTTGGGTAAACACGCTTTAGGCGCCATGCTGCTGGGCGGACTGGCAACTTCAGTTCTGCTCTCTTCAACATTCACCTTCGGAGGAGGCATATTGGATAATGCCAAAAAACATGTTGAAAGAAAGTTTTGGATGAGAGGAACACAAGCCCATGAAGCTGCAGTTGTAGGTGACACTGTAGGCGACCCATTGAAAGATGTTGCAGGGCCATCCCTTAACATTTTCATGAAACTGACAAACATGACAGCTCTGCTAATAGCACCTCTGCTTCTCATGATATAAGCGATTCGATTGGACTGTTACAGTTTATGGGCGAGTTTCAAGGGTTAACATAACACTCAATATTGGCTGTTGCCTACAAATTTTTGAAGGTTTTCAGCTCGTTTGAACTGATGATGCTTTGAACGCTATGAAGACTTTTGAGTCTATGTTAAGTTGCATTTCGTTAAGCGATTTTTTAGTTATTTGGGCAGTGAATGTTTTTGTTGCTCCAGCTTTTATTTTTAGCTTTACGATGTGTCCCATGTCTGATATTTGCACTATTCTGCCTTCAAATGTGTTTCTTGCGCTTGAAAAAATGGGCTGAGTTGATATGATGATGTCTTCTGGGGGTATATGCAACACTACGTTTCCCACTTTTTTGAATGTTGCTTCAATTTTTAGGTCTTCTCCTATGTCAACAACAGAGGTGCCCTCCGCTGTGATTCTTGAGTAACCATGGAATACGTTCTCCAGTCTAGCGAAGCTTTTTATGGGTTGTGTTGGTTTTCCAAAAACCTCCTGAAACGTGCCTATAGCCTCTATTTTTCCCTCATTGAGAACTGCTATTCTATGCGCCAAATTTTCAGCCTGATGCATGTTATGCGTCGTCATAATCACTGTTGTTTCATTTTCTCTATTAACGTGGGATATGACCTCTTCAATTATGGAGACGTTTCTCGGGTCAAGGTTCGCCGTCGGCTCATCAAGAAGCAAGAGTTCAGGCTCTATCACCAAAGCTTGGGCTATAGCTACCCGTTGGGCTTCTCCACCTGACAAAGCCAAAGCGTTTTTGCGTTCAAAACCGCTCAGCTGCACCAATTCAAGCTTCTCCTTAACCTTTTGCCTAATTTTGCGTTCATCTTCTCCTCTGATTTTCAGGGGGTAAGCCACATTATCGTAGACGCTCATGTTGAAGAGAACAGTCTGCTGGAAAACCATTCCAATCCTTCTACGCAAAGCCGCCTTGTCCCTTGCAGAATAATCTACAGGCCGTCCGTTGAAAAATACTTTGCCGCTTGTGGGTTCCTCGAGTAAATCAAGAATCCTGAGAAGCGTTGTTTTTCCCGCCCCGTTTGGACCGACAAGGACAAAGATTTCTCCGTTTTTAACTGTGAAACTCACATCCCTTAGAACTGGTCTTCCAGAATATTCCTTACAGAGGTTTTGCACTTCTATGATGGGCAACTATCTTCTCGCCCCCTTAAGCTGAACAATCGTTAACGCCAAATTTATTATGAAGGCCATTGACAACAGAATGGCTCCAAGCGTTAAAGCCATTGAAAAATTGCCAAGCTCGGTTTCAACAACTATGGCTGTTGTCAGCGTTCGCGTCCACCACCTAACATTGCCACCAGTAATCATTATACCCCCGACCTCTGAGATGGCTGCGCCAAACGCTACAATTATTGATGTTAGGACGCCTATTCGTGCCTCCCTCAGCACCAGCCAAGCCGCCTGAGTTTCGGTGGCGCCAAGCGATAAAGCCCTCTCCCTAACCGCCTTTTCAACGCTTCCCACAGCGGACATTGTTACTCCGATGATTATGGGCACAACCATTATGAGCTGCGTTATAATCATGGCCGTTGGCGTGTATAACAGTCCCAACCAGCCCAGCGGCCCTGACGCCGTAAATAACAGGTAAACCACAAGCCCCACCACGACAGGAGGCAAACCCATAAAAGTGTTTATCACGCTTTTCAACATGACATCCACAAGACGTATCAACGTTCGCTTCCCCCTAAACTGTAGAAAACCCAAAAATGTTCCAATAGGAACTCCTATTAAGGCTCCTATTAACACAGCGGTTCCTGAAACCCTCAAAGACAGCAATGTTATGTTCAAGATTTCCTCCCAAAAAGTGCTCTCAACCATGCTGTTTCACCTTTTAAGATTGAAAAGAAATGGGAAAGTAGAGGTTTTAGGGATTTTGGGCGTCATACCATGCTATTTCCTTCTCTTGTTCTGGAAAGCCGAGTTTATGGGCTTCATTAAAAACTCGCGCAATAGGCTTGAATAAGGTTTCACCCTCTTTCTTGAAGCTTGCTATAAGGTTTTGGCCCTCCTCGGAAATCATCCACTTAGCCAGCTGAAGCGCTCCCTTATAGTTTCTTTTGGGATACTTCTCCGGGTTGACGAGAATTATAGCATATGGGTTTAGCAGAATCAAATCGCCTTCAACTAGAACCTTCAAGTTTGTTAGCTGGTTTTTGAAGGACAGCCATGTAGCCCTATCCGTAAGCGTATACGCTTTTTTCTCGTTGGCCATGCGCAACACTGTTCCCATTCCAGCTCCCGCCTCCCAATACCACCTTTGAGTCTTGTTTGAAGGGGCCATTCCCAGCCTTTGCCATATGCTAAGCTCCAACATGTTCGTTCCAGACCTGTCAGCACGCGAAATGAATGTGGCGTTGCCTTTAGCGCCTGCTTCTGCAATTTTTCTGAAGGCTTCTGTAGCGTTTGTTAAACCGTATATTCCTGCCGGGTCGCTTTCAGGACCTATTATTATGAAGTCGTTATACATTACGCCGACTCTGTGAATGCCATAAGTGCTGTTTACAAACTCAAGCTCAAGCTTCCTTGAATGCACGAGCACGAGGTCTGCATTGCCGCGTTTGGCTATTTCTATGGCTTGGCCTGTGCCCACAGAGATTATGTGGACCTCAGCGTTATATTTGGCTTCAAATTTAGGCATTAAATAATCCAGCAGTCCAGAATCATAAGTGCTTGTGGTCGTCGCCAAAACAATAATGGACTTTTGGCTACTCAGATACTGCTCATAGGCAAATACGCCTATGATCGCTACCGCCAATATTATTCCCATCAAGATTTTTGAAGGCTTCTTCATTTCATCACCGTTATGTTTTGCCATACATATCGATAACTATCATTTATAAGCATAACGCTTAACAAATACACATATGCTCGTCCAAGAAAAGACAAAAACCCCACTGCAAAGGTGTGGCTTGAATACGAGGGAAAGCCAATTCTCGGCGGTGGAGGTGTTACAATCCTAAAAGCCATTAAAGAAGAGAAATCCATCTCGAAAGCAGCCCAGAAACTTGGAATGTCATACTGATATGTTTGGAACTATCTTGCCAGAATAAGGAACACGATTGGCGAACCTATAGTTGAGACGTTCAAATGTGGGAAAACAGGCGGCGGGGCTAAACTTACCCCATTAGGCGAATACCTTCTTAAAGAATATCGCGTGCGAGAAGAAGCCATGTGAAGGGCGAAGTGCCATCAGCCATAAAAATTCCTACTGGTTGTCGTTTTCACCCAAGATGCCCATTCACTAAAAATATATGCACAAAAGAGGAGCCGGAATTAAGAATCGTAACAGCAAATCACTTTGTGGCTTGTCATCTGGCAAAAGATGACAACTAAAAGATTAGCTCGGGCTTTGGCCTAAGGCTCTTTGCAATGCGTTTATCACGTTTTGTCTGCCCATGGCGGTTATGTATGGGCCGAGTCTCGGTCCTTGTGGTGCGCCTATCAGTATGGTGTATAGGGTTTTGAAGAATTCTGGTGGTGGTATACCATGTTTTTTTGCTGTGTTGAATATGGCGTTTTGTATTTTTTCTGGTTCTTCTTCCGTTTTTAGGGTTTCGATGAGTTCTTTTATGGCGTTTTTCTCTTCTGGTTTTAGGGTTATTGTTGTTTCGCGGATTTCTTCGAAGTCCTTAACCCAGTTGAGCGCGTATTCCATTCGCCTTCTTAGTTCTTGGTCTGGCTGTTGCCCATTCTTTAGGTAGCCATAGCTTTGGAGTTTTTCTGTTATGAATTCTGTTTCTTTGCCCTTTGGTGCGATTTTTGCCAGAAAGGTTAACATGTTGTATGGCACATGTATGCTTGGTTGTTTAGGCGGCTTTAGAACCCAGCAGTACTCGTATAAGCCCTTAAGCTTTGCCAGTTCTTTTTTATCTGGAATAGTCTTCCTTCCAAAGTATACGTCTTCTAAATAGTCTAGCTCGTTCATATAGGCGGGTATGTCCGTCACGTCTAGGGTGCGGGTTCCAACAAACCTCTTCAGCATAAGCAGCATTAGTGACTGGGGTGAGCCATACCTAAACCAGACTTGAGGCGTGAAAACGTTGCCCGTTGACTTTGAAATTTTTCTTCCGCTTTTGTCGAGGAACATTTCGTATTTTGCGTGGGCTGGCGGTTCGTAGCCCAGCACTTCGCGGCATATTCTGTCGTTTACGCGGACTGAGTCGGCTATATCCTTGCCGTAAGCCTCGAACCTTATGTCAAGGGCTTTCCATCTAGCTGCAAATTCGCCTTTCCAGCTTAGTTTTCCCTCACCCTTTGTTACGTCAACTTCGCCTTTGTATCCGCATCCCTCAATCCATCTGCCCTTAATTTCCATGCCCTCGCAGACGTAGAGCACTTTGTTCTCTTCTGGGAGGTATTCCAGCGCCTTTGTTGTGTATATTCTACCACAGTTTCCGCAAACTGGAAAGTATGGCAAGACTTCAATGTACCTTTCTTGTCCCACCTCTTCTTTGACTATTTCTCCGACTTTTTTAGCATTTAAAAGCAAGGTCTTGATTTCGTTGTTTAGCAAGCCATTTTTGTAGACTTCTTTAGCCGACATATAACAATATTCTATACCACACTTGTCTAAAGCTTCAAGCAGAAGATGACTCATGTGTCTGCCATAACTGTCATGGCACCTAAATGGATCAGGAATATCTGTGACTGGAAAACCCAAATATTTCTCCAGAGCTTTTGGCAATCCCGCTGGGACTTTACGCAGTCCATCTTTGTCGTCGCAGAAGGCTATAAGCTCTGAACGGTAGCCTTGCTCCCTAATGGCTAACGTGACAGCATAAGCGCGGGCAGCATCCCCCAAACTTCCAATGTGGGGAAAACCAGAAGCCCCAAGCCCCATCTCAGTTCTTATCACGTCTAAGCTTCTGCCCAGCTTCCGCTCCCTCTCAATTATTTTTAGAGCCATTTTATCGTACCATGTTCCCCGACCGATGATTTCGCTGCCCATAGTGTTTTCAAGCCTCTGGGACGCTATTCATTTTGCATTATGTGGATAAAAAATGTTTAGAAAGGGCTGTGGTTCGCGTTTAAAATATTCCAAATTTAGTTGTCGGTATGTCTCCTTTTACGACTGTGCCCGTTGCTCCATCCAGCCACAAACTATAGCTTTCGCCTTTATATTCGTATTTTATGAACCATATTGGCGAGTGGAGGTAAACCGTTTGACCAACCTTTATCTCGTTTTTCATTTCAATTATTCTGTCAACATCTTGCTGCGCAAGATAACGGTGATGCTCCACAATTTGTTGTTTAGCTATTTCAACAGCCTCATCTCTGTCAATTTCGCTGTTTAACACCTTGGCGAAATCCTCAATTTTCCTAAAATCGTATGGAACCTTCCCTTCCAACGGCACATCATACTCTTTTGTTGGGAATTGAGTAGCTTTTCTTGCAATGATAAGCCAATCATATTTCTTGGTTATTTTGCCCTCCTTCACGAGTGGCGGGCTGATCCTTTCAAAAATCCCTTTATAGGCGCTTTCAGCCTCCACTGATATAATCCAGAAAGGGATGTACATCAACGTCTTCTCAGTTATCTTTGACTTTTTGGCTAGGTCTGCTGGCTTTAGGAAACCAGAACCCATCCACTCTTTAACTGGCTCTTCTATTCTTGTTGGGTCATACTTGTTTAGCAGCATTGAATGTTCAAAGGTGAAAGCTTTTCCAGTTTCAATTACCATAGTATAGCCGCAGTACTTGCATGTGGCTATTATTTCGCCCGGTTCGAAGGAGATTGGTGCACCACAGTAGGAGCAGCGTAGCTCCTTAACTATTGACATTTTCCCTAACCCTCTGTTTTTCGCGTTTTAGAATTTCCCTCGCTACAATAACGCCTGACGCTGATGCCTGTATAAGTCCTCTGGTTACCCCGGCGCCATCCCCTATTGTGAACAGGTTTTTTATCTTTGTTTCAAGGGAGCTGCTTAACTCCAGCCTTGAAGAGTAGAATTTCACCTCAACACCATACAAAAGCGTGTCTCGTGAATGTATTCCGGGGGCAATTTTGTCTAGGGCTTCAAGCATCTCCCTTATATCAGCAAGATAGCGATATGGCAAGACAAAGCTCAAGTCGCCTGGCGTGGCGTTTTTCAATGTTGGCGCTACAACACTTCTCGCAATTCTTTCTGGTGTTGAGCGTCTTCCAGCTTCCAAGTCACCTAACCGCTGTATTAGGATACCACCGCTGAGAAGGTTTGAAAGCCTCGCCAAATATTTTCCATAGGCTATTGGTTCCTTGAAAGGCTCTGTAAATGAAGTGCTAACAAGGATGGCGAAGTTTGTGTTTTCCGTTTTGCGTTCAGCGTAGCTTTGCCCATTAACGGTTAATACCCCATTGTATGATTCAGATATGACCTCACCATAAGGTGCCACACAAAAAGTCCTAACATGGTCGTCAAAAAACTTCGAATAGTAAATGAACTTAGGCTCATAAAGAACATTTGTTAACTCCTCCATAACTGCGGCTAAAACTTCCACTCTGATGCCAACGTCCACCGGATTGTTGAGAGTTTTTAAGCCGAGTGCTTGGGCTTCTGTTTGAAGCCATTCCGCTCCACCCCTTCCCGGAGCTACAATCACATATTTTCCAAAGAACTTTTCTCCGTCAACTGTTTCAACGCCTTCAACGGCTCCATTTTTCACAATGAGCCCTTTAACATCTTTTCCCATTTTGATGTCAACTTTTCCGTTGAGTTCTTGGCGCATCCTTCGCAGTGTTTGGGCGCAGCGTTCAGTTCCCATGTGCCTAATCTTTTGGTGGACAAGCTTTAGTCCAGCCATGGAAGCCTTCTTCTCAATCTCCTCAACCTTTTCTATATCTTCGCCATAAACGCGATTCGGGGCGCCGAATTTTATGTAAATGCTGTCAACGTAGTTTATCAGCTCTTTCAACTCTTTCTCCGAAACGTACTGGTTTAGCCAGCCGCCCACCTCCGTTGATATTGTCAGTTTGCCGTCGCTGAAGGCTCCAGCCCCACCCCACCCACACAAAAGTCCACAAGGCTCACAGTTTACACATCCAAAACCTCTGCTTGCTGGACATTTTCTCCGCTCTAAATCCGGACCCTTATCAAGCATTAATATGCGAAGGTCTGCTTTCTCAATAATTTCAAGGGCTGAGAATATTCCGGCTGGACCGGCACCAACAATTATTACATCGTATTTCAAAGCCCTATACCTCTTGAAGCCCAAAACTAGATGTAACAACAAGCATATATTTTTAGCGAATCCCAAACCACAACGTTCTTTAAGTTAAATTAGAGCATTATTTTGTTTTATCATGGTGGGGCACAAGGCATAGAAACTTTACTATTTTATTTCCATCGTTTTTAAACTGATGCTTCTCATTGGGTGGAATAAAAATCACATCGCCGGGCTTAAACCTTCTTTCCTCATTGGCGCCGACAACGATGCCCTCACCATCCAAAATGAAGACTTCGTGCTCCCACGGGTGGGTGTGCAGCGGGCTATGTCCTCCGGGCGCCATCTCAAAAAGTCGCATTGCAAAGTTTGGGGCACCCATGTCCCGTGTTATAAGCCATCTAACCTTCAGCTTTAAGGCTCCCTTTTCGTTGGCTTCTTCGGCTTTAACCTCGCTATAATGGAAAATCTTCATGGCACACATCATCCATTACAACAAGCGTGATTTAGCATCAAACTTAATCTTTTATGGCTTCAAGTATGCTCATCACATTCCAGAGCTTAACACGTGTGTAGGGCGGCATGTTCGGGTCTTGCAGGATTTCATCTAATATAGATATGGCGTTTGAAGCCCTAACAGCAGGCGTAAATTCGGTTGTCTGCAGAGCATCCATTGAGTCTTTAGCCGCCCTCCTAATGTTACGTGGAGTTGTCGTATCTTCTGAAACTTCGGCGAGCACAGCCATGGCTTGCTTAATTCTCTCCTCATACTCCTCAAGCTTCTTCTTCCTAACCATAGGCTGCCACCACAACAATTTCAGATAATCAAGTTATATAGGCTTTTATGCCTATCTATTTTCGAGGGTCTAATGAAATGTCGCAAAATTCCAAAGAAGCTGAGGAACAGTATATTAAGCGTATGGCTGACCTACTTCGTCAAGGTCAAACCTTAACTGAACTGGCTTGTCCGGTTTGTGCTTCTCCGTTGTTCCGACTTAAGAGCGGAGATTTATGGTGTGCAAGGTGCGAGAAAAAAGTAATAGTTGTTAAAGAGGAAACAGAGTTGGCAAAAGTCACAAGTGCTTTAAGCCTTGAAGCCCTTGAGGCCACACTGCTCGCGAAAATACAGGAAATCCAAGAAAAGATGCAACACGAGACAGATGTTGAAGAGCTCCAAAAGCTTGGCTCAGCACTTTCTGGACTTTTGGAAAACCTGGAGAAGGTAAGGAAAGCCAAAAGGCTCTAGCATTCAAACAAGGGATGGAAAATGCTTGGTATTTATGAGAATTTTCCAGTTAACGTGCAGAAGGTAATGCGTTTCGCTACGGCGGCTTCCAATAGGACACTTCAAAAAGCCCTAGTTCAGTGTTTAGGAAAACTTAACAGCGAAAAACTGCGCCTAGAAGAGGTTACAAGCCCCTCAGCGCTCAATTGTTCGGTTGTCTTCGAGTTTGGGATAGCCGATGGCGACACATTTAACTATTTGGATACTGAGGAAACACAGAAAATTTTGGAAGAAATTCGCAAAACTTCACTACATATTATGGACTTTTTCTGTGCCATACGATATTACAAAGAGCATGGCGAAAAGAAATCACCGTTAAAGTTTGACTATTACATGCTACGCCTAGTATTTGACACCGGTTTGATGGAAGTGCTCATTTTTCATGAAAGGGGGCCGAGACACGTATCGCCCGAAGATCTCATCAACCTAATTGTTGGAAGGGTTAATGGGCTCTTCTCAAGAAAAGTTTTGAAGGCTTTCTAACCACCTTTTAAGCAATCCAGAACAATGGAAAATATTTCCTCGGCAACCTCACTTTTTGATTTGTTCCCATCCACTCTCACGAGTTCCCCATTCTCGACAAATTTCAAATAAACTTCTCGAACCTTACGCTGGGTTTCAAGGTTTTCCATGACAGATTTTTTAGGCTTCAATCTCTTTATGACCGTATCTGGCTCGACGTCTATGAAAATCGCCAAGTTTGGTGACACTGCATGCTCATTTATCCTCCTAATCCAGTCTAGGTTAAGCCCAGCCGCCCCTTGATAAGCCAGAGAAGAATACATATAGCGGTCTGAAACCACCACTTTTCCATCCTTCAAAGCGGGGATTATCTCTGTTTCCACGTGCTCGTAGCGGTCAGCCGCAAAAAGCAAGGCTTCAACAATGCCGGAGACGCGTTTTTTGCCGTGTAGGCAGTACCTCTTTATGAACCTTCCAATTTTTCCACGGCTAGGTTCAGCCGTGTAAATTGCGTTGTAGCCAATTTTCTGCAGTCTCCTCACAAGGATTTTGGCTTGGGTTGTTTTTCCGCAGCCGTCCAAGCCTTCGACACATATAAAGAACCCCCGTTTTTCCAATGTTAAGTCCTCCAGCCAGCATTAGACATTATAAGAAGAGCATGCATTAATAATTGTTAAGCCGCAACTAGTGGAGAATTGGCGATGCCGAAAAGCTATTGGGGCGAAATAAAAGACCCTGTGCATGGATACGTCTACATAACAGAAGAGGAGAAGGAAATTATCGACTCCTATCCCGTTCAGAGGCTTCGTAGACTGAGGCAGCTGGCTGGTGCTGAATACGTTTATCCAGGAGCAAATCACACACGCTTTGAACATTCTGTGGGTGTCATGTACTTGGCTGGCAAGGTGGCCGAAAACCCAAACATTTCTCAAATTATTGGCGAAGAAGAGGTTGAAGCTGTACGAATTGCCGGCTTGCTCCACGATGTTGGGCATGGCCCCTTTTCCCATGTTTTTGAGCATTTGCTAACAAAGAAGCTTAATAAAACTCATGAGGACATAACGGTGTGGATAATAAAGCACAGCGAGTTAAAAGATGCTCTTGGCAGTTTTGGATATAAAGCCGAGGATATTGCTGAGCTTGCAGTTGGCTCCCTGTCAATACGAGGGAAAGCCTTCCTAAACCAGATAATTAGGAGCTCCATAGATGTTGACAAGTTGGATTTTGTTGTCCGGGACACCTATCACACCGGTGCTGAGTACGGTTTTGTGGACGTTTTCCGCCTAATCCACACCTTCGACGTTTTGGATGGAAATTTAGCCGTTGACATCGGAGCCCTCTCAACCCTTGAATCCTTCATAATAGCTAGAATAGAATCCTTCAAAAGCATATACTTCCACAGAGTTGGAAGAGCAGCCCAAATAATGCTGGCAACAGCCCTTGAAAAGGCGGATGAAGAGCTAGGCTTATCAGCCTTTAAAACGCCAGAAGAGTATTTGGCTATGGACGACTACACGGTTTGGGCTATGCTCAAAAACTGTAAGAAATCCAGCCCAATAATAAAGAATCTTGAGAGGCGGAAAATGCTGAAATGCGCCTATGAGCAAACCTTTTACGTTAAGGATAAGACTGTTTCAAACATTTTCAGCGCTGAGGAATTCCGCAACCAAATAAGGAACAAGATTGCGAAAGACGCCAAAGTAGACCCAGAAGCCATAATAATCGATGTGCCAACAGTGCCCTCTGTTCCATACCACCATTCCATGTTCATGGAGCCTATGGAAATCCCAGTTTTCAGCAAAACCCGCGATGGAAGAAAAGAAGTTAAAAGGTTAAGCGAAATCTCAGGAATATTCGAAGTTTTAAAGGGTTTCATAAACATTTTAAGGGTTTACACAGACGAAAAAAATCGTGGAAAGGTTGCGGAAGCCGCCTCAAAAATTCTCGGCGAAATCCCATCATCAGCCAAAATATCCTATTGAAGGCATCTAAATGGCAAAATGCATAATTCTACACGGACGTGGAATAGTCGAAGGATACTGCAAAGCACAAGCACTTGTTTCCACAAAACCCATAAGCTTCCTCGGGGACGTCGACTCGGAAACTGGAATAATTATTGAAAAAAAGCATGACTTGTACGGCATATCCATAAAAGATAAGGTTCTATGCTTTCCCCACGGCCACGGCTCAACAGTCGGCAGCTACGTCCTATACTCTTTAGCTAAAAAGGGTTTGGCGCCAAAAGCCATAATCAACCACAAAGCAGACCCGGTCATAGTTGTCGGCGCGGTCATAGCCAACATCCCAATGATAGAAAAAATAGACATCAGCAAGATTGACACCGGTGACATGGTAGAAGTTGATGCCTACAAAGGAATAGTCAAAGTCTTGAAAACAGAGGAGGGTTGAAGAGCACGTATTTAACAAAAGAGGAAGAGCACATTTACGACGGCGAATTTGGCTGGGCAAAGCAAGTTTGCATGAAAATACTCGTCAAACTTGGTGAGCTTTTCGATGCTTCTAGGCTTATACCAATAGAATCCGCCCACGTTTCCGGCGTTTCCTATAAAACCCTCGGCGAGGCGCCCACCGACTTTCTGGAGGCTTTGGCGAACGCTGGCGAAAAAGTCAATGTTGAAGCCACCCTCAACCCTCAAAGTTTGGATCCAAAATACTTAGCAGTGCGGTTGCCGAAACACCTTATTGAAATGCAACTAAAGCTATGCAAAATTTTTGAAAGACTCGGCTTCGAAGGTTCCTTCACATGCACCCCCTACTACATTAAAAAGCCAAGAAAAGGTGCCCACTTGGCATGGGCTGAATCCTCAGCCGTTGTTTACGCCAACTCTGTTTTGGGGGCTTGGACAAACCGTGAGGGTGGTCCAAGTGCTTTGGCAGCGGCAATTATTGGCAAAACACCAGACTGTGGAATACATAGAGCTGTGAACCGCAAGCCAAAAGTTATTGCCGAAGTTAGAAGTTCTTTGGAAAACGACGTTGATTATGGGGCATTGGGAATATTCTTAGGGAAAATTCTTGAGGACAAAATACCGCTTATCAAGGGCTTAAAAAACCCGTCGATGGAACACTTAAAACAGTTGGGCGCTGCGCTTGCCTCCGCTGGAATGGTGAACATGTTCCATTATAAGGACGAAGTTAAAACCGAGGAGAGACTTGAAAAAATAGTTGTTGAACCCAAAGACATTAAAGAAACCGTTGGGGAACTCACAACAGTCCCTACACAAAAACCAGATTTGGTGTTTGTTGGCTGTCCCCACTGCTCCCTTCATGAAATTAAAGAAATTGCGAACACCATTGGTAACCGAAAAGTTAGAGATAAAATTGAATTTTGGATATGCACCTCCCGCCTAGTAAAAGAAAAGGCAAAAGCTTATGTGCATAAAATTGAGGCAAGTGGCGCAAAAATCCTCACAGACACATGCGCCGTGGTCACATGGACAGACAAGCTTGGGATAAAAACGATAATGACAAACTCGGCCAAAACGGCCCACTACGCGCCAACCCTTAACAAGGTGGAAACCATCTTGGCGCCGCTTAGAGAATGCTTAAAAACAGCCCTAAAAGAATAAGGTTTAAACGAAACCCGAAAATATTTGCATGATGCCAACAAGCAAGAGAGGCTTAAGTGCTCCGGTAGTATAGCCCGGTCAAGTATTCCGGCCTTTCGAGCCGGAGACGCGGGTTCAAATCCCGCCCGGAGCATTTAATTTTAAGTTCGTTTTGGGCTTATTTCAACTAAAAAAGACTATTTAGTTATTTTAAAAGCGGGCGTAAATTAGAAACGAATTTACTGGCAAAAAACCATTTACTTTGAGTTTCGATATCAGTTAAGTTTGTCGGTAGACACGTTTGCGATGACCCACAACCAATAAAAATACTTCATTTTTCTTAACTTGATAAAGAACTCTGTAATCACCTACTTTTAAAAGTAAACGCCTTTCCATTCACCGCGTAAGGGCTTTCCTACGTAAGGGTTAGTCTTTAATATGTCGATCTCTCGGAGTATTCGCACTTGAACATCTCTATCTAAAGCTTTAATGTTCTTTAAGAAACGAGGCGTAAAACGAATTTCAAATTTCGCCTTCAAGGCTTAACTCTCTTATAAGCTCATCAAGCGGTCTAGCCTTGCCTTCTTCAACCTCTCGCAAAGCAATCTTCAAATCTTTAACAAGTTTCTTATCCTGTATAACCTCAAGGGTTTCCAATAGTTCATCCATTAAACTGGCAGCCTTTGTTAGTAATTCTTTCTCCTCCTCTGTTAAGAGAACCATTTACCTTCTACAACCCCTCCAGAATATAAAATCTCTACAGACGTTTTAACTCTTACTCTCAAAACCAGCAGAAAACTACAAAATAAAATCTATTAAATATTGAAAATTAAAGATATTCTTTCTCAACCTTCAAATTTACAAGAGAAAATAAAATGCGGAGGAACAACGCTAAAGTGCTGGCAATGCGGAAAAAGCAGGTAAAATTGCAGATACAACCAAGTATTATTACTCAGCGGGAGGAGAGTATTTCTTAGCCGCAGTTAAGTTCAAAATGGCTATAATGCTTTTAGGGCACCCTTCGAAATCCTCGCTTGTAGGTGACGAATTGCTTAGTTATGAATCAAGGCTAATAGACTCGCTTGAAGGCAGTTGCTATGAAAAGCGGCTTAACTTTTCAAAAATGCGGGGCTACTATACTGCCGACGATATAAGGAGAGCTATCAAAACCTATGAGAAAACAAGAGAATTAGCGAATAATAAGGAGATTATATATGAATGCTCAAAAGCCATAATGCTTCTTTCGGCGGACATTAAAGAACCTAGGGATTCAATAAAAAGTTATCGAGAAATTTGTGAATCACTATATAAAATCAAGGCTCAGATCATACATTAAAGCAAAGCTTAGCTCGGTCAATCCAACGAACTGGTTTAAAGAGTTAGTGCGCGCGAGCACTTGGTTCATTGGTTTTCTGCCAATAGGCGCGATACTGTTTCTGTTGGTTCCCTTTCTTCTATACAAGATTTATTCACTAGAGATAAAGCAGGCACCTGACGCACCAACCTGGGGTTCGGAACAGTTGAAAACCATGGGCAAAATAAGTAAGAAGGAAATAACCCTGTGTGGTTTGGTTGTACTAGCACTTGCGTTATGGATAAAAGGCACAGATTTCATTGACGCAACTGCTACTATTGCAGTGTTAGCAGTAAGTCTTACGGTGGTGTTTCGAGTTGTCAGCTGGGATGATATAATTGGGTATAAACAAGCATGGAATGTTTTGGTATGGTTCGCCACACCTGTAACAATGGCCGATGGACTCGCTATCGCGCGCGAGACTGAAAAGGCGGCATCAACTCCACAAATACACGAGGGCAAAATACCTAAGAAAGTTCGCCAACGACACTATGACAAGCGAGAAGCTGAACATTCCAGAAATCGTTGCAGACTTCATCCAAGGCAGGGTTCCAAAAAGCATAGGGGTTAAACATTACATGCAATTGAAGCGGAAGGCTGACCAGTTCTATCCAAGATATGCTGAACACGTTACAGAGTTGAGGCGGAAGGCTGGAATAATAACAGCCCAACTTTCCCCCTTTTCTTTTAGCTTTTTGTTGCTTATTTTAACATATGCCTATGCATGCATTGGCATACTCTTAAACTGTATTTGAGTTTTTGTATTGGTGGAGGTGGTTGTTTGCCTCATCAATATTGTTTCATTATTGATTAATGTTGGGTTAGTTTATTTTGCCCAGGCTACCTTATCCGAATTGTTTGCAATAACTCCATCAACAGACAGAAAGAAAGGAATGAGAGGATCAAATGGCTCACATCGGAAAAGCGTGAACGATACAAAAAGCTGATTACTTAGCTTGGAGCAGGATATGTTGGGGACTTTAGGTACTTTTTCGCTTTTCTGTTTCTAACTCTTTTACGCGTGTGTGAATAAATTCTGCGACTTTTTCTTGGCTGTAGCGCTTTTCCTCTTCATACTTTTTGAGTTGTTCACGTATTGTTGCCAGAACCTTTTCCATGTCGAAGGGTTTCAGTATGTAGGCGTCTGCACCGCGGTTTACGGCTTCTATGGCGTTCTGCAGTGTTGGATAACCCGTTATGATTATTTTCCGCATTTTCGGAACAGTGTCCTTCATCCTTGTTAGGAGCTCTATGCCCTCCATGTCCGGCAAACGGATGTCTATTAAGGCTAGGTTGTAAACATACCTCCTAGACTTCTCTACGGCTTTCTTTGCATTTCCAGCCTCGTCAACAATGTAGCCCTCTTCCTCCAATATTGTTTTTAACACTTTCCTTATGTTTTCATCGTCGTCAACAATGAGGATTCGGGCGTTTCCATCCAAACTTTTTCACCTCCCTCCAATTTTTTCGGGGTTGTTGGAAGGGTAACTGTGACTGTGGTGCCCTTTCCAAGTTTGCTTTTTATACTGATTTTTCCGCCATGTGCTTCAACTAAACGCTTACAAATGGATAAGCCGAACCCCATGCCCTTCGATTTTGTAGTGAAGAGGGGCTGGAAAAGCTTCTTCAATGTTTCTTCTGACATGCCAACGCCGGTATCGCTTACAACTATTTCGGCAAATTCGCCAATTTTCCTGCTCTTCAATGTTAGTGTTCCACCTTTCGGCATAGCTTCAAGAGCGTTCTTTATTATGTTAACTAGAGCTCTTTTGATCTTTTCAGCGTCTACGGTTATTTTGGGGGTTTTCTCAGTTAGGTCAACAATTGTCACGTTTTTTGGAATGTTCAATACGGATAATGCATCCTTCACCAGGGCTTTTGGATTGGTTTCCGACGGTGTAAGCTCAATCTCTCTCGAATATTCGAGGAGGTCGTTTATAATGTTGTTTGCGTGGGCTATGTCCCTTTCTAAAAGCTCCATCATTTCAAGGCATTTTTTATCCATTTTCGGCGCAAGCCTCTTTTTTAGGTAGTATATCGCTCCAGCCATGCTTGCCAGTGGATTTCGAAGGTCATGTCCAACCATTCCTGCAAGTTCGCCTATAACCGCAAGCCTCTGAGCCCTTAGAAGCTTCTCCTGCGATTCTTTAAGCTCCCTGGTTCTTTCCTCCACTTTCCTTTCAAGTTGCTTGGCGTAGTCTTCGAGTTTTTCGAGGAGCTGAGCATTTTCGATTGTTAATGCGGCTTGATGGAGGAATATCTCCATAGGGGACAGGGAATCCCTTGTGGGCCTACGTCCATCAACTGGGTCATCTACGCTTATGATGCCAACGATCCTACCTTCTGGTGTTCGTAGTGGGGCATAAAGCATGTCCTGAGGGTGCCAGTCAACCATTTCTTCAAGCTTAAGCCTGCTTGGAACACCCGCATAAGTTGTCACCTCATCCGGCGGCGCATTTGGAGAAACACCGTGAACGTATTCGCGAATCCAAGGGTCGCTCCATGGAAGATAGTAAAACTCGCCTATCCTATACCTTTCAAATTTAGGTCCCAAACGTTCCCTCCAAACGTGGCCTGGAGCCTTCCTTTCCTCTAAAAGCCTCACTTCATCTTCTGTTAAGCCGACTGTGATAAGCTCTTTTGCCTCGAGGTTTTCGTCTCTGAGGGAGATTACAACCCTTCGCCATCCGAAATCCTGGATTGCCTTAGCTATGATCAGTAGTCTTTCGCGCATGCTTTTAGCGTGCATTATTTTCGCCGAAGATTCCATCAGAAGGTTCTGCCTCTTCAACAGCGACATTAACCTTTCAAGTTTCCTAAGGTTGGATATGGTTGCTGCAACGTGAGAGGCTAAAACTTCCAAAAGCTTTAAGTCCCTCTCATTGAAAGCGTTCAACCTTTCACTTTCAACATTAAGGACCCCTAAAACTTCATCCGCCATTTTAATTGGAACGGCAAGCTCCGAAAGCATGCCAGGCCTGCCTTCAATGTAGGCTTTCTCCCTTCTAACATCTGGAACAATGATGGGCTTGCCAAGCCTCGCAGCCTTCGCTGTTACACCCTTCTCTCCGTGTATTGGAAGAACAAGCTTAAGCTGTTCCGGATATTTGCGGTGGGCGACAAGGCGAATGTTTTTGCCCTCAACCATGAATATTGAGGCGTATTCATAGCCAAGTATCTTCTCCATAGCGTCAAGTGTCAGCTGGTAAACCTCATCAACGCTTTCAGCTCTATTCAGCTCGCGTCCATAAAGAGCCAGAAGGGATATTTTCTCCTCGAAGCTTCTACGCTCACCAATGTCCCTTAATATAAGATGGGCTCCAACAACTTTTCCATTCTCTCTGATGGGGGCCACCCTATACTCCACAAGCCCTAGGCCTCTCTTAGTGGAGACTTCAACCTCTCCCTGCACAATTTTGCCTTGTAAAACTTCCAATCTATGCTTCAAAACCGTTGGCCAATACTTCTTTGGGATAAACTCAAGCATGTTCCTTCCGACAAGCTCATCTTCCCCGTAGCCGCTTGCCTCCAAAGCAGCCCTGTTAACCGCCAGGACACGCCCATTTCTGTCAAGGATTAACATGGCGTCGGATGCAAACTCGAAAAGTTCACGGTACCTCTTTTCGGAAAACCTAAGCTTCTCCTCGACCTCCCTGAATTTGCTTAAATCCGTTACGAGGAGAACCGCACCGGCAAACTTGCCATCCTCAAAAACTGGAACACCCGTAACCTTGAGATAGGATTTCTTTCCATAAAGTGAAGTGTAGGGAGTTTCCACGTCAAATGTTTTCCCCGCTAAAAGGTTGTTAAGCTTCTCAACAAGCCCAGCTTTCTTGACGGGCTCCAAATCTCTAATGTCAACTCCCATGGCTTTTGACTCTTCACCTGCTGGAACCCCGAGGATTTCCCGCATTTTCGGGTTTTCATAGATGATGCGGAAACCTTCATCAACTGCAAGGATTCCCGAAGGGCAAAAATGCAAAATCTCCCTATAACCGAACATTATCCATAACACCTTTAACATTCACTTTAATGCGAACGGTTGTTTTAGTGCGCTTCCGTCCACCTGATTCCCTAACCTTAAAGGGTTTTCTCCCCTTTTTAGCCCGCCTTTCAGCCTGACGTATAATATATGAGAAATCGATTTTCCCCTTCAAATCAAATTCCAATCCAAGGTTGGAGTAAAGCTCAAAGGCTATTGCCCTAAAAAGAAGCTCAGCTCCAACGCCGAAAATCCGCCTTAAAACCTCTTCAAAAAGTTCCGGTTTTTCATGCCACTCACCCCTCCTCAAGCCGAAGGACTTCTCAACGTGATAGTACACAGCCCGCCTTCCAGAATCCCCGAGGAGAAGCATAGCCTTATCAGCCGCCAAGCTAAAAGCCTTCCTAAAAGAGGGGTCACTGAAAAGCTGGTGGACGCTGTCCTCCATGCAAACCACCATGTTAAAACAGATTTCAGACAACCCTACACACCTAAAAGAATTATGAACCAAAAATATTGATCCACCTTCCAATAAACGCGTCCCCCAAGCGAAGAAAACCTGTATCGTTCAAGAGACTTCGAATGTGACAACCATAAGGTTGTATACCGATGTTCCTGGGACAAAAACCTCCAAATAAGCATAAACGAGAGACCCCATCGGCCGTCGCCGAAACCGTCACGGCGATGTAAACTGTGCTTAAGCCGTTTAGGCCATACCAGTTTACAAACATTTGCTTGTATGTTCCATTGTATATGGTGATTTGGCGGGAGACTCCGCTACCATTATGAAAGAAGATTGTGCAATTGAATAAGCGTCCAATACTCGTTTGGTCATAGGCTCTAAGTCTTATTTTCCAAGCATCAGTAACCATATTGGACACGGCAAGGACAATAGTCCCATCACTCCGCTTATGATAGTTTCTTAAGGTCCATTTCTATAAACTGTTGAGTCACGAAGGAATAATCTTTCATAGATGAGAGCATCAAATGTTTATAATGCTACGCTAACTTAGTGAGTTCATGAAATATGTCTGCAAAATTGAAGAGTACAGCTGACTTTAAGCAGCTTTCCATAGAAGAAACATTCAAAATTTTAGAAACTTCCATGCTTGGGCTTACAGATTCTGAAGCAAAAAACCGGATAGAAAAGTTTGGATACAACGAAATAAAAGAAGAAAGGAAAAATCCCTTAATTGAGCTTTTCTCACGCTATTGGGGGCCTATGCCTTGGCTGCTGGAACTAGCAATTGTGCTCTCATGCGTGCTAGGGCATTACATTGAAGCTGCCATAATTTTTGTGTTGCTAACAATAAACGTTGTCATAGGCTTTGCACATTCCAGCCGCTCACAACAAGTGCTTAACTTTTTGAAAAAACGGCTTGCTGTAAAGGCGAAGGTTCTGCGCGAAGGAAAATGGACGGTGAAAGACGCTAGGGAGATTGTTCCGGGAGACATTATACTCGTAGGCCTAGGCGACTTGGTACCTGCAGACGCAAAGATAATCAGCGGAGAGCTTTCTGTTGACCAGTCAGCCTTAACAGGAGAGTCGCTGCCAGTGAATTTGCATCCATCCGACATCGTCTATTCAAGCTCAATTGTTACGCGTGGAGAAGCTAAATGCGTCGTTGTTAACACTGGAATGAACACGTATTTTGGGCGAACTGCCCAATTGGTTAAGAAGGCTAAACCGAAATCTCATCAAGAAGAAATAATGATGGTTGTAACCAAGTATATGATGTATTTTGGTTTGGCAGCATTGATATTGACTTCGGCTTATGCACTGTTATTGAATATGGGTGTTTTGTCAATATTAACGTTTGCCGTTATTTTCCTCATGGGAGCTATTCCAGTTGCGTTGCCAGCGGTGCTTACCATAGTTCAAGCTGTAGGCGCTATGGAACTTGCAAAAGAAGGAGTTCTCGTGACGAGGCTTGACTCCATTGAAGACGCGGCTTCCATAGACATAGCCTGTTTGGATAAAACGGGCACAATAACTCAAAATAAGTTATCCGTTGTTGAGGTAATTCCATTTTCCTCATATAAGAAAGAGGACGTAGCGCTGATTGCCGCATTGGCTTCTGAAGAGGAAAGCAAGGACATAATAGATTCAACAGTCATAAATTATGCAAAATCTTTAGGGATTAATTTAGATCCGTATAAGAGGGTTTCCTTCACACCATTTAATCCATCTATCAAAAGATCAGAATCCATAGTTGAGAGCAACGGAAAGCGCTTTAAGGCTGTTAAGGGCGCACCGCAAATAATTGTAAACCTATGCAAAAACGCCAGCGCCGTCTGTCAAGAAGCAAACGCAATGTTGGATAAGTTATCAGAGAAAGGATATAGGACTTTGGCTGTTGCCAAATCTGAAAACGAGGATTTCGACAGCATGCAGTTTGTGGGGCTTTTAGCTTTAGCTGATCCTATAAGGCCAGACTCAAAAGCCATGATAGAGGAGATTAAAAAGCTTGGAATAAAGCCCATAATGCTTACAGGCGATAATGTTCGCATTGCTAAAGAAATAGCCCGTCAAGCCTCCATTGGTGAGAAAATTATTCCCATATCAGAACTTAAGGCATTAAACGAAGTAGACAAAGCCAAAGTTGTTGAGACCTATGATGGTTTTGCCGAGGTGTATCCCGAGGACAAGTATGAAATTGTGAAACTTTTACAGTCTAAAGGGCATATGGTTGGAATGACCGGCGACGGCGTCAATGACGCGCCAGCCCTAAAACAAGCGGAGATGGGAATAGCTGTAAGCAATTCAACTGATGTTGCGAAAGCAGCCGCCAGTGTGGTTTTGACTGAACAAGGCGTGAAGGTAATAGTGAGTGCAATAAAAATTAGTAGGCAAATATACCAGCGGATGCTCACATGGGTCATAAACAAGATTACTAAAGTGATACAGTTTGTTGCTTTACTAACAATAGGCTTTTTCTGGTTACACGACATTATCCTCAGCCTCTTAGGCATGACACTTCTTATCTTCGTAAATGATTTCGTAACAATATCATTAGCCACCGACAACGTGAAACATACAAGCAACCCGAACAAGTGGAACATCAAAAATATCACTTTAGCATCTCTTGTAGTCGGTTCCTTAATGGTCATCGGAGGCACCCTAACAATCGCGATAGGAAAAATTTATTTTCATTTAGAAGAAGAAAAACTCCAGACCTTCACGATGCTGACCCTTGTTTTCTACAGCCAATTCAGAGTATACATCGTCAGAGAAAGAAGGCATTTCTGGTCTTCAAAACCGGGCAAAGGACTCACCATCTCCATCATCGCCACTCTAAGCGGATTTACATTGTTAGGCATATACGGCATAATCATTCCATCGCTCCAACCATATTATGTTCTCTTTGCTCTAGGGTTTTCAGCACTATTCACCGTCGGAATTATAGACCCATTTAAATATCTAGTTTTCAAAAGGCTACAACTTTAAAGCATAGCGTATTTGGACACGACAGATATAACCGTCTTAATTAGTTAATTATTTACCGAAAATTTGTGAAAAGGTTTCAGCCGCTCCTTGATTATAAACTGAACTGCTATGGTTAATATTAATATGGACATCAACGCTGTCACTACGCGAAGCCGCCTCGTAAAGCTCGAACCTCTGCGTCACCCATCAAAGCTTCTTCTGCAGGATGATTTTGGGCGTTTACTCTGAGAAGCTTCGCCGTTGACGCTTATGAGGCTGTAGTTGTCCTTGAAGTCACGCTTCCCACTTTCATCGTTAGGAGCTCGCCTGGGCGTAGCACCTTCTCGAAAAGTGCCGAGATGAGCACCCTGTCCCTTTTGTTCTCAGCCGCGTTAATCATACGCTTAACATCCCGATGGTAAGGGCGATTCAGGCTTAACCCTGAATCCTTTTTGTTGTCGTGGACGCTGAACCACGAAACCTCGGGAGGCATCGGAGTCTTCCTGGTGCTGAATCGTGGTATGGCTCAAGAAGCAAGCCCATTAAAGGCGAAAAGTCAAGGCAATCAAAAAAATCAAAAATTTTCAGCAGAGCCCACACTCAACCACCCAACTCATTAAAAAGGCAGAGATAAACCCAAAATTAAAACAAAACGAATTTTGCCACTCATGCATGCATATTCCCGCGTGCTTACCGCCCTTGACGACAAGCAGGCCTAAGCCAACATCACGCACTGGGAAACACACTTTACACTTCAGCTTCTCCATGATTTCTTCTGTGACTATGCGTTCTCCAGGCTCCAAGACCAAATGTTTCGAACAGGCACTCTCCCGATCACTAAAGGCAATATTAAAGTATCACGGCTAGTCCCGCTAGAATTAGAAGCCCACCAAAGACTATTAATACTAACGGAATGAGATAAGGCATTATAATAATTGCCAGCAAAAGTAGAAAACCGCCGACAACTAAGACTGGCATCAAAAGAAGCCCTATTAAAACACCAATGAACAGCCAGAAAAGCCTTGAAAGAGTCATCCTTTCTCCGCCTTTCCAGTTTTAGGCTCTTCCTCCTTCAGGTACTCCCGCAGAGCCGCCTCAACAACTTGCGTTAACTTTAAACCCTTCCTCGCAGCGTAAACTTTAACATCCCTCCACAACTCATCCGCCAACTTAATGGTTGTCTTAACAGTCTTAACGGTTTTCTCAACAACCTTTTCAGCCATTTTTCCACCTCTACAGAAAAACAGAAAGACAGCCATATAAACCTTCGCCCCCCAAACCTAAAACCGGACTATTTTCGGTTACACATTACCAATGGAAATAAAGAAAAGCGGGATAATTGTTGTTTAAGCGTGTTTAAAAGTGTTTATCAACATGTAGTTTTGCTTTCTTCAATTTCTTTTCCTGAGTTTTTCTTCAGTCTTCTTTTTCCCCTATTTGAGCATAAGGACTCCTCTAAAATTGCGCTGGACGGCGTGCCTAAAAATTTACCCGACGTTGTCGGCGATCCGCTGAAAGATGTTGCAGAACCATCCCTAAACATATTCATGAAACTACAAGCATAACCGCGCTTTTAATCGCACCTATACTGCTCATCATATAACCCGTTATTTATCAAATTTAAACGACGTGAAAGGTAACAGATATAAGCGTGTTTTCGTTGCTGAACATTATTTGGTGGGAAAGCCTCCCTCAAATCAATAAATAAGATTCCAATTAAAGAGATCAAACTCACTACAGTTACGGATGCAAGGATAACTGTTAGGATTATCATATCACTTTCAGCGGCCTTCAACAAGGCTTTTCCATGATTTAAGGTTGACTATTAATTCTTAAATCCTAGTAAGCTTCATTTTTGAAATGGTGCTCCACGTTGACGGTTTACGACTGGTTAAGGGGTTACCTTCAAAACTTGGCTGTCAAATACCAGTTTTTAGGGGTTTTCCTCATAAGCCTGCTGGGTTCAGCTTCTATAGCCTTCCCAATTCCATACACTCTCGTCATACTTTTCCTGGGAATAAACCATATTATTGATCCTTTAACCCCTACAGTTGCTGGTGTCCCAACATGAAAAACAAACCTAAAAACAAAGGTGAGAACGCCGGAACTAGAGGTTCAAATCCCGCCCGGAGCACTCCCCAACAGAACATAGGTCGGATCTGACTGATAGAAGGCTAGAAGAAGCAAAAATGTGCATAAGATAGCATAAAGAGGCATGGATATTGAGAGTTTCCAAAGACAAGCTTGTTCTTGTCACTGGCGGAGCGGGGTTTATGGGAAGCCACTTGGTTGACAGGCTGGTCTCAGAGGGTTGGTGGGTTAGGGTGGCTGACAATCTCAGCAGCGGAAACCTCAACAACGTTAGGCACCATATGAGTGGCTCAAAATTTGAGTTTTTAGAGGCTGACTTGAAGGACCCAATTAAAGCCGTGGAGGCTGTTAGGGGCGTGTGTACGGTTTTCCATTTCGCTGCCAACCCTGAAGTCCGAGTGAGCACAACTAATCCAGAGACCCACTTCGATGAAAACATTGTCGCAACCTTCAACCTTCTTGAGGCTATGAGAAGCCTCGACGTGGAGGACCTTGTCTTCGCCTCTTCCAGCAGCGTCTATGGCGAGCCTGAATCAATACCTGTGAAGGAGGATGCGCCCATAAAGCCTGTTTCGGTTTATGGAGCAAGCAAGGCCTCCTGCGAGAGCCTCATACATGCTTACAGTAATCTATATGGGATAAGGAGCATAGTACTTCGATACGCCAATGTGGTCGGGCCAAGGCTTAGGCATGGAGTAATTTACGACTTCATCCTTAAACTGCTTAAGCGCCCAGAAGAGCTTGAAATACTCGGCGACGGAACACAGATAAGAAGTTACATACATGTGGACGACGCGGTTGAGGCGACTCTTACAGCATGGAGAAAGGCGCAAGGCAGCTTTGAAGCCTACAACGTTGGAAACCTTGACTGGATAAGCGTAAACGAAATCGCGGATGCAGTAGCTAAGGTTATGGACATAAGCAGCCTTAAGCGCACATACAAACCTATACTTCATGGCGTGGGATGGCTTGGAGACGTCAAAAAAATAGCCCTTGATATCGGGAAGCTCAAGACGCTTGGCTGGAGCCCCAAAATGAACAGCAAACAAGCAATAACAGAATCTGCAAAAAGCATACTAAGGGAGATAAAAGCGACAAGCCATATTAAGTGAATTCGACCTAGCCACTTTAGACTGAAATCGAAATTTAACTATTTTCAAGTTCTATTGGCGCGACTTATCCTTTCCAAGGCTTTAGTGTACATGTTTGAGGAAACCCCGGCGATCAATCCTCCAATAACATCGTTGGTTATGGGTCCAAGCTTTTTTAGAATTCCTGGCTTATTTTGGTCAAACCTTATGAACTCGAAAATTCCTCGAGCCTGGCGATGTAATTGGCTATGGTCATTCCTTAGAGTTCGTCTATAACTAGTCCAAGTCGCCCCACTGAACCTTTCAACAGTTAGCCCCAGAACAAAAAGCTCTAAAGCCGTTTCTATCATATCTTGCAGAGTTAATTCCTTTATCCTCTAAGTATTTAAGTAATGGTGGATTAAAGGCTTTCAGAACTTCTTTTTCATATTGTTCTCACCTTTTCAAAGTATGCCATAACATTTAAAATGGTTGCTTAAGTAAGGAGACCAAACAAGTTTCTGCAGAGTATGTGGGCCTACCCAATATAAAGTGGTTTTTGCACTGGTGAAATGTTAGGCTTCTAAATTTTTGTTGAAACACACGAGAAACAGCGTCTCTCACTTGCATAGATCTCTTCTTGTTTTTGTCAAAATTCGGCAAGTAAAACCAAAATCTTTGAATCCTCTTATAACCTGATTAGGTGATAGTCCATTGGAAAAGGCTGTCGTGCCGTTAGTGGTGGTTTCCGTTTTATACCTTATGCCTATGGCTTACGCTTTAGAGCGCTATGACATTATTTTTGATCCTGATTTAACTTCAACATCGAATTGGAGTTATGGGGTTTACCGCACAGACGCTTCAAGCTATGTTAAACATGATGCGGAAAAATCCCTTTACAATTTCCACGTCATAGATAATGTTAGCGATGCTAAACTTTCATGGGGTTATCTGCATCAAGGGATCCAGCTTCATTCATGGGGTTCAAGCGAAAACAAACCTTTACGTGCAGAATACGTTTTTGATAGAGATAAACCCGTTAAATGGATTTTGAATATCACGTTAAAGCGGAATGCGATAACATGGTTAAACGTTAACGAATCCTCTGTTCCATCATGGTTGAAAGATCAAGGGGGAAAGGGTCAAATAGCTATTGGTTTAATGTTTGCTTTTGAAACGGAAAATTATGATTATATGGCGGATGTTAATCACAGCCGCACACTCCAATTTGAAATTCAGTTTTGCAGAATAAGATGGGATGGACAAAAAGAAATTCCCCTTTTTGATGACTTCTTTGTTTGCTCTACGGAAAGGGGGGATGAGGATAATGATGTTCACAACATTTTTGTGCCTTATGGGAATTTCAAAGAATATGTTAGTCCCTCTATTCCGCTTTGTGCTGAGGCTGTTCAAAATTATGTTGTGGATTTATATCCCTTGTTAAAATATTCGTGGGTTGATAGATGGTTTGAATTTTTCCCGGTGCAAAGGGCGACTTTGAAATGGGTTAATTTCTATGTTGAAACAGTTAATGCACAAGTTGACGCACAACTTTTTTACCTTAACACTTATATTGTTGATAATCCTTTCTTCGATGCTTTAACGAGTTTCTTAATTTGGCTTTCATTATCCTTGATATTTTTGATGTTTGTCGTTTTCGGTTTTGTTAGATGGCGTAAAGAAAAATGTGTTAAAGTAAGGAAAACACAGAAAATAATCGAAGCTTTGGAAAAGAAGGTTTGGCGGGCCCGGTGGGATTTGAACCCACGTTCTCCGGCTCCGAAGGCCGGCGCCTTAATCCATTCTTGGCCACGGGCCCTCTTCTCTCTGTGTGAAGTATGCTTTTAAAGGATTAAAAGGGTTCTGAAAACCTTAAAAATGCTGGTTTGTTATTAACTGTTAGTGTTTGGTGGGCCGGTAGCTCAGCTTGGTTGGAGCGTTCGGCTGATAACCGAAAGGTCGCCGGTTCAAATCCGGCCCGGCCCATTTTTACGTTTTTAAGCATCAATTTTTTATACTGCCTAAGGAAAAATTAACAATTATATGATGTCTGTTGGGGAAGCCGCTGCCACTGTTGTGCTTTTTGTTTGGGTTATTTTTGTAGCTGAAGTTTTAACGAGGGGGCTTTTTGGCTATTTGGCTGGGCGGAGTGTTCAGCACTACGTTGCAGTCTACTATAACCGGAAGATTATCCACATCTTGACTGGTGGTTTGGTGGCTTTCCTCGTGCCTTTCATTTTTAAGACTCCTATTTTTCCATTTGTCATGGCTATGCTACTAGCGGTTTTCCTCTATGTACCGCATAGGCGGGGGAAGCTCATGTACTGGTTCCAGACGGGGGAGAACGCCTACGAAGTTTCTTTCTGCATCATGTGGGGTGTTGTGATAACCCTTGGCTGGCTCATTTCCGGCGGGGAGAGCTTCTGGTTTGGAGTGCTTCCAGTTGTTTTCATGTCTGTTGGAGATGCCATAACCGGCATTGTGCGGAACATACTTTATAAGAAGAGGACAAAGTCTTGGTGGGGCAACTTGGCCATGGCTTCCTTTTCCATACCTATGGGTGCTATTTTAGGCGGGGCTGGAATGATAGCCGGCGCCATAGCCTCTTTTATCGAACATTTTGAGTCAAACCCAATAGACGATAATGTTACTGTGCCGCTCTCCTCTTTCCTAATACTGGTTTTAGCAAAGGTTTTTGCACCCTGGCTCTTGTCGCTTTAGAGTCTTTTCACTAAGAAGTGGCGTCTTAACCACTCATCTAAATACTCTTATGGAAGCCCCCTCAGCCTAATTCTGTTTCGCAAAGTTTTTCAGAAATTTAGTTCTTGGATTTGCTCCTCTGCGAAGTTGCAGATTTTAATTTTGGACATTGTTAAAAGGCGAGGTGGTTATTGTTTTGAGATTATGTGAATGTTGTCCACAAGGATTGGTGGCGTATAGGCGCGGATTTCTGTAGGGCGAATTTCGCATCCAACATCAATAATGTTTCTTAATGCTTGGAAAGCGTTGCCAGAAATCATCGTCTCTCCCAACGCATATTTAATTTGCCCGTTTTCTATGTAGCTTGCCTGTTTAGCTATTCCCGAGAATTCCCCACTTTCCGGACGGACGTTTCCGCTGAAACGGCGGACGATTATTCCTTTGTCAACTTCTTCTATGAGTTCAGCCAGCCTCCTCCTTCCAGCTTTTACCACAAAATTTGAGGCTGCCACTATAGGGAGCATGTTGTAGCTTTCTCTGTAGGCATTTCCAGTCGATTTTCTCCCCTCCTTATTTGCCGTATAGGAGTTGTGGATGAAGCCTTCAAGCTTGCCACGAATTATTATTGGCGTTTTTTGTCTCGGGACACCCTCAAAATCGAAGTTTAGGGAGCCTATTCCCTTTGGCATCAAACCATCATCGAAGACTGTGAGTTTTGGAGTTGCCACTTTTTCACCTATTTTTCCTGCCCATAGGCTTCTTCCCCTTTGCACGTTGTCGGCGTTTACGCTGCTTATAACTGGATAGAACAGTATGAAGGAGGCTGGGTCTGAGTCTAGGATGACCTTTCCAGTGAAGGATTCAACCTTTTTTGGGTGGAGGGAGGATAAGGCTTTTCCTGCCGCTGATCTTCCAATTTTTTCTGGTAAAAATTCCTTAAGCATTGTAGAAGCATCATACTCGTATGCCATGCTTGATGTTTCGCCGTGTTCCTTTGCCACGCAGACCAGATACCCCTCTATGCGGGTTGTCTTTTCTTGCGCTTCAACACCATGGGAGTTGGCGACTACTATTTCGTTTAGGACCGCTGAGAACTTTCCATCGTCAATGTCTACGCGTTTGTCATAACCTTTCGCTGCATCATAAGCATTGATGACGATGTTTAGCATTTTATCTCCGTTTATGTTGGCGATTTCTGGGTCGAATATGCCATCCGGGGTTTTTGGAAGCTTTTCTTTTGATGGGAGGGAAACCCATTCAGGGTTTGGTGCAGAAACCTTTGCTAGGCTTAGGGCTGCTCTGCAAGTTTCCTCTATGCTCTCTTCCGAGAGTTTTGATGTATAGGCAAAGCCTAACTTTTTGTCTTTTATGACGCGTATGCCTATGCCACTTTGGGTTTTGAAGCGTTCATTTTGGATTTCAGCCCTTTCTAGGACAACCTCCACTGTTTGCTGGCTTTGAATGAAAGCTTCACACTCATCTGCTCCGAGTTTTTGGCATGTTTTAACGGCTAATTCTGCAAAATCTAGGAGATTCATTTTGCTCCTCCCATCAAAACTCTTGTTCTTAGACTTGCCCCTCCCATGCCAACATAGTTTACCTGCTCTTTACCACATAAGCCCACACGCATTATGAAGTCTTTTCCAACGGCGTCCACATTTTTCAGAACTTCGAAGGCGTTTCCGCTTATTGTAACTCCGCGCATGGATTCAGCGAATTCGCCATTCTTTATTTTTATGGCTTCTTGTGTACCAAACATAAATTCGCCGTTGAAGTCAGCTTGGCCTCCAAGTCCACCCTTTAGGAAGAAGCCCTCCTTTATGTCTTCTGCAAGCTCTTCCAGCGTGTAGTCTCCAGCCTCAATGTAGGTGTTTCTCATTCTTATTATTGGGTCAAATTCGAAGTTCCATGCCCTAGCGTTTCCTGTGGGGTTAACGCCGAAGTGTTGGGCTGTTTCGCGGGAGTGTAAGAAGCCTTTGCAGATCCCTTTCTCAATTATAACCGTCTTTTGTGTTGGAACCCCCTCATCGTCATATTTCATTGTTCCAAAACCATTTGGAAAAAATCCATCGTCAACGAGGGTTACTTTTTCGGAAGCCACTTTCCCGCCAATTTTGTTGGCTAAGAAGCTTCCGCCGAAAACGAGATCTGCCTCAGCACAGTGTCCGACAGCCTCATGTGCCAGTAATCCTACAATGCGGTTTTCAAGGATTACTTGATGGTATCCTGCTGGCGCCACTTTTGCCGAAACAAGTTTGCTCGCCCTTTCAGCAGCCGTTAAACCAGCATTCATTAGGGGTGTCTTCTCTAAGACCTCAAGGCCGGATTGTCCGCCTATGCTCTCATAGGCGGAGGCAATGTTTCCATTTTCTCTTGCAACAACTGTGACACTTCCGAAGCACCGTACTATTCTCTGGTGGATTTCAGAGCCTTCAGAGCTTATGAAGACTAAGTCATCGTCAACGATGTTGAAGGTTACCGTGTCCGAGACTATTGTTTTTGAGAAGCCCCTAACGGCTTTGTCAACGTCTATGACTAGGCTGACGAGCTCCTCTTTCCCCGCCTTTCTTGGGTCCTCCTTCATTGGAGTTTCATACTTATCCACATGTGGTTTAAGACTTGCCAGCTTCACGACGCGCTTCTTTTTGGGCTTTGAGGACTTGGCAAGGGAAGACGCATCCTTCAACATTTCGTCAACTTTTTCAAGCGTTGTTGTGGAGGCGAAGCCCCAGCTTCCATCTGTAAGAACTCTTGCACATACACCTTCTACGGTCCCACTGTTTAACGTGTCGATTTTTCCATCCTTAACGGAAACGTTGAAGGTTTGCCTTTTGTGGTAGCGTAATTCAACATAGCCTTCTAGGCGTTTTGGGAGGCTTTCCTTCAAAACCTCCACAGCCACAATTTTCACCAACAGCATAGTTCATAGACTCTGGAATAAAAAATTTGGCATTAAAACTTAGTTAATTTTCACTTGCTGATGCTTCCTTGATTTCGCTTAACTTGGCTTTTATGAAAATCTTCCTTATTCCAAGGTAGACGACGAAGCAGCCAAATATTGTTGCTCCAATTAGGAGAGATGACATGGCAAGTAGAATAAACTGCTTTTTTAGGGCGTCATCAAAGACCTGGAGGGATAAGTATGAGAAGTAGAAGGTTAGGAAAAGGCAGACTGAAGCAGCAATAACTATTGCAGACTCCGCCCTCAATTATGGTGCACCATGCCCACTTCGTGCTAAAATGGGTTAAGTTCAAAAAGGCTTTATGAATCAAAAATTCAAATAGAAACTAAACAGCGGCCTAAATGTGGCTGGCATCATGTTCTAGTGGTGGGTGGCTTGGGGGGATGCTATTCAAGTCTTTTGCCAGAACAGGTAGATTTTTGTTTGTGTTAGGAAGCTTAGCCTTTTCAGTATTTTTGCTAGCTCCTCATCATTTAACCTTCTATTTTTCCAGAAATCTGCGTGGTTTGGGTGGCTTTGCTTGCTGATAACATTCTCTTTTCAGGGATTGCCCCTTTTTATGAAAGTTCTATGAGGATTTTTACGATTTCCTTTTTGCCAATCTTTTTAGCCTTTCCATAGTTTGTTTCTGGTCTAGGAGTGCGTATGGCTTAAAGCCTAGGGTTTTTAAGCTTTTCTATGGCTTTTTGTTGGTGCTGGTTTGGTTTGCTTTCTGCTATTTTTCGCATTCCTGCTTTTTCAAAGGACGGGCTATATTTTGCCATAACAGCCAAAGTCTCCACGTAGGGTTCCAGCCAATGGAAGTTTTTCCCTGACAAGTCTTATGCCCAGGCCTATGGCCCTATATTTTGGATGGATTATTACGCGGGTTATTGTGCTAATTTCGTTTTGGAATTGTTTGTTTGTGGCTTCCTTTTCAGACTTGGCTTCTGCCGAAAATTGTTGGTGGTTGGGTGGCTGCAGACAATTACTCCGCATGTTTCTTCTCCGCGTTTCATGGTGAATATTTTTCTTTGGGGTGGTAGGTGGCTTGAGCGGTAGTGGAATTGGCTTAAAACCTTGCAGTCAGTTGTTGTGCCCCTTTCTATGTGTATTTTGCGGTTTAGGCTGCATTCCTTTGCAGGCGTGTTTGGGTAGTATTGGATTGTTATTTCTTTGCCGAATTTTTGGTCGTATCTTCGTTTTATACTTGGATTTGTAAGATTTCCTTTTATCTTTTCATTTTGTTACTATCCATAGGTTTGGCGGTTGTGGTATTGTTTTTGCTGCGTACGCCGCCAGTGCGAGGCTCCAGAAGCGGTTTTCTTTTGTGCTTCTGGGCGGGTTAGGCGTATTTTGCCTTCCTTTGTTAGTTGGTAGCGTTCTGTGTTTAGTTCCGCGATAAGTTCTGCGCGCGCAAAAAATTTAAAAATAAAGCATGAAGAAGGTGCTCTATCGTTTATCTATGAAAATAAGATTGAAACCATTGATATGGAACAACACGGAAAGATAATTACGAGACGAAATAGATTCACCGGAAAGACTACCACATTAAAAATAGGTAAGTGCAGGCAAGAACTTATTGAACTTCACTAAACTACGGTGTCCGCGAAATGGCAACGTCCAACCGAAACTGAAATGTTGGGAAAGTTGATAGAATAAGCAAGGAACAAAATTTAGTAATCTTTGATTTCCATATTAAAGAACTATCAAGAGTTCAAACATAATATAGCAATGTTTTCCACATATTTATATTCTTGTATATGTGGTAACACTTGGGTGAAGCAACAACCATCAGGGTTTCGAAAAGCACGTTAAAAATGCTGGAGAGACTGCGCAGAAAATTGGGAACACAAACCCTGGACGAAACCATAAAACTTTTTATTACGCAACAACGCAAACAAAGGCTCACCGAAGTTTTCGGAATAGACAAGGGAAAAATAAAGCCATTCAGAGAGGAAGACCGCGGTGAAGACCGTAATTGATACTTACGCTTGGATTGAAATTTTCATAGGAAGCCCTCAAGGCGAAAAAGCAAAGGAAATCCTTCAAAAAACCGAAGAAGCCTACACACCCGACATAGTCCTAGCTAAAATAGCCCGCAAATACATACGCGAAGGCGCAAAAGAACAAGCCATAAGCGAACGCCTGAAAACAATAGAAGAAACCTCAGAAATAGCCTATATAGACAGGAAACAGCCATAGAATCCGCGAAATGCTACATGGAACTATCACAAAAAGCAAAAAAGGAAAAACTTAAAATTCCAAGTCTCTTCGACGCCATAATTCTAGCAACAGCAAAAACCCTAAACGCAAAACTCATAATAGGAGACGAACACTTTAAAGGCCTAAGCCAAACCTTATGGATAGGTGAAATCCCATAAACCACCACTAAGTATACGATCTAAACCAGAGGCATTAAAGCTTTCAACAATTCGCCTCAAAAGACTTTCAAGGCTATCCAAGGTTTAGGCTTCTCCTCCGCAGATTCTTCTCAAACATCACTCATGTTAACAGCTAAATCCACCCTCCCCTCGGGTTTGAGCCTGCGCCAATCCCGCATCCGCATAACAAAACCACACATAGAATAGGCTGTATCATTTAATAAGCATAAAACCCTTAAACAAGTTCACCACCAAAAAGAGGCATAAGAGGCGGAAAAAGCCTTGAAAAGCCATAACAAGTTTGAGGGCATAATCGTCCCGCATATTACGCCTTTCACGAAGAAGGGCGAAATAGACTTTGAGGCTTTACGCGTGTGCGCCCGCTTCTGGATTGAAAATGGTGTGGATGTTGTGGTTACGCCATACTATTTTAAGGTTTCAAACCGCGAATTAACAGCCCACTACAAAGCCGTCCTGGAGGCTGTTGATTTGCCAATAATCCTATACAGCGTCCCAAGTTCACAGGCTACACATTAGAACCAGCCGTCATTGCGGAACTAGCCAGCCAATACTCGCATGTGATGGGCGTGAAAGACAGCGGAAACATCGCAACAATAACAGAAACCATACGCTTAGTGGGCGAAAAAATAGTCGTCCTGGCTGGAACAGCCGACGTGGTGCTCCCAACCCTAATGCTGGGCGGAAAAGGCGCAGTAATAGCTGTAGCCAACCCCTTCCCAAGGCTGTGCGCAAACCTGTACAAAGCCTTCAAAAACGGCGAATATCAGAAGGCGACGGCACTGCAAAGGGCAATAAACCACATAAATGAGGTGCTGGTTAAACGTTTCAACCAGCTTTCAGCTAAAAAGAAGCCATGCGAATGTTAGGCTTGCCAGCAGGTTACCCCCGCATGCCAGCCCTACCCCTAGAAGAAACAGCAAGAAAGGATGTGGAAAAGCTAGTGGGCTGGACTGCCAACTTCAATCTTTAACCTCCTAATTATGGCTTTTATGCCCTCAGCCCCAGAAAGCACAACCGTGCGAAAACTATCAGGCTCAAAATCCTGAGGATTTTGATGACCACTGCGAATATAGTTGGCAGACACCTCCCAAGGCAAACCCGGAACACCAGCCTCCAACCACTTTCCAGCAAAAGAAAAATACAACAAAGAAAATGAAAAGTCGAATTGTACCACACAAGAGCCAACACATTGGTCCTAACAAAATTTTCAAAACAGAAGGCTAGTCTTTTGGTTTCCACCATATGAGGGGGAAGAACCAGAAGAAGGGCCAGACAATCCAATACTCTTCAGCAACATGCGTCCTTATCGTGAAGATTGTGCCGCACTTCTTGCACCTTAATGTTCGCCTCCCCACGAGTTCTAGGTCTTTTGAGCCGCACTTTGGACATGCGTAATCCTCAACTCCTATGGTTGGCGGTCTCTCGTAATAGATTGATGCTTTCATCCATTTTAGGAAGGATATTATGGTGAAGGCGAAGACTAGGAGGAAGAGTACTAGTACTAGTATTATGATGATGCTTGTGATGAGCGTGACGTCGAAGGTCATTTTGGGCTAGACCACCCATGTTATTGTTTCTTCTCTCCGCCTTTGTTTTCGCCTGAGCCATGCCCTTATGAATTCCTCTATCTCTCGCTTATTATATGGGTCTTGCCAAGCACTTTCCAGGGCTTGACACTCGTTTAAAGCGCCGACAAGCCCAAAATAGGCTAGAAGCTCATGGTAAAGCTGTTCCCGTTCAATATCGCTTAGCAAAACCTGCATCGCATTGAGGATGGCATCCAACACAGCCCTGCTCATCGTCTCCTCTAATTCTCCTTAATGTTCCACACTCTCTTATAAGGTTGTTAACTCTTTTCGGATAATGTCCTCCACAAAAGCCTTCACTAGCATGTTTACGTTTTTGAAGATGTCTTCTGAAAATTTTCGGAACATTTCGCCTATTATCTTCTGTATCGCCGACTTGTAGTTTTCTGGCAGGTGGCCTATTCTTTCTTTCAGGCACTTCCTAATTTCATAGCTGAACCTCGAATCTTCAAGCAGTGGTATGGCGCAGGAGACATCCCGAATAGTCATTGTGAGGTAGATTATTCTGGCTAAGGAGTTTGATTTTGCCATATCCCATGCTTGTAGCTCCTCAGCTGTGGGTTTTAGCATGTATTTGGCGTAGGCCGCCTGATCCTCTATGAATCCGCCTTCAACAAGAAATTTTGTTACGCTGTACTCTTTTGCGGCCATGGCAGCCCCGTAGAGAATTTCTGTTGCAAAGTTTTCGGGCAGACCATAATCGTATATGGCTTGCTTTAGCTCTTCTGGAAACTTGATTTTGTAGAATTCTGGTGAGCCGTGAAGGATGGAGTGGGCTGCTTGACGTCTAATACCAGCCTCAACAATGTTGAATGGAATGCACGATATTCTATCCAAATAGATGTTTATTGTTGGTTTTCCTTGCAGAGCGTCGTGGGAGGCGAAAAATCCTTGGCCGCCTGAAGTTTCAAAGATGTTTAGGTTCACCGAATAAGTCATGGGTGGGCCTAGCCTCTCATAACACTCAACAAGGGTGTTCATCAGCCTCTTCACTAATTCTCCATTGACATTTCCAAAGGTCTGAAGCTTCACAATACTTGCAACGCTTCTGGCTGACAATTTTCTTCGCTCTTCCATCTTTCCAGCCTTTTCCGCTTCTTCTTGGAATTTTTCGTATTGTTGGAGGGCTTTGTCTATTTGGTCTTCTATGAATCCCGCGGCGTTGTAGTAGGGTATTCCCATGTCCTTTAGGGCTTTGTTTAGTTTTTCGTATTTTTCCTTTGGGATTTCTATGTATTCGTAGTCGGCGAATTCCCATTTGGGGAAGAAGCGTATGGCTTGGCGGATGAACTCCCCTTTAGTGGTGCAGCCCCTCCCCATTGGGTTTGGATGAAGCGTTCCACCTCGCTTAGAAGCTCGGGTGGCAGTATTACTGACTGGTATAGCATGGCTTCTATGGCGTCCTGGTAGGTTTGCATTTTGCTTGTTTGGGCTACAAGCTCGCCTAGTAGGGCTGTGAGTTTCTGGTGGATGTAGTCTGATATGCGTAGTGTTTTCATTTTCGGTTTTCACTTGTTGATATTTTGCGGGGTAAATGTTTCTAATATACTCTAAATATACAGAATATACTGAAGGCTCAAATGATGCCGAGAAAACGCATGGTGAAAGTTGTCCTAAGCGCCGAGCAAAAGGAAATCTTAGAGGAACTGTCGAAAAGGCTTGGCACAAGTGAGAGCGAAACACTGAGAATGGCTTTGATGGACTATGCAAAGGAGCTAAGCCCAATGACGGAGCGAGTGCGAAAGCAAACACTAAAAGGGCTAAAATCCGATTCGGATTCGGCTCAATCAACAATTTAAAATTGAAACGCCGCACAAATTTTATAACGGGAAACTATTAAACCGTTAATCAACACTTGAAAAGGGACACTTTGAAAAGGAAGGAGGAACAAAACTTGACCGGTAAAAGCTTCGATGAAGTTCTGCTGGAGGCTGTTGATGAGGCTTTTGCTTCGCTTGGAGATTCAGCTAAACAGTCGATTTATTATCACCTTGAGGAGAAGTTTAAGATACCCCGAGAGGAAATTCCAAAGCGCATAGAGGATTTTGTGGAAGGTCTTGAGAAAATTTTTGGCATAGGCGCCCGCTTCCTCGAAATCCTAATAATGAAGAGGCTTTATGATCGCATTGGCAAGCCCCTTGAGTGGGATGAGAGTAAGGAGTTCGTTTTTGTGAATTATGTTGAGGCTGCGAAGCGGAGCTTTGGGAAGGGAGTTAGGGTTAAACATGAACGTTAAGGGTTGTTATTGATTTTGGATTCATAAGGATTTTAATTTTGTTTTGGGAAAAGGTTTAATGCATCTTAAGATTTAATATACTGCTAAGGCGAACAGAAGTGCCCCCAAAAGACTTCCAAAAAACATTCCTAGAAGCCGTTGAAGATGGACTATCAACCCTCGGCGACTCGCCAAAACAAGCCATTCTATTTCACCTAGAAAAAACTTTCAAGATAAAACGGGAAGAAATCCCACAGAACCTAACAGAGTTCCAGAAAGCCCTAGAAAAAATCTTCGGACCAGGAGCACCATACCTTGAGAAGCTAATATTAAAGAGGCTTTATGACAAGTTTCATCTCGAATTTGATGAGTCAGAAGACCGGCAGCCAAACCTAATAAATGGCGTGGGAAGCCTCAAAAAGCGCATTTTCGGGTGATGTCTAAAGTATGGAAAGAAGTGAAGATTTAGCCCATGTTTTGGAAATGCTTCACGCCTTATTTGACGGTTTAGAAGACCTTGTTTATGTGGCTGACCCCGAAACATACGAGATACTATTTGCCAACGACAAGTTTAAAGAGGTTCTTGGCGGGGAAGTCGTCGGCAGAAAATGTTATGAGGCCATCCACGGCGCAAAAAGTCCATGCAGCTTCTGCACCAACAAGTACATTTTTGGAGAAAACATTGGAAAAATACACGTGTGGGAGTACTACTGCAAGAAGAGGAATAAATGTTACAAATGCATAGATAAAGCCGTAAGCTGGCCCGGAAACAAATTTGTTCGTTTCGAAATTGCCATTGATGTGACCGCACACAAGCTTATTGAAGAGAGGCTTATGAAGGGGGAGGAGCTTTTCCGTTTAATTGTTGAAAACTCCTATGATGGCATAGCAATAATAGATGAGAACTACAAGATTTCTTATGCCAATAATGAATTGTCCAACATTCTTGGATATCCGAAAGAGGAGATTGTTGGGCAAGATTTTAGAAAGTTCCTAGCGGAGGAGTTTAAGGTGCTTTTCACGAACAAGAAGCCTTGCGTCCAAGCGAGACAGCATGAAAATGAGAATAGGGTCGTTTCGGAGTACAAGCTGAAAATTGTTAGAAAGGATGGGAAGGAAAGGGAAATCGAGGTTAGAGCTGTAACATTAAGGGATGCCAAAAACAGGATTCGCACAATAGCTCAGGTGCTTGACATAACAGAACGCGTAAAGCTGGAGATGGAGAGGAACCTTTTCGAGAAGAGACTTACAGAACTGAATATTTATGCTCAGAGGCTTAACGACGCAAAAACCATCAAGGAAATTTACCGACTGGCTTTAGACGCTATGGAGAAAACCCTTGGGTTTGAATACGCCTCAATCCTTATGGTGGAAGAAAACTTTCTAAAAATGGCGGCCCACAGAGGATACTCAAAAGTCTTCTACCTTAAGTTGCCCCTCGACGGCGAAAGGGGCATAACTGTCAAAGCTGCTAAAACGGGTAAAACGGTTTACGTTCCAGATGTTAGAAAGGAGAAAACCTATGTAAGGGGTGGTGAGGAAATCCTTTCTGAACTTGCAACTCCCATGAAAGTGGGAAGAAAAGTTTTAGGCGTATTAAACGTTGAAAGCAGAAAACTTGCAGCTTTCAACGAGGATGATAAGAAGCTTTTAGAAATACTGGCTTCCCACGTTGCAATAGCCATAAGCAACCTTAGAAGGCGGGAGAAACTTTCAGCACTAAATATTTACGGGCGAAGTTTGAACAGGGCAAAAAGCGTGGAAGAGGTCTGCACAAAGACATTAGAGGCTATGCATAAGATTCTGGAATTCAAATATGTTGACTTCTTCCTAGTTGAGGGCAAGAAACTTAGGCTGTTAAAAACGAGGGGTTTAAGCTTCACGCCGAAATTGACTCTTCCTCTTGATGGAAATAAAGGCATAACAGTGATGGCAGTAAAATCTGGTAAAACGGTTTATGTTCCAGATGTTAGAAGGGAGAAGGCTTATGTTAACGCTGGAGTAAAAGATGTAATATCAGAACTTGCAGTACCAATAAAGATTGGAGGCCGTGTTTTAGGCGTATTAAACGTTGAAAGCGAAAAATTAAACGCCTTCGAAGAGGATGATAAGAGGCTTCTTGAAGTATTGGCTTCCCACGTTGCAATAGCATTAGCCAACATAGAGAAGAGAGAAAACCTCGAAAAACTTTCTGAAAAGCTTGAGAATTTGATGAGAAGTTCCACAAAAATAATGACGATTAAGGATGCCCGTAAAAGGCTAAGGGAAATAGCAAAGGCCATACAACGCTTCGGCTGGAGAAGAGTGGTTATTGGACGAGTGGACGAAAACCTCGAAAGAAAAGAACTCATCACGGTTGGCTTAACAAAAGAAGAGATTAGGCTTTTGAAGGAAAGACAGGCACCAGGGCATGTTTGGAAAGAACGCCTCAGCTCAAAGTTTGAGAAGTACAAGATTGGAGAATTCTATTATATACCTTGGAGGGACCCGTGGATTAGGGAGCACTTCTTCCACATTCCACCAGAAATCCCACCGGAAGAGGCGGAAAAGCACATAACCACAGCCGTTCCAAGCCGCCTTTCAGAAGAGGACATGGTTGACTGGCATCCTCAGGACATGCTTTACGCTCCACTACGAACACCGGATGGGAGGATAGTCGGCATTCTAAGCATGGACGACCCTGTTGATGGACGAAAACCAACGAGGGAGTCGCTTTTGCCCCTTGAGCTTTTCCTTCACCAAGCGGCAATAACCATTGAGAACGCTGAGCTTATGGAAAGTCTTGAAAAAGCCAGAAGGGAACTTAGGGTTTACGCTGACCAGCTTGAGCAGAAGGTGGAAGAACGCACAAGAGAACTGCGGGAAATACAGGATAGATTGCTTAGGGCTCAGAGGCTAGCCGTCA
>ERZ1669248.122-NODE-122-length-46297-cov-39.898447_pt1 | contig 46297 bp, 47 predicted proteins | sample MGYA00579296_ERZ1669248 | MGnify/ENA primary metagenome ERZ1669248 (study PRJEB41166, sample SAMN08046057) | hot springs metagenome | biome: hot spring; feature: neutral hot spring; material: thermophilic sediment; isolation source: thermophilic sediment from...
TTCCTACGCCGATTTCAGATAGTTTTAAATCTAAAAACTGTTTATAGTTCATAATCTTCTCCTTCTTTTATCTGTATTCTTTTTAATACGTTGTGTTGTGTGTCTAAAAATAAAGCTTGGAATATGTATCTACCTTCTTCTGGTTCGTATTTTATTGGCATACCTGTTATAAACTTTTCTATAACCTGTTCTTTTTTTACTCCTATTACTGAGTCGTAGGCTCCAGTTAGTCCTACATCGGATATGTAAGCTGTGTTTTGTGGTAAAAATCTTTCATCGCTTGTTTGGACGTGGGTGTGGGTTCCAAAAACTAAGGTGGCTTTTCCGTCAACATAGTATCCAAAGGCTTGTTTTTCGGACGTTGCTTCTGCGTGGAAGTCAACGATTATGTAGTCTGCTTTATCTTTTATAATTTGGTGTATAGAGTCAAAGGTTCTAAAGGGACAGTCTAAGGGTAATCCCATAAAAACTCTTCCCATCAGGTTTATAACTGCAACGTTTTTACCGTTTTTCTGGTAAAGGTTAAAACCTTTTCCTTTAGCTAAAGGTGGAAGGTTTGCCGGTCTTAGTATTCTTTCGTCGTCTATAATTTCAAACACTTCTTTTTTGTCGTAGGTGTGGTTTCCAGAGGTTACTACGTCAACACCTACCGATAGTATCTCTTCGAAGGTTGATTTTGTTATTCCGTTACCGTGGGCTAAGTTTTCTCCGTTTAAAACTACAAAGTCTATGTTCAACTTTTCTTTTAAGGAAGGGAGAACCTCTTTAACGGCTCTCCTTCCAGTTCTTCCTATCACATCTCCTATAACTAAAAATCTCATATTTCACCTACTTGGCTACTTCTACAAATCTTGACTCTCTTATTGTAACAACTTTTATCTGTCCTGGAAACTCTACTTCTTTTTCTATTCTTTTGGCTATTTCTTTTGTTAATAGGTAAGCTTCTTCGTCGCTTATCTTTTCTGCATTTACTATAACTCTTACCTCTCTACCTGCCTGTATCGCAAAGGACTTTTCTACATTTTCGAAGGAGTTAACTATGGCTTCTATCTTTTCAAGTCTGTTGATGTAAGACTGTAAAACTTCTCTTCTTGCTCCAGGTCTTGCCGCAGATAATGCATCGGCTGCTGCAACTAAGACGGCTTCTGGATATCTTGCAGGTTCGTCTCCGTGGTGGTAAAGTATGGCATTTATAACGTAATCAGGCTCTCCATACCTTTTTGCTAATTCTGCTCCTACCTTAGAGTGAGCTCCACCAACTTCGTGGGATATGGCTTTTCCTATGTCGTGCATCAATCCGCCTCTTCTTGCCATCTTTTCGTCAAGACCAAGCATTGCTGCCATCATTCCTGCTAAGTATGCAACCTCTTTAGTGTGTAGTAAAACGTTTTGAGTGTAAGATGTTCTGTAGTTCAGTTTACCGATGTAGTAGTAAAGTTCTGGATGGACGTCTGTAAAGCCAAGTTCAAGGCATGTTTCTTCTCCCAGTTTTCTTATGTGCTGGTCCATCTCCTCTTTTACTTTTTCAACAACTTCTTCTATTCTTCCCGGGTGTATCCTTCCATCGGCTATAAGTCTTTCAAGAGCTGTTTTTGCTATTTCTCTTCTAAGTGGGTCAAAGGAAGAGATAGTTACTATATCCGGTGTGTCGTCTATTATTAGGTCTACACCTGTAGCCATCTCGAAGGCTCTTATGTTCCTTCCTTCTCTACCGATTATTCTTCCTTTTATGTCGTTACTTGGAAGGTCTACAACTGAAACTGTATATGAAGTTGTAACTTCTGGAGCTAACCTTTGTATAGCCGTAACCAGATTCCATTTTGCTTCTCTTTCGGCGTTTTTCTTTGCCTCTTCCTCTATCTCTCTCATAAGTCTTGCCGCTTCAAGTTTTGCCTCTTCTTCAACTTTTTTCATAAGTTCTGCTTTAGCTTCTTCTTTTGTCAAACTTGCTATTCTTTGAAGTTCTAAGATATACTGCTCTTCAGCAGATTTTAACTTTTCTTCCTTCTCTTTAAGCTCTTTTTCTAATGCTTTAATTTCGGCTTCTAACTTACTTATTTCGGCTGCTTTTTTCTCTATCTCCTCTTCTCTGTGTTCTAATCTTGCAAGTCTTTTCTCAAGTTGAGATTCTTTCATAAGAAGTTGTTTTTCAAGGTTCTGTAGCTCTTCTTTCTTCTGTTTTATCTCGTTTTCAAGTTCTTGCTTTCTCTTAAGTAGTTCTTTCTCTATTATAAACTCTTGCTGTTCTTTTAGCTTTAATGCTTCTTTTTCTATCTCTGATGCTTTTATTTTAGCTTCTCTTTCTGCTTCCTTTAGTATTCTATCAGCTTCCTTCTCTGCCTCTTTCTTTATTCTCTCTGCCTCTTCTTTAGCTAACTTTTCTATCTCTTCTTTTCTTGATAAAACTCTGTTGTATTCTTCTTCTTTCTGTCTTATTTTTTGACCTACCATAACTTTACATGCACCAAAACCTGCTCCACCAGCTAATATTGCAGATAACAATCCAACAACTATCTCGTTCATCTTCATTCCTCCTTTTATGTTTTTAAAATTTGTGTAGGTGTTATAACTACATCAACCTTAAAATCGTGAGGTTGATGTGGTATCTTTTCAAGTAGCTGAAAGTCATAACAAAAACCAACTTTAAGACTATTCTTTTTTAACTTCGGTAAAAATCTGTCGTAAAAGCCTTTACCGTAACCTATCCTGTAGCCTTGTTTATCGTAAGCAACTGCCGGCACTACAACCAAGTCTATAGATTTTTCCTCTACTTCTTGTCCAACAGGCTCCTTTATTCCTGCGTAGCCTACCACTAAACTATCTAAATCTTTTATCTTTACAGGCTTTAAATCCATACCTTCAACTTTTGGAAGTACGACGTTTTTACCCATAGATAACAATTTTTTAATCAGTGGTCTTGTGTCTACTTCTCTTCTGTGAGGGTAGTAAAGCATGAACGTTTGAAAGTTTGAGAGGTCAAAGAAAGATAAGAATTTTTCTATGATTTTTTCAGAGTCTTCCTGCCAGTTTGGGTATATGTCCCTTTTAGTTAGAAGCTTATTTCGAAGTTCTTCCTTCAATATGACCTCCCAAACTTTTGGAAGGTCAGGGCTGAAAATTCAGAATGCCCCCACGAGAGCCGACGGGATGGTTAGTCTCATTCTTGGGCGCAAACCCAATAGGTGGGTGCTCCCACTGTAGTCCCAAGGGATCTACAGAATATCGAGCTCCCTTTCTGTTTGATATAGCCCAGAAAAACCTAAACCATCCCTATCGAACCCCGCAGGTAAGCCTTCTTAAAAAATCTATCTATATAAACGTTTATCTTCAAATTTTCAGCTCCTGACTACTTCCTTAATTCTAAATCAGGATAATTTAATTTAAGTTTGTTTAAAATTTCTTCAACTTCTGCGTTTACTTCCTCATCTGACAGGACTTTTTCAGGGTTTAAAAATTCCACTGAAAAAGCCACACTCTTTTGGGTGTCTGAAAGGAAGTAAACGTCAAACAGTCTAACCGTTTTAACAAGCTCAGATGCTTTTCTTAAATCTTCCATAAGTTTACCAACTTTTACGTTTGTATCAACAACAAAAGCAAGGTCTCTCTTTACAGGTGGAAACTTTGGAAGCTCTTTAAACACTGTTTGTTTTCTGTTTAAGTAGTAAGTGTATAAAAATCCTTCTTTTAGAGGATTTTCGTTTAGCTGTCTTGACACATACTTTAACTTTATCTCAAAAAGCCATGTATTTTTTGGAACTTCAAGCTCAATTGCTACTTGAGGGTGTAATTTACCTACGTATCCTACATTTTTACCGTTTATCAGAATGTTTACAGACTCAAAAGGATGAAGGAAAGGCAGTATGTTTTCATCGGAAAGCTCAAAATCTAAACCTAAGTAGCTAAATAGGTTTTCCACTACGCCCTTTAACGTTAAAAAGTCCCACTCTCTGTTTGTATCGAAAGTCTTTACCTTGGAAGTGTATTTAAAGCCTTCTACCAGCTTACCACTTACAAGTCCTGCAACGTTTATAGATTCGTAATCTTGGAAGAATGCCGAAGATATTTCAAATAAAGCTAAATCCTTCTTTCCAAACCTTAAGTTTTCCAACTGGTTTTGAATAAGACTGACGACTAACGTATCTCTCATAACGCTCTGGGTTTTCAGTATGTAGTTCTGTATGTGTAGTGTAGGAGTTGGAAGTTTTAGTGTTTTATAAATCTCTTCTGATGTAAATGTGTAGTTTAGGCACTCGGTAAATCCGTTGTGTAGGAAAAACTGTCTTACTTTAATGTCAAACTCGTAAGCCGTTGGTTTTTGGAAATTTGCCGTTGAGATGCTCGGATAGTCTGGACCAAAGCTATCGTAACCTTTTATCCTTGCAACTTCTTCAACTAAGTCTATCTCTCTTTCTAAGTCGTAGGCTCTGAATGAAGGAATGGAAACGTTGAATACATCACCTGTTTTTTCTACTGGTATTTCAAGGTCAGACAGTATTTTCTGTATTTCCTGCTCTTGAACTTTTTCACCTAAAATCTTTTCTACAAACTCTGGTCTTAAAACAACCGTTTTTGGTTGGTACTTTTTAGGGTATAAGTCGTTTGTAGCCGTTAGCTGACCTTTTGCTATAGAAAGTATAAGCTCGGTAGCTTTGTCTGAAGCTTTCGAACAGTTTTCTATATCTACTCCTCTTTCAAACCTGTAGGAAGAGTCTGTAAGTATTCCAAGTCTCTTTGCCGTTTTTCTGACGGAAGAAGGGTCGAAAACTGCGGATTCTAAAAGAATGTTTTTTGTGTTTTCATCTATCTTACTGTTTTCTCCGCCTATCACACCTGCTATCGCAAGGGCTTTTTTACTATCGGCTATCACGATGTCTTCTTGGGTTAAAACTCTTTCTTGACCGTCCAACGTTACAATCTTTTCTCCATCAAAAGCGTGTCTTACGGTAATGTCTCCTTCAAGCTTATCTAAATCAAAAGCGTGAAGTGGCTGACCTTCCTGAAGGAGAATGTAGTTGGTAATGTCTACTATGTTGTTTATAACGGACAGTCCAGACTTTATGAGTTTTAACCTGATATGTAAAGGAGATTGAGACACGCTAACATTTTTTATGACTGTTCCTTTGTATCTTAAAACTTTTTCAGTGTTTAGGTTTATATTTACTTTTTCGTTTACAGAAGGTAAATTTGGGCTGTAATCCTTTCTTTTTAAACCAAAGATTGCTGCAATCTCTCTGGCTAATCCCCTTACACTTAAAACGTCTCCTCTGTTTGGAGTTATCTCTATTTCCAGTATATCGTCCTGTCCAAGTCCTAAAATCTCGTTTGGGTCTTTTCCTATTGGAGTCTCTGGGTCAAGGATAAATATGCCTTCCGATTTTTCTTCAAGTTCAAGCTCTTCCAATGATAAAAGCATACCTTCCGAGATGTAAGATCCAAATTTAGCAGGTTGTATATCTCTACCAAGGATATTTGCTCCAACTTTAGCAAGTATTACTATGTCGTTCTGTTTTACGTTGTTAGCTCCAGTTATAACTTGGTAAGTCTTCGTTCCATCGTTTACTTTGCAGATAAAGAGTTTATCCCTTTCTGGGTGTTTTTCCACACTTTCCACTTTTACTGTGATGATGTTTGGAATGTATCTACCAAACTTTGAGACGGTGGTCTCTATACCAGAAAGGTTAAGTTTTTCGGCAACTTCTTCTGCCGAAACATCTATATCGATAAACTCCTTTATCCACGAGTAAGGTACTTTCATCCTATCCCCTTAAACTGACTGTTGAACCTAAGGTCGTTTGTAAATAAAAGTCTTATGTCGTTTATCTGGTATCTTAACATTGTGATTCTCTCTATACCAAGACCAAAGGCAAAGCCAGTGTATTTGTCAGGGTCTATGTTGCAAGCTTGGAACACGTTTGGGTCAACCATTCCGCAGCCGAGGATTTCAAGCCAGCCTGTGTTTTTACAGACTTTACAACCTTTTCCTCCGCAAACGGTGCAACCTATATCTACTTCTGCAGACGGCTCAGTGAAAGGAAAGTAGCTTGGTCTAAATCTTATAGGTATATTTTTCCCAAAAACTGACTCTAAAAAGATAGTTAAAATACCTTTCAGATGTCTAAAAGTTATACCTTCATCAACCATCAAACCTTCTATCTGGTGGAACATTGGAGAGTGGGTTGGGTCTAAGTCTTTTCTGTAGACTCTTCCCGGTGCAACTATGGCTATAGGTGGTTTTTTCTTTAACATAGTTCTTACTTGGACTGGTGAGGTGTGAGTCCTTAAAAGCATTCCGTTGTTTAAGTAGAAGGTATCCTGCATATCCCTTGCAGGATGGTTTTCAGGAATGTTTAACATTGTAAAGTTGTAATCTTCATACTCTACCTCTGGACCTGACTCTACAGAGAATCCCATATAAACGAAAATATCCGTTATCTCTTTTAATGTCTGTAAAACTGGATGAGGAGAGCCTATCTCAAACCAACTGTGAGGTAGTGTAACGTCGATTTTTTCCCTTTTTAAAGACTCTTCTAACTCTCTTTTTTTAAAGAGTTCTTCATACTCTCTTATCTTTTCTTCTAAAAACTCTTTTATGGAGTTTGCAAGCTGCCCAACTTCTTTCCTTTCTTCCGGCTTTAAGCTACCGAGTGTTTTGAGGATAGAAGTTATAACGCCTTTTTTACCGAGATACTTAATCCTTATCTCGTTTAAAGATGAAGGGTCTTTTACGGCTTCTATCTCTTTCAAAACCTCTTCTTTAAGGTTTAGAAGTTGAGCCTTTACTTCCATAAATTACGCCGCCGCCAAAGCAGATTTAGCAGTTTCTACGAGTTTTGCAAAAGCTTCCATATCGTTTACTGCCATGTCTGCAAGAATCTTTCTGTCAAGTTCAATTCCGGCTTTTTTAAGACCGTTTATAAACTGGCTGTAGTTTAGCCCGTTTAATCTTGCAGCTGCGTTTATCCTTGTAATCCATAAAGCTCTAAACTGTCTCTTTTTCTGTCTTCTGTCTCTGTAAGCGTAAGCTAAAGAGTGCATAACTTGTTCTTTAGCTCTTCTGTAAGACCTGTGCTTTTGTCCGTAGTAGCCTTTTGCTAACTTTAAAATCTTCTTTTTATGCTTTTTAGAAGATGGACCTTTAACTCTCATCTTTCATTACCTCCTTGTTTTTAAACGTCGTTTGGTAAAAGAGCCTTAAGTTTGTGCTCTATACATTCTGGAGCGTACTGTGGTCTTCTACCTTGTCTTTTTCTTTTTGAAGATTTCTTAGTATTGTAGTGGGATACTCCACCTTTTGTGTACTTTACTTTTCCGTTGGCTGTGATTTTTAGTCTTTTAGCTGCTGTTCTATTTGTTTTCATTTTAACCTTTGCCATAGTATCCTCCTTCAAAAAATTGTAAGAGATAATTATAGCATAAAAATTTAAAAAGGACTGAAAATTATGGTATAATGTTTTTTCGTTTAAATTTTAGAAGGAGGAAGATTGAATGATTCAAACGATAGAATGGAAAGCTTTACCAAGGAAAAAAGGCACAAAATCTGAAGTAAAACAAAACAGAATGAAAGGTTTGCTACCTGCGGAAGTATACGGAAAAGGACACCCTAACGTATCTGTTTACATCAAGAAGAAAGACTTACTTACCAGACCCCATGGAAACTTCCTAATTAACTTAGTGATAGAAGGAGACCCAGAACCTAAACTTTGCATATTAAAAGATATCCAATACAACTACCTTGGAGATGAACCTATACATGTAGACCTTTACGAAGTTACACTTGGTCTTGAGCTTGACATAGAAGTACCAATAGAGTTTGCTGGAAAACCTGTTGGAGTAGAGAAAGGTGGAATTTTTGAAGCTCATCTACACTCTATAATAGTAAGAACAAACCCAAGAAATATACCAGAGAAGATAGTCGTTGACGTATCTAACCTTGAAATAGGACAAGTTTTACACGTAAGGGATATCATACCTCCTGAAAACGTTAAGATAATGACTCCCGGAGATGAAGTTTTAGCCGTAGTTTCTGAACCAGAAGTTGAAGAAGTTGGAGAAGAATCTTCAGAAGGAGCTTCTGCGTAATTGATAAAAGCGCTTATAGGACTGGGTAATCCCGGTCCAAAATACAAAGACACACGTCACAACGTTGGTTTTATGGTAGCCGATGCTGTAGCTAAGGCTATCAAATGTGATAAAAAGTATAAGGAAAAGGCTTTTTCTCACATATACGAATGTCCTGATTACGATTTAATTATTGCAAAACCACAAACTTATATGAACCTTAGTGGTAATGCCGTTTTAAATATTTTGGAAGATTACGGTTTAAAACCTCAGGAAATTTTGGTGGTTTACGATGATTTAGACCTACCTCTTGGAACTATAAGACTTCGAACGAAAGGTTCCAGTGGTGGCCATAACGGAATAAAATCTATAATAAACTTAATAAAAACGGAAGAGTTTCCAAGGTTAAAAATAGGAATAGGAAGACCTGCCAGAAAAGAAGAAGTTTCAGATTACGTGTTATCACCTTTTACAAAAGATGAAAAGATAGTTTTAGATAAAGTTATCGCTACGGCAACAGATTGTATACTTAATGTGCTAAAATATGGTATTGATAAATCTATGAGTAGTTGTAATAAAAGTGTGATTTAATCCTTGCTTTCCTGTTAAATACAGGAAGGCTGATTTTATAAAAAATCATCCAGAAGGAGGTACGTTTATGAGACATTACGAGCTTGTATTTGTTCTAAAGCCTACTTTATCAGACGAAGAGTTAAACGCCAGAGTAGAGGCTATCCAAAACCTGATTAAAGACAATCAGGGAGAAATCTATAACGTAGAAAAATGGGGAAGAAAAACCCTTGCTTACCCTATCCAAAAGTTCAACTCAGGTTACTACTACCTAATCAACTACAAAACAGATAACAACAAACTACCGGGTATACTGGAATACAACCTAAGAATAAACGAAGACGTAATCAGATTCTTAAATATGAAAATCCACGTTCCTAAAGCTCCTACCGAGGAGAATAAAGAGGTTGCTTAATTATGCTAAATAAAGTTTTGCTTATCGGTAGGTTAACACGGGACCCTGAAATAAGATTTCTTCCAAGTGGTATGCAAGTGACGAGTTTTACTCTCGCAGTTAACAGAAGGTATAGAGATAGAGAAGGAAACTGGCAGGAAGACTCAAACTTTTTTGATGTAGAAGCTTACGGCAACCTTGCAGAAAGGATAGGTAGACAGTTATCAAAAGGTCACCAGATATTTTTAGAAGGTTCGTTAAGACAGGATAAGTGGGAAAACTCGGCAGGTGAAAAAAGGTCAAAAGTAAAAATCGTTGCTGAAAAAGTTAGCTTACTATCTAAACCGGCATCAAGTCAACCTTCCAAGGAAAGTTATTTTGAAACCGATTTTAATGAACCTACAGATTTAAACACAGACGATGATGTTCCATTTTAAAATTTAAATTTAAAATTTAAAAAGGAGGTAATTAATTATGACAAACGTTCAACAGAATAAACCTTTTTTCCAAAAAAGAAAAAAATACTGTAAGTTTTGTGCAGAGAAGAAAGAGCCAAGCTACAAAGATGTTGAAACCTTAAAAGAGTTTATCTCAGAAAGAGGAAAGATAATACCAAGGAGAACTTCTGGAACCTGTGCTAAACACCAAAGAAAGTTGTCTGTTGAAATCAAAAAAGCAAGACAACTTGCTTTAATACCTTACGTAATAATTTAAGGAGGTTGAAAAATGAAAGTGATACTAACCAAGGATGTAGAAGGTTGGGGAACGCTTGGTGATGTTATAGAAGTGAAAGATGGTTTTGCAAGAAACTACCTTATACCTAAAGGCTTTGCCTACCCTGCAACCCCAGAGTATATAAGACACGTTAGAGATATCCTTAACCAAAAAGCAAGAAAACTTCAAAGAGAAAAAGAAAAAGCCTTAGAACTTGCTAAAAAGCTTGATGGAGTAGAAGTTGAAATAAAGAGACCTATCGGTGTTACAGGAAAGATGTATGGTTCTGTAGGAACTGCAGATATAGCTGAAAAGTTAGCAGAGAAAGGTATTGAGATAGACAAAAAGAAAATCATGCTAAGAAGTCCTTTAAGGAACCTTGGAAGCTACAACGTTCAGATAAAACTCCATCCAGAAGTATCAGCTACTATAAAGGTTCACGTTCAACCTGAGTAATCATGACTACCGATAAGGACAGTATCTCTTTACCGCATGATGAATCTGCGGAAAGGGCTGTCCTTGGTAGTTTGATTTTATACAGTGGAGAACTGTTAGATACAGCCGTAACAAAACTAAAACCTTATGATTTTTACAATCCCAAAAATAGAGAACTTTTTAACGCAATACTGGAGCTTTTCAACCAAAGCAGAGCCGTAGATGTTCTTCTTATAAAAGATGTTTTATCTAAGAGAGGTTCTTTAGATTTAGTAGGGGAAGGTTATATAGCCCTTGTTGTATCAGAAGCAGTCCCTCCAGAAATTACATACCAGCTTATAGATATACTTAAAGAAAAATCTACTTTAAGAGCGTTAATAGAGTCAGCTCAAAAGATAATCTCTAAGGCAAAATCAGGAAGCACAGAAATAAACCAGCTTTTAGAAGAAGCGGAAAGTATTATATTCCAAGTTACAGAGTCAAAGGAAACCATATACTACTACAGTCTTGGTGAAGTTTTAAAAGAAACCCTTAGAATAATAAACGAACTTGCAAAAAAAGAGACAGTTGTAACCGGTATTCCTACAGGGTTTTACGAGTTAGACAGACTGACAACTGGTTTCCATCCCGGTGATTTAGTGATAATAGCAGCAAGACCCGGTATGGGAAAAACAAGCTTTGCTCTTTCCATACTACATCATCTTTCTGTAATTGATAACGTGCCTACAGCATTTTTCTCCCTTGAAATGTCAAAAGAGCAGATAGCTATGAGATTACTTGGTGAAGAAACAAGGATACCGTTAAAGAAAATCAGGTCTGGATTTTTAAACGAAAAAGAGATAGAGAGTATAACTCAAGCCGCCTTAAAGATGATAAACGCTCCTTTGTTTATAGATGATACTGCATCTTTATCGATACTTGATTTGAAAGCAAAAGCCAGAAGGTTAAAGAAAGAAAAAGACGTCCAGCTTATAGTTGTAGATTATCTACAGCTTCTTAGGTCCCATAGAAGAGTTGAAAACAGACAGCAAGAAGTGGCAGAGATATCAAGAGGACTTAAAGGTTTGGCAAAGGAACTTGGTATACCCGTTGTAGCTTTAGCTCAGCTTTCAAGACAAGCAGAAATGAGGGCAGACAAAAGACCTCAACTGGCAGACCTTAGAGAAAGTGGTAGTATAGAGCAGGACGCAGACCTTGTTATCTTCATACATAGACCTGAGTATTACAAAAAGAACCCATCTCCACAGGAAGAAGGAATAGCCGAGATAATCATAGCAAAACAAAGAAACGGACCTACAGGAACAATAAACTTAGCCTTTATAAAAGAGATAACAAAATTTGAAAATTTAGCCAAAAACATTGATAATATAGAAGAAGAAATTGAAGAAGATTTTGAAGAGGTTAACGATTACGAAGAAGGGGTAGATTTCTAAGATGTTTTTGCTAAAGTTTGTGGAGCATACAGGGGAAATTTTTATATTTTTTTTAAAGACTCTATCGGCTACCATTAAAAGACCTCCAAAGTTAAGACATGTGTTAAAGTATATGGAAGATATTGGTGTAAATGCAGCTTTACTTATTATACTTACGAGTTTCTTTACCGGTGGTGTTCTGGTAGTTGAGACTTATCCTACATTTCATAAGTTTAATGCAGAGTTTTTGATGGGTGCTTTGGTATCTTTATCTCTTGCAAGGGAGTTGTCTCCAGTTTTGGTAGCTTTACTTGTTACTGCAAGGTCAGGTTCCGCCATAGCTGCAAATATCGGCACAATGAGAATTACCGAGCAGATAGATGCCCTTGAGGTTATGGCTGTAAATCCATACAGCTACTTAGTTTCTCCAAGATTTTTGGCTGCCATAATAATGGTACCAGCTTTAACCGTTCTTTCTTACATAAGTGGTGTAATAGGAGGATACTTTACTTCAGTCTATATATACGGCATAAACGATTATATGTATTGGGAAAAGTTAAAGGATTTTACCGAGCTAAAAGATATTTTTGGTGGTCTTTATAAAGCTGCAGTCTTTGGTGGAGTTTTAACTATAATAACTTCATACTTTGGTTACATAACGAAAGGAGGAGCAGAAGGAGTAGGTCGTTCCACTACTACGGCCGTTGTAGTAGCATCGGTCTTAATTCTAATCCTTGATTACTTCCTTACAGCCTTAATTTACTAATGAGATTACTGGACAGATACATATACAGAAAGTTAATCACTTACCTTCTTGTAATATTTCCTGCTTTTTCCCTTGTTTCGGCGTTAATAGAGCTTTTAGAAATAATAAGAAAAAGTAAAGTTCAAGATTTTAAGCTGATGCTGGTTTATATACTTGCAAAATTACCGGAAAATTTTTACTACATAATTCCAGTATCTCTTATAATCTCAGCTTTTATGTTGGCTAATGATTTAATAAAAACAAGAGAAATCTACCCTGTACTCTTAAATGGAATATCTTTAAGGTATATAATCTCAAGAATTATTTTATTTTCAGTTTTTGTGTCTTTTTTACAGTTTTTAAACCTTGAGTTACTTATGCCAAAAACAAACAAAATATACACTCAAACTTACCAAAAATTAAAAAACGAACCTCCAGAAAACGAAAAGTCGATAGCTTACAACCTTTGGTTAAAAATAGACGAAAAAACGTTTTTATACTTTGATTTTTTCGATTTAGATAAAAAAGTAGGTAAAGGTTTAGTTATAATAAGAGTTGACGATAATTTTAATCCTTTTCAGAGATTAGAATCGTCTGATTTTAAAGTAAATAATCAAAATTTAGAGCTTTTTAACGGAAGAGAAATTTTAGCAAAAACAATCAATGAAGTTAATATAAACAACTTTGAAAGTAAGACTGTTAACGTAGGAATAAACCCTGAAAACATTAAAAAACTCATCGAGACTAAAAAACCAGTATCGATTACTGAAGTTTATAAAGTTGCAAAGATAGCCCAGAAGTATGGTTACGATGCTTCTTACTTTTGGAGTAAGTTTTATCAGAAGTTAGCTACGGTTATATCTCCTTTTGTTTTAGCCGTGTTTATTTCAGGATTCATATGGAGTAAAAACAGGATTTTGATTTTGGTTGCGTTTTTCTCAACAGTGATTTACTGGTATGGAACTTCTATAGTGTCTGCTATAGCGTCTGTAGGTAATCTACCTTACTTTTTAATCTTCTCTTTCGATGTTCTGTTTTTAGCTGTAGGTGTTTTCTTTATTTTAAAGACTAAACATCCAGAGCTTTAGGATAAGAACCAAGTATTTTAAAGAAAGGAACGTTTTCTTTTAGATATTGTAGGGTTTTTGCTACTTTTTCTTCCTGAATGTGGCCTTCTATATCTGTGAAAAATATGTAATCCCAAGCTTCTTTTTTCGAAGGTCTGGATTCTATCTTTGTCATATTAATCTGGTTTTTGTAAAAGGGCTCTAAGGCTTTGTATAAGGCTCCTACTTCATTTTTAACTGAAAAGATAAACGTTGTTTTGTCGTTTCCAGTAGGTGGTGGAACATCTCTTCCAATTATTAAAAATCGTGTATAGTTGTGAAGATGTTTATCTATCTTTCTTTCAAGAATGTGAAGTCCGTAAACTACTGCGGCCGATTCACTGGCTATTGCGGCTGATTCGTAATCATCTTTGGCTATCTCTGCAGCTTTAGCTGTGCTTTCTACTTCTATTATCTGAGCGTGTGGCATGTTTTTCATAAGCCAGTCTCTACATTCTGCTATGGCAAACTTATGACTGTATATTCTCTGTATCTCGTTTATGTTTGGATTTATGCTTAGAAGGTGCAGTGATATTTCTAAAATCACTTCTCCTATTATTTTTAAATCGTAGTCTAAAAACATGTCAAGGGTGTAATTTACAACGCCTTCTATCGTATTTTCAACAGGGACTACGCCAAAATCTACCTTCTTTTTGGCAATCTCTTCAAACACATCTTTTATGGTAGAAACTGGAATATGGTCTACTGAACTACCAAAGTATTTAAGGCTTGCTTGATGTGTAAAAGTTGCCTTTGGTCCAAGGTAAGCTACTTTAAGGTTTTCTTCTACACTTCTACATGCTGATATTATTTCCCTAAACACATGTTTTACGATTTCGTTAGATAATGGTCCTTGGTTTAACTTTTCTAACCTTTCCAGTATCTCTTTTTCTCTACTTGGAACAAAGATGGGAAGGTTGTTTTTCTTTTTTATCTCTCCTATTTCCTTTGCAAGTAAAGCCCTTTTGTTTATAAGTTGTAAAATAGTTTCATCTATTTTATCTATTTCAAACCTTAATTTCTTTAACTGCTCTTGGTAATCCATCGACTATTCCTTGATTTTTCCGTTTACTATATCAAACAGAACTTTGTAAATCTCTTTTCCTGCTGCTATTATGTTTCCAGAAGAAAAATCTTTTTCTCCTTCGAAGTTTGTGCAAATTCCTCCAGCTTCTTCTACCAGTAAAATACCTGCGGCTATATCCCACAAAGATAGTTTCATCTCAAAAAATCCATCAAAGACACCCTCGGCTACTAAGGCTAAATCTATGGCTGCAGCTCCCGGTCTTCTAACTCCTGAAAAGGTAATCATTGCAGCTCTTAACATGGAAAGGTATTGGTCCAACTCTGATATCTTTCTAAAAGGAAAGCCAGTAGCTACTACGGCTAAATCTATAGGTCTACTGGCTACCTTTATTTTTTCTCCGTTTAAGTAAGCTCCTTCTCCTTTACCAGCCCAGTAGAGCTTGTCTAACATAGGAACGTATATACTGCCTGCTACAACTTGCCCTTGATGAAGAAGAGCTACCGATACGGCAAATATTTCAAAACCACATATATAGTTTTTTGTTCCATCAAGAGGGTCAACTACCCACGTGTAATCACTGTCTCCAAACTTTCCTTCCTCTTCTCCTAAAAACGAGTGGTCCGGATGTTTTGACAGTATAAAATCCCTTATTCTTTCTTCTGAAAGTTTATCTACGTATGTAACGTAGTCTTTTATTCCTTTACTTTCTACATCAGACTTTTTTAACTTTTTGAAATGTTCTTTCAGTATGCTACCGCCTATTACTGCTGCCTCTTTAGCGGTCTGGACGAATTTGTTCACTTTTTACTCCGTTTTTGTTATAGCTTGAAGGCAAGGTAGTTGTTTTCCTTCCAGAAGTTCTAAAAAGGCTCCGCCACCTGTAGAAAGGTAGCTTATCTTATCTACAACGCCGGCTTTGTGTATTGCGTAGTCTGTATCACCACCACCTGCTATAGAAAGAGCCGGAGATTCTGCTATAGCGTGTGCCAGTTCGAATGTTCCCATTTTAAATTTATCAATCTCAAACACACCCATAGGTCCGTTCCAGACTATCGTTTGAGCGTCTTTTATGATTTCCTTTATCAAGATTACGGAAGCATGCCCTATATCAAGACCAAGCCATCCCTTTGGAATTTCCTGCCAAGCAACCTCCATAACTGGAGTCTGTTCTGAAACTGCCTGTCCACATACAAAATCAACCGGTAGGTAAAACTTAACGCCTTTTTTCTTTGCTTTTTCTATTATTTCAGCAGCTTTTTCTAACATATCATCTTCTACCAAAGAAGAACCAACGTTATAGCCAAGGGACTTTATAAACGTAAAAGCCATAGCTCCACCGATGAATATCTTATCTACTTTATCCAGTAGAAACTCTATCACACCAAGTTTTGAAGAAACTTTTGAACCTCCTAAAAATGCTACAACAGGCCTTTGTGGGTTTAATAAAGCTTTTCTGAAATACTCAAGCTCCCTTTCAAGTAAAAATCCCATAACTATCGGTTTTATAAAATCTTTTACTCCGTAAACGGAAGCGTGCTTTCTATGGCATGTTCCAAAAGCATCGATTACGTAAACCTCGGCTAAAGAAGCTAATTTTTTGGCAAACTCTGGGTCGTTTTTCTCTTCTTCTTCGTGAAATCTTAGATTTTCAAGAAGTATAACTTCCCCTTCTTTCATACTTTTTACAGTGTTTTCTACCTCTTCTCCTACACAGTCAGGTAAAAATTTAACTTCTTTGTTCAAAAGTCTTTCTAATCTTTTAGCTACAGGATACAGTGAGTATTTTGGGTCAGGTTTTCCTTTAGGTCTGCCTAAGTGTGAAGCGAGTATTATTTTAGCGTTTTTGTCTAAAAGGTAGTTTATTGTAGGAATTGTTTCCCTTATCCTAACATCATCTACGATGTTTCCGTATTCATCTAAAGGAACGTTGTAATCTACTCTTACAAGAACTCTTTTTTTAGATACGTCTACATCTTTTAGTGTTAGATAACCATCAAACACTTTTATAAACCCTCCTTTTTGAAATTATATTTCTTCTTCGTTTTCTCCTTCTATCGTGTCAAAAAGGTTAAAACCATCTACATCGACACCTTTTAGTTTTAATGCTGTTTCTCTTAAAAGCTCTAAGTAAGATGCTATTTCTTTGTAAGATTCAAGCATGGCCGATAGTTTTATAATCTGTTCAGGTGAAAGCCTTTTTTCGTAGAGTCTTATGGCTTTTTTTATAGCCGCTTTTGTTACTACAATTTCTCCGGCTTTCTTTTGCCATTCACTCCAAAACTCGTTCGTGCCAAGGGGACTTTTGACTATAAACCTGTCAAGGTTTGTGATTTCTTGAGCTAAAAGCATATCAAAGTCGTTAATTTTTTTAAATTTTTTCATTTTATCCTCTCCTACTCTATCCAGTAGTTAGGTGCTTCTTGTGTTATGTATATATCGTGAGCATGGGACTCTCTTAAACCTGCGTAGGTTATCTTTATAAACTTAGTTTTTTCTTGAAGGTCTTTTATGGTTCTGCAACCTGTATAACCCATACCTGACCTTAATCCACCAACTAACTGATAGACAACGTCTGCTAAAGGTCCTTTGAATGGTATTCTTCCTTCTATACCTTCTGGAACGAACTTTTCCATGTTTTCCTGAGCGTATCTATCGCTGCTAAACCTTGCCTTCATGGCTCCAAGGGAACCCATTCCTCTGTAAACTTTGTAGGACCTTCCTTGGTAAAAGATTCTATCTCCGGGGGCTTCTTCCGTTCCGGCAAACAGGCTACCAAGCATAACAGTATCAGCTCCAGCGGCAATTGCCTTTACTATATCGCCTGAGTATCTTATTCCACCATCTGCGATTAAGGTTTTTCCATACTTTTTAGTAACTTCTGCGCATTTTGCTATGGCTGTTATCTGAGGAACTCCTATTCCAGCTACAATCCTTGTGGTGCATATAGAACCGGGTCCTATTCCAACTTTAACTCCATCGGCACCGGCTTTTATCAAATCTTCAGCAGCTTCTGCCGTAGCTATGTTTCCTCCTATCACATCAAGGTTTGGAAACTCTGACTTTATTCTTTCTACAGTTTCCAAAACTCTTACCGAATGACCGTGAGCCGTATCTACAACTATAACATCTACTTTTACTGAAACGAGAGCTTTTACTCTTTCCATCGTATCTGGGCCAACACCAACGGCAGCTCCTACACGAAGCCTTCCAGCAGCATCTTTACAAGCGTTAGGATACTGCTTTCTTTTAACTATATCCTTTATAGTTATAAGACCTTTTAAGACTCCGTTTTCATCTACAACTGGCAGTTTTTCGATTTTATGTTTTTGAAGTATCTCAATGGCATCATCGAGAGAGATTCCTTCTTTTGCCGTTACTAACGGAGCTTTTGTCATAAATTCGTAAACAGGTTTGTTGTAATCTTTTTTGTGGATAAACCTTAAATCTCTGTTTGTAAGGATACCTACCAGCTTGTTTTCATCATCTACTACAGGAACACCCGATATTTTATAAACAGACATTATGTTTAGAGCTTCTTGAACTGTTTGATTTGGTTTTATGGTTACAGGGTCAGTTATCATTCCACTTTCTGCTTTTTTAACTTTTTCTACTTCGTACATCTGGTCTTCGATTGACATATTTCTATGGATTATACCTATTCCACCTTCTCTGGCTAAAGCTATTGCGAGTCTATGTTCTGTAACGGTGTCCATAGCTGCCGATACGAGAGGTATGTTAACTTTTATGTTAGGTGTTAAATACGAGCTTACGTCAGTCTCATGTGGCAAAACGTCTGATTTTTGTGGTAAAAGTAGAACGTCATCAAAGGTGAGGGCTTCCTCTATTGGAAATGTAAGCAAGACTAAAACCTCCTATGTTGAAAATTATTTATATTTTACCATATTTTGTGATAAAATTTTTTACCTATACTTTTTTGGGAGGAAAGATTAATTGGCAAAAGTAAAAGGACTTAAATGTAAAGAGTGCGGGGCAGAGTACCCTGTAGAGCCGATTCACGTTTGTGAGTTCTGTTTTGGTCCTTTGGAAATAGTTTACGACTATCAAGAGATAAAGAAAAATATATCCAGAGAAAAGATAGAAAAAGGACCTAAAAGCCTTTGGCGTTATATAGACTTACTTCCAGTTGAAAACCCTACTGTTGGTCTTTCGGCAGGTTTTACTCCTCTTATAAAAGCCGAAAATCTGGGAAAATTGTTAGGTTTAAACAACCTTTACATAAAAGATGACTCTGTTAACCATCCAACCCTTTCGTTTAAAGATAGAGTTGTGTCGGTTGCTTTATCTAAGGCAAAGGAGTTTGGTTTTGATACGGCTGCCTGTGCTTCTACAGGAAACCTTGCAAACTCTGTTGCAGCCCATGCTGCTTCGGCAGGTATGAACTGTTATGTTTTTATACCTTCAAACCTTGAAACCAACAAAATAATCGGTAGTCTTGTGTTTAACCCTGTTGTTGTTGCAGTAGATGGAAATTACGACGATGTAAACAGATTATCTTCTGAAATTGCTAACGAGTTTGGTTGGGCTTTCGTTAATATAAACGTAAGACCTTTCTACTCAGAAGGTTCAAAAACCCTTGCCTTTGAAGTTGCAGAACAGCTTGGATGGAGGATACCTGATACAGTTGTAGCTCCTTTAGCGTCCGGGTCTTTGTATACAAAAATATGGAAAGGTTTTAACGAACTTATAGAGGTAGGTTTGGTAGAAGGAAAACCACCGAGAATGCTTGGAGCTCAAGCGGAAGGTTGCAGTCCAATCTACCAAGCCTTAAAAGAAGGTAGAGATTTTATTAAGCCTGTTAAACCAAACACGATAGCAAAATCTATAGCCATAGGAAACCCGGCAGACGGTCCGTATGCAGTAAAAGTTGCGAAAGAAAGCAAAGGAGACATACAGATAGCAACTGACGAAGAAATAATAGAAGGTATAAAACTACTTGCAAAAACGGAAGGTATATTTACCGAAACTGCAGGCGGAACTACTATAGCCGTCCTTAAAAAGTTTGCCGAAGCAGGAATAATACATAAAGATGAAGTTGTTGTTGCATACATCACAGGAAACGGCTATAAAACTATGGAAGTTTTGGAAGGAAAACTTGAAAAACCAATACATATAAAACCATCTTTGATAGAGTTTAAAGAAAAAGTTATAGGAAAAAACGTAAAAGTAGGAGGTTAGTATGGCAGTAACCGTAAGAATACCAACAGCTTTAAGAAGAGTTACACAAGGTCAAGGAGAAGTTACAGTAGAAGCATCTAACATAGCTCAGTTGATAGATGCGTTAGAAAAAGAGTTTCCCGGAATGAAAGAAAGGCTCGTAGATGAAAACGGAGAAATAAGAAAGTTTGTTAACTTTTTTGTAAACGACGAAGACATAAGATTTTTACAAGGTAAAGACACACCTTTAAAAGACGGAGACGTTGTAGCTATAATACCAGCTATAGCAGGTGGTAATAAATAAAGAGGTAATAAAACCATGCATTCTATGAAGCTAAAACTTATTTACCCAGAAGAGAAGATAAAAGAACCAATTTTAAGTAAAGTTTGTAAAAACTTTAACGTAGATATAAACATAAGGAAAGCAAACGTGCAAGAAAAGATTGGTTGGCTTGAGCTTGAGCTTATCGGTGATGAAGTAGAAATAGAAAAAGCTATGAACTTTTTAGTAGAAAATGGCGTAGAAGTACTTCCAATAGAAGGACAGGTTTTTATAGAGTAGATGAAGCCAAAAGTAATAGTCCTTATAGATATAGGAACTTACTCAACACGTATGTTAATCGTAGCCGTCCATCAGGACGGACATTTTGATGAAATTTTTTCCGTAGGAAGGATAACTGCCCTTGGTAGAAAGGTAAAAGAAACTGGCTTTTTACAAAAGGAAGCCATGGAAGAGACCTTGGCAGTCTTAAGAGAGTATGTCTTGATTGCCAAGGAATACAACCCAGAAAAAATAGTTGCAGTAGCAACGCAAGCTTGCAGAGAAGCAAAGAACGCAGAAGAATTTTTAGAGAAAGTTAGAAACCTTGGAATAGACGTTAAAGTTATTTCAGGAGAAGAAGAAGCCCAACTTTCCTTTTTTGCTACGGCAAAAGCTTTAAATATAGAAGACAAGTTTGTTGTCATAGACCAAGGTGGTGGAAGCACTGAATTTTCTTACGGAGAAAAAGACAGACTTATAAAAGCAGTCTCTTTTCCTTTTGGAATAGTCAACCTTACAGAAAGGTTTATCAAATCAGACCCACCAACTGAAGAAGAGTTAAAACAACTACAAGACTACATAAGACAGCAGATTACCGATATCTCTAAAGAGATGGAAGATGCAAAACAGTTGGTAGGTCTTGGAGGAACCATAACAACCGTGGTAGCCTTGGAATACAACATCTACCCTTACAACTCAAAAAAAGTTCATGGTGCAGTCTTAACATACGACAGCATAAAAAAATGGTTTGAAAAACTCTCTTCTCTTACAGTACAGCAAAGAAAATCTATACCGATGATTGAAGACAAAAGAGCCGAAACTATTCTGTCTGGAATTGCCATATTTAAAGTAGCTATGGAAACATTTAACAAAGACCAGATAAAGATAAGCGAGTGGGGAATAAGACACGGCCTTCTTTTAAAAGAAATAGAATCTATGAAAAGTAATCCTTAGATTAAACCTTTTTTCTTTCTCTTATTTTCATACATTATACTATCTACTTCTGATAGTATGATTTCAATAATTTCTTCTTTGTTTGAATGTTTTTCTAAAATATCCTTTAAGCCATTAGGTAATTTTAAGTAGCCGTAAGATACAGATAAGTTTTCCTCTGGAAAAATTTTTTCAATTTCATGTCTTATATTTTCTAATCTTTGTTGTATATTATCTTCTCCTATAGAAGCTAAAACTATAAACTCATCACCACCAAGCCTCGCTACTATATCGTAAGACCTAAAATTACTTTTCAGTATTTCTGCCACCTTTTTAAGTGTTTCATCACCTTTTAAATGGCCGTGTTTATCGTTTATAGGTTTAAAGTTATCAAGGTCAAACATGATTATATAGAAATTTAAATTTTCTCTTATACTTCTTTCTATTTCATGATACAATCTATCTATGAAGAAATGCCTGTTGTATAAACCTGTTAAACTATCTCTTATAGCCATCTGATACGTCTTTTTTAATACTGATTCTCTTTGAGATATAAAATGATCGTATTTTTTGGTAACTTCTTCAAGTAGATTTTTTAGTATTGTAATTTTAATCTCTTCTCTCATTTTTCTTTTATTCCTACTATCAAAGATGTTTCGTTGTAAAATTTTAGCTTTTTAAAGAATTTATCTGGACCAATTTCTCCAAACGTAAAAAATCCAAACAATGGAGCGTTTAAAGTATTTATATAAATTTTGTTTTCTTCTCTTTGCTTATCCTCAAGGACATACTGCCTTGCTATACAAGAAAAGTTTAAGATAAAATCTGGATATCTAATACTTTCTTTTACTTTTAAGGCGGTTTCTAAATCTTCGTTTAAAATGTCATTTTTTTCTCCGAAAGAAAATTTAAACTTTTGACCTACTTTTACAGGTCCGAAAAACTCAACGTAGTCTTTGTGTATATCTTTTATCGTTCTTAAAGTAGCTACGTATCCATCTTCATCATCTAAAATGTTTATAGGTATATACCAGAGGTATTCTACAACAGGATTATCAATACCCTTTAAGATGTTTTGAACTATGTAAGAAAAGTTTTTTTCTTCATCGACCAGAAATAATTTATACCCTTCGGCTTTTTTTATTTCGTAAGTTATACCGTAAGGTTTAAACCCTAATGATATTCCTATTTCAAAATCTACTTTATCAAAAGTTAGTATTACAAAACCGTTTTTTATAACTTTTTTATCTAAAAATTGAAATGTCAAAACTTCACCATTTTTTCTATATCCACTGGAAAGACCTCCCACAATATTCCTAACTGGACTGTAAGTAAGTAAATCGCTTAGATTTTCTATAAAAAAATCAACCTGTTCTTCACAAATACCAGCTATTCCGATATGAAGTTTATCTTGGTTAGAGTTTAAGTAGTTTGCCGTTTTTTCTAAACTGTCTTTATCTGATATATCTTCAACAAAAAAAACATTGATACTTGCATCTTTTTCGTATTTTAAAGCTAAAACGGATACACCTTCTATAATTTCATCATTTACAAAAGAGTCTACTGCATGAAATCCTACCCATTTATCTGTTGAGAAAACTTTATTTACAAAGTAGTTTATATCGTGGTAATCATACTTTGGATGAAAAGAAAAAATAAGAAAATCAAAGTTAGGTAAAAGCTCGTCAAGCTTTTCTTTTATCTCTACCAGTGCAAAATACAAACTTTCTTTGTTAGAGTATAAAGTTTTAGCTATCATGTCAAGCATTGTATCATAAATCTTAAGTAATTGTAAAGAATCTTGTTGAAAATTTTATAAAACAGTATACCTTTTTATCTGTTTTAATTCTGGAGGAATATTTTTTGTAGAATGAGCAAGTCAGTGTTTAAATTACATTCACCTTTTAAACCTACTGGAGACCAGCCTAAAGCTATAAAACAGCTATACGAAAACCTAAAAGCAGGAGTAAACGAGCAAGTATTACTTGGAGCTACTGGAACAGGAAAAACTTTTACCATAGCAAACTTGATAGAAAAGTATGGAAGACCAACCTTAATACTGTCCCACAACAAAACGTTGGCAGCACAGCTTTACAGAGAGCTAAAAGAACTTTTTCCTGATAACGCCGTAGAATACTTTGTATCTTACTACGATTACTACCAACCAGAAGCCTACATACCACAGAAAGACCTTTACATAGAAAAAGACAGTGCTATCAACGACTCAATAGATAGACTTAGACACTCTGCAACCAGAAGTTTGATAGAAAGACCAGATACCATAGTAGTAGCTTCCGTGTCTTGTATATACGGACTTGGAACGCCAGAGTTTTATGAAAAGCTAAGGCTACAACTTTACGTTGGAATGGAAATAGACAGACAAACTTTACTTAGAAAACTGGTAGAACTTCAATACCAAAGAGACGACTTTTCTCTAAAAAGAGGAACATTTAAAGTAAAAGGGGATACTGTAGAAATCCTACCAGCCTACACGGAAGACATAATAGTAAGAGTAGAGTTTTTCGGAGATGAGATAGAAAGTATAAGTGAGATAGATATATTCAACAGGGACATAAAAAGAAAGTTAGAAAGAACTGTTATATTTCCAGCAAGTCATTACGTTATACCAAGACCGGATATGTTAGAAGCCATAAAACAGATACAGAAAGATTTAGAAGTAGAAGTAGAAGAGTTTAGAAGAGCAGGTAAAGAGATAGAGGCAAACAGACTTTGGCAGAGAACAAACTACGATATAGAGATGATGTTAGAACTTGGCACATGCAAAGGTATTGAAAACTACTCAAGATATTTTGATGGAAGAAAACCGGGAGAACCACCATACACCTTGATAGATTATTTTCCAGAAGACTTTTTACTTATCATAGATGAATCCCATGTAACGATACCTCAGATTAGAGCTATGTATAACGGAGATTTTGCAAGGAAAGATAACCTTGTAAAATACGGTTGGAGAATGAAATCAGCCTACGATAACAGACCTTTAAAATTTGAAGAGTTTGTAGCAAAAATTCAAAAAGCAATCTACGTTTCTGCAACACCTGCCGACTGGGAAATAAAAAGGTCAAAAGGAGTTATAGTAGAACAGATAATAAGACCAACTGGACTTTTAGACCCAGTCATAGAAGTTAAGAAAACAGAAGGACAGATTGATGACCTTATAACAGAGATATGGAAAGTAAAAGAAAGGAATGAGAGAGCTTTAGTTATCACTCTAACTAAAAAAATGGCAGAACATTTAGCAGACTATTTACAAGAAAGAGATATAAAAGCCATCTACTTACACTCAGAGATAGATACGATAGAAAGAGCCAAAATAATAAAAGAATTTAGAGAAGGAAAGTATGACGTAATAGTCGGAGTAAACCTTCTAAGGGAAGGTCTTGATATGCCAGAAGTGTCTTTGGTAGCTGTATTAGATGCTGATAAACAGGGATTTTTAAGGTCTAAAACAGCTCTAATACAAACTATTGGAAGAGCAGCAAGAAACGTAAACGGAAAAGCCATACTGTATGCCGACAGACTTACACCTGCAATGGTAGAAACCATAGAAGAAACCAACAGAAGAAGGAAAATACAAGAAGAATACAACAAAAAACACGGTATAACACCACAGACAGTAAAAAAAGAAGTAAAAGACCTAATATCATTAGAAGAACTTGGAATACTCGAACTTTACGACCAAATACCAGACAACATATCTTCCGAAGAAGACCTTATGAAAGAGATAGAAAAGTTAGAAAAACAGATGTGGGAGTATGCTCAAAACTGGGAGTTTGAAAAAGCAGCAGAAATCAGAGACAAACTTGAAAAGTTAAAAAAACTGGCAACAGTCCTTTAAACGTAGCAATCAATATGCCCATCTTTTGTTATACAAACATTCTCTTTTATCTCTTTCTCTTCTTTATCTTTTATCGTCTCAGATTTCTTCTTTTTTCTAACAAACTCTCTTTTAGAAATATTATCTGAGACAGGCTCAACCTTGTAGATTTTTTCAACGTTTGAGTCTAACATAACTAAACCTCAAAAAATCATTTTGTAAAACTAAATTTATGGTAAAATTAGAGAAAAACAATCTCAAAAGAGGAGTTTTAATGAAAGAGTTCATACTTGATGCAAGAGGACTGCCTAAAACCGCTATAACAACTGCTATAGAGTCAGGAGTAGATTACATACTAATCGAAGAAGATAAAGCTAATGAAATAAAAAAACTTGGCAGAGTAAAACTAATAATCCAAGATAAAGAAGGAAACTTGACAGAAGATTTTGTAATCGTAAAGATAGAAAACAAAGCCGACGAAGAGAAGGCAGCATCTTTAGCTAAAAGTGGTAAAAAAGTTATAGTCCAAACTACCGACTGGACTATAATTCCTTTAGAAAACCTGATAGCCCAATCACCAAACATATACTCAATCGTTAAAGATTCAGAAGAGGCGAAAACATCAGTAGGAATTTTAGAGAAAGGAGTGAGAGGTGTAGTTTTAAAAACTGATGACTTGAATGAAATAAAAAAAGTAGCTAAAGTTATAAAAGAGGACACAGAAAAATTGAATTTAGTAAAAGCCAAAGTTACAGCCATAAAACCGATAGGAATGGGGGATAGAGTAGCAGTAGATACAACGTCTTTACTTAAAAAAGGTGAAGGAATGTTGGTCGGCAACTCTTCGGCTGGAATGATACTCGTCCACGCTGAAACGGAAGAGTCTGAGTATGTGGCTTCAAGACCTTTTAGAGTTAATGCCGGTGCCGTTCATATGTATACAAGAGTTCCAAACGGAAAAACAACTTACCTTAGTGAACTTTCCGCAGGTAAAGAAGTGATGGTCTATGATTACAACGGAAACGGAAGGGTCGTTTACGTAGGTAGAGCAAAAGTTGAAAGAAGACCTATGCTATTGATAGAAGCTGAATTTGAAGGGAAAAAACTATCTGCAGTTTTACAAAACGCCGAAACAATAAGGGTAGTAAAACCAGATGGCAGTCCAATATCAGTTGTAGATTTAAAAGTTGGAGATGAGATATTAGGCTACGTAGAAGAAGCCGGAAGACACTTTGGTATGAAGGTAGAAGAAACAATTATGGAGAAGTAGCTATGAACAACAATGCCTTAAAAGTAGGAATTTTTGTTTTAGTAATAGCTGGATTACTTGGATTTTTAATAATAAAGTTCAGTGGTAAAGAGTTTGGACAGTCTTACAAAGATTACTACGTATACTTTACAGATGCACAAGGTTTATCTAAAGGGGCAGATGTTCAAGTTCAAGGTGTTAAAGCCGGAAAAGTTGAAGATATAACCTTTGAACAAGGAAAAGTTAAAGTAAAGTTCAAAGTTAAACAAGAGATACCGATTTACAAAGATGCAAGCGTAATTATAAGAACCTACGGACTTATGGGGGATAAGTATCTATACATAGAGCCGGGTAATCCTTCTTCTGGTGAGCTTGCTTCAGGAGGAGTTTTACAAACAACCATAAAAATGGCTTCTACGGAAGAGATGATAAACCAAGTTCAGGTAGCTGCTAAAAAGTTTGCAGAGCTTATGGATAATCTTAACAGGGCAACCGGTGACGACAGGCTGAAAAAACTAATCGAAGATTTTGATAAATTTGCATACAACACCAACGATTTGGTAGTCCAAAATAAAGAAGATGTAAGACAGGCTATAGCAAACATAAGGGCTATAACTGCAGAGCTTAGACAACAGCTACCAAGTATAACCAAAAACCTTGATGAAACTCTTAAAAACACAAAAGATATAACGGCAGAAAACAAAGAAGATATAAGAAAACTTATAGAAAATCTCAAAGATTTATCTATAGCTTTAAAAGAAAAAGCACCTAAAACTCTCGACTCCGTAGATAAAGCAGCAACAGAAATAGAAAAAGCCGTAAGTGAAAACAGACAGGATTTAAGAATAAGTATAGAAAACATAAAGAAAGCATCAGATAGTCTAAACCAAATCTTAGCAAAAGTTAACGAAGGTAAGGGAACCCTTGGAAAGCTTGTAAATCAAGATGACCTTTACAACAACGTTAACGAAGGTGTTAAATCTTTCGCAGAGCCGTTTAAAGTTGTTAAAGAATCTAACTTAGAAGTCATAATGCAAGGGGAAAAGCATACAGGAAACAAAGATTCTAAAGCTGGAGCTGCGTTTAGATTTATACCTGCTTCAGAAGATAGATACTACTACGTAGGTATTCTTTCAAACTCTCAAGGCTACGTAGATAAAAAAGAAGAAGTCTCTTCCAACGGTATAACTACAACTTACGTTACTAAAAAATACGGCATACTCTTTGATTTACAGTATGCAAGAAGAGTTCTAACCCTTGGAGAATATCAACTTTGGGCAAGGTTTGGTATAAAAGACTCTTCTGCAGACTTAGGTGGAGATTTCGTTGTAAACAAAAATCTAAAATTGGTAGCAGACCTTTACAGATTTAACAGAAAAGATTTAATAAACCAACCAAACAACCCACAGTTTGACTTAGGATTTGAATACAGATTCAGCAACTATCCTATCTTTATAAGGTTTGGTGGTTCTGATTTACTTAACAGCTCAGTTAGAGGTGTATACATAGGTGGTGGATTTGTATTTACAGACAACTACCTAAAGTACCTTTTAGGCTCTATACCTAAAGTAAGATAAAGAGGTGAACAGATGAAAGAGATACGGAATATAGATAAATTAGAACTAATAAAGACTATTCCTTTACTTTCTGGTTTAAAAGAAGATGATATAAAAAGTATAGAAAAGTTTTTTGTATACAAAGAGTATAAAAAAGGAGAGTATGTATTCTACGAAGGAGATAAAGAGCCGGGAATACACTTTGTGATAGATGGAATAGTAAAACTTATAAAAGAAACTTCCGACGGAAAAACAGTTATACTAAGACTTGTGACTAAGGGAGAAAGTTTTGGCTGGCTTGTGATGAAAGACTCAACGCCTACAAGCACTTACTCAGCTCAGACCCTTGTAGATAGTAAAATCCTTTACATATCAAACCAAGACTTTCTAAAACTTCTTTTAATGTATCCTGCTTTGGCAGTTAAAATAACCTGTGATTCTACCAAAAAAACGTTAGAAGCTTACGATAGATTAAAAAGTCTGGCTGTTGAAAAAGTGGAAGGAAGAATTGCAACACTTCTACTGGAACTTGTAGAAAAGATAGGGAAGAAAGAATCAGACCATATAGTAATAAACGCTCCAATAACCAGACAGGATATAGCTGAGATGGCTGGAACAACAGTCGAGACTGCTATCAGAGTTATAAGTAAGTGGAAGAAAGAAGGAATTTTAGATACAGAAAGGGGGAAAATAGAGATTTTCGATTTAGATTATCTTAAGGAAATTGTCAGTTAGTTTAGAGTATGTTCTAAATCAGAAAATTTTCGTGTGAAGATGCTATAATAATATATTAATATTCTAATATTCTAATTCTATAGAGAGGTTAAGCGAATGAGTAAAAGCCGAAAAATAGGTCTTTTAACGGTTGTATTCTTGTCCAATTTAGCATTTGGAAGAGAAATAACGTTGCAGGAAGCTATAGAAACAGGACTACAGAACAACTACGAAGTAAAAGCCAACGAAAAGTTAGTAAAATCTAAAGAGTATTCATTCAAAGCAGCCAAGGGATACATGTATCCAACTTTAACTTTTGGTGAAACATTTATGAGAACTAACAACCCCGGTTACGCTATGATGAATCTAATGAACCAAAAAAAGTTAGACTTTATGACATCTTCTAAATTTGTAGATATGACAGCTTTAAACTCAATGTTTGGTCAGATGGGAATCTCTTTTGCAAAACCTTCTTATCCAGAAGTAAACAACTGGAAAACAAGCTTAGAACTACAAGTTCCTATTTATACAGGTGGAAAGGTTTCTTCAGGTATAGAGATGGCAAAAAAAGATTACGAATCTACTAAAAACGAATACACAAGAGCTAAAGAGAAAGCTATATACGATATATCGAAAGCTTACTACGGAGCACTACTTGCCAAGGAAGCTATAGAACTTGCAAAGCAGGCTTACAAAGATGCAGAAAAACACTACCAAACAGCCCAGTCTATGGTAAAAAACGGTCTTGCGATTCCAGCTGACGAACTTAGAGCAAAAGTTTACCTTTCCGATATGGCGGCTAAAATAAAAGAAGCTGAAAATAACTATCTTGTAGCAAAAAGGGGTCTTCTTTTAGCTATGGGTTTAGAAAACGAGGACCCTCAGAATATAGACGTTGTAGGTCATTTAATGTGTGAAAGTATAGATAAACCAGTGGAAGATTTTCAAAACTACGCTCTTTCCCATAGGTCAGACCTTTTAGCCGTAAAGGAAAAAATCAAGATGGCAGAGAAGTTTGTAGAGTTTAACAAAGCTGACCTTATGCCAACAGTTGGAGCTTTTGCATCTTATGAACTATACGATGGTAAGTTAGGTCTTGGGAACGAAGGAAAGTGGTGGATGGCAGGTGTTGCACTAAACTGGAAAATTTTCGATGGTTTTCAATCCTTTAACAAATACAAAAGTGCAAAAGAGATGTATGACCATTACAAACAGCAAGAAAAAGGATTTGAAGAGTTTATAAAATTTAGCGTTTATAAAGCTTACAAAGAAAACCAAACTCAGCAGGAAAAGTTAAAAACAGCTGAAAATAACTTAAAATACGCTCAAGAAATATTAAAAGTAACTGAAACAAGATACAAAAACCAACTTGCATCTATGATAGACCTATTAGACACACAAACCATGTATGACAAAATAAAGTTTGAAAAATCTGAAGCTGAGTATAACTGTCAGCTGTCAGTTTTAGAGCTTAAATATCAGTCAGGACTGTTAATTGAAGAAAATAAAAAGAGAGGAGAGTAAAGATGAACAAGGCAGTAAAGTTTATACTCTTTTTTGTCTTACCTATAGCTCTGTTTATTCTTTGGCTTGGAGGATTTTTCTCAAACAGAGTAGAACCAGGTGAAGGAAAAGAAAAAGGTAAAGTCGTTAGTGGTCTTCCAGTTATGACGGTGGAAGAGAAAGAAGTGCCAAGTTTTTACAAAAGTGATGGTATGATTTCGGCGGAGAACAACGCAAAAGTATCAACCAAATGGATGGGTAGAATACTCAAAGTTTATGTAAAAGAAGGAGATTATGTAAGGGCAGGGCAAACCCTTGCAGTTTTAGATGACTCTGAGATAAAACAGCAGAAAAACGAAGCTTTAGCTGGCTTAGAAGAGCTTGCAAAAGCTAAAGAAGAAGCTTTGGCAGGTAGGAAAGCAGCCTTAGAAAACTATGAGTTTGCTAAAAGGACTTACGAAAGATTTAAAAACTTATATCAAGAAAATGCAGTTTCTAAACAGCAACTTGAAGAGATAGAAACAAAGATGATTGCCGCAAAATCGATGGTAGAACAAGTTGATGCAAAATTAGCCCAGTTAAAAGCAAAGGAAGCTCAAGTCAAAGCTAAAATAAACCAAGTAAACATTATGGAAGGTTATGCCGTAATCAAAGCTCCTTTTGATGGATATGTGTTAAAGAAAATGATGGATGAAGGTGATATGGCAGCACCAGGTATGCCAATATTTATCATAGGTGAGAAAAAGCTTCAGTTTGTAGCTAACCTTGATGAATCTCTTCTCGACAAAGTTAAAGAAGGAGACCAGTTAGAAATAGAACTTGGAGATAAAAAGATAACAGGAAAAGTTATAGAGAAAAACCCAAATATAGACCCAATGAGCAGAACGTTTAAAATCAAGCTCGATATACCTTACTCAGAAAACATCACGTCTGGAATGTACGGAAAAATACTTATACCTGTATCAACATCTAAGAAAATACTCATACCAAAATCTGCTGTAGTCAAATGGGGACAACTTACAGCAGTTTATACAGTTAACAAAGATGGAACTATGCATTTAACTTACGTAAAACTTGGAGAAGATTACGGAGACTACGTTGAAGTTTTATCTGGATTAAAACCAGGAGACAGGATAATATCTTCACAAACAGAAAAAGCCTGTGATGGATGTAGGATAGGAGGTTAAGAATGGAAAACCTCGGACTGGCAGGTAGAATAGCTAAGTATTTTATAAACTCTAAACTAACTCCTCTATTGGTTGTTGCTTCCCTTTTACTTGGATTTTTTGCAGTATTTACAACTCCAAGAGATGAAGAGCCCCAGATAGTAGTTCCTATGATAGATATAATGGTTCCTTATCCGGGAGCCAAGTCTCAAGAAGTTAACAATTTAGTTGTAAAACCTCTTGAAAAGTTAATGTGGGAAATTCCGGATGTTGAGTATGTTTACTCTTATGCCGGAGATGGTTTTGGTATAGTAACCGTTAGATTCAAAGTAGGAGCAAACCCTGAAGACTCCCTTGTAAAACTTTATAGTAAGGTTATGTCAAACTACTACAAAATGCCAAAAGGGGCTATGGACCCTATCATAAAACCAAAATCTATCGATGACGTTCCTATCCTATCCATAACTTTCCACAGTGATAAGTATTCATCGTACGACCTAAGAAGGATTGCCGAAGTTGTAGAAGATGAAATTAAGCAACTTCAAAATGTCTCAGAAACTACCATCATCGGTTCTAAACCAAAGGAAATTAGTGTTTACTTTGACCCAGCAAAGCTAAATGCTTACAACATAATGCTTCCTCAAGTAGTCCAAGCTCTTGAAAACGCAAACTTTTCACTTCCAGCGGGAGAGTTTGATAAAGATAACTACAGGTATAAAGTAAGGGCAGGACAGTTTTTAAAAACTAAGCAAGATGTAGAAAACGTAGTTGTTACAGTTTACAACAACTCTCCGATAAGGATAAAAGATATAGCAAGAGTTGAAGAAGGGGAAGGAGAGATAGAAAACTACGTTCAGTTTGGTTACGGACAGGCTGCAGGTGAAAACAAAAATAAACCAGTTGAAAATGCTGTAACCATAGCTGTCGCTAAAAAAACAGGTAGTAACGCCGTAGTTGTTGCCGAAAACATCATAGAAAAACTAAATGAAATGAAAGGTAAAATAATACCTGCAGACGTTAACTTTACCATTACAAGAAACTACGGAGAGACTGCATCAGAAAAAGCAAACGAGCTTATAGAACACCTACTTATAGCAACATTCTCCATAGTTCTACTTATTGCCGTAACACTCGGATTTAGAGAGTCATTAATCGTTGCCGTTACAATACCGGTAACACTTGCTATAGCTTTATTCTTAAGTGAGATGTACGGCTACTCTCTAAACAGGGTTACACTGTTTGCTCTCATATTCTCAATAGGTATTCTTGTAGACAACTCTATCGTCGTTCTTGAAAATATACACAGATGGTTTTCTATGAGAAAAGTTTCCCAAGAGGAAGCTGCAGTAATAGCAACTGACGAAGTTGGTAATCCAACTATACTTGCTACATTTGCAGTTATCGTTGCTCTTCTTCCTATGGCTTTTGTTACTGGACTTATGGGTCCTTACATGAGACCTATTCCGATAAACTCATCTGTAGCGATGTTTTTCTCTATGCTTTTAGCTTTTATTCTTACACCATACTTGGCTATCAGATGGCTAAAACACGATGAACACCATGAATCACCTGAAGCCCTTGGAAAAGAAGACGAAGCAAGGGCAGGCTTTTTGGTAAGATTCTTTAATGCAGTCTATATGCCACTTTTCAGTAGTAGAGCTAAGAGATGGCTTTTCCTTGGTTTTGCTGGAATGTTGCTTGTGCTTTCGGCAATGCTTTTGGTAAGCCGTGCTGTTTTAGTAAAGATGTTGCCTTACGATAACAAAAGTGAGCTGCAGGTCGTTTTAGACATGCCAGAGGGAACTCCTTTACAGGAAACTTACAGAGTTGCAAAACAGATTGCAGATTACATCAAAAATGTAAACGAAGTAAAAAATTACGTAATATATGTAGGACAACCAGCACCGTTTGACTTTAACGGTCTTGTAAGACACTACTACTTAAGGGAAGCTCCAAACTTAGCACAAATTCATATAAACCTTATAGGTAAGTATGATAGAAAACAACAGTCCCACGAAATAGCCGAAAGGATTAGAGGAGAAGTTGAAAGAATAGCAAAAGCCAACGGAGCTAAGTATGTTGCAGTTGTAGAGCCACCACCAGGACCTCCAGTTTTATCTCCTATCGTTGCCGAAGTTTACGGTCCAGACTATAACGGTCAGCTTCAAGTAGCCAACGAGATTAAAAAGATTTTTGAAAATACAAAAGGAGTAATAGACGTTGGAATATACACAAACTACTTACAAAGAGAGTATCAAATAGATATAGACAAAGAAAAAGTTAAAAGATATGGGTTGTCTGAAGACGTTATCATAAAAACTCTGAGAATTGCTTTGGCAGGTCATAAGGTTGGTTTAGTCCACTCTTCCGATGATTTAAACCAAGTCCATATTGTTGTAAGACTTGATGAAAATTACAGAAAAAGTATAGATGATTTACTTTCTATGAAGATACCTACACCTATGGGTGGAGTACCTATCGGTTCCTTAGTTACTGTAAAACCTTCTTCCACAGAACATGATATTTACAGAAAGAACCTTCAACCGGTCGTTTATGTTATAGCAAACGTTAACGATACACTTGGAAGCCCTGTTTATCCAATTCTTGACTTGTGGGACAAGATAAAAAATATAAAAACTCCTGATGGAAAAGGCATCGAAGAACTTTTAACTCATCAACCTGAGCTTACAGACAGATACTACGTAAAATGGGATGGAGAATGGCAGGTTACTTACGAAACTTTCAGAGATATGGGTATAGCTTTTGCTGTTGCGATAGTTGTTCTTTATATACTACTTGTTGGTTGGTTTAAGTCCTTTAAGATGCCTGCCGTTATAATGTCTCCTATACCGTTTACGTTAGTAGGTATAATACCGGGACACTTTATAATGGGAGCATTCTTTACGGCAACTTCAATGATAGGTTTTATAGCTTTGGCAGGTATAATCCTAAGAAACTCTATCCTACTTGTAGAATTTGCCGAACAGAAATTAAAAGAAGGATACACATTAGAAACGGCTTTACTTGAAGCCGGCATAGTAAGAACAAGGCCTATACTCTTAACGGCTGCAGCTATAGTTGTTGGAGCATTCGTTATAATCTTTGACCCAATATTCAACGGTCTTGCTATAGCTCTTATATTCGGAACAGTTGCTTCAACACTTCTAACGTTGGTAGTAGTACCAGTTCTATATTACATGATAGTTGGAGAAGAAAGAAAACTACATCTATGCCCAGCAGTTCCGGTTGACCAAAAAGAAGATAAATGTGAAATGTAAATAACAAGCCCCCTTTAAAGGGGGCTTAAATTTATCTTTCTATTATTCCACCACCAAGTAGAATATCATTTTGATATACAGCCAGTATTTGACCGGGGGCAAACTTATACTGTTTTTCTTTAAAATAAAATGTAATACTGTCTTCTCTATAATCGAAAGATTCTATTTCTACAGGTTTTTGTTTGTACCTTCCTTGGACTGATACATTTTCCCATTTTTCTATCGGCACTAAAAAGTTAAAGTTTTTTGCTACAACTTTATCAGTTAAAAGGTAATCTTTTTCACCTACTATAAGAAGATTATTTTCTGGATTTTTTTCGATTACGTATAAAGGTTCTTTCCAAGAGACACTTAGACCTTTTCTCTGACCTACCGTGTAAGCTTCAAGTCCTTTGTGTCTACCTAAAACTTTTCCAGAAATATGGACTATCTTACCTTCTTTCAATGGTATATTCAAAGATTTAAAATACTCCTCTGGAGTTTTACCTGCCGTAAAGCATATTTCGAAACTTTCAGACTTTTGACTAACTGGTATTTTATTTTTTTCTGCAATACTTCTAACTTCTTCTTTTGTATAATCTCCAAGTGGAAAAATAAGCATATCTATAACTTCTCTTTCAACTAAAGCCAAAAAGTAAGACTGGTCTTTTTGAGTGTCTTTACCCCTTTTTAAGACTTTTTGTCCAAAATAGACATCGGTCTTTATGTAATGTCCTGTTGCCAAAAAATCGGCTTTTAATACTTTTTTAGCAAACTTTGCAAGTAATCCAGTTTTTACATCTCTATTACAGATACTACATGGATTGGGAGTTAATCCAGATTTATAACCTTCTATAAAATACTGTATCACTTTCTCCCTGAAAATATCCTGCCAGTCTATTACATAATGCTGAATACCTAAAAACGAGGCTACCTTTTTAGCATCGAGTATATCTTTTGTAGAACAACAAACTTGTTTATCTATGTTACATTCATCTACATCGGAAAGTTTTAATGTAACACCTATAACTTCAAAGCCTTGTTCTTTTAAAAGGTAAGCTGCTGTGGAACTATCAACTCCACCACTTAAACCTACTACTACTCTTTTTTCCAAGTTTTCACCTTACTTAAATAAACTTTTTGATAATTTATAGGAGTTTGATATAAAAATCAAATTGAAAAAAGTTAAAACCTTTAGTATAATATACATAGATTATATGATAATACAAAAATCAAACATCTTGACAAAATCCAAAAGATGATGTATATTAAAAATTAGATATAAATAAATTAAAATAGGAGGTAGCAGGAATGGCAAAGTTAAAGCCTCTTTATGACAGAGTAGTCATCAAGAGAATCGAAGAAGAAGTTTCAAAAACACCTGCTGGTATAATCATACCAGACACTGCAAAAGAGAAACCTCAAATAGGTGAAGTTGTAGCTGTAGGTGAGGGAAGGGTTTTAGATAACGGAAATGTTTTACCGTTAAAAGTTAAAGTAGGTGATAAAGTTTACTTTAGCAAGTATGCAGGTAACGAAGTTAAAGTTGACGGTGAAGAACTAATCATCTTAAGAGAAGATGATATTTTAGCAATAATTGAACAATAAAAAAAATAAAGGAGGTGAGTATAGATGGCAGCAAAAAGAATGGTTTACGGAGATGAAGCAAGAGCTAAACTAAAAGCTGGTGTTGATAAGTTAGCAAACGCAGTAAAAGTAACACTTGGTCCAAGAGGTAGAGAAGTAATTTTAGAGAAAAAATGGGGTTCTCCAGTAGTTACAAAAGACGGTGTATCTGTTGCTAAAGAAATAGAGCTTGCAGACCCTTATGAAAACATGGCAGCTCAACTTGTTAAAGAAGTTGCATCTAAAACTGCTGACGTTGCTGGTGATGGAACAACTACAGCAACAGTTTTAACTCAAGCAATTTTTGAAGAAGGTTTAAAGGCTGTTGCAGCTGGTGCAAACCCAGTTTACGTTAAAAGAGGAATAGACGAAGCTGTTAAAATCGTTATAGAAGAGCTTAAAAAACTATCTAAGCCAGTATCAGGTAGAAAAGAGATAGAGCAAGTTGCTACAATATCAGCTAACAACGACCCAGAAATAGGAAAAATCATAGCTGATGCTATGGAAAAAGTAGGAAAAGATGGTGTTATAACTGTAGAAGAGTCTAAGTCTGCTGAAACTGTATTGGAAGTCACAGAAGGTATGCAATTTGACAGAGGATACCTATCTCCATACTTCATCACAAACGCAGAAAAAATGGAAGCTGTTTTAGAAAACCCATACATCTTAATCTACGAGAAGAAAATCAGCAACATAAGAGAACTTTTACCAGTTCTTGAAAAAGTAGTTCAAACAAACAAACCACTCTTAATCATAGCTGAAGACGTAGAAGGAGAAGCACTCGCTACACTCGTAGTAAACCACATCAAAGGAATACTAAAAGTATGTGCTGTTAAAGCTCCGGGATTCGGAGAAAGAAGAAAGGCTATGCTTCAAGATATAGCTATTCTAACTGGTGGAACAGCTATAACAGAAGACCTTGGAATTAAGCTTGAGTCTGTAGACCTTGACATGCTTGGAAAAGCTGACAAAGTTGTCGTAGATAAGGATAACACAACAATAATAGGTGGAAAAGGAAATCCAGAAGAGATAAAAGCAAGAATAGAGCAAATTAAAAAACAAATAGAAACAACAACTTCCGATTACGACAGAGAAAAACTACAAGAAAGACTTGCTAAGTTGGCAGGTGGTGTTGCTATAATCAAAGTTGGTGCTGCTACAGAAGCAGAGCTAAAAGAGAAAAAAGACAGAGTAGATGACGCAGTGCATGCAACAAAAGCTGCCGTAGAAGAAGGAATAGTTCCTGGTGGTGGTGTAGCTCTATACAGAGCATCAAGAGCACTCTGCAACATTAACGAAGAAAACCCAGACAAAGCTTGGGGTATCAAGATAGTAAGAAACGCTTGTAAAGTACCTCTAAAACAAATAGCTTATAACGCTGGTTTTGAAGGTTCAGTTGTAATTGAAAAATTAAAAGATTCTGACAACCCTAACTACGGATTTAACGCAGCTACCGGTGAGTACGTTGATATGGTAGAAGCTGGAATAATAGACCCAACAAAAGTAGTAAGAACAGCTCTACAAAACGCAGCTTCTATCGCAGGAACAATGTTAACTGCTGAGTGCCTCGTTGCAGAGATAAAAGAGAAGGAAGAAAAACTCCCTGGAGCAGGCGCAGGCGGAATGGGAGACATGGACTTCTAATAAACGGATAAAACCTATCACATACAACAAGCCCCCATTAAGGGGGCTTTTTTTATTTTGTGGTAAAATATGTATAAAAAGGAATTAGATAATTGGAAATTTTAGACTTAGTTCTTCATATAGATAAATACCTTGAATACATTGCTAACAGTTATGGCAGTCTTGTTTACCTTATACTTTTCTTAATAATCTTTTCAGAAACTGGTTTTGTCGTTGCTCCTTTTTTACCGGGAGACTCTCTTCTGTTTGTTTTAGGGACTTTTACCGGTAAAGGAATACTGGAGTTGAAGATTGTTTATCCTTTACTTTTAACTGCTGCCGTATTGGGAAACGTAGTTAACTTTTTTATAGGTTATTACTTTGGAGAGAAGATAATCAGAAACGGTAAATTTAAAAAACTAATAAAAGAGAAACACTTAAAGGAAACTGAGATTTTTTTCCAAAAACACGGCGGAAAGGCTGTGATAATATCAAGATTTTTACCTTTTGTTAGGACTTTTGTTCCTTTTGTGGCAGGTATAGCAAAGATGGATACAAACCAGTTTATGCTTTACAACCTTATAGGTGGATTTTTGTGGATAACGTTTTTTATATTCCTTGGTTACTTTACAGGTAACATACCTTTTGTAAAAGAAAATTTCTCAATTTTCATATACTTAATTATAACAATATCTTTCATACCGGTTATCTTAAAAACCGTTAGGAAATGATTTACCCTTGGCTTTTACCTTTACTGGTTTTAGCTACTGGGATTGTTGTAAACCACTATTTTAACCTCTATGTTCCAACCTTAGCTGCTATTCTCGTTTTAATTATATCTGCTGGACTTAATGGATTTTTCAGATACATAGTGCTTAACTTGGGGGTCTTTTTACTGGCTTTGTCTATAACTTACACAGAAAAGATTCCAGATTTAAATATAAAAACTCCTTCTTTCTTTGAGTGTAGAGTGGTATCTTTTCCAGATTACCACAGAAACTTAACTTCTTTTGACTGTAAAATTTTAAATTGTGATTACAAAGAAGTTATCGGTAAAACGGTAAAGGTTTATTCTCAAGAAGAAGGTATTTACTTTTATTCAAGGCTTGCTTTTTTAGGAAAGGGTAAAGTTGAAGATGGAAAGGTAAAACTAACTACTATAAAGCACTTTACAAAGGTAGATAACTCAGATAACCCTTTCTATAATCTGTTTAAAATAAAAGATGGACTAATCCAGAACTACGGACTGCACAGGTTAAACAATGAAACGTTTGCTGTAGGTACTGCTTTAATCTTCGGTGAGACAAAATACTTAGACAGTCAGACTTACAAACCTTTTGTTGAGACTGGACTTGCCCACTTGATAGCTATATCCGGTGGACATATTGCCATACTGTTTTTTTCTTTAAGCACACTCTTATTTTTTCTTTCTGAAAGGGCAAGGTATGTAATTCTTGGTTTTTTACTGCCTTTTTATGCTTTATTTACAGGTTTTGGTATTCCTGTTGTTAGGGCAGTTTTTATGGCTGTCTTTTATGTAATTTCAAAACTTTTATATCTGAAAAACAATCCTTTAAACATTCTATTTTTTACTGCTTTCTTTTTCTTGGTTTTAAAACCAGATTCTCTTTTTTCAGTGTCTTTTCAACTGTCTTTTTTGGCTACGTTAGGCATAATAATGTCGATAGAGATTTTTAGAGATTACAGTAATTTAGTTAAGTTAATCGTTGCATCTATCTTTGCAACTATTTTTACAACGCCGATAATACTGTATAACTTTTATAACTTTTCTCCAACTTCTATCTTTGCTACTCCAATAGCAACCTTACCACTCTATCCTTTGCTAACTTTATCAGTTGTAAATATTTTTTTGGGTTTTAATGTGGATTTTCTCGTAAAAGTTATGGACTTTTTTGGGTATATCTTTTTAAAGGTTGTTAAGTTCTTTGCAAGTTTAGGTCTTTACTACACAGGATTTTCTCCTTCTTTGGTTTGGATTTTTATCTACTTTACAGTTATTTTGTTTATTTTACTGTTAAATCTAAGACCTTTACAAAAACTTACTTACATAATTCTGACTTTTATAGTTTTTTTAGCTGTAAGTAAAAACTACGATTCTTCTTCTAAGATATACACTTTTAAGTCAAAGAAGTATCCGGTAATTTTTGTATCAGATAAAGGAAACTGTTATTTGATAGCTGATTTTGAGTATAAAAAAGCGTTAAATTTACTTAAAAAGGAAGGGTGTAAGGTTAGCTACCTTCTAACTGAAAATCCAGAAAATTTTTCCGATGACTTTACTACAAACTTTAACAGAGTTTTAAGCTATCAGTATCAGATTAACATTAACGGTATTCTGTTTAAAAAGTGGGTAGAACCATACATTTTAATATACGGAAGAGAATTTTATCTAAAAAATGAAGATAATGTTATTTCGCTACAAAGTAGTGGAATATAAAGTAAAGTATAGCTATAAAAATCAGTATATTTATTATCATTCTGATAGAGAAGGATATAAACTTCATAATCAAGAAAGCTACAAAAAGAATGATTATAAGTTTAAAAATATCTAAGTTTTCCACTGGTCTAACCTCCTCCAAAAACCCTTTTTAAAGACATAGTATAGCATACCTGCTTTTACAAACGTTTCGAAAAACATTGCGTAGTATATATAAAGAACATTTCCAAACATTTTTGAAAGAATGTAGGCAGGTAAAAGACGGAAAAACCATAGAGAAGATGTGTTTATTATAAGGGTTAGTTTTGTAGCACCTGCACCTCTTAAAGCACCACTTAAAACAAAACCTATAGCTAAAGGAATCTGAGTTAGACCAACTATCCTAAGATACAAAACTGCTTCTTCTATAACTTTTTTGTCATCTGTAAATATTTTTGCAAGATACTCAGGAAAAACGACCATAAAAACACCCATTATCCCCATAAAGATGGACGCTATTTTTGCCGTCTGCCAAGCGTTTTCTTCTGCTTCTTTGTAATCCTTAGCCCCTAAACTCTGTCCTACCAGTGTCATAGCGGCTATTGAAAAACCAAAACCCGGCATAAAAGCAAGACCTTCTATCCTAAGTCCAACTTGATAACCTGCAAGGGTGTAAGTTCCGTAGTCTGCTATCATTTTTACAAAAAGTAAGAATGAAAAGTAAGTTATTACCCTTTCTAAACCTGCAGGTATACCGATGTTTAAAACTCTTTTCGCGTAATCTTTTACAAACTCTGGATAGAATGATACGTTAGATTTTTTCTTTAAAAAGACGTAAAGGTAAAGAAAAAAACTTACGTAGTAGCTTATGGCTGTTGCTATTGCCGCCCCTTTTATTCCAAGTTGTGGAAAGCCAAACTTACCAAATATAAGTGAGTAAGCTAAAAATGTGTTTATTAAGTTTGCTACTATAACTATTTTTAACGGTGTTTTTGTATCTCCAACTGCATTTAGAGAAGAGTAAAGGGCAAACTCTACAAAAATAACTGGAAATGTTAAAGCTATTATTGAAAGGTAAACGGAGCCGGCTTCGACTACTTCTTTAGAAGCACCCATAAAGATAAATACATACTTTGAGAAAAATATTCCCAAAATCGTGAAGGGAATGGAAATTAAAAAAGCTATAACAGAAGAGGTAAAAGCTGTTTTGTTAGCATCTTCATACTGTTTAGCACCGAAAAATCTTGCTATAACGGCAGAGTTTCCTACGGAAAAAGAAGCCATAAAAGCGTAAAGTAAGCCTAAAAACTGCATGGATATACCTGCCGCTGCTATTGCAACTGGTGAGACTCTTCCAAGCATTATCATATCCACTATAACCTGAATCATGTCGAAAAGGTTGCTGAATGCTGCCGGAACGGCTAAAGATAGTATTTTCTTTGTTCTGCTGTCTAACATCTTTTTATGGCTACCAAACTTGCCTTGTAAACGGTTTCTTCTTTAGAGTTTTTAACTGGTCTTTCTTGATAAAGAATAACTTCTAAAGATAAGAAAGAGTGAAGTAGTTCGTTTTTTCTTAAGATATAATCTTTGTTTGTTTTTGAAGTTGTTCCTTCTACAAAGGTTTCAAATATTAAAACACCATCTTTTTTTAAGGCTTCTTTTAAATAAGGGAATAAAGACCTTTCTAAAAAGTTAAAGTTTATGATTAATTCATAACTCTCTTTTTGTGGCCGATATGTTTTTAAGTCTGCATGAATAGGGTTTATGTTTGGGTGTAAAGATTTTAACTTTTCTATTGCTATGTCAGATATATCAACAGCATCTACAAAGAAACCGTTTTCGGCTAAAAATAGAGAGTTTCTGCCAAGGCCAGCTGCTACGTCCAAAGCCTTTCCTTTCTTTGCTAAGTGTAAAAAGTTTATAAGTAAATCAGAAGGGTCTTTTTCAGCTTCAAAGCCTTCTGTGTATTTTTTGTTCCATCTTTCTCTATCTTCTTGGTTCATCACATCTCACAGTATTTTTTTATTATCTCGTCGTATTTGTTTTGAAGTTTTAAAACAAGGTCTATAATTTCTCTTACAGCACCGTTTCCACCTTCTTTAATCGTAACGTATACGGCAAAGTTTTTAACTTCTTCTGGAGCTGAAGGCACAGTAACAGGAAAGCCAACTCTTTTTAAAAGAGGAATGTCTACTATATCATCACCTATGTAAAGGATTTCTTCATCTTTTAAAGAGTATTTTTCTTTTAACTGGTTGTAGTGTTCTAACTTGTTTTTTGAGTTTTGAAATACTTCGGATATATTTAACTCTATGGACCTTTTGATTACTATTTCTGACTGTCTTCCGGTTATAATGGCAGTTTTTATACCTGCTAAATGAAGCATGTATATACCAACACCATCTTTTACACAGAAACTCTTAATCTCTCTACCTTCACTATCGTAAGTTATTTTTCCATCTGTTAAAACACCATCTACGTCAAAAACAAACCACTTAATCTTTTCTGCTTTTTCTTTCAGTAATTTTAGATTCATAAAGAATATTATATAACGTCCGGAAGGTATTTAGCCTTCCGGTTTTGGTGATTACATAAGTGATTTTATCGCTTTATCTATTCTGTCTTCTAACTCTTCTACTGCAGCTTTTGCTTCAGGATACTTTGTGCCATCTAAAAGTAAAGAAGGTTTTGTTCTGACGATGTAGGTTTTGTTATCTCCTTCAAGTTGGTATATGGTTATTACTAAAGGCGATATAACTATAGCGTTAGGGTCGTTTGTAACTATTTTGTAGAGTGTTGTCATACTTGTAACGAGAAAGTTTTGCATGTAATCAATCTTTAGTTTTTTGTAGTCTGGAAATAGGTTTTTATTGTTTGCTAAAGGTGCAGTTGGGTCTGTTGTGCTTACTAAGATTATCTGAGCTGCTTCAAGGTTTCCTTTTAGAGCTATCATTACGTCTGCAGGGTCTCCATCTACTTTGTATATAACCAACCCTTTCCCTGAACCTTCCGTTGAAGGCTGCCAAGCAAAGCTAAAAGTTACTAACATTAAAACTGCTAACAGTAAAGACCTAACCATCTAAACCTCCTTTAAAGTATTTTTTACTGTATATGTACGTAAGCGTATCCTCTGTTTTGCCAGTCTACTAAGCCTATGAATGCATTTTCTATAAGTTCTACGAAGGGATAAAGAGTTTTAGGGTCTATCTTTCTACTTTTCATACCTTGAGCGCACATCTGGAACCTTACTCCGTAGTTTTTACTTAGATTTTCTAATCTTGCTTCTATTTCTTTCTGGTTTTGTAATAATATTTTATCATCTTTGTATGGAGAGTTTTGGAGGTCCTTTATGAAAAATTTGTAAGCGTCTCCGTGTATAACAACTACCACTTTTAACTCTTTAAGGTTGTTTTTGTAGTATTCTGCAGAGTTTACAAGGCCGTTTAGCAGATACATCTTAAACTTTTCTATATCGCCTGTTGTAAGATTTATGACTGCTTTTGGGTTATCATCTGCAAAGGATAGAGTTACGATTAGAAAAAACAAAGCCAAAATTCTTCTTAAGTAAAACATGTCAAACCTCTTAATCGTTTGCTAATACACTTAAAAAAATCCACTTTTTCATTGTTCAAAATCCTCTAAATCTAAGTCGTTGTATATTTTGTAAACGTTAGGGTCGTTGAAAACATCATACATAACGTATTTTTTATAAGGGGAATTTTGATTTATGTAGTTTTTGATTTCATCTATGGATTTACCTTCCTCTTTTAATTTTTTAACAGTATCTCTGGTATACTGTAAGTATTCGTGGGTAAATTTGATTGCGGATTGGTCCATTGGTTCGTTGTGACCACCCAGGACTATTTTTGGATTTAGATTTTCCATCTCTTTTAAAACTTTTAGCCAGTTTTTAGATGAAGCTCCTCTATCACCTGCAAACGGAATCCTGTTTATGTATACTAAATCTCCTGCAAAAAGAACTTTTTCGTCTGGTATAAAAACGACTATGTCGTTGTTTGTGTGGGCAGGAGTCATAGAAATGATAGAGATTTTATACTCTCCTACCTGAATTTCCTTTTTATCTGTAATCTCAATATCTGCAGGGATAAGTTTAACAGACTTGTAAAGCCCACCAAACCTTTTGTTAGACTCTTCTAAAGCTATCTTTGATTCTGGAGATTTGTAAAACTCGTTTAAATTTTTATGGGCTATTACAGTAGCTCCAGCTTCTTTGAATGTAGATGCTCCATACCAATGGTCAGGGTGGTAGTGGGTGATTATAAGGTATTTTACAGGTGCTTTTTTTACTTTCATAAGCTCTTTATAAAACTCTTTTGATAGTTCAGGTGTTGAAAGACTGTCTATTACGACCCATCCTTCTTTTGTGAGTATTGCGTAAGCGTTTGACATAAAGCCTTTGTTTTCTAAAGATGGAAGACCATCAACGCCACGAACCATATACATATTTTTGTGAAACTCTTTAAGCTCCATAGCAAAAGATGTTGAAATAAAAATGAAAAGTAAAAAGAAGATTCTTTTAAACATTTTTACCACCTTACTTTTGGTTTTTAGCTTTGTTTAAATCGTGAACTACAGCCGGTACAAGTTTGTAGCCTTCTTGCTGCAGCTTTGCTAATTGCACTACACCGGCAGGAACTATGGTTACAAACGGTTGAACATCTTCTTCTTTTATACCAAAGAATCTAAGTGAATTCCTGCAAACGTATATCTTTATTCCATAACTCTTTGTCATTGATTTGAGTCTATCTACTATGTCTTTGTATTTTTCGTAGTTGCTTTTTGCAAAAATCAAAACATCTGCTCCGTGGCTTACAACAGCTATCTTATATTCTCCCATCGGATTAAACTCATCGTAAGCCTTGATGAAGTTTGATATAAAGTTAGTTGCCATAGATGTGTCTTTTGGGTCTTCAAAGGTCCAATCGAACACTGCAGATATCTTGTCTGGAAGAGTACTATCAAAAGGAGCTTTCTCTTGAGAAAATGAAGAACTTCCAAAAATTAGTAGAAAAATTAAAACTGTGAGAAACTTCTTCATCTTAGACCTCCAAAAATTTTTTTAACCTCCCAAAAAGGGGGGTTAACTTCTCTCATTAAAATATTAATTGTAAGCCAACTCCGATGTAATCGCCAGCTTTATCTGTTCCGTTGGTAGTGTATGCAGATTTTTTATCGCCGCTTTGTTTTACGTAGTGGAGGTTCAATTTTATGTTATTTTGCTTTATATACCAGTTTAAACCAACGTCGGTTACCTTAAACTTACCATTACCGTTTAAGCTGTTTGCGTCTCCTTTCCATTCTGAGTATGTAATGGCAGGCTCAAGGATTGTTTTGTTAGGTAAAGCGAAGTTATAACCAGCTCTTACATGCCATACTTTATCTTTGTAATCTAACCTTGAGTCATCGTGAGTTCTTTTTAGCTCATCATACTCAAAGTTAAACGTTAAGTCTTTGTAGTTTGCAAGTATATCAAAACCTAAAAGTTGGTTATTTTTAAATTGGACTTTAGGTACATTACCAGTCAACTGACCTAAAGTAACCCAATTTCCAGATGCTAACGGATAAGGGGTAGTATCCTTTCCTCTTCCTTGGTATGCGTAGTTAAATGCAAATGTTATACCGTTTCTTTTACCAAAGTAGTTTACTTTGTAACCCATAGTGTACTTCTTCATCTCTGGGTCACCTAAGGATAAAGCAATCCTTGCAGTGTAGAGTAGATTATCTCCTCCTGTTCCACCGCTAAACTTATCTACGTTAAACACTCCAAAGTTGTAGTTTATTCCCCATTTTTTGCTTTCGTCGTTGTAAAGGCCACCGATATTTACACCTGTTTCACGTCCGGGTCCAGTACCAATTAAATGGCTTCTTGGATAGAAGTTTGTTAAAGCTTTTTCAAAAGAAGTAACCTCAAAGCCTGCTGTTATATTTTCCCTGCCTACCTGTGGTCTGAAGTATCCAACTGTTATGTTAGCCCAGTTTTTATGAAGTGAGTAAGTAAAGAATGCATCCCATAGGTAGAACTGCTGGTTGTCTTTATTTCCACCGATTAAACCAACATTATTGTTTTTGACAAGAGCAGTATGGGAATCAACGCCTACGTTGTCATAGGCAAACCATACTCTCCACGTTAAGTCTTCTGTAATGCTTCCTTGAAACCCTACACGGGACCTTCTGAGTAAGAAGTCTAACCTGTT
>ERZ1669248.123-NODE-123-length-46277-cov-6.109948_pt1 | contig 46277 bp, 46 predicted proteins | sample MGYA00579296_ERZ1669248 | MGnify/ENA primary metagenome ERZ1669248 (study PRJEB41166, sample SAMN08046057) | hot springs metagenome | biome: hot spring; feature: neutral hot spring; material: thermophilic sediment; isolation source: thermophilic sediment from...
AGCCAAGTGTAAGGAAATCTCATATAACCATTATAGTATAATGCTACTATGCATGGATACTTTGGAAAGTTTGGTGGTAGGTTCGTTCCAGAAACCCTCATGTACGCTCTTGAGGAGCTTGAAAGCCAATACGAAGAGATAAAGTCAGATAAGAGCTTTTGGGAAGAGTTAAACTATTACCTCAGGACTTACGCAGGCAGACCCACACCCCTTTACTTTGCCAAAAACCTAACTGAATACGCAGGTGGCGCCAAGATATACATAAAGAGAGAGGACCTTTTGCACACGGGTGCTCACAAGATAAACAACACCTTAGGACAAGCTCTACTTACCAAAAGGATGGGCAAGAAAAGAGTGATAGCGGAAACGGGAGCTGGCCAGCACGGTGTGGCTACCGCTACCGCCTGCGCTCTTTTGGGACTTGACTGCACCGTCTATATGGGTGAGGAGGATGCAAAAAGACAAGAACTCAATGTCTTTAGGATGAAGCTCTTGGGTGCAAAGGTTCAAGTGGTAAAAAGTGGAAGCAGAACCCTAAAAGATGCCATAAACGAAGCCCTAAGGGACTGGGTTTCTAATGTGGAGACTACCCACTACATAATAGGCTCTGTGGTGGGACCTCATCCTTTTCCTACCATAGTGAGAGACTTTCAGAAAGTAATAGGTGAGGAGGCAAAGGAGCAGATACTTAAGGCAGAAGGTAGATTGCCTGATGCGGTGATCGCCTGTGTGGGGGGAGGTTCAAACGCTATGGGGATATTCTACCCTTTTATTGAGGATACAGAAGTTAGATTAATAGGTGTAGAAGCTGGAGGATTGGGGCTAAGCAGTGGCAAACATGCCGCTTCAATAAACGGTGGAAGTGTAGGAGTTCTTCACGGCATGAAGTCTTACTTTCTGCAAGATGAAGAGGGACAGATCATGCCTACCCATTCGGTATCTGCGGGTCTTGATTATCCGGGTGTTGGTCCAGAGCATGCCTACCTTTTTGAGACCAAGAGGGCTCAGTATGTGTATGCCACTGACCAAGAAGCCTTAGAAGGTTTTAAGCTCCTTTCCAAACTTGAAGGTATAATACCTGCCTTAGAACCTGCTCACGCAGTTTTAAAAGCAATTGAGGTTGCCAAAGAGTTAGGTAAAGACGGTATTGTGCTTTTAAATCTATCAGGCAGGGGAGACAAAGACATGTATCATGTTATGAACTTGCTCAAAAGATCTCCAAGCGAAGAGGACCAAGGCTTCTGATCTTTCTTAGCACTTCTCCCATGCGTGCGCTATTCACACTCAAGAGCGCATCCATCCCTCTTTTAGTCTTTCTATATCTTCCTTTGACACCTAAACTTTCCAAAGCACTTCTTACATCTTTAGAAAAACTTGCCAAGATCATTCTTGAAAAAGGTGGCAAATGCTCTTCCTTCCTGCGTTCCCATTCCTTATCCAAGTAGTTTTTCCAATCGCCTCTTTTGATGTCCTCAAGTATGCTGTGTTCAGGAAAGAGAGTTTGTATCAAAAGCTTTTCCTTTGCCAAGGCTCTTGCTCTCCACACGTACCTATAAAAGTTTTCTTCCGCATTGAAAAAGGGCACAGAAAGGAGGTTATCTGCGCTTACCACCACCACAAGATGGTACAAATCAGAGAAAGTAGGATAAGTGCTAAAAGTAAAGTTTTCTCTAAGACCAAACAGGTTTTCCACCTCTTCCATCACCCTATCTATACCAAAGTTTGAGCTTTCCACAGCTCCTCCACATTCGGGACACACCACCTCACTCTTAAAGTTGCAGTTAGTACATACAAGCTGTTCATCATCTTTGTAAAGGGTCAAAAAGGTTTCACACACGGGACACATGCAAAGACTTTGACATCTGGGACAGTAAGCGTAGCTATAGCCCTTTTTGTTAACTAAAAAAAGAAGCTTTTTATCAAGGAAATCCTCCAAGACCTTTAAGGTTTCTGCAGAGAATATCTCCTTTCCCTGTCTTTTGACCACCTGCACTTGCACATCCGATAAACACTGATCCATCTTAATCCTTCCAGACTTTACCAAATGATAAGTCTGTATATCCATAGCGGGTGTGCATATGACAAAGGATGCCCCCAGATACCTTGACCTCACATAGAGTAAGTTCCTCACATCTATACTACCTTTAGGAAGCTTGATGTTAGTGTCATCAAAAAGCGCCACCACTTTTACATTTTTGATGGGTACAAGAAGAGACAGAAAGCTTCCCAAAACCACCTTGCTTTTTTCTTGAGCCTTAAACCAGTTTCTTATGAGCCTGCTTGGTTTTTCTTTGGAAGATATAATCAGAAGATCATCACCAAAAGCACTTTTGAACTCCCTCTCAAGATAGAAAAGAGTGGATAGGTTAGTGCAAACCACAAGGGAAGAAAAGCCCCTTTGTAGAGCATCACCTACCGCGCTCTTGAGACTCTCTATTAAAAACTCAAAACTGCCAAAAATGACCTCGTTATTCTCAAGACTTTTAACGAGTGGTCCAAAGGTTTGGGTTTTATTTTCTACATCTTGAGCCTCAGCTGATGCAAGAATACCCTTTTTCAAAAGGTACGAGATATCCCTACTACTAAAGCCCATGTCTTCCAGCTCTTCTATGGACATATAACCGCGCTCCTTTACAAGGTTCAATATGTTGAGCTTTTCCTCTTTTCTCTTCAATTTTTTGAGACTCTTATAGGCTTCCTCAAAAGGAACATTAAGTGTAAGGATTTGGGGTTCTTCTTCAGGCACATTCCATCTTTTCTCCACTTTTAGAAAGCCCTTGTCTATTAAAAGCTCCACCAACCTCCAACCAAACCTGTTCTTAAGAAGTTCTTTTTTTACACCGCCTTTGGAGATAACATACTTGATTACCTTCATACTCACTTTGTCCAAACCTATAATAGAACTGTTTGTAGGTACTACATAATCTTCCTGTTTTTCCACAAAATGCTTGGGAAGTAGGCTAAAAAGCAAAGACCAAGGATTGATGCCGTATATTAAAGAAACGTCCTTTAGCGTTTCTATCACATCAGAAAGTACGAGAGGTTTTTTATCTGGAAATACGCACTCTAAAGACTCCTGAGCGTCCTGACTTAGTCCCACCACTATGCCTGTGCGACCCAAAGAGGGTATCTTTACTCTGTAGCCTATGGGCTCACCCTCGTAAGGAAAGTCCAACGAGAGTCTAAGAACCCTTCCGTTGCTCAAAGCAACTTTTAAGTTCATTCGGGTATGTATTCCGCTTTTGATGTTTTTGTTTCCCAAAGGACTACTTTAATGACCTTTACCTCTCCAAGAAGTCCTGCCTCTTGAAGTTTTTTATTCAGAAAGTCATAAAAGTATTTGGCTAAAGCCTCTGCAGTGGGACAAAAGTCTACGGGAAATATTTTTAAAGCACCATACTTTTCCGCAACCTCTTTCAGCTCAGGATACATGGGATCATTCACATCTATGATAAAGCTGTGATCTATGGTATCTATAAGGTCTTTTAGTGCACTCTTTAGGTGGTAAAAATCCATCACCATATCCTGCTCGCTTAGGGTATCTGAACCCAAAACTACCTCAAGAGTGTAGCTGTGTCCATGAAGATTTACACACTTGTTTTGTGGCACTCCTTCCTTTTGGGTAAACTGCGCACCCCTTCCGTAGGTTAAGTTTTGCTTCCAAACTCTGTGCCCTGCCTCAAAGGTAAAGATCTTAGTTATCTGCCACTTCATATCACCACACCACCACTTTTTTTGCCTCTACTATAAGCTGAGCTATCTCTTCGTAGCTTTTGGCTATGCTTTCTGGAACTTTTATTCCCCTCGCTTGGGCATCCTCCTTACAGACAAACCACCCCTTTTTGGTAGGAATTCTTAGCACCCCATCTTGTATTAGTATCACCACATCTTTCTCTTCATCAACAAGATCAGAAGAGAAGTCTCCCAGCTTCCTCACAAGCCACACTGTATTCACCATACAAAAACCGCCTCCGCGTCCTTTATAAGTTCCTTTATTTCATCAGAGCTAATAAAGCTTACCTCTTTAACAAAGTCTGACTCTTTTAGTCCCCTCTCTTCCGCTGAAGTGTCCTCCACGTAGAGCTTTACATTTACATAATCTATATTTTCAAGCAGTTTCTCAAAACCATGTATTTCAAGCTTTTCTGGATGCCAGCGAGTCAAAGAATAAACGCCATCTTTTATAAAGATAAAGTTAACCTCACTGTTTATACCTATAGCCAAACCAACTCTTAGAGCTTCGTGTGCTTTCCAAGAGAAGGGATCACCTTTTAGCAAAAAAACCACCTTTTTCATCTTTAGTTAAACACTATAACTTTATCATACTCGGGAAGCATTTTTGAAAGGTTGTATGTGGAACTGCTTTCAAAGAAATCCGCATGGGATGAGATGCCCCTTTGATGCGCAGAGTGGGCACAGTAAAGAAGTCTTGCACCCATATCTTTTAGAATTTTACTTTCTGGTCTTGTAAGGTAATACACACCGTTGCCAGAAAAGAATACCACTACATCACCTCTTTTTGTTAGAACTTTAACGAGGTTAAGAAGCGTACTAAAGTCTTTAGCAAAAGGGTTGCTAGTCACTACAAACAAAAACCTCATCTTACCTTTCTCACAATTATCTCCCATTCCTTCTCTCCTATCTGATTAACCGCAAGCACCTCCTGACCTTCTTCTTTCATACTCTTGGGCACACTTTGAGCGGAAGGTTCATAATCTACTATAACTCTCAGGATTTGTCCCACTTGCATCTGCTCAAGCATAAGTTTGCTTTTAACAAAGGTAAAAGGACAAACATCACCCCTTATGTCCAGCTCTTTATCATACTTCATAAGATTATAATATACCACCCATGAAAGACTCACGAATAGTTAAGTACATAAAGTCCTTGATAAGAAATCACAAATACATGACAACTGAGGATATAATGCTTTTTTTAGAAAAATATTACGGTCTTCCTATAAAGATACCCTCTGTCTATTACAAGTACAGGAAGATCATAAAAGAGTGTAGAAAGGAAGTTTACAAAGAGCGGAGGAAGAAAAGATGAAGTTTGACCTTGTTATATTAGGAGCAGGTAGTGGTGGATATGAGGCAGCTCTTTATGCTCACAGAAGGGGTATGAGGGTAGCTTTAGTGGAGCTATCACCACAAAGTGTTGGAGGGAACTGTCTCAATAAGGGTTGCATACCTTCCAAACACATGAGACATGGAGCTTATCTTTTGGAGAAGTTTCAAAAGATGTATAGCTATGGAATAGTTCCAAAAGGTTTTGAAATGGACATAAAGGGTCTAAAAAGTGGCAGAGAGGAGATCATAACTAGCATAAGGGAAGGCTTTAAAAAGTTTGCACAGCAGGTGGGCATACCCATCTTTTACGGCAGAGGTGTGCTCAAAGACAAAAACACCGTTTATGTAGAGGGAGAAGATAAAAAAATAACTGCGGACTTTATTCTGCTCGCAACGGGTTCTTCTACCACAAGGGTGGGACAGCTATCTCCTGACAACAGACGCATATACGATACGGACCAAATATGGGACATAGATGCATTTCCCAAAAGACTACTCATTGTGGGGGGTGGAGCGGTTGGTGTTGAGTTTGCCTATATATTCAGGATGTATGGGTCTCAAGTGGTGCTTGTGGAGTTAAAAGATAGGCTTCTTCCATCAGATTACATACCCGAGGAGTCCTCAAGATATCTTGCAAGAAAGCTAAAGAAGTTAGGAGTAGATGTGAGGCTAAGGACCACTGTTGAGAATGTTCAAGAAAAAGAAGGAGAGCTAAAGGTGACGCTCTCAGATGGCTCTCAGGTAGATGTGGACATAATTCTATTGGGTGTAGGTAGAAAGCCCAATACGGAAGGCATAGGACTTGAAGAAGTGGGTGTTAAGAAGGATGATAGGGGATTTGTGCTGGTAAATGATTACTGTCAGACTTCTGTGGAAAACATATACGCTTGCGGAGACATAACTTCTCCCCTCATGTTGGCTCACAAAGCCATGTACGAAGGTAGAGTTGCGGTGAGCCACATGCTTGGCGATAGAGACATGAAGAAAAGTGACCTTCTAATTCCTAAGATCATATACTCCGCTTACGAAGTTGCTTCTGTTGGGCTCACAGAAGATCAGGCGGAAGAAATGGGATACTCTCCAAAGGTGGGTGTAGTTTCCTTTATTCCAAATCCCAAGGCAATGGATGATGGAGAAAACGAAGGATTTGTCAGGTTGGTGGTAGAGGAAACTACAGGAGATATACTGGGTTGTCATATAGTGGGACCCCATGCAGGAGAGCTTATACATCAAGTAGTCCATGTCATGAAAGCAGGACTAAGGATAGACTTTCTCTCAAAGAGCATATACTCTCACCCTTCCTTGTCAGAAGCCATAGGACAGTCCGCTATGGAGGCTTACTTTGGACCCATATCTTGGGTGAAGGGAGGTAAACGTGAGTAAGTTTTTTGTGCTTTTATTGTGCTTTTTTGCCTTTTCTTACAGTATGGATGTAAAGGTGCTCACAAGGGACGGAAAAGTAAAAGTAGTAAAACTTTCCCAGCTCAAGAGTCTCCAGGAGCAAAGAGATGTCCTTTATGTAGAGCCACCCAAAAAACTAAGATTTCTTGATGATGTTAGCAGTAATTCATCTTACGTAGTTTGGGGAAGCGGAAACCAATCCATAATGATAAGCTACAACAAGCCTTTCTTTGGTTACATATTTGGTGCAAGTCTAAGCGGAAGCGGATGTAGTCAAAACGGGTTTTTCTTTCAATGCACTTCTTCAACCACTTTAAACATTAGCTCTGCAGGTTCCTACAGGCTGGTTTTGGTAGGTGAGGGTATAAATTCTGAGGACATAGTAGGAGGGGACAGAAAGTACCTTCTGGGCACTAAAGCAAGTCTTAGCGGAAAAACGGGCAGAGGTGTTGTTATAGGCATAATAGACTCGGGCATAAACTTCTGCCATCCTGCTTTTAGAAATCCCGATGGGACCACAAGAGTACTTTTCTACAAAGACTATAATGGTTTAGAGCTAAACGCTTCGCAGATAAACAGTAAGATAGAGAGCGGTGATTGTAATTACGACAGTGAAGGACATGGCACTGCGGTGGCTGGTGTGGCAGGTGGCTATTGGGCATCAACTAGATACAACAGTCCAGCAAAGGATGCCAAGTTCATAATATACAGAACTAACCTGCTGGATACGGATATAATGACGGGGCTTGATTACATAAAATCTAAGGCACAAAGCCTTAATATGCCTGCGGTAGTTAATTTGTCCTTAGGAGGACATCTTGATCCTCACGATGGCACTGGACTCTTAGATAGATACATAGACCAAATTTCCGGACCTGGCTTTGTAGTAGTAGTTGCCGCTGGAAATGAGGGAAGCGACAGAATACACGCAAGAGTTACTTCTTCAAGCGGTAATGTGGGCATAAGCGCATTAAGCGTGTATATAGAAGGTTGGTACACAAGGGGTTCCTCTTACAGGGTTCAGGTTTGCGATCAGTCTGGCACAGGCTGTGTGAGCGCAGAGCCAGGTAATATCGCTGACGCACAGGTAGGTACTACTCCATGTTCTGCTTACATTAATAACACAACTCTTTCCTCACCTCTTAACGGTGATGGCAAGCTTTACATTAGGTTGTCTTGCACAAACCCAACAAACCTTATTCTTAGGCTTACCAGACTCAGCCCAAGCGGTATTATAGACATGTGGCTTGAAGGGGAAGGCGAATTTACTAACGGTCAGGTGGATGACGGTTTTGGTGGTTTTTCCTATACGGTCGCTTCACCAGGCACCGCAAAAAGGGCTATAACCGTGGGAGCCATAGGAGCCAACTACATAGATTTACCTTACTTTGATAACTACGGGCGTGTGGCTTTCTTCTCTTCAAGGGGACCAACAAGAGATAATAGGATAAAGCCAGATGTGGTTGCAGATGGATACTTCCAATGCACCGCAAACGCTAACTTTTCTAATGCTTCAGACCCAAACCTTTGCGGATCAGTTATTAGTGGCTCTTACTATGTTGGTATGGCAGGGACATCCTTTTCTGCGCCTGTGGTAACATCTCTGGTAGCTTTGTATTTACAAGATCATCCTTCAGCAGACCCCACCGAAGTGAAAAATTGGCTTATAGGAAATGCCCTTTATGATACAGAGGGGACCGCTCCTAACGTAGCTTATGGATACGGTAAGGCTGTGTGGAAGGAAGCTCCATCAAGCACAGGCGGTTCAGGAGGCGGTGGAGGAGGTGGATGCTCTATGACGAGCTCTGGTTCTCCTGTTAGCCTGTTTGCATGGTTTTTGATTCCTGTTATTGCGCTACTCAGAAGGAGGTTTTTCATCCTTGTTTCATAAAAACGAGCGTATTATAATACTACAAACACTTTAAAAGGAGGTGCAGTATGAAGAAGTTTCTATTGGTAGCAGTAGTGGGACTTGTGGGCTTGTCTTTTGCCAACGAACAGCTTGCAAAGCAAAAGGGCTGTTTTGCATGCCACGACATCAAAGCTAAGAAAGTAGGACCCTCTTATGCAGATATTGCTAAGAAGTATGCAGGAAAGAAGGACGCTGTTGATTATCTTGCCAAAAGGATAAAACAAGGTGGTGCAGGTGTTTGGGGTTCTGTACCCATGCCTCCTCAAAATGTAACAGACGCAGAAGCCAAACAGCTCGCCCAGTGGATACTTTCTCTAAAGTGATCTCTACGGGGGCACTATGCCCCCTCTATGGGATTACACCTGTTTATATTTCCAAAACACTTAGGACATAAATCAAAGAAGACCAAAAGTCCCAATCCTCCCAACATCATATTTACCTGAGTTATCACTAAGTTTTCTTGTCTTTCGGGTAATATTTGGTACTTTTCCAAAGTAGCTCCACACATAGTTTTCCCTTCCTCATCTCCCAGTTTGTGAAACTGAAAGACTAGCCTGTTGGTTCTTCTGCACTTCATCCACTTGGGAATTAGATCAAGAATCACAAAGTTTATCTGCACATTTTTGTCTATGAGCTGTGCCTTCTGCAGGAGTCTTTCAAACTTCTCTTTTTCCATCATAATATGAATACATGCTCAAGTAGGTAATTTATACCTATCCTGCGTCATAAGGTCTACGCCTACTTCCAGGTTCTCAAGCCAATCAAGAAACTTATTTACCATCTCCTTTCCTTTAAATATGGCTCCGTGCTGGGGTGCTATCATCTCCACATCAAGCTGTCTTACCATATTTACCCAAAACTTGAGAATTTTGTTGCTTGCCATATACCTTCTGTGAAAACCCTCCATGTACTTGATGTGAGCGTCAAAATCTTTCACAAAAAAGTAATCCTGTCCCAGTGAAGCCCCCAGGTCACCCGAGAAAAGTATTTTTGAACACGGATCGTATACCTGAAAATTACCAGGAGAGTGTAGAAAGTGAGCTGGCAGTATTAGAAGCTCACAGCCATTCAAATTCACCTTTGTTCCACCATCATCTATAGGGATTACCCTTTCCTCCAGTTGAGAGTCAAGACCAAAGTGAGGTAGGAATCTTATCCAAAGCTTAGATATGTAAGCGTAAGCTTTTGTTGTCATCAGCCAACCATTTATAGAAGCTACTATGTCAGGGTCTTGGTGAGACAGTAGTATATACTTTATGTTTCCAGTGGGTATTAATGTGGATATGTCCGAGAGGAGCTTAGGGAAAACCTTATGGCCTCCGGGATCCAATAGCATGCCCTCTCCTCTGTGTATAATGAGGTACTGATTTGCTTGCACTGCGCTTGCAGGTGTGAGCTCTTCGTAGAAGGCTACTTTGTGATCCTGAGTGTCAAAAATTAGTTTGGCGGTCATTGGATACCTCCTGTTATCCAAATCACCCTTAAAATTCTATCACATGTTTTGTAATCTTCTTAGCCTTTCGTAAGCATCTTTTGACCACTCTGCCTCGCTTTTGGACAGTTCCAGAGCGGTTTTGTAGTGATACACTGCCTGTGAGATGTTTCCCAAAGCTTCATAATCCCTACCAAGGTAGTAGTAAATATCTGCATAGTCTGGTATGAGCTTTTTGGCTCTCTCAAGCTTTTGCACAGACTCTTGATATCTTCCCATTCTAAAAAGCACAAACCCATACACATAGTTGGTAGAAAAGACTTTTGGCTCCGTTTGGTAGGCTCTTTCTGCATGTTCAAGTGCCTTATTTAAACTACCTTCTTTGGCAAGTATGTAAGCTATGTATAGACGCGCTTGGTAGTTATTAGGATAAAGCTCTACCGCTCTCATGAAGTGAGAAAGGGCTAAAGAATAGTTTTTCTGCCTATAAGCCTTTTTACCCGCATAAAACTCCCTGTAAGAACCCTCTGTCTCTTTTAAAAGCCTTTTTATATATTGAAACTCGTCAGTATCAGAAATGAGGCTTCCAGAGGGTTTTATGCGTTGTATTTCCTCTTGCACTTCTTTTATCCTGCTTTGGGGGAGTGGGTGGGTTTGTAGCCATTCTGGAGCGCTTGATCTTTCCATTTTATTGAAGGTCTCAAAAACACCCAAAAGTCCGCTAGGATCGTAGCCAGCTTTTAGAGCGTAGATTACTCCAAGCTGATCCGCTTCCCTTTCTTGATCCCTGCTAAACTTAAGAGCCAAAAGCTGGCCTCCTATCTGACCAAACTGTAAAAGCGCCTGAGCATAAGGTTTATCTGCCAAAAGAACCGCTCCTATATTAAAGAGCAGGTTCATAGCGTACATTTTTTCTAAAAACTTTGCGTGATGTCTTGCGTTTATGTGTCCAAGCTCGTGACCCAAAACTCCCGCAAGCTCGCTTTCTGTGTTTAGTTTAAGTAGAAGCCCTCGTGTAATAAATACTGGTCCTCCCGGAAGGGCAAAAGCATTAACCACATCTGAATTTACCACAAAAAACTCATAAGGTAGCCTCCTGGGTGTGTGTCTTGCTATGCTCATACCAACTCTTCTGACATATTCTTGTACCCTCTTATCTGGATAAAGTCCATCGCTTTCTTCTATGGCATAGGGAATATAGCTTTTGCCTATCTTTATCTCTTCCTCTTCTGGAAGAAGAAGTGAGCTAAAATCTACAGCCTTTGCACAGCTCATAACAAAGAGAAGCACTACCAACAGAAGTTTCTTCATCTCACATCAACCCTTATCTTCTACCATCTCCCATTTTTCTCTCACCTTTCCTCTGTGGGTTATTCCACAGGCTTTTACAAGATACATTATCCTGCGGAGAGGGGAGGACCTATCTTTACAAGTCCTAGCTCCGTTATCTCCATAAAGTGCGTGCGTGTATCGTGTCCGCACAATCTACAACCATCTATTCGGAAAAGCCTAACTATCTCTCCTATAGGTTTTTTGTATATCTTTGACTGCGCTTGAGTAAGGATAAGCTCCTTAGATAGCACTATGGAACAATCCACTATGTGGCTTACCGCATAACCTCCAGCAGCTTCCGCAGTTAGCTCTTCGTGTCCGCTCCTCTTTTGGGATATAAAGATAGCGGTCTGATACCACTTTTTCATAAAGTTAAACAGCTGTCTTACTATAACTCTTGCCATCATCTCCTTTGCTTCGTACAAGCCCGTGATGGAGTCTATTACCACATGCCTTATCTTGTAGGTTTTTATTGCGTAAGCTAGGGTGGCAAGTAAGTCTGGTATGTTTTCTCTGAGTTTTGCGTGGCTTGCTGCATCTATTAACACTATCTTGTCTTGCAAGCTCTCAAAATCAACTCCCATAGCCTTTGCCCTTTCACGCAAACCAACACTCACAAAGGGTGCAGGTGCTTCAACGGTTACAAAGGCTACAGGTTCGTTTCTCTTTGCTTGGACTATGGTGTACTGCTCCGCTATAAGGGTTTTGCCAGTATCAGAAACGCCTGTGATGTTGGTAACTGAATAAGCAGGTATGCCCCCTAAAGGTTTCTTCACTACCTTTCCTTCGTGCACTTCCGTGGTGAAGAAAAGATCATCTAAGCCCTCCACGCCCGTGGGAACTCCGTACATTTTGGGAGCTTTCTTTATTGCCTCTCCAGCCACCCATATGCTCTCTTCTACTACCTCTGGCTTCCTTACCTCTTCAAACTTTTCCTTTTCATCCATAACTTTGTATTATATGCCAAGAACTCAGAGTGTTTAAAAATTTCCAAAGCCTTTTTTTCCAAGACCTTGATCGCTCCTCCATCCAGCTAACCATCTCCTTTTGGATTTCCTTCCCTTGGTTTATCTATGAGTAGGTTTTTCTGTGTGGTTTTCCAAGAGCCTCTTGCACTCTTGACTTGATCCCCTAAGAGCCTATAGTTTAGGATCATGAAAAGGATAATAAGCTCTATAAATTTGCGTCAGGATAGACTTCCACCGGGACAAAAGTGGATAAGCGCTCCAATTGTTTATGACATAGTAGATCAAATTCCTGATTGGGATATGGACTCCTACAGATTTAAGGTTTGGGGACTTGTGGAAAATCCTATAGAGATGACCTATGAGGAACTTTTAAAATTGCCATCTGTGGAGCTAATTGCGGACTTTCACTGTGTGACACGCTGGAGCGTTAAGGACGTACTGTGGGAAGGTGTGCCTACTGCATACATTCTCAACTTAGCGAAACCAAAAGAAAACGCACGTTTTGTGATGGTTCACTGTCTTGAGGGATACACCACCAACATGCCCATTGAGTATTTGTTTGAAGAGGACAGTATATTAGCTTACAAGATGAATGGACAGACCATACCCAAAAGGCACGGATATCCCTTAAGGTTGGTGGTACCAAAGCTTTATGCGTGGAAAAGTGCCAAGTATGTTTGGGGCATAGAGATTATGGAAAGGGATATGCCCGGCTTTTGGGAACAAAGAGGTTACCACATGCGCGGAGACCCATGGAGAGAGGAGCGTTACTGGTAAGACTCAACAGATTTATATCTATGTGCGGTATCACTTCAAGGAGAAAGGCAGATGAACTTATCAAAGCAGGTAGGGTAAAAGTAAATGGGCTTGTTGTAAAGGAATTAGGTTACAGAGTAGACCCATCAAAAGATGTGGTGGAGGTTGATGGAAAGCTTCTCAGACCACCCAAATACAGGTACGTGATCCTCAACAAACCTTGCTGTTATCTAACATCTCTGACAGATGGTAAAGATGGCAAAAAAAGCATAAAGGAACTCATAAAGGATATTCCCGAAAGGCTATACCCTGCTGGTAGGCTTGACTACAATGCAGAAGGGCTTTTGATACTCACAAATGACGGAGAGTTAGCCAACAGAATCATGCATCCTAGGTATAAACTTCCTAAAAAGTACCTCGTTTTAGTGGAAGGTAGGGTGGATGCTGAAACACTCAGAAAAATGAAAAAGGGTGCCCAGCTGGAGGATGGTTTTGCAAAACCTGACAGTGTAAAGCTCATAAGAGTAGAAAAGAACCAAACAACCTTAGAAGTGGTATTTCACGAAGGTAGGAAGCACATAGTAAAAAGGTTCATGGCACACTTTGGACACAAGGTAAAAAGACTAAAAAGGATCGCCATAGGACCCATACAGCTTGGCAAACTTCCACCCGGAAAGTGGAGAGATCTAACACAGCAAGAGTTAGAAGCGCTGAAGAAAGCCCTAAACCTGAAAACATGTTAAAATTACCAAATAAATACTTCCTTGATATAAAAGAAGAGAGCGTATGAGACTCTTTGACTTTTTAAAAAAATCTTCTGAGCTGTATTCTTTGGAAGGGGAAGAGTTTATAAAGGGTCTTCTCAAACTGTGCGCTCAGTTTCTATCCGCTCAAAGAACGAGCCTTTGGACCGTAAAAGAGGACATACTTTTCTGCGAGTATATGTATACAAAAAGCGAGGATGATTTTATTGGTGGGCTTCTGGTAAAGAAAGAGAATTGTTTAGAATTCATTGATTATCTACAAAAAGAAAGGGTAATAAGCGCAGAAAAGCCTTTTGATCTAAGGATTAATAGTTGCTTTGGAGATTATCTGGACTTTAGAAATACCCAATCCCTTCTAATAGCGTCCTTAACAACAGAAAAAGGAGAGCTTACTTACCTTATTATGTACGAGCATGACGTTAAAAAAGCCTACAGTGAAGAAGATATATGTGTGTTTCTTTTGTCATTAGCTTACTTAAAGGAGCACTACAAAAGACAAAGAACTTTATTTATGACAAATATGTACAAAGTACTGTCTGCGGTGAATAGTATCGTGCTAAAGGCAAATAGCAAAGAGGAGATTCTGCAACAGCTCTGCCAGATAATGGTTCAAGTTGCAGGGCTTAGGATGGTATGGATAGGACTCCTTGACAGTGAGGGGAATTTAAAACCCTGTTGTGCTTGTGGATCGGTAGAAGGCTATTTGGATGAGATAAGTATCAATATATACGATGAAAAGCTAAACAAAGGACCTTCCGCAAGAGCTATTTTAGAGCAAAAGGTTCAGATAAACAACGATACAGAAACTGATCCTACCGTGCTCCCGTGGCGTATGCAAATGCTAAAAAGGAAGTACCTTTCAAGCTGTGCCTATCCCATAACCCTAAAGGGTAAAGTTATAGGAACCATAAATCTCTATTCAGACAAAAAGGGTTTCTTCAGCGAAGAGATCGTTAGGTTAGTGGAAGAAGTAGGACAAAATGTTTCCTTTGCCTTAGAATACTTGGATACTCTAAGAAATATACAGAGCCTGTATAGAGCCATTGAGCAATCCAATGAGTGGACATTAATAACAGATGTTGAAGGTAAGATCCTTTATGTAAATCCAGCAGTGGAACGCATAAGTGGGTATAGCAGGGAGGAGCTTATAGGAAAAACTCCAAGGGTTTTTAAATCAGGGCTACATGATGAAGAGTTTTATAAAAAACTTTGGGATACTATACTTTCAGGAAAGGAATTTCACGATATTTTTATAAATAGGCACAAGAATGGAAGCCTGTTTTACTTAGACCAAATAATAACCCCCATTAAGGATGAAGCGGGTAGGATAATCAACTTTGTTTCTACCGCAAGAGACATAACCTTAGCGAAAGAAATTGAAGAAAAGATGCACAAAGTAATCAACTATGACCCACTTACAAACTTACCAAAAAGAGATCCTTTCATCAAAGAACTGGAAAGGAACATAAAGGAAAAAAGTAATAGCACTATAGGTATTTTCCTAATAGATATGCATAAATTTTCTGCAGTTAATGCCCTTTACGGTTATGAGTTTGGAGATAAACTTCTCAAATCTTTTGCAGAAAGACTTACGAAACTGCCAGGTTTTTGGGCACGGTATGGAGATGATGCTTTTATAGGATTTAAAGAATTAAACAGCAAAGAAGAGATATACAACTTGCTCAAAGACATCTTTAAGATGGGTGAGTTAAAGTTAGAAAACTTTAGCTACAGGCTTGACTTTCATGTAGGTGTATCCATTTACCCTGATGATGCAAACAACGCTTTGGATCTTTTACATGCGGTAGAGATAGCTCTTAGAAAAGCAGAAGAGAAAGCACCTAGAAGCTTTAAGCTTTATAATGAAGAAGAGAAAGAAAAACTTTTGGAAAAGCTAAAACTTATAGAAGATCTAAAAACCGCTTTAGAAAGAGGTGAGTTTGTTCTACACTTCCAACCTATTTACAGTTCCTTAGATCTAAAGCCTGCCATGCTAGAAGTACTTCTAGGATGGAACTCAAAGAAATTTGGCTTTTTACAAGCAGGGAGTTTTATAGATATACTTGAAGAGACGGGACTTATAGTGGATATTGGTTATTATGTATTTGAACAGTGTTTAAGTACGATAAAGCGGTATAACTTAGAAATTCCCATATCCATAAACATATCGTCTGTGCAGATAAAGAGAGAAGACTTTACGGATAGGTTATCTGAACTTCTTAATAAGTACAGAGTACCCGCTGAGCTTATTCTTTTGGAGATCACAGAAGGCACGCTTATAGAGGACCTTCAGAAAGCACAAAAACTATTAGATGCATTAAAAGAGAAGGGTTTCTCTATCGTTCTTGACGATTTTGGAGTAAAGTACTCATCTCTGTCTTACCTTACCAAACTTCCTATAGACTACATAAAGATAGACAAGTCCTTTATTAAGGAAGTGGATACTGATGAAAAAGTGCTGAATGTGGTAAAAACGATAGTTTCCATAGCTAATATTCTTGGTGCAAAAACTGTTGCAGAAGGCATAGAAAGACAATCACAGCTGAACATACTAAAAGAAATAGGATGCCATTATTTACAGGGATTTTACCTTAGCAAACCTATGGACATCAAAGATTTCCTGAAGCTTTTACGCTCCTAAGTGTATCTATAAGCTCCTGTAAAAGATGACAAATAGGAAATTAGCCATAAAACGTGTTATAATAAGTTACTCATGCTTAAGGAGTACAATAAGTATCTTGAATACAAAAACGGAGAGCTCTATCTTGATGGAGTGTCCCTAAGGGCTTTAGCAGAAGAATTTGGTACTCCACTGTATGTGTATAGTGCCTCTTACATAAGAGATAGGGTAAGGGCATACAAAGAAGCCTTTCCAAATGCTCTTATATGCTATGCGGTAAAGGCTAACTTCAATCCTCACATTATAAGACTTGTGAAGGAAGAAGGCGCTGGAGCGGACATAGTCTCTGGTGGTGAGCTCTACGCTTCGCTACAAGCGGGTGTAGATCCCAAGAAAATAGTTTATGCTGGTGTAGGAAAAACTCCAAAAGAGATAGAGTACGCTATAAGTTCGGACATACTCATGTTCAATGTGGAATCCCGTATGGAATTGGAAGTGCTTGATCAAATAGCAGAGCGTATGGGCAAAAAGGTAAGGATAGCCATAAGGGTAAATCCCGATGTGGATCCCAAAACGCATCCTTACATATCCACAGGTATGAAAAAGAGCAAATTTGGCGTGGATATAAAACGAGCAAAGGAAGAGTACGAATATGCAAGAAATCTAAAGAACCTTGAGATCGTAGGCATACACTGCCATATAGGATCTCAGATACTTGATGTATCACCTTACATAGAAGCTGTGGAAAAGATAGTAGAGCTTTACCACTATCTTACAAAGAACGGCTTTGACATAAGATACTTAGACATAGGAGGAGGCTTGGGTATAAAGTACAAACCAGAACAATCAAATCCCGAACCCAGTGATTTAGCAGAAGCAATAAGTCCCATCTTAAAAGATGTGAAGGCAAAGCTAATTCTTGAGCCAGGAAGGTCTATAGTGGGAAACTCGGGTGTTTTGATAACTCGTGTGGAATTCTTAAAGGACAAAGGGCACAAACACTTTGTCATAGTAGATGCAGGGATGAACGACCTTATAAGACCCGCCATCTATGATGCTTACCATCACATTGTGCCTGTTGAAAAAAGGGATGGGCGCTATATAAAGACGGATGTAGTTGGTCCCATATGTGAAACGGGGGACTTCTTAGCCTTAGACAGAGAACTGCCAGAAGTGAGAAGGGGTGATTACTTAGCGGTGCTGTCTGCTGGAGCTTACGGTTTTGCCATGTCTTCTCACTACAATGTGAGGCCAAGAGCTTGTGAGCTGTTGGTGGATGAAGGAAAATACAGAGTCATAAGAAAAAGGGAGGATTACGCTTACATATTTTCTTTGAGTTCTTGAGAAGTAAATCACTTAACTTTCTTCTTGATGCTCTTTTCTCCTTTATCCTTATCTTTAAAGATCAACCTTTTTATAAGATAGCTTTGAAAGATGTTGAGTATGTTGTTGAAGGTCCAATAGAGCACAAGACCTGCAGGGAAGCTAGCAAACAGGAAGGTAAAGGCTATGGAAGATATATACATCATAAAGTTCTGCGTTTTGTCAGGATTTGGGCTTATAAACTGCTGGGCTATCATGGTAAGACCCATCAGTATGGGCAGTATGTAATAGGGGTCTTTTTGGGCTAAGCTGGGTATCCAAAACATGGATGCAAGCTGAAGGTCTGCGGTTATGGTAAGCACCTTATAAAGGGCAAAGAAGACGGGTATCTGAAGGAGTATAGGAAGACATCCAGACATGGGGTTAAAACCCGCCTGAGAGTAAAGCTTCATAATCTCCTCTTGCATCTTTATAGGATCGTCCTTATACCTTTCCCTTATCTCTTGCATTTTAGGTGCAAGTTCTGAAAGCTTCATCATAGAGACACTGCTTTTGTAAGTGAGAGGAAACATAAAAAGCCTGACAATTAAAGTAAGCGCCAATATGGAAAACACCCAAGAGTGAAGGTGTTCGTATATCCAATACATAAAGATAAACAGGGGCTTGACTAAGAGTTTTAGTGTTCCATAATCTATAACGTCCGAAAGGCCTATCTGCTTTAGTCTTGAATACTCTTTGGTACCTGCGTAGAATATAAGGGGACTGTTTGCCTCAACAAGGGTCAGCGTGCTGTTATTCTCCACTTTGTATATGACTACCGAGCTTATCTTTCCCACAAAACCCTTAAAGTAGTACCTGCTTTCCTCTCCTGCAAATTTTATATCTCCAGTTATCACTTCCCTTCCCTTTATGTCTTCTATATTTATCCTCTCTATGTGATCTTGGATACTCACAATGGGTCCAACATGAGTGTAAAACTCATCTCCCTTAGGGTGACTTCCCACAAGGATATAGACTAAAGAGGGCAGGTTTTTTGAATCTATATATAGCCTAAAGTATCCATTCTCATAGATGAGTCTTTTGGTAATACTAATGTTTCCATCTGAGTAAGTCATTATGATGGTGTTGCCATCCTTTGTGAGCGTGTAGGGGGAAAAGTTGAGCTTTTGGTCTATTTCTGGGTTTCCCGTGTATATTTCAAGGGGATATGCGTTGAGTTTTCTTTCTGTATCCGTGATAAGGTCATAGGAGTATTTCTTATCTACTATGCGCACCAATTTGCCACCTTCTAAAGCTACAGAAATACTATACTGTCCCAAATCAAAACTTTGGACATTTAAGGGCTTTTGGGATTCCCTTGTGCTTCCCAGCATAAGCTGGGGCAGAGTAGTTTGGAATGTTTCTTTCTTAACCTGGGTGGTAGGTTTCTCTTTGGGTAAGAAGTAGTATGTGTAAAGCTCAAAGGCAAACGCAAAAAAGGTTATGGCAAGCATCAGGATAAAGAGCCTTTTGATGTCTATTGGGTCCTTCTCCATCAAGGGTAATCAACACCTCCCTTTGAAAAGGGATTGCACCTTATAATTCTCCAAAGAGCCTTTAGCATCCCTTTTAGCACACCGTACTTTTCAACAGCAAGGATAGCGTACTCGGAACATGTAGGGTAATACCTACAAGATGGTGGATAAAGGGGGGAAATGACCCCCCGCCAAAATCTTAAGAATAACACAACCACTCTTCTCAAGGGGCAAGTCTCTTTCTGCCTTTCTGCCTTCTTCTTTTTATTATCTTCCTTCCGCTCTTGGTGGACATTCTTGCGAGAAATCCGCTCTTGCGCTTCCTTTTGAGGTTAGATATTCTTGTTATGTTCCTTTGAGTTGCCATCTATAAACTCCTCACTTAACAAAGAGAAGTATTATGGCTACAAGCAGAGCATAAAGAGCAAGCGTTTCTATAAAAGCCAAGCCTATGAACATGACCGTTTGCAGTCTTCCTCCTACTGTGGGATTTCTTGCGGTGCCCTCTTGAGTACCTTTGATGGCATATCCCATTCCTATACCCGTTCCAAAAGCTGCAAGGCCTATGGCTAATCCTGCACCCAAGTACATGAGACCTTCCTTTAGGCTTGCACCTTGAGCGGGTTCCTGAGCAAGAGCAACTCCCGTAGCCAAAAGCATGCTTAACATTAGCAATCTTGCTTTCATATCAAACCTCCTCTACTGAATTTTTTATGTTAGTGTCCTTCATGGGAAACCACGCCCGAAAGATAAACTACAGAAAGCATCATGAATATGTAAGCCTGTATAAAAACCGCCAAAAACTTTATGGCTATGATAAACAAAAGTAGCAAAGGTGATACCGCCATGATGAAGGGATTTTTTATCACAAGACTAACAAGGATCAAAAGTAGCATAGCTCCACCCTTCATGTTAGCAAAAAGCCTCAAAGTGAGGGTTATGGGTCTGGCAAGGTGGGAGATGATCTCTATAAGGAAAAAGATGGGTGCAAGGTAAGGATTAGGTCCCATGAAGTGCTTGAGATATCCAATACCATGCAGTCTAAAACCCTCAAAATTATAAAGTAAGAAAACGCACAGAGCTAAAGCTAAATTGGTATTCACGTTAGCAGTCGGAGCTTCAAGTCCCGGCACCATACCCAAAAGGTTGGAGAAAAACACAAAGAGCCCTATACTGGCAATGAAGGGTGTGTATCTTAATCCTTCATGTCCCGCATTTTCAAGAAGCATGTTTCTTACAAATCTCAAGTATCCTTCCCACAGTGCCTGAAACTTTGTAGGTCTTATTGAGGGTTTGCCTGCAAGCAAGATGAGCCCAAGAGATATCACCATAGCGACTATACCAAGGTATACATGTTCCATAGCACTATCATTATAACACAAAATTTATTAGTTTAGATAAGAAGGACTAAAAGGTGAGCTTTGATTACCTCATGCGGTGAGAATTAATTTGCTTATCTTATTAGATTATGCCTAATAGATTGATAAACGCCAGAAGCCCGTACCTAAGAAAGTCAGCACACCAGCCTGTGGATTGGTACGAGTGGTGCCAAGAGGCTTTTGAGAAAGCCAAAAGAGAGGACAAACCCATACTGCTCTCCATAGGTGGTGTTTGGTGTCATTGGTGTCATGTGATGGCAAAGGAAAGCTTTGAAAATCCTGAAATAGCCCAGATAATAAACGAACACTTTGTAGCCATAAAAGTTGACAGAGATGAAAGGCCAGATATAGATAGAAGGTATCAGGAAGTAGTTGTAGCTCTCACTGGTGCGGGTGGTTGGCCCTTGACAGTATTTCTCACACCAGAAGGTAAAGCTTTCTTTGGTGGTACCTACTTTCCACCAGAAGACCGTTGGGGAAGGCCCGGCTTTAAGTCCCTGCTTTTAAGAATAGCCCAGCTTTGGAAGGAAGACAAAGATAGGATCATAAGATCAGCAGAGCACATCTTTAGAGAGCTTCAGGCTTTTAACTCTAAAAATTTTAAAGACTTTTTGGACGAAAACCTTCTCCTAGGGGGTATAGGAGTTCTACTTTCATCTATAGACTACCAAAAGGGTGGTATAGGTAGTGCTCCCAAGTTTCACCATGCCAAAGCTTTTGAACTACTTCTATACCACTACTACTTTACTAAAGAAGACTTAGTCAAAAGGGCTCTAAGCATATCCTTGGAAGCCATGGCAAAGGGCGGTGTTTATGATCATCTGCTGGGAGGTTTTTTCCGATACTCTACAGACGAGGATTGGCACATACCCCACTTTGAGAAGATGCTGTACGATAACGCAGAGCTTTTGAGGCTGTATTCTTTAGCTTACCAGGTCTTTAAAGACGAACTATACAGATACATTGCGGAAGGAATAGTAGAGTATTACAAAAGGTACGGTTCAGACCCAGAGGGTGGGTTTTACGCTTCTCAGGATGCGGATATAGGAGTTCTAGATGAGGGCGGATACTACACCTTTACTGAGCAAGAATTAGAATCCATCTTAGACACAGAGGAGCTCAAGATAGCCAGGCTACACTTTGGAACTCGTAGTATGCATTCGGGTAAGATGGTGCTCTACATGAACTTAAGACCAGAGCAGGTGGCAAAAGTCCTAAATATGCCTGAGGAGAAGGTAAAAGAGGTTATCAAAAGCCTAAAAACAAAGCTTCTTCGCTACAGAGAAAACAGAGAGATGCCTTATATAGATAAAACCATCTACACCAACTGGAACGGACTTATGATAGATGCTCTTTGCGTGTATTATAAAGTTTTTGGAGATGATTGGGCTTTGAATATGGCTAAAAAAACTGCAGACAGATTGCTAAAGGAAAGATACCAAGAAGGTCAGCTTTGGCACGCAGAGAATGTGGAAGGCTACTCTGAGGACTACATTTTTCTCGCTTATGGGCTCTTATCCCTTTTTGAATTAACCCAAGAGGACATCTATTTGCAGGCATCTAAGGAACTTATGGACAGAGCCATAGAGCTCTTTTGGGATGAGCAAGGATGGGGGTTTTTTGATAGACAAAAAGGCGGAGAGGGACTTCTTGAAGTCAGAACCAAACCCTTGCAAGACACACCCACACAATCAGTAAACGGCACCGCACCTTATGTGCTTATGCTACTTGAGGCAATACTTGGCGATACCAAATACGGAGAGTTTGCGGAAAAGAACTTAATGGCTTTTTCCCAATTCATCAGAGAAATCCCTATGGCATCTCACTCTTACCTCCTTAGCCTGTACGCTTTTCTGAAAGGCATTTTTAAGGTGGAGACCTCAGAACACTTTGAAAGAGCTCTTTGTGCCTTTAGACCCTTTAAGGTGGTTCTCAAAAAAGAGGTAGATGGACTTTTAGTGTGTGAAGGAAAAACCTGCACAAAATACTCCTCACCTGAAGAAGTGGGGCTTTAAAGACTCAGTGTGATAAAATTACATGCATGTTAAAAACTCTTTTCCTTTTACTGTCTGTCCTAAGCTTAGCCTTTTCAAAAGAGCTTATAGCCACCACTTACCCTATTTACTATCCTCTTAGGTACATAGCAGGTGAAAAGCATCGTGTGGAACTGCTAATAAAGTCTCAGGCAGACCCACACGAGTATGAGCTAACACCAAAAGATGCAAAAGAGCTTGCTAAAGCGGATTTAGTATTTTCCTTGGGAGTAGAAAGCTGGGAAAAAAACCTCCTTAGAACCATTCCTAAAGAAAAGCTCGTTTTTTTAAATCAAGGGATTAGTTTTATAGATTACGGGAACTTTCCAGACCCACATATATGGCTATCTCCCAAAAGCTACATGGCAGTTGTAAGAAACATAACTTCCGCACTCATAAAATGGGAGCCTAATGAAAGAGCTTATTATGAGAGCAGGTATAACAGTTATATCCAAAAACTCAAAGAGCTGGACAGAGAATACCAAGAGACTTTAAAAAACTGCAGGTACAGAGTAATCATATCTACACACAGAGCTTGGGACTATCTGGCAAGAGACTACAACCTCAGGACTGTTAGTTTAATGGGTGTTCATGCGGAAGAGGAGCCCAAACCTTCCCAAATAAGGCTGATAATACAAACTGTAAAGCGCGAAGGAATAAAGTACATATTTGCAGAAATAGGACAGGATAGAAAGGTGGCAGACTTTATAGCAAACCAAACGGGTGCTAAGGTGCTTTTCCTTAACTCTTCTCTTTTCCCTCAAGAACCCTCTGATGACTACTTTAGCATAATGAGAAGGAACCTAAAAAGCCTAAAAGAGGGATTGCAATGCCATCTGAAGTGATAAAGGTTAGCAACCTCACTTTTTACTACAGACAGGAAGAGCCCCTAATAAACAACTTGAGTTTTTCTGTTTTTGAAGGAGAGTTTTTTGGCATTTTGGGTCCCAATGGTGCAGGGAAAACAACCCTCCTTAGGTTAATTCTTGGATTTTTAAAACCCATAAAAGGCAGGATAGAGCTCTTTGGACAGGACTTGCACACCTTTAAGGAATGGAAAAGAGTCGGATACGTTCCCCAAAGATTTTATGTGGAAAGAGCCTTTACAGGAACGGTGGGTGAGCTTTTTAAAGCGATCGCTCCTAAAGAAAAAGTGGGTTGGATCATAGCTTACCTTCACCTTGAGGATCTGCTAAAAAAACAGTTTAATAAACTCTCTGGTGGTCAGCAACAGAGGGTGCTTCTTGCCCTTGCTCTCACCACAAACCCTGATCTTCTTATCCTTGATGAACCCCTCACAGGACTTGATATACACGCTCAGGAGCACATAGAGAACATACTAAGAGATATAAGCAAAACAAAAACTGTAGTTGTAGTTTCCCACGATGTGAGTTTTGTGCTCAGAAATGCAAGCAGGATTCTATGCTTGGGTATGCAGGAATGTCAAGTGGTGAAGGCTCAGGAGCTAAAAGGCATGCTAAAGGAACTTTACAAGCTTCACTGACATGATACTTTTAGATTACGCTTTTTTGTGGAAAGGTATCTTAAGCGGACTACTCATAAGTATCTCCACATCACTTATGGGTGTTTTTTTACTTATGAAAAGACTCTCTCTTTTGGGAGCAGGACTTTCTCACGCAGCCTTTGGTGGTATAGCTTTGGCTATCTTATTAGGCATAGATCCCATGGTCTTTACTCTCTTTTACATGGTAATGTCAGGTTTAACCATCCAGCTTCTTATAGAAAGGAAAGGCCTGCCTGCGGATACAGTTATATCTCTGTTTTTCTCCTTGGGTGTAGCATTAGCTATCATTATCTTGGGCATTACCCAAAACCTTGGCAGTAATATTTACTCGTATCTCTTTGGAAGTATATTAACCGTTTCTGATAGGGAGCTTTTGGGTGTCCTTTTGGTGTCTCTTTTGAGCCTTGTCTTTGTGTTTTTCTACTATAGGAAACTGCTTCTTATCAGTTTCAACGAAGAGATAGCACTTTTGAGGGGTGTCAAAGTCAGAACTCTAAATTATCTGCTCATTGGAATAGCTTCTGCAAACATAGTATTTGCAATAAAAGCGGTGGGACTTATATTGGCTTCTTCCTTTATAGCCATACCACCCATGTCTGCCCTGCTTGTTTCTACATCTTTCCTTTCTACGCTTGTGTTATCCGTCTTAGTTTCCTTTCTTGCAACCCTTATGGGTATCTTCTTATCTTTAGAATTGGACATACCACCAAGTGGCGCTATAGTGCTCTGCATGGTAGTTATGTTTCTTTTCCTTGCTTTCTGGAGGCTTTTGGTTAATCTAAGAAGAAGGTTTTTATGAGCTTTTTAGCATCCTTTGGCTCTTTCTGGAACATTTCTTTGGCTACTTTCATAACTGATTTGCTGGCACCCTTTGGAAGTCCGTATCTTTTTAACCACTCTAAAAACTTAGCTCTTGCAAACATACTTGCTACAGATACCGCTATGTCCCTTTCACCTTTAGGTTCAAAAATCACATCCTTTCCAAAGGGATTACGCGCAGAATATGCATCTATGCGTATCTCCACAGAATACTCTTTGCGCAGTTCTTTTATGAGCTCACTGTAGGCTCTGTCTAATATCCTGTTTAAGTTCTTGAGCTCCTCATAGAGCTCATTTAGGCGCTCTGGCTCATAAATTACGCATCGTGTCTTTACCCACTTGGATAGACTCTCCACCTTTCTAAATAGCTCTTCGTCCTTTAGTAGCTTGCAATCTTTGGGAGTCAAAGAGAGCACCTCTTTATAAGAAGAGGGCTCTATTGCCACGCAACAGACTACCAAAGGTCCAAACACATCCCCCTTTCCCGACTCATCACAGCCTACAAGCACATTTGTAGGTTTTTCTATAAAGGAGAGGAGGTTTTCTGCAAGATCTTTGGAGGCTTTCCCTTGCAAAAGTAGAGATCCGGAAGGATAAAGAGTTGCGCATGTGCCATCTTTACACACAGACCACAAGGCATTAGGAACTTTTCGTTCCTGAAAACCCAAGACCTTTAGATACTCTTTGACCCGCTTATAATACTCTTGAGGAAGCCTAAAACTCACATTCAAGATAATACTAATACTATCTTAACACTCTTTTATACCCATCTTTCTATACAGAACCATCACAGGACACCAGTTGGTAAATGCGGACTGTATCTGATTTATAGACATAAAGAGCAAGAATGCCTTCCAAAACCAATGAACGTTTGAATCCCGTATACCCAAAAGGAACACTATAAGAAGAACCACCCCTGATGTAAGCCTCAGAGCTCTACCCATAGTCATCGCACTAACCTCCTTAAGGATATAAGTATATAACTATAATATAATCCTGTTTGGTAAGGCTGTTTGAAAAATCCCAGAACATTGAGAAAAGTTGATTTCTTAGAATAGTCCTCAAAAACTCAAAAAATAAGTAAAGCTTCCGAAGGACCGAAAAGTTATACACTGCAAACCTCGCAAGCACATATATCCTTGTGTTATCCCTATCATCCATAAAGTTTTTCAAATTCCCTGTCAACTTTGCAGTTCATAAGCTCACCTTATATTATCTCCTCATTGTAGGAAGCTTTTTGCTATTTTTCAAACAGCCTCAGTTATATTACTCATATATGAAGCTTTTGACTGCAAAAGATATTGCTTATGTGTGTGGTGGAAAACTCTGCGGGGAAAATAAGGCTTTTGGTGGCTTTAGCACAGACAGTAGAGAGATAAAAGAGGGTGAGGTTTTTGTCGCTCTGCGAGGAAGCAAACATGATGGCCATGACTTTATACAACATGCCTTCTCAAAGGGTGCGGTGGGTGTAATAACCAGTAAAGAGGTAGATATTCCTAAGGGAAAGTTTGCTGTGCTTGTAGAGGATACTTTGCTTGCTCTCAGAAAGATAGCGGAACACAAAAGGAAGCATTTTAAAGGCAAAGTTATAGGAGTAGTAGGTTCCGCTGGTAAGACTACCACAAAGGAAATGATAGCCTTTTTGCTTTCTAAAAAGGGCAAAGTGTGCAAAACGCCTAAGAACTATAACTCTCAGATAGGTGTTCCTTTGTCTGTGGCAAACTTCCAAGAGGACTGTGATTTTTGGGTTATAGAGATGGGAGCAAGCCAAAGGGGTGATGTGAAAAAACTTGTGGAGCTGGTAAAGCCTCATGTGAGGGTCATAACCGCAATAGGTGAAGAGCATCTTGAGACTTTTGGCTGTTTGGACGATGTGATCATGGGCAACGGTGAGGTTTTTGAAGGTATGACCCAAGAGGATTGGGCGGTGATTCCCAAGTATGTGGAGCACTGCTACCAAATTACAAAGGCAATAACCTTTGGGGAAGGAGGAGATATACAGGCAAAGGATTTTTATCTCACGGAGGAAAAAATAAGCTTTAACGTGGAAGGCATCAAAATTGAGCTTTCTGTTCCAAGCCTCGCTTTGATGGAAAATACTCTCTGCACTATTGGTGTCTTGAAAGCATTAGGATACAACTGGAAGGAGCTATCTCCACACATGGCAGAGTTCAAACCTGTAGAGCAACGCTTTAACCTCATTAAAAAAGACGGCCTTCTCATCATAGATGACACATACAACGCAAATCCTCTATCTGTCAGAAAAGCTCTTGAGTCTTTGTCTCTGTTTAAAGGCTACAAGATAGCGCTTCTGGGAGATATGTTGGAGCTGGGTGAGTTTTCTAAAGAGTATCACACAGAGGTAGGAAGGTGGTGTGCTAAGTTAAACATAGATGAGTGCCTGTTTTATGGAAATGAGATGATCTTTGCCTACCAAGAGTGCCTACGCTATGGCAAAAACTGCTATCACAGCCTTTCAAAGGAAGATATCATAAAATACTTAAAAAGTAAGCTAAAGGAGGGAACTGTTTTGCTTATAAAGGGTTCAAGGGGTATGAAGATGGAGGAGTTTTTGCGATGCTTGACGGATTAAGGAAATTAGAATATAATAAAATTCTAATGAAGGGCTTTCTTCTAATGTTTGCCTTAATAGGTGGAGCTTTTGCAAAGGAGCTGACCCTTGAGTCTGCCATTAACTTGGCTTTGGAAAACAACCTTGAGATAAGAGCCTTTAAAAGCGATATAAAGGCAAAGGAATTAGAACTCAAAGCGGTCAAAGGTAGCTACTTTCCCAGGATAAAGTTAGAGGAGACCTTTACAAGAACTGATATACCTGTTTATGCTTTCATGAGTAAGTTAAACCAGGAGCGCTTTAGAATAGAAGATTTTCAACCTTCCAAGCTCAATAACCCACCCGCCATAAACAACTTTGAGACCAAGCTAAGCATAGAGGTGCCTCTGTGGCTTGGTGGAAAGATTCAGGCTATGGAAAGGACTGCCTTTCATAACCTTTCCGCTACAAAGGAAGATTACGAGAGGAAAAAGGATGAGGTAGTCCTGAAGGTCTATCACGCTTACATGGATGCGGTTTTGGCAAAAAACTCTATAGATGTGAGCCATCAGGTACTAAAGGACGCTCAGGAGCATGTAAAGCTTGCGGAGAGCATGCACAAAGTGGGAATCGCTCTTTTGTCTGATGTTTTGAGGGCAAGGGTTTACCTCTCAAAGGCGGAAGAAAACCTAAAAGCTTCTGAAAACAACTACCGTGTGTCCAAAAAAGCCCTTGAGCTCATAACTAACACAGAGCTTGGTGATTTTGATGTGGTTAGCGTGGAGACCTGCCCTGCTGTCAGTGTGGAAAAGCTAAAAGAGGTGGCTCTTGAAAAGAGACGTGACATAAAGGCTCTGCAAGAGAGGATAAAGACCTTAGAAGGCATGTATGGGGTAGTGATCTCAGACAACCTACCTCAAGTTTATGCCTTTGGTTCTTACTCTCTGTATAGCAAGAACACACCTTTTGGATCTGATGGTAGTGGTTATATGGTGGGTGCTGGCATTTCTTGGAGTTTTGACACGGGTCTTTCCACGCTAAGGAGAGCTCAGTCATATCTTGAGACAAAAAGAGCTTTAGAGGAAAGACTCAAGCTTTTAAAGGCATCTGTGTTTTTTGATATAGACAAAGCTTACGCTGAATATCAAAATGCTTTTTACTCTCTGAGATCTGCAGAAGAGAGGATAAAACAGAGCCAAGAGGTGGTCAGAGTTATGGAACTAAGATACAAAACGGGTCTTGCTCGTATTGTGGATCTCTTAGACGCACAGACAGAACTTGATAAAGCAAGATTTGAAAGGCTTCAGGCACTGAATAACTGTCAAAAGGCTTACGCCAACTTGCTTTACTCTGCGGGGCTCATAAGGGAGGTAGAAAGATGAGAAGGTATCTCAAATATATAGGCTTTTTGGTGGTCATAGGCTTGGTAGTGCTGTGGCTGGCGGGGGTTTTTACTCACAAGGAGAAAAGTGGGCAGGTGGAAAGGGAGCAAAAGCTAATAACTGGTCTAAAGATAGGCAAAGCGGAAAAAGTGCAAGAAGTTCTTGTGGGTTATGTGGGTAATGTAGTTGCGGATAATATCGCAGAGATATCCACAAGGGTGGCAGGAAGAATAACGAGCGTAAATGTCAAAGAAGGGCAAATGGTCAAGAGGGGACAGGTACTTTTAACCATAGATGCCTCTGATATACTGGCTCAAGCTAATGCGGTAGGTGAGCAGGTAAAGCAGGCAGAGTACGCTTATAGGTCCGCACTTGCTAATTACGAAGCGGTTAAAAAGACTTACGAAAGATACCAAGCCCTTCTTAAGGAAAACGCTATAACACAACAGGAGTTTGACCAGATAAAGGCACAGTATGACTCTGCAAAGGCTCAGTTGGAACAGGCAAAGGCAGGTATAAGTGCAGTCCAATTTCAAAAGGAAGCTGTTCTTTCTGCTCTTGAGTACACCACTATAAGGGCTCCTTTTGACGGGTATGTGTCCCAAAAGAGGGTGGATGTGGGAGACCTTGCAACTCCTGGCACTCCACTGCTAATAATAGAAAAACCACCTTACAAACTGGAAGTTAATCTGCCAGAAAAGTACTTGTCAAGACTGCATGTTGGAGATACATACGACGTTTATATAGAAGCCTTAAACAAGACTATACAAGGTAAGGTTTCTGAGGTATCTCCTTCTGTTGATCCAGTAACAAGGACCTTTAGGGTAAAGCTAACGCTTAGCGATAACAGCCTAAAGAGCGGTATGTATGCCAAACTGCTAATGCCAGAAGCGCTAAGCGCGGTGCTTGTGCCCGAAAATGCCATATTGAGGAGGTTTGACTTTACTGGAGTGTGGGTGGTAAAGCCAGATAAAACCTTAGAGCTCAGGTTTGTAAAGCTTGGCGAAAAGAGAGGGAACATGGTGGAAGTCCTGTCTGGCTTAAGCGGTGGTGAGGACATAGTGATAGAAGGTATAGAAAGAGCTTGTGATGGGTGTAAGGTAGGAGGGTAAGATGTACGGGCTTGCGGGAAGACTTGCCAACTACTTTATAGACTCCAAGCTAACACCCATACTCATACTAGTCTCCTTAGCCTTAGGCTTTTTTGCGGTGATAACCACACCAAAAGAGGAAGAGCCACAGATAGTGGTACCTATGATAGATATATTCATAAGCTATCCTGGTGCATCTCCCGAGGAAGTGGAAAGGAGGGTAGTTATACCCCTTGAGAAAAAGCTTTGGGAGCTCAAAGACATTGAGTACATATATTCCGCATCTTCAGAGGGTGGTGCAATAGTTACCGCAAGGTTCTATGTGGGTACAGACCCAGTAAAGGCGCTGGTGGATCTAAACACCAAGATGATGTCTGCCCTGGACTTGGCACCTCCCGGAGTAATGCTTCCACCTCTTGTAAAACCCAAGTCCATAGATGACGTACCCATACTCACCCTCACCCTTTGGGGAAAATCTTACGACTGGTATGACCTCAGAAGGATAGCATCAACGTTAGAAAACGAGATAAAAAAGGTGAGCAATGTAGCAGATGTCTTTTTGGTGGGAGGAAGGCCAAGGGAAATAAGGGTGATCCTTGATCCTGCAAGAATGTCAGCTTATGGTATTTCACCTTTACACATAGCTCAGATAATAAAGACTGCCAACGCGCAAGAGGTGAGCGGAAACATACTGCAGGCAGGAAAGGTTTATAAGATAAGAACGGGCGAGTTCCTAAGGTCAAAGGAGGACGTGGAAAACCTGCTTGTAAGCGTAGTTAATGGCAAACCTGTTTATCTTAAAGATGTGGCAACGGTAGTGGATGGTCCATCTGAAATAAAAGACTATGTGCTCATGGGATTTGGACCCAAGGCAGAAGAGAAAGGTATAAAGGACGCAAAGCCAGGAGAACTCTACCCTGCAGTCACTATAGCGGTGTCCAAAAGGAAGGGCACCAATGCGGTAAATGTGGCGGAAGAAGTCCTGAACCTTGTTGAGCACTTAAAAGGAAAGGTCATACCCAAAGATGTAAACATTACCATCACAAGAAACTACGGTGAGACCGCAAAGGAAAAAGCGGACGAACTTTTAGAACACCTCTTTATTGCTACCTTTTCTGTGATCCTGCTTATAGCGGTTGCTTTAGGTACAAGAGAGGCTCTGGTGGTAGGCATAGCGGTGCCTATAACCCTTGCCATAGCTCTATTTTTGAGCGAGATGTACGGCTTTACTCTCAACAGGGTAACATTGTTTGCCCTCATATTTGCTATAGGTATTCTCGTAGATGACGCTATAGTAGTTGTAGAAAACATACACAGATGGTTTGAACTAAAGCTTGCAAAGACACCAAGAGAGGCTGTGGTAAGAGCTACTGACGAGGTAGGAAACCCTACCATACTGGCTACATTCACCGTCATAGCTGCCCTTATGCCCATGGCTTTTGTGAGCGGTCTTATGGGACCCTACATGAGACCCATACCCATAAACGCTTCTGTTGCCATGTTCTTTTCCCTTCTAGTTGCCTTCATAGTGACCCCTTGGGCTTCTTACAGATTCTTAAAACACCATCAGGAACACCAAAAGCAAGAAGTGGACATAAGACAAACCACTTTTTGGAAGATTTATTCCAGGATCATGGTACCTCTGATCACAAGCAAACCCAAAAGGTATGCCTTTTATCTCTTCACATTGTTCCTGCTTATGCTGTCTATTGGACTCTTTATCACCAAGGCTGTGGTAGTCAAGATGCTACCCTATGATAACAAGAGTGAGCTTCAGATAGTCCTTGATATGCCAGAGGGCACACCCTTAGAGAAGACCTTAGAGGTTGCCAAAGCTATAGGTGATTACATATCAAAACAGAACATAGTTACAGACTACCAGATATACGTAGGTACATCATCTCCCTTTAACTTCAATGGCCTTGTAAGACACTACTATCTAAGACAAGGTAGTAATATGGCGGACTTGCAGGTAAATTTGATAAACAAGCACAAAAGGTCTGAGCAGTCTCACGACTTTGCAAAAAGGATAAGACCTGCGGTACATGAGATAGCAAGAAAGTACGGCGCTAAGTATGTGGCGGTAGTAGAAGTGCCACCCGGTCCTCCTGTGCTCTCACCCATAGTGGCTGAAATATACGGTCCAGACCTAAAGGAGCAAGAAAGGTTTGCAAGGGAGGTCCTAAAGGTCTTTAAAGAGACCCCATCTATAACAGACCAGGGTATATACTTGGAAGACCCTGCACCTATGATAAGGCTTATAGCCAAGGAGGACAAACTCAAGCTCGCAGGCCTCAATAAAGAGGAACTTGTCTATACACTAAGAGCCATTATAGGTGGATATCAGGTGGGAATACTTCAAAGCACAGATACAGAGCACGTGCCCATAGTGATAAGGTTTGACGAGCGCTACAGGACTATGGACCTACTCAAAAACCTAAAGATACCCACAAGAGATGGTAGGCTCGTGCCCCTTTCTGAGTTGGTTGAGATAAAAGAGGATACGGTGCCCAAAACCATATACCACAAGAATCTCAGAAGGGTAATCTATGTGATAGGTGATGTGGCAGGAAGAGAGGAAGCACCCTTTTATGGCATACTTGATGTGAGAAACAAGATTTTGAACCTTCCAAATCCTTACGGTAGCGTAAAAGAGCTTTGGATGTCTTTGCCCCTCATAGAGGACGGTATATACGTAAAGTGGGATGGTGAGATGCACATAACATTAGAAGTATTTAGGGACCTGGGACTTGCCTTTGGAGTTGCCCTCTTTGTGATGTACGTGCTCATTTTGGGATGGTTCAAAGACTTTAAGATCCCCGGTATCATCATGGCACCTATACCTCTGACCCTTGTGGGTATAGTGCCCGGACACTTACTGCTGGGTGCTTTTTTTACCGCCACTTCCATGATAGGCTTTATAGCCCTTGCAGGTATAATAGTGAGAAATTCCATACTCCTTGTGGATTTTGCAGAAGAGAGAATAAAGGACGGTGTGCCACCACACCTTGCGGTAGTCGAAGCGGGAGTCATAAGGACGCGCCCCATACTACTTACCGCAGTTGCAGTTATAGTAGGTGCCTTTGTGATACTCTTTGACCCCATCTTCAATGGCCTTGCCATATCCCTCATCTTTGGTACCATAGGTTCCACCACGCTGACCCTTGTGCTTATCCCCGTCATGTATTACGCATCAAAGGTCAAAAAACTCGCAGTGATCCCCTCTCCAGAAGAAGTTCAAAGGGACATATTCAGATGATTTGAAAGCATAAATTATTTACTATGCAAACTTTGGAAAGAAGCTTTTACTTCTCTTTGAGGGACTACCTAAAAGAGCGCTATGGCAGAAGGGTGCAGAAGATAACAGTCGCTTTGCCCTTTACATGTCCCAACATAGATGGCACTAAGGCTGTGGGAGGATGCACTTACTGCTTTTCGGGTACAAGGCCTGCACACTTAGAACCCCATATTCCCCTGCGCCAGCAAATAGAGGAGGGCATAAAAAGAGCCAAGGAGCGCTATGGCAGAAACATACTATTTTTCGTGTATTACCAATCCTACTCTAACACTTACGGAGAAAAAGACTATTTGAAATCCATCTACGATACCGCTCTTGAGTTTGACGAAGTGGTGGGTATAGATGTGGGAACACGTCCAGACTGTGCGCCCGAATGGGTGCTGGATCTTTTGGAGAGCTACACTCAGAAGGGTCTAGAGGTTTGGGTAGAATACGGATTGCAAAGCGCCAACTTTAAAACTTTGAGGTTCATAAACAGAGCTCATGGAATTTCTGACTTTGTGGATGCGGTCCTAAGGACCAAAAGAAGAAACCTCAAGGTGTGCGCTCACATCATATTGGGTCTTCCCTTTGAGGACCAGGAGGACATGTTAGAAACAGGAAAGCTTTTGGCAAGCCTTCCCATAGATGGTGTTAAGATACATCCCTTGCACATCATAAAGAACACCAAGATGGCAGAGCAATACCTAAGGGGTGAGTTTGGTGTGCTGAGTCTTGAGGAGTATGCAAAAAGAGTGGTAGATGTGCTGGAGATCCTACCGCCCCATGTGGTGATCCATCGCTTAACAGGAGAGGTAGAACCAGAAAGGCTCATAGCTCCAGAGTACTGCACCTATGCTAAAAAGCAAGAGGTTATAAATGCCATAATAGAAGAACTAAAAAGGCGAAATACCCATCAGGGTGCTAAAATACCTTTTAACAGATGAAAAAGGAGCATTGGGCTTTACTATCACTGGGTATAAATACGCTTCAAGCTTTAGCAAAGATGATAGCAGGCTTGCTAACAGGCAGTCTATCTATGATAGGTGAAACCTTTCATTCCCTTTCGGACTCCTTTGCCTCTGTGATCACCTACCTTACCCTCAGGTTTTCTGAAAAAAAGAGTGAGAAATTTCCTTACGGTCTTTATAAACTGGAAAATGTGGGTTCTATTGCTATAGCTATATTTTTACTACTTGCGAGTGCGGAGATATTCAAAAGAGCCTTTAGTTCACAGGTGGTTATAAAAAAAGAGTATATGGCTGTGGGACTTGGTGTCATAAGCTTTTCTCTTCTTAGCTCTTTAATCCTTTCCTTTTTGGAAAGAAGGGCAGGAAAAAAGCTCAACTCTCCTGTGCTTGTTGCGGACTCTTATCACACGCTCACTGATGCCCTTGGTTCTTCTTTGGTGCTTATGAGCTTTCTGAGTTCTTACGCTGGATATGAGCTGGACAGGTACTTTGCGTTGGGAGTTTCTGCGCTTATAGCTTACACGGCTATTGGCATACTCAAAAAAGAAGTTTCTGTGCTTTTAGACATCTCCGCAGACCAAAATACCCTGAGCAAGATAAGGGAGATTATTCTGAGCTTTGATGAGGTGGTGGAAATAAGGCATCTATTTGTTAGGTCATCTGGTGGTAAGCTTTTTGCAGATATTACGCTGGTGGTCTCGGGCAGGGACTTTTTACAGATGCACAGCGTAGTAGATAAAATAGAAGAAAAGCTAAAGGCGGAGATACCACAGCTTGAAATGGTTTTCATACATTATGAACCCAATCAAGAGACCACCTTGGGGGTGCTTTTAAACGAAAAGGGAGAAGTAAGTGAGAACTTTAGTGCTCAAAAGCTCATGCTCTTCAAAAAAGGTGAAAAGCTCCAGATCATAAAAGACCTTCCACAGAACGAACAGAAGCTCGCCCAGTTCCTTATGGAAAAAGGAGTTTCCATAATACTCTGTGGGCATCATCCAGAAAGTAAAGAAGCCAAATGGATCATAAGCAGGTACGGTGCCTTTGTTTGGGAAACCCAAGAGAAAAACCCATACTTGGCTATATCCGAGGTGGCTTATAATTTTAGCGATGTCCAAACTGCTCATAAAGAGAGGAAGGATCATAGACCCATCTAATAATCTTGACTTTGTGGGAGACCTACTTATAGAGAAGGGAAAGGTAAAAGCCATAGGAGAAAACATCTTTGAGTTTGAGGCTCAGGTGATAGACGCATCTGGACTAATTGTGTGTCCTTCCTTTATAGACCTGCACGTGCATCTTAGAGACCCAGGACAAACTTACAAAGAGGACATAGAGAGCGGAAGCAGGTGTGCAGTGGCTGGAGGATACACCACTGTGGTGTGTATGCCCAACACAGACCCACCCATAGATAGTCCTCAGGTAGCCCAGTACGTGATAGGCAAGGCAAAGTCCATAGGCCTGTGCTCAGTACTACCAGCAGGAACTCTTACAAAGGGTAGGAAAGGGAAAGAGCTCTCTGACTTTTATGCTCTTAAGTCTGCAGGGTGCGTGGCTCTCACAGATGATGGAAGCCCTCTTATGGACAGCAAGCTCATGAAGAGAGCTTTAGAACTTGCAGGACAGTTGGGACTTATTGTTATGAACCACTGCGAAGATGACAGTCTTGCATATGGACACATAAACGAAGGGTATGTGAGCGCTCTTTTGGGTATCTCTTCAAGACCTCCCGAAGCAGAAGATATACTTGTGGCAAGAGACCTGATACTTTCTTACCACACAGGCTCTCACATTCACATACAGCACCTTAGCACTGCCCTAAGTGTGGAACTAATAAGGTACTTTAAAGAGAAGGGTGCTAAAGTCTCTTGCGAAGTGAACCCTTACCATCTTGTATTCACAGAAGAGGAGATCCTAAGGTCTGGCTCTCCCGCTAAGGTAAACCCACCACTAAGAAGAAAAGAAGACAGGGATGCTCTCATATCCGCTTTAAAGGAGGGTATCATAGATTGCATAGCAACGGATCACGCACCTCATGCAAGTTGGGAAAAGAAGCAGATAGAGAATGCAAAACCAGGTATGATAGGATTGCAGACCGCTTTACCTATGGCTTTGAAGTTGGTAAGACAAGAACACATAACCCTGAAAGAAATGATAAATCTAATGTCATGCAGACCCGCACAGATACTCAAATTAGAAGGATGTGGAACTCTAAAGGTGGGTTCAAAAGCCAACATAACCATCTTTGATCCAGAAAGAGAGTGGGTTCTTGACGAAAAGACAAACTATTCTAAGTCCAAAAACACACCTTTGTGGAAAAAGACCCTCAAAGGGAAAGTGCTTTACACCATCTTTGAAGGGAAGGTAGTGTATCAAGATGTTTGAAAGGTTGTGTGTGATAGGTGTGGGCTTTATGGGAGGATCTTTTGCTTTGGCTTTCAGGGAATCTTTCCCTAACTGTGAGATATTGGGCATTGACATAAATGCGTATGCCATTGATAAAGCCATCCAGCTCGGTGTTGTAGATAAAGGAAGCACGCAAATAAACAGCCTTTCTCTCTTTAAGCCTGACCTTATAATGCTTGCTACACCAGTAGGAACTTTTGAAAGCATTGCAAAGGAGCTTTCTTCTCTTGATCTAAAGGATAGTCTTATAACAGACCTCGGAAGCGTAAAGGGTAGGCTGGTCTATATATTGGAGGAGTATTTGGGAGAAAACTTTGTAGGGGGCCATCCCATCGCAGGGACAGAAAAGTCAGGCGTGGAATATAGCAACAAGGACCTTTTCAAGGGTAAAAGATGTATTCTGACACCAACACAGAGGACATCACCCAAAGCTTTAGAGAAGATAAAAAGCATATGGACATCTCTTGGTGCGTTGGTGGAAGAGATGGACCCATTTTTGCATGACTATGTGTTTGGAGCGGTATCTCACCTTCCCCATGCGGTTGCCTTTGCCCTCATAGATGCCATCAAACACCTTAGCAAAGATGGTATAGACCTTTTTAAGTATCCAGGTGGAGGCTTTAAAGACTTTACACGCATAGCAAGTTCAGACCCTATCATGTGGAGAGACATATTCTTAGAAAACAGGGAAAATGTCCTAAAGGCTATAGAGGCCTTTGAAGCGTCCCTCAAAAACCTCAAGGAGCTCATAAAAAGCAGAAATTCACAAGAGCTTACAGATTATCTGCGCAGTGCCAAGAACTGTAGAGAGAAGATAAGCTAATGGTGGAGCGGAGGGGACTTGAACCCCCGACCTCCTACACGCCAAGCAGGCGCTCTCCCAACTGAGCTACCGCCCCTACAGCTTTCAATACTTAAATATTATCTTAAAAGACCCTCTTAGTCAAGCTGTAATGGAGGCTGTTTGAAAAATTCCACAGCATTGAGAAAACTTAATTTCTTAAAATAGCCTTCAAAAGCTCAAAAAATAAGTAAAGCTTCCAAAAGACCGAAGCTAGAACTATTAAAGTAAAAGCTCAAGCAGGTCTTCCAATTGGACACCGGGCATATCCACTTTTTTCAAAAAGTCTTCAACTTTAAACTTTACTTCATCTAAGTTCATACCTTTGAGCTCTTCCTCAAGTTCTTTGATGGCATCTTTTGGTATAAGCGTGAAATCCCCATATATCCTTATGTCTTCTACTCTATTTTCTTTAACGTAGATTTCTGCCTTGAGGAGTCCTCCCTTTACCTTCTTGACCGCGTTTCTCACATAGACACCCTCCCTTATTTTTAAAAACCTGTGCTTTCTACCTGTATCTTCAAAGAGAACTTCCTCTGAGGTCATGTGTTTCATCAGTTCATCCGCCAAATGCACAACCTGATCGTTTATTTCTCCCTCACCTTCAAAATCTATAAGCTTGGAAAATTCCTCTATTAGTATGTTCTCCACCTCTTGGTAAGAAAAGCTCCTGCCTGTTTCTCTTTCCACCCATGTGATGTTTTCTTCAAGACTCTTATAAAGTTTATCTCTGAACTTTTCCTCTTGAACTTTGAAGAGCTCTGACATAAGTTTGGTATCAAACCGCAAAAGCACGTTCCCTACAAAGACGAAGCTATCACCAATATCTGCTGCACCTTGACCACTTATCTTTTTACCGCTCTTGACCACAAGATCGTTTATAGGTCTGTAGAACACCTCCACCCCAAGTCTTCCGTAGGTTTCTATAACTGGCTTAGAGAATTTTCTGTAAGCGTCCTCTACTTTAAAAGGTGCCTGTTTTCTGGGAAGTATAAGCTGATAAAAAACCTGCCCCTGGGACAGCAAAACCGCTCCACCTCCCACTTCTCTCCGGATTACTGGTATGTTCAAGCTTTTGCATCTTTGGTAGTCTATTATGTCCTCTGTCTTATCAAAGTATCCAACGCTCACATAGGTGTCTGCTGGCTCTGTGATAACAAGACCCTTATATCCAAGGCGTGCCATAGCGTGGAAAAGAGTTATGGATCTTAGGTTTCCCTGCTTACCCAGTCTGTATATTTTCATGAGGTTTTTGGGCTAACCTTTCTATTTCTTTTGCCAAGTTAAAGTCTCTGTCTGTAATGCCATCCACTTCGTGTGTTTTGAGTTTTACTTTGAGTTTTTTAAAGGATAGCTCCAAGTCAGGATGATGCCAATAAACTTCCGCTAAGTAAGCTATGGCATTGGCAAGAAAAACCGTCTCCTTCCAGTTTTCAGTTTGGAACTCTCTTACTATGTAGCCTTCTTGGTACTGCCAATTGGGAAGCTCTTGACTGAGTTTAGACAATACCTCTGCAGGAGTGTAAGTTTTTAGTTCTTTTTCCTCTGGCATTTTGGACACACCCCGTATATGTGCAGGGAGTACTTTTCCACTTTATAGCCATCTAAATACTCTGGTGCCTGCCAATTTATGTCCAACTTTATGTCTTTTATGGCACCACACTTGATGCATATAAGGTGGTGGTGGTCTTCTGTGTTTGCATCGTATCTAACTGATCCTCCCCAATAAGCCACTCTCTTGACAAAACCCAGCTCTTCTAAAGTTTCAACGGTTCTATAAACCGTGGCAAGGGATACAAAAGGATACCTTTTTTTTACCTCGTTATAAACTTCTTCAACTGTGGGATGGTCCTCTCTATTTAAAAGCACTTCGTAAACTGCAACCCTTTGAGGTGTAATCTTTAGCCCCATACTCTTGCACTTATCTATAAAATTTTCAAGCTCTCTTCTTACATCCTTTACCATAGTATGGTATAATATAGAGCATTTAAAAAAAATTTGCAACAGATAAAGAATATTTGCTACTGCTGTAGAAAGAACTTTATCACTTCCTGGGGCTTACCTTGGGATGCTATTCTGCCTTCTTTGAAGGCAAGCACGCGATCACACAAGAGTATGTTAGAAAACCTATGAGCTACCAAGATGATGGTTTTGTCCTTGAAAAACTCAAAAATGTTTTTTAGGACTATTTGTTCTGTTTTCACATCCATAGCGGAAGTGACCTCATCAAGAAAGATAATATCAGGGTTTTTTAAAAACAGCCGTGCGAGGGTAAGCCTCTGCATTTCTCCACCTGAAAGATTCCTACCACCTTCTTCTAGAGGATCATCAAGACTCTTTACAAAATCGCACACAGAAAGCTCAAGAGCCTTTTTCATCTCCTCTTCGCTGGCATCAGGCTTTGCTATCAATAGATTTTCCCTTACGCTACCCGCAAAGATAAAAGGCTGTTGTGTAAAAAAGCCTATGTGTCTTCTAAAGCTTTCCCTATTTATCTCTTTTAGTTCAACATCGTCGTACTTTATACTTCCATCATACTGCAGTAGACCCGCAAGAGCTCTCAAAAAGGTAGTCTTTCCAGAGCCCGTATGACCTATAATACCTATCTTCTCTCCCTTTTTTATCTGTAAGTTTATACCTTTTAGCAGTATCTCCTGTCCAAGTCTTATACTCAAGTCTCTTATACTTATACCTTCCTTTAAACCTTGGAAGGTAATGTCTCCGGAAGTTTCCTGAGGTATATGCAAAAGCTCCCTTATTCTCGTCAGTATGGGTATGCTTGCCCTGACTTCCATTAAGCCCTTTTGGACTTCTGTGATGGGTTGGTGTATCAAAAACAGTGCGGTTATGTAAGAGACAAAGTCTCCAGGAGTAAGATCACCCTGTATGACCCTAATGCCACCATAAAGTATTATGACGGAGACCACCAAATAACCAAAAGCATAGTTAAAAACAGAGTTGGCAGTGGAATATAAGATGGACTTCATGCTGGCTCTAAAAACCCTTTCGTTAAAGTTCTCAAACCACCTTAGAAATTCTTTTTCTGAGGAAAACATTTTTATGTTTTCGTAGCCTCTTAGCACATTTGTTAGGCTCTGTGTCATCATACCTACATTTTCCTGAAGCCGTCTTATGTATTTGCCTTTCTTATGACCAAAGTATCTTACCGCAAAACCCAAAAGGGGCAAAAGCACTCCCAATAGGGTTGTGAGTAGCCAATCTCTGTAGAAAAGCACACCAAGCAGTGCTACTACTGTAATGGGATCTCTAAAGAGCTTGGGAAGATGTTCTCCCAAAAGGGACCTATAAGTTTGCATGTCTGAGATGAGCCTTGTTATGATGTCCCCAGAGGCGTTTTTTGAAAGTGCGCTGTACTCTGCCTTTAAAAGCTTGTTAAAAACCTCCTTTCTGGTTTTTTTTACCTCAAGCTCTGAGTAGAGGTTTATAAATATAGACGCAAGAAAGTTTCCCAGCTGATTTAAAAAGGCAAAGGTCAGTAAAAAAAGAACCACTTTAATGAGCTCTTGGTAGTCTTTGACCAAAAACACGTTATTGACCAGGTTTTTCACTACCAGACTTATGCCTGTAGTTCCTACAGACTCAAGCAGTGATCCCAAAAGCGCAAGAAGAATAAGATACCAGTAAGGTTTTAGTCTTGAGAAAAACCACTTTACATTATCCATTAGCGGAAATATTTTAATTTAAACATGGTGAAGTATATAGTGTATCTCTTTTTGGCTTTTCTCATTATAGATCACGTATGGACTCACTTTGGTCCAAAGATAATAAACTCCATAGCCTCTGAACTTGCAGGTAAAGAAATAAAAGTGGTGGAAGAAACTCAAGATAAGAAGAGTGTTTTGGATCATGCTTGGGATAAACTCATAGAATTGAAGGAAAAGCTAAGCAGGAGGTAAAACTATGGAGGACTTTAAGTTTAACAGTATAGAAGAGGCAATAGAGGACATAAGGGAAGGCAAGATGGTTATAGTGGTTGATGATCCAAACAGGGAGAACGAGGGGGACCTTGTAATGGCTGCAGAGAAGGTAACGCCAGAAGCCATAAACTTTATGACCAAGTATGCGCGAGGTCTTGTGTGCCTTACTCTAACGCCAGAAAGATGCGAAGAGCTTGATCTTTACCCTATGGCTATAAGAAATACAGATCCCAAAGGTACATACTTCTGTGTATCCATTGATGCTCATCCCAAGTTTGGTACCACTACGGGCATATCCGCATACGATAGAGCTACTACCATAAAGCTTGCGGTGAGCCCAGATGCAAAGCCATCTGATTTTATCCGTCCGGGACACGTGTTTCCTCTAAAGGCAAGACCCGGTGGTGTGTTGGAGAGAGCGGGACACACAGAAGCGTCCGTGGATTTAGCAAGGCTCGCAGGACTTTATCCCGCAGGAGTAATATGTGAGATTATGAACGAAGATGGAACTATGGCAAGACTACCAGACCTTATAAAGTTTGCAGAAAGGTTTGGGCTCAAAATAATAACCATAGCGGATCTTATAAGATACAGGCTCAAGAGAGAGAGGTTGGTGGTCAGAGAGGCTACCGCAAACCTTCCCACAAGGTACGGATTTTTCAAAATACACGCATACAGGCATGTGCTTACAGGAGAGGAACAGGTAGCTCTTACCATGGGAGAGTGGAAAGAAGATGAGCCAGTGCTTGTGCGCGTGCATTCAGAATGCCTTACAGGTGATGTCTTTAGGTCCCTAAGATGTGATTGTAGGTCTCAGCTTGAGACCGCTATGGAGATCATAGCCAAAGAGGGTAAAGGTGTTTTAGTGTATATATTGGGACACGAAGGAAGGGGCATAGGTATAGTCAATAAGATAAAGGCTTACCATCTACAGGACATGGGTTATGATACAGTGGAAGCCAACGAAAAGATAGGTTACCCAGCGGACCTGAGAGACTATGGTATAGGCGCTCAGATCCTCTTAGACTTAGGTGTAAGAAAGATGCGCCTTTTGACCAACAATCCCAGAAAGATAGTAGCTTTGGAAGGATACGGACTTGAGGTAGTGGAAAGAGTCCCTCTAAAGATAGACCCTTGCGAACACAACCAAAAGTACTTAGAAACTAAAAAGTCCAAACTTGGGCATCTACTCTAAAGGTAAGTAAACCCTGAATTTGGTACCTTCTCCTTCTTTGCTCTCCACTTCCACTTTTCCACCGTGGGAGAGCGCTATGTGCTTAACTATAGAAAGACCCAAACCCGTGCCTCCCACCTCCTTTGATCTAGAACTATCAACTCTGTAAAACCTCTCAAACACAAAGGGTAGGTGCTCCTTTGGTATACCTATACCTGTATCAGAAACTTCTATAACCGCATAGGCATCTTGTATGTAAGCATTTACTACTACTTTGCCGTTCCTTTTGTTGTACTTTACCCCATTATCTACAAGGTTCAAAAGCAGAAGGGTTAGTTTTTTCTTATCCGCATAAACTTTAAAGTTCTTATCCACACGGTTTATAAGCAGGACCTTTTTGTCCTGTGCCATCTCCATAATGTCATCAAATATCAGCTCAACTATCTCCCACAGATTTACGCTTTCTTTTTTGAGCTTTTCCTCTCCCGATTCAAGCTTTGTAATGATCAAAAGGTCCTCCACCAATCTCCTCATGTCTTCAGACCTTCTTAGGGCTCTTTCTAACATGCTTTTCTTTTTTTCGTCCTGCTCTTCCTCTATGAGAGTTTCAAGAATGCTCTTTATTATGGTTATGGGTGTTTTGAGTTCATGCGACACGTTGGCTATAAACTCCTTTTTTGACCTTTCGTATCTTTTAAGCTGTGTGATGTCCGTTATCCTCAAGAGTATGCCGTCCTTTGCGGGAAACAGATCCACTGAATACTCCCTTTGATGGTGTTCCACCAATGTCTTTATCCTCTTTTTCTCCGCTATGCACTCTGCTATGGCAGATACAAAGGAAAGTACATTAAAACACTCGTAATAAGGCTTTCCTTCAAAATCTTTTTTGAGTATGCCTCTGTTTATCATAAAGTCATTGGCATAAACTACCTTTCCTGATGGACTTATGACCGCATAACCTTCATCTACTTCTCTCAGGAAATCACTTAAGATGCTCATTTACACGGTAGCGTACTTTTCCCTTAGCTCCTGTGCCACCTCCACCATGTTTTTCAAAGATGGTACTACCTCTTCCCATCTTCTTGTCTTTAGACCACAGTCTGGATTTACCCAAAGGAGCTCTTTGGGAAGTACTTTCATGGCTCTCTCTAAGATGGACCTTATGCTTTCCTTTGTGGGCACTGCTGGGGAGTGTATATCATACACGCCTATACCTATCTGCCTGTCCCATCCTTTGAACTTCTCAAAGGCTGATATGATCTCACCTTTGCTCCTTGAGGCCTCTATGGATATGACATCAAAATCCATCTGGTATATGTACTCTATAACATCATTAAACTCGCTGTAGCACATGTGAGTGTGTATTTGCGTTTGGGGATTTGCTCTGGAGCACAGTCTAAAAGCCTTTACCGCCCAATCAAAGTACTCATCCCAGTCCTTCCTCTTTATAGGTGCTCCCTCTCTAAAGGCAGGTTCATCTATCTGTATGATCTTAATGCCTGCTTTTTCAAGATCTTTGACCTCCTCAAGGAGAGCCAAGGCTATCTGGTAAGCTATCTCTTTTTTGGGAATATCTTCTCTGTAATAGCTCCAGTTTAGTATGGTTACGGGACCCGTGAGCATACCCTTTACGGGTTTTTCCGTCAAAGACTGAGCGTAGGTGATCTCCTTTAGAGTCATAGGTGAGGGTCTATACACATCTCCGTAAATGATGGGTGGTCTATACACCCGTGAGCCATAAGAGAGTACCCATCCGTGCTTGGTGGTTGCTATACCTTCTAACTTCTGGGCAAAAAACTCCACCATATCCGTTCTTTCAAACTCACCGTGAACCAACACATCAAGACCTATCTCTTCTTGAACTCTTATCACATGCTGTATCTGTTTCTTAATAAACTCTTCGTACTCCTTTTGGGACACCTTGCCAGCACTATAGGAAGCCCTCATCTTTCTAACTTCTTCTGTTTGTGGGAACGAACCTATAGTGGTGGTTGGAAACGTAGGCAGGCGCAAAATCTCCTGTTGGAGCTTTATTCTCTCTTTGTAATCTAACTCCCTCTGAAAGTCCCTTTCTGTAAGTGCTCTTACTTTTCTTCTTACTTCTTCATTTACTCCAAAAGGTGTTCTCACTATGTTTTCTACCTTTTCCACCATCATACGAGCTTGCTGGTCTCCCTCTATAGCTCTTTTTATGAGGTTTAGCTCTTGGAGTTTCTCTTTGGCAAAAGCCAGTCGCTCCTTTAAACCAACAGGAAGATCCTCTTCGGGCTGTATGCTAACTGGCAGATGAAAGAGAGGACAGGAGTTGGATATGATTAAATGCTGGGCATGTTTTAGAAGATCCTCAGCGAGCCTTATCTTTTCTACAAGGCTTGCTCTCCAGACCTGCCTACCGTTTATTATACCCGCTATGAGCTTTTTGTCGGAAGGAAATCCATGCTTTCTTATATTTTCCAAATTTTCTGTGTTGGATACAAGATCAAGACCAAGAGCCTTTACGGGCAGGTCTACAAACCTTTTGTAATCAGATACACTATCGTAGTAAGTTAGTACGTAGATGTCCGCATGCTCACTCAGTCTTTTGTACATCTCATGCACAAGGTCCCACTCCTGGCTTTCCATTTCGTAGCATAGTGCAGGGTCCTCAAAGAGTACTACTTTTGCTCCCTCCTGCCTTAGCTGTTTTAAAACTTCCTCATAAACAGGTAGTAGTGCCAAAAGATAGCGTTCCAGATCCTCAAGCTTTTCTATCTTGGAAAGGTAATACACAGGCAGAGGTGAAGATCCTTTGACTAATGCTTTGGAGAGCTTCAAAAAGGTGTAGGGTGAGATGATCTTGGGCAGGGTCTCTATACCTTTGCTTTTAAAGTAAAGATATTCTTCAAGAGGGTAGTTTTTCAGAAGTTTAAAGTTTGTGCCTTCAAGTTCTGGCACCAGGTAGTGATAGTTGGTGTTAAAGTATTTGGTCATCTCCAACGCTTGAGATCCGCGTGCCATCTCAAAGTATGTGCTCAAACCTCTGAACTCTCCAAATCTTGAAGGGACCGCTCCTACCATTATAGCGGTATCTAACATAAAGTCATAATAAGAGAGCTCGTTGGAAGGAAAGAGGTCCACAGCGTCTTTGTATAGTCCCACCATCCAGTCTCTAAGGGCATTCATTCCCTTTATAAGGTCCTCTTCGGAGATTTTTCCCTTCCAATAGTTTTCCAAAAGGTTTTTGAACTCCCTCTTTTCTCCAAGCTTAGGAAAGCCATAAGCCAAAGTCTCCATCCTTTAACCTCCTACCAATATTATAGATGATTAAGTTAGAGGTTCTCGTAGGATAAGAGATAAGAAAGTAGGTTTAGGAGTAAAGACTGATAGAGCCTATTCGTATGAAAGAAGGCTACTGAGAGAAATTTTGAAGGATATACCTTTCAGAGCTTTTACTTTTTGGAAGATGTCCATTATTACATGGAGAGTGGATTACTCAAGGAGATAAAGCAAAGGAGTATGGTACTTTAGGAGCTTTACTTATTTTTTGAACGTTCGATGACTGTTTTTAGAAATTAATTCCTGTCAATGCTCTGGGATTTTTCAAACAGCCTCAGTGTTAAAACCCTGCCCACAGAAAAACCAAACCCTCAACCGTCTGTCTACCCCCCACTTTTGGCAATTTTTAGTTTATCTTTTTGCGCCAAATTTCTTTAAAAAATTGCATCTAAACAAAGAATGACAAGCATCTGTCCATCTCCAGGGTTTTTTGTGAGATGGGAGGTCGACAGGAAATTTTTTTCACTTGACACACACATGAGTTTTG
>ERZ1669248.124-NODE-124-length-45908-cov-5.300918_pt1 | contig 45908 bp, 39 predicted proteins | sample MGYA00579296_ERZ1669248 | MGnify/ENA primary metagenome ERZ1669248 (study PRJEB41166, sample SAMN08046057) | hot springs metagenome | biome: hot spring; feature: neutral hot spring; material: thermophilic sediment; isolation source: thermophilic sediment from...
GGCCAGCACTTTGACGAGCTCGCCATCAATCACCATGGTCGAGGGCGCATCAACAATCGCAGAACGGGCATCGTTCACAAAATCAATCGATACCAGCGGGCGGGTCTCATAACCCAAAATGCTGGGCGTGGCATCGGCGGCGGCTTTTAGCAAGCCGTTCACCTCATCAACCGTGGTGGCGCGCTTTGAGGTGAACACAAAATCGGTGAGCGAGGCATTAAGCAATGGCACGCGCACCGCCAAGCCATTGAGCAGGCCGTTTAGTTCGGGGAATATCTCGCCAATCGCCTTGGCAGAACCCGTGGTGGTGGGCGAAAGCGATAGGCTTGATGCCCGCGCGCGCCGCCAATCTTTATCGCCTTTATCCACCACCACTTGCGTGTTGGTCAGATCGTGCATCGTGGTCATCGTGCCGCGCACAATGCCTAAGCCCTCATGCAGGGCTTTAACCACCGGTGCCAAGCAATTGGTGGTGCAGGAGGCTGCGGTCACAATACGGTGTATGGCGGCATCAAAGCGATGATCGTTCACGCCCATCACCACGTTTAACACCTCTGGATGCTTAACGGGCGCGGCCACCACCACGCGCGGCGCACCTTGGGCGAGATGTTCGCTAATTTGCGCAAAGCTGCGCCATTTACCGGTCGATTCAATCACCACATCCACACCAATGGCTCGCCAATCAAGTTCTTGTATGGTTTTGTGCATCGAAAAACCAATGGTTTGGCCGCCGATGGTGATGTGCTCGGCCTCGGCGGTAATCCCGCGCGACCAGCGCCCATGCACCGAATCAAATTCAGTTAAATGCGCCATGCACGGCGCATCGCCTGCAATTTCATTGATGTGCACCACGATTAAATTCAATTCAGGGCGATCAAATATCGCCCGCAGCGCCAAGCGCCCCATGCGGCCATAGCCGTTAATCCCCACACGAATAGGTCTTTGCATCGTTATTGTCTCCTTAGTCATTAATTAAGCCGATGGCCTGAATTTCATCGCGGATGCGGATTTTTTCAATCGCATAATCGGGTAGTTGAGTGAGCAGGCGCACGCGAGTCTCCAAGGTTCGGCCGGCCGCCACAAAAAATGCCACCGGATCAGCCTTGGGGTGCTCATGCATTTGTTTCACCGGATCAGGCACCCCCCAATGCGCGGTAATGGGCCGCCCCGGCCAAGCGGGGCAGGCCTCGCCAAGCAAGGTATCGCACACCGTAATCACCAAATCCATGGGCGGGGCATCGGGCGCTAAAAACACCGACCAGTGCTTGGCCTGCGCGCCATCGGTGGGTAAATCCAAGCGTTTTAATGCTTCAACCGTGTAAGGATGAACGGCGGCGGCCGCGTTTTGCCCCGCCGAATAGGCCACAAACCGCCCACGCCCCCAACGATTGAGCAAGGCTTCGGCCAAAATAGATCGTGCACTGTTTGCCACGCATAAAAACAATACGTTAATTATTTTGGCCGGCGTGGCTGGGTTGGTCACTTCATCGTCTGAATCTGCCCCATTGGCCAGCAAGGCGTGATTATCTAAATACAGTTGGTGCGCCTCTTTGAGTACGGCAAACCCCTCAGCACTCAAAGACCAGCTCATCCGTGCTAAGCGTAAAATTTCCCGCACCCACAAAGGTAGCGCGGGGTTTAAGGCATAAAGGTTCGCGGTGCCCTTTTGGGATGATTCCAGCCACTCATCGGCGACCAAAATGCCGATATGCCGCGAAACCGTCGATTGGGGTTTATCGAGTAACTGTTGCAGGTGGCAAACACATAATCGCGGTTCCGCTTCAAGCAGCAGCAAAATCCGCAAGCGGGTTTCATCGGAAAGCACGGTGAACAGTTGCTCGGGGTGTTGGTGTAGATCAGCGGTATTCATGGCGCATTCATCCGTTAAACCGAATATAAGGCGCCCAAGATACAAGGGTTAAATGACAAACTCATGAAAAAAACGCACGAAAAAACCGATGCCAAAACGCAGGGGTAGCGCACACCGCCCAGCCTACATAGGACCCAATGGCGTACAAACCCATCACAGCGCGTTAGGGCAAGCGAGATTCTGCTCAATTTGGCTTAAATTCGACAAGGTTGTCTCAGCAATCGCCGTCATGGCTTCGCGGGTAAAAAACCCTTGATGCGCTGTAATCAGCACATTGGGGAAGGTCAGCAGGCGTTCGAGCACATCATCTTGAATAATGTCACTGGAATGATCCTCAAAAAACAGCCCTTCTTCTTGCTCGTACACATCTAACCCCAGTGCCCCAATATGCCCCGATTTCAGGCCGGCAATGACCGCGCCCGTGTCGATGAGCGCGCCACGCCCCGTATTAATGAGCATAACACCCCGTTTCATAAGGGCTATTTTGCTCGCGTTAATAACATGGTGCGTTTGTGGGGTGAGTGGGCAGTGCAAGCTTATAATGTCCGATTGCTGCAGCAAGGTATCTTGATCGACATAGCGCACACCTAATTGAATGCACTCGCTATTCTCGATCTGATCGCAAGCAAGCAGCACGCAACCAAACCCATGCATAATGCGAGCGAACACTGCGCCAATGCGACCCGTGCCCATAATGCCCACGGTTTTGCCGTTAAGATCAAAACCGAGCAAGCCATTTAAGGCAAAATTGCCCTCGCGAACCCGGTTGTAGGCGCGATGCGTATGGCGATTAAGCGTCAGAATTAAGGCGAGCGTATGTTCCGCCACGGCATACGGCGAATAGGCCGGCACCCGCACGACGCTAATACCCAGAGCGCGGGCGGCGGCTAAATCCACATTGTTAAACCCGGCACACCGCAGCGCCACCACTTTAACGCCCCGCCCCGCTAAACAGCGCAATAAATGGGCATCGATTTGATCGTTCACAAAAACGCAAACGGCTTCAATATCGTCTGCCAGACCACAAGTTTGCGCGGTGAGCGCCGCCTCGAAAAAAATCAATTCATGTTTGGGTAATCCCTCCAAGGCCGCATTGGCACTGATAAAACTGGTTTTGTCATAAGGTTTTGCACTAAAAAAACCGATGCGCATGGGTATGCTCCAAAAAAATACGTCTCGCCGCCAATCACACAAGCCTTAAGCATAAACGGATTGCCTAACGGCCCTTATGAAAAATCAACATCAGATAAAATCTGAGCTAACCTAAGTAAGCCAAAAGACAGCGTTCAGCGTTCTCGGTACTATGCCGCACTTGATTCACGCAGTTTGAGCCGTATTTTATGCCCGACCAAAGCCTGCAGGGGGTAACCCCCCTCACCCGCGCAGCCCGCTGGCTGTTGGCACATCCCGTTTGGATGTTTATTTTATTTGCTGTTTGGCTAGGTGCCACCTTGGGTTTGCGCCCGTTGTTTGTGCCCGATGAGGGGCGCTATGTGGGCGTGGCATTGGCCATGCTGCATTCCGGTGATTGGTTGGTGCCAAAACTCGATGGGTTGCCTTTTTTTCACAAACCGCCGCTTTTTTATTGGATTACTGCCAGTGCGCTCGCGGTGTTTGGCTCGCATGAATGGGCGGCGCGCACCGCACCATTTCTTGCCGCTTTAGCCTCAGCCTTCACGTTATTTTGGTTTTTAAATCGCCATAAGAATCGGCGCGCGGCCGGTTTAAGTTTGCTGATATTGGCAAGCTTCCCGTTGTTTTTTGATGCCGCGCAATTTGCCAGCATGGATATGCTGGTGGGCTCGCTCATTGCCATTACGATTTTATTATTAGCGCATGTGAGCCAGCAGCTCACGCTTGGCAAATCCGCCACCAAAATACTGGTTTTAGCGTATGCCACCGCCGGTTTAGGCATGATGACCAAGGGCATGATTGGCTTTGTGCTGCCCGGCATGGTCATTACGTTTTGGCTCTTATGGAACCGGCGGTTTACTCATCTTTATCGGCTAATTTCCTTGCCGGGCATCGCGGTTTTTTTAGCCATCGTGCTGCCGTGGTTTGTGCTGATGGAGCTCAAATTCCCTGGATTTTTACAGTACACCTTTATTTATCAGCAATTTGATCGCTATTTGGATAGCAGTTTTAACAACCCGCAACCCATTTATTTTTATGTGATGATTTTATTTGGTGGCTTGCTGCCTTGGGCGATCGGCCTCACGCTCTTAGGGCTGCATCCCGCGACGCGCCAGCAACTCAAAATTACCGATAGCAAGGGCTTGAGCAGTTTGGGGCTCATTTGGTTAGCGGTCATTTTGCTGTTTTTTTCGATCCCCACCTCAAAACTCATTGGTTACATTTTACCCACCGTGCCGGCTGCAGCCTTGCTTATTGCCTTAGCGTTAGAGCAAGCGCTGCAACGCAGCACCACCCATGCGCTCAACCTGCGGCGCTGGCAGAGACGCATCGCGTTGATGGCCCTTATCGGCGCGTTATTGGGGGTAAGCTCGGTATTTATCTTTGCGGCTATTGATAAAAAATCACACAAAAACATAACCCTACAAGTTAAACCCTTCATAGCCGCCGATGCGCGGGTGGTGTTTTACAACTATTACTATTTCAGCGTGCCGTTTTATTTGGATCGAAAAGCGCCGGCGTTAGTGACGGGCGGTTGGGACAACCCTTTGAATTTCAAATCCGATGGCGCGGGCACCGAGCTTTATACTTCGGGCAAGTTTGATGCGGCGGCGGCAAAAGAAATTTTAATCTTGCCAACCACACTCGATGCCCTAATTGAGGCGGCCAATGCGGGCACCGAGCCGCCAGTTTGGGTATTTATTCATCGTGATGAAGCGCAAAAACTGCCCTTGTTTGCCAGCAAGCAGCCGCGCGCACAAGATAAAAAAACGGCCATTTATTGCTTTGGCTGCGCGCAGTAAAAAGCGCCTAAAAGCCCTCTTTAACCCATCTTTTAGCCCCTATTTAAGCGGGTGCAAAAGCCCAATGTTTGCTGGAAAGATAGGTTAAAACCGCGACGATGCCGATAACTAAAAACAGCGCTGCCGCATAAGGCAAAGGGGTCCATGCAAGGAGCGCGGCATAAAGCAACTCGTTAACCAGAAAGCCTGCCACCGCCACTAACGCGAATCGGGGTAAAGTTCGGGCTAAATCATGCGGCTCATCCCGGCGAAAGCTGCCGTGCCGGTGGCCAAAAAAGCTCACCCAAAAGGCGATAAAAAACCCGAATGGGTTGGCGGCTAAAGGCGGTGCCGACAAAAAATGCACCAAGAGCCACACCACCGACAAATGCACCATCGCCGCCGCCGCGCCCACGGCGATAAACACCAACTGAGATTGCAGCCGAATCATTAGGCCGAAGAGACGCTCAATCATGGCGAGCTTGGCTACCCGCGCTTGAGTCAGGCACACCCGACCAAGGGCTATTGTCGATTTTCGTATCCACCAAATAGCGCGGGCGCTGCTTGACTTCATCGTACACCCGCCCCAAGTATTCACCCAAAATCCCGATAGAAATCAGTTGGATGCCACCAAAAAACATTAAACCCGCCACGATGGTTGTCCAACCCGCTACCGGGCGTTGCTCGATAAAATAGGCCAAGCTCACATACGCGCCATACCCCAAGGACAACATCGCCAGCACCAAACCAAACACGCTCCACAAACGCAGGGGCATGTTAGAAAAGGCCGTTAAGCCGGTGAGCGCCAAATTGATCAGTCGCATGCCCGAATAATGCGTGGTGCCATGCGCTCTCGCATCGGGCGTATAGGGAAGTGCCAGTGTGCGAAACCCAACCCAGGCATAAAGCCCTTTCATAAACCGATTACGCTCCGGCAAGGCGCGCAAGGCGGCAACCACTTTGGCATCTAGCAGGCGAAAATCGCCCGCATCTTCAGGCACGTGTACGGCAGAACCAAAGTTAATTAAGCGATACAACAGGTGCGAGCCCCAGCGTTTCCAAAAAGGTTCATCATTGCGATTTTCCCGCACCAAATAAACCATTTGCGCGCCCTCACGCCAGGCATTGAGCATTTTTGGCATCATGGCGACCGGGTGCTGCAAATCCGCATCTAAAATAAAGCACACCTCGCCTTGCGCATGATCTAGCCCCGCGCTCAAGGCGGCCTCTTTGCCAAAATTGCGTGAAAAATGCAGCACCACCAAGCCCGGCATAGCGGCATAGTCGGCCAGCACTGCCCGGGTTGCATCATTGCTGCCATCGTCAATCAATATAATTTCCCATTGCTGCGATAACGCGTTGAGCTGGCAGCTTAACTGCGCAATTAAACTTGGCAGATTTTGCGCCTCGTTAAACGCAGGAACCACACAAGAAATGCGCACAGACGTAGCGCTCGGATGCTCATTCATGCTGTTAGCCATTACAAAATAAAGTGCAAGAATACACGCAAATCACATCAAACCGCAGGCGTAAAACTAACCATTTGGTCATGATTGTTTCGACTAAAGACACGTTATGATAAGCAAATGAAAATACTCATCGTAGAAGACGACACCCGCGCCGCCCACTATCTCAATAAAGGTTTGAGTGAATCGGGGCACCAATGCGATTTAGCGGCCGATGGCGAAACCGGCCTGCACATGGCCATTACCGGCCAATATGATGTGTTAATTGTCGATCGCATGATGCCTAAACTCGATGGCTTGGCCTTAATTGCCGCCTTTCGTGCGGCGGGTAAAACCACCCCCGTGATGGTTTTATCTGCCTTAGGCGAGGTGGATGATCGCATCAGCGGCCTGCGCGTGGGTGGGGATGATTATTTGGTGAAACCTTATGCCTTTGGCGAATTACTGGCACGGCTCAATGCCTTAACCCGCCGCGCCCAGCCTGCGGCCAGTGGGCTGGAAAACGACACCCTCACCGTGGCCGATTTGGTGCTCGATCGGAACAAACACCGCGTCACCCGTGCCGAACAGCGCATTTTGCTGCAACCGCGTGAATTTCGTTTGCTGGAATATTTAATGCGCCATGCCGATCAAGTGGTCACGCGCACCATGCTGCTTGAACAAGTCTGGGATTACCATTTCGATCCGCAAACCAATGTGATTGAAGTCCATATTTCCCGTTTACGGCGTAAAATCGATCGGGACTTCAGCCTGCCCCTGCTCCACACCATTCGGGGCGCGGGCTATCGATTAGGCATCGTGCCGGAAGACTAACCTACCCAGTACACGCAGCCCCCATGCACCTACCCAGATTAATGCGGACCACGGTATTTCGCCTATCGCTTATGTATGCGCTGGCGTTCAGCATACTCACGGCGATTGTTTTAGGCTTTGTATTTATATCCACCCAAAACTACTTAACCGAACGCATCACGCAAACCCTGCAAACCGATTTAGCCACCCTGCTTGAGCCCGATGCCGATGCCTCTGAAAGCGGCGGCGGTCGTGATACCCGCGATTTAATTGACCGCATTAAAGAAATTCAGCATTTTGATAAAACCCGCGGCGGCATTGTCGCGTTATCTAATTCTGCCGGCAAAATTCTGGCGGGCAACCTCTTACACTGGCCCCAAACCATTGCACACAAAGATGGCACGGCGCGCTTTAATATCAATGATTCCGCCATTCCCCCGGCGCTGCGCCAGCGGAGCGATGATTTTGATGTGCTGGTATTTGTTCACGCCCTGCCCAATGGCAATTGGCTTATCGTGGGGCAGCAACTGGCCGATGAGGAAGATTTAAGCGAATACATTGGCAGTTTATTCATACTCGCCCTGCTTTTGATTACCTTAATGGGGTTGCTTGGCGGCGTGGTGATGGGGCGCGCGGCTCTAAAACAAATTGATCAAATCCGCAACGCAGCACAAAAAATTGCCCGTGGCGATTTAACCGAACGCCTGCCCGTGCATCCGAAGCGACACAATGAATTTGATGAAATCGCCATCGAATTAAACCTAACTCTTGATCGCATCAATGCCCTCATCAAAGGCATGCGGGAGGTGACCGATAACGTCGCGCACGATTTACGCAGCCCGCTTAATCGCCTGCGCACCCGGCTGGAAGTGGCACTCCTCGATCACAATCAAATAAAGCCCTGCCAGCACATACTCAATGAAAGCGTTGAAGATTTACAAGGGATTTTATCCACCTTCAACACCCTGCTTTCCATTTCACAAGCGGAGGCCGGCATTCAGCGCATTCCTTTTAGCCCGCAAGATTTAAGCGCCCTGTGCCGCGACATGGGCGAACTCTACGAAGCCAGTATTGAGGAAGAATATCTCAGCCTGCAGTGCGATTGCCCCACCCCGCTTATGATTTCAGGCAACCGAGATTTACTCGCCCAAGCATTAAGCAACCTGCTCGACAATGCCATTAAATACACCCCCCGCGGCGGACGCATTACCCTCTCCACCACAAAGCTCGATACGTGGGCAGAATTGCGGCTCTGCGATACCGGCACAGGCATTCCACAAGACCAATATACCCATGTATTTCAACGGTTTGTGCGGCTTGATACGGCACGGAATTTGCCGGGCAATGGCTTAGGGCTCGCCCAAGTTTTAGCCACCATCACCGCCCACCGGGGCGAAATTCATCTATCGGATCATCAGCCCGGCTTGTGTGTGCAAATTTTACTGCCCTTAAGTTCGGCGCAAATATAATTGGGCGTGGCTCAGTGCGGGCGCTGGGGTCATGGGCTGAATTTGCACTAAAGCGCGTGGCGACGCAAACGGCTCAAAACTCTGAGTTCAGAGTACACCACAAAATTTACGCCGGTTTTTGCTCTGCGCGCGCACGGCGTGCTGTTTTCGGATCCGCCTTGAGCGGGCGATAAATTTCAATGCGATCGCGGGGTTGCAACGCTTGGCTTAAAGGCACCAGCCGGGAAAAAATTCCCACTTTTTGGGTTGTTAAATCAATATCCGCAAACTGATCCAACACACCACTGGCTTTAATAGCCACTTCAACCGTGGCATCTGAAGCCACCAACACCGGCAAAATCACCTGCTGCTCGGGCAAGGCATAAGCCACTTCAACGGTCATTAAACCGGGCTTAGCCTCGGTTGCAAAATTAGTGTTCATGAATTAAAGCTTGACCATAAACTGAGGTTGCCCGCGCTTGAAAAGCTCCCACTAAATTTCGCACAATTTCACGAAAAATCGGGCCAATCGCCATATCAATGAGTTTATTGGCAAACTCAAAGGTCATATCCAACCGAATCACGGACCCGCCCGGCACCCGTGACCCATCGGAAGCCACCGTGGCAGGCAAATCCGAAAAAACCCAAGAGCCATTCAATGATTTGAACGGACCATCGAGCAGGCTCACCACAATGCGCTCCCCTGGGGTATTTTGGTTACGGGTCGCAAACGATTTGCGAAAGGCACCCACTTTCATCGCAATACGCGCATCCATTTGTGCGCCCTCAACCCGCATCACCCGAGCGGATTCGCACCAAGGCAAAAATTGCGGGTAGGCCGCCACATCATTCACCAAGGCAAACATTTGCGCGGCGGTGTACGGCACTTGAATTTGGCGGGAAATCGTAGTCATAAGGGCAATCAAAACACTCAGGTGGAATAAATAACCATCACGGGCAACCCTTGCCAAACAACACGGCGCACTCCTGCGCGCGCTGAATCATAGCGTAAAAAAATTGGGCACGGCGCGCAAACTACCCAAATCGTGCAGGCAAGCCGCAAATCTGCGAAACTAGACCCCATTAGTGCAATTATAAGATAGATGGTCATGGCAAAATCCGGTTCAAAATCCAGCGCAGCGCAATCGAATGCCTCTTCAACTATTGCGTTGAATAAAAAAGCAAAATTTGATTACTTTTTAACCGATCGCTTCGAAGCGGGGCTGGTTTTAGAAGGCTGGGAGGTTAAATCCCTGCGGGAAGGTAAAGTCCAGCTCACCGATGCGCACATTCTCTTAAAAAACAACGAAGCCTTCATGATTGGCGGCCAGATTAACCCGCTTCTTCAAGCCTCCACCCATATTCGCCCCGACAACACGCGAATTCGTAAATTGCTGCTCAACCGCCGTGAAATCTCAAAACTCATGGGCGCCGTGGCCACCCAAGGTTTTACGGTGGTGCCCACGGCCATGTACTGGAAAAACGGCCGCGCCAAGTTAGAAATTGCCCTAGCCCAAGGCAAAAAAGATCACGATAAACGCGCCACTTTAAAAGACCGAGATTGGGCTCGCGATAAGCAACGCATCTTGCGCACCAGTAGTTAAACGTTAAGCCCGATAATGCCTCACTTTCTGCATAGAATTATCGCGTAATAATTTTGCAACCAAATCATTTCCCGCTGCGTATGTTGTTTGCGTTACCCGACGCAAATAAAAAACAGAGGAAAAATCATGGGAAATCTGCAAAATTTTGGGGCAACACCCAAGGTTAATCGTGCAAAAAATTGCATAGCACTCGCCATAACAACGGCTTTGCTGGCCACAACCGGCATGGCGCATGCCGATAACCTGCTGGGCAATGGCCGTTTTATTGCCACCGGTGGCATTCAATCGCTAGATGGCGCGGCCGGCGGCGGCATTAACCCCTGGGCGGTTATTGCCGGTTATGGCACCAACGATCAAATCGATCCCACCGCCTCCTTTACCAATGTCACCTTACCCGATTTCAGTGTGAATCAGCTCGGTGTATCCATTGGGATTTTTAATCGCGTCGAATTATCGTATGCCTACCAAACAGGCACCTTAGGCAGCAATGTATTTGGCGCCGATGGCAAAGTCACCCTGCCACTTGATGGCGTTAAAATTGGCCAAAGTGTTTTTGGTGCAAAAGTTCGTTTATATGGCGATGCTATTTACAACTCGGATAATTTTATTCCGCAAGTATCACTGGGCGTGGAATATAAAAAGGCCGACACCTCAAGCAATGCCTTAGTACCCGCTCTAAACTCATTAGGCGCAGGCGTTAAAGACCACGGTACCGATGTGTATTTAGCGGCGACCAAAGTATTTATTGGTGGGTTTTTTGGCTACAACTGGCTTATTAATGGCAACTTACGTTATACCAAAGCCAACGAAACCGGCTTGCTCGGGTTTGGCGGGATAAACCATGATAGCTACCATGTTAAACCCGAATTTTCTACCGCCATTTTACTGCGCCCCGATGTCGCTATTGGGTACGAGTACAAGGGCATGAGTAATAACCTAAGCGATGCGGGTTTGCAGCAATCCAGCTGGAATGATGTTTTTGTTGCCTACTTCCCCAATAAGAATGTGTCGATTGCCGCCGCATTTGCCAAATTAGGCAATGTAGGCCCTTATAAAAATCAAAATGGCATTTATCTCAACACCACCGTTAGCTTTTAATTTTAGAGGAATTAATTTATGAATCGAACTACACTTAAATTATCAGCGTTAGCCATTGGCTTAGGCTTTTCTGCTTTAAGTTTTTCTGCTTTTGCATCGGCAGGTTACTATAATGAGTTTGGCCAAAAGGCGGGCATAACCAGCATTATTGATGATTTTGTGGGCAACGTAGCGGCGGATAATCGTATTAATGCGTATTTTGCTCATGCAAATATTCCATTTTTAAAAACATCGCTTGTCAACCAAGTGTGTGAGGCATTAGGTGGACCATGCAAATATACCGGCCCTGCTATGGCGCCTTTGCATCATTCAATGGGCGTTACACAAGCGGATTTTAATGCGCTGACCGAAGATTTGCAATTATCCATGACAAAATACAATGTGCCAATTCCGGCACAAAATCATTTAATTGGAATTCTTGCGCCTATGTCTAAAGACATTATCACCAAATAATTTAATCCTTTACGTTTTTATATAGAACCCGCAATTGCGGGTTTTTTTATTATTAAATAATTTAGGGTATGGCCGCTATGCGGATCGAACGGGTATCGGCACGGCCATGGTCATCTACCGCGCGAAGCTGATAGGTGCCGGGGGTGGTGGGCACCCAAAACAAGGTTTGCCCCGGTTGAGATTGCCCCAAATAGCTGCGATCGGCAAACCAGTACAGCGCGCGCGCATCGGCATCGGTATCGGCTGCTAGTGCAATTTGGTTAGCAGCCGCATGGCTTAATCGCAGGGTATAGACACTCCCAAGCAGGGGGGAGGTGATTTTTGGCGTCGCCCCTTGGCCGGTTTGATCCCAATACGGGCAATGGGCGCGCGCAGGGGGTTTAACGCGGGCAAGCCCCGCGCGGCTGAATACTTGCTGCAACTCGCTCGGCCAAAACTCGAACACCTGCTGTTCATCTTCCGGCAACTGATACGGGGGGCAAACAGCTTTTTGGGTGATTTTATTCACCCATACGGGGCGATACACCGTATCCACATCAATGGGCGACACACCGGGGATAAACCAGCTGGTGCCGCGTCTCGGGCACCAAATAGTGGGCAGTGCGCCGCTGGATAAACACACCTCAACCTTGCGCAAGCGCTCAGGGATTGGGTGCTGCGCAGTTTCAGGGAGCGCGTTGGCCGCCTTCATTGCATGGATCATATTAAACAGCAAGGGGCCTGCCGCCTCGCCGCCCACAAAAGCGGGGTTTGGGCTGCCATCAAAATTTCCCACCCACACCACCAGCACGTAAGGCCCCACTATGCCCACGCTCCAGGCATCTCGAAAACCCGATGAGGTGCCGGTTTTCCATGCCACCGGCAAGCGGCTCGGCTGGCCGGTGGGTGCTAATACCGGCGGCGGATTTTGGTTCAAAATATCGAGCACCATGAAGCTTGCCGCGTCACTTAATAGCCGTGTGCCGGTTGCATCGGGTGAGTTTTGCAAGAAACGCAAGGGTTTGAGCACGCCTTGATTGGCGAGCATGGCATACAGTTTGGCCATTTCTTGCAGGGTGACCTCACCCCCGCCCAGCACTAAGGCTAGGCCGTAATGATCCTCGGTGGACATATTTGCCACCCCAGCTGTGCGCAAAAAATTATAAAAGCTTGGGTGGTTGAGCTTCTGTGCCACATCCACCGCCGGAATATTGCGACTGCGAATTAAGGCTTGGGTTGCGGTAATGGGTCCTTCAAATCGCCCATCGAAATTTTCAGGCGCGTATGTACCAAATGCAGTGGGCACATCGCGCAGCACCGTGGCGGGAATCACCACCCCTTGATCGAACCCTAAGCCATAGATAAACGGCTTGAGCGCCGAACCCGGCGAACGCTTGGCATCGGTGCCATTGACTTGACCAAAAATCGCCGGATTGAAGTAATCCGCCGAGCCGATCAAGGCTTTAACCCCCATATCGCGGGTATCCACAATCAAGGCGGCCGCATTATTAATGCCTTGATTGTGCCGTTGCTGTACAAACACCGATAGTTGCTTTTGAGCCAAGCGTTGCAGGGGTAAATGCAGCGTGGTCCGCAGCCAGTAATCATTGGGCGATAAGCCTTTTAATGCTTGGGTTAAGGTTTGCTGCGCCAACAATTGATCGACAAACCACGGTGCATGAAACGGTAAGCGCGAGATGCTGCGCATCGTTAAGGGTAAGTTAATCAGCGCGGCAGCGCTTGCATCGGCCGGATTTTGGGTTTTCCAGAGCTGATATAGCCGAAGCCGCGCCGCAAAAAGGCGCGCATTAGCCGCACCATCCGTAATTTTGCCGCGCTGACTCGGGTTTTGGGGCAACACGGCCAAGGCGAGTGCTTCGGGTAGGGTCAATTGCGCGGGCGTGTGATTAAAATAAATTAAACTTGCCGCGCCCACCCCCTGAATATTGCCGCCAAAGGGGGCGTAATTAAGATAGGCCGTTAAAATTTCTTGCTTGGAATAGGTGAGCTCAAGCTCAATCGCCCGCCCCACTTGCAAAAGCTTACCCCAATGCGTTTTGGTATCCATTTGCCACAACAGGCGCGCCAACTGCATGCTGATGGTTGAACCGCCTTGCGGGTGGCGGCGTAGCACATAAGTTTTAAACGCGCCCCGCGCGAGACTCAGAGGATTAAACCCGGGCTCCCAATAAAAATACCGATCTTCATGCAGCAAGATGGCTTGAATGAGTTGCTGCGAGATGTCTTTCTGTTCGATCCACAACCGAAACTGCTCATCACGCGCTAATGTTAAGCGCAAAAGCCGCCCTTCATCATCCAGCACAGCAGTGGAAGATGGCAGCCATTGGCTTAAGGGCAAGTGTGGTTGATTAAGCCACCAAAGCTTCAAGCCCCATAAGCCCATCAGCATCAGGCTTAAAACCACCGCCAAAATTCTAAGCCGCCGCCAAGCAGGGGGGGAAACAATCAGGCGCATTGGCTTAAACCGGCTTCAAAGTGTACCCATCACGGTTGCGCAGCGGGGGCAGCGGGCGCGGGCGGCAGTACGGTGAGGGTGCCGGTGCCGGGCGCATAGGCCACTAAGCTTCGGTCATACATCGAGCTTGCATAGGCCGGTGGGCGCATGAACGATCCCGTATTGGTGGCGCGGATGCGATAAATGTATTGCTGAACATCTCGATTCGCTTCGGCGTAAATTAGTACCCGATCTTCCCGCGGCTCGACATAATTGACGGCAAGATGACTGCCCGGCTGCGCTAAAGGATCTTGCGGCGCATCCGGCTGCGCTTCGGAATTATCAGCCGTGCCATTATCAGATGTAGCGTCATCAGCCGGAGCGTTATCAATATTGGCCTGCGGATCGGCTGATCCCCCATCTGCCCCATCGCTTGCGGGGGCGGGCGGCGCGGGCGGTGGATTGGGCACCAGCTCAAAACCGCCCGGCAGAATATCCACCACCGCTACATCACCCACGGCAATATCACCCAGTGCGCGCAAGCTGATATGCACATCGATGGTTTGCCCAAGTGTGACATGATCGACCGGTTTGCCCGCCGCATCGGTATAGGTGCGCACAATCTCCAAACCTTCTTTTAGGGTTTTAGTGGATGGGTTGCGGTCATAACCCGACTGCGCCAAGGCATACCAAGCTTGGGTTTGCGCAGGGTTTTTCGAGTCGACGCTGAACTCAACCGCTCGGCTATCTAAGGCAATTTCACCCGATAAAATCACGCCTTTAACGCGCCCAAACGCTTGCAGCGCGCCATCGGTGCCTTTTTGTTTGAGACTTAAACCCACAGGATCGGCCTGATTACCCCCCAAATTGGCCAAAGCCAACATCGACATTGCCGCTGATAAGGTGTTAAAGCGTCCTTGAGAGATGGCCTTTGCCAAACGGGTGATGGTATCTGCCGGGAGTTTAGCGGCTTGCTGCGGGAAGTTTTTCTCAATTAAATACAAGCTATTGGCATCAAAGATCAGCGGATCATAGTAATCCTCATAGCGCCAGGGCAAACTCGCCGGGCGCGGCTTTGACAACACGGCCATCGGCGCTTGGATTAATTTATTCGCCTCGGTATCGGCTTTCAGCAAATGAAAGGCCGAAGCCAAATAAACTGCCGCCGCGTCCTCGCGCCATTGCGCGGGGTATTTTTGCGATAAGTGCAGTTGCACGGCGGCAATCAGGTTGGTGGTCACCTCGCCTGATTGCGTTAATAAATAAATGGCAAAAGCCCGTGCCCGAAGCTCCGCCAAACTCGATAAAGCTTCATCGGCGGCCATTTGGTGCAGATAGCCCAAGCCTGAAGTCAGCATATCATCCGGCACGTGCAACCCCGCTTGGCGTGCCAGTAATAAGAACTGCACCGCGTAGCCTGAAACAAACGGATTGGCATCAGGGGTGGCTGTCCACACGCCAAACCCGCCCTCGCTGTTTTGCCGGCTACGCAAAGTGGCAATCGCGCGGTTAACCACTTCGGGCGACCGTGCGGCACTGGCTGAGCTCAATGCAACTTCCGGATTTGCCGTGGCAATTAAGGCGGGGGTGGCCGCCGAGATAGTTTGCTCGGTGCAATAATTGGAATAGTTTTCCAAATAAGCCCCCAAGCCTTGCATCATCACCATGGGCAGGTAGGAGATGGCCGCGCGACTTTCGCTGCGTTCGGCGAATAAATCGCGCAGGGGCGATAGAGTGACAGGCTCACCCGCGCGCACCTGCCCCACCTGCACATCGGTTTGATACGGGCTGGCCGGCCGCACCGAAATTTCAACTTGGCGAGCGGCTTTTGCTTGCTCGAAAGTGGCGTTAAAGCGCACCGGGGCTGAGCCAAGCTTGTCCAAAGCTTTGAGCTTAAACCGTGCCACGCCCGATTGACCGGCGCCTAATTCCAACGTTTGCACACCATCACCCAGCGCATCAAAGCCTTTACCTGCATCGATTTGCACCCGAATAGGGAACCGTGCCTCGGGATGAGCGAGATCAGCTGTGAGGTTATTGACCACGTTCACCGTGGCATCAAACTCATCACCGGGCGCGACCGCAACCGGCAAATTAGGCGAAAGCGCGAAATCGCCGCGCACAGTGGTGTCTGCTTCCGTGATGCCAATTTTTTGCGGGGTCACCGCCATCACCATCACTTTCAGCGCTCCGTTGAAGGAATCGGGCACGGCATACTGGAAGGTGTGGCTGCCTTTAATTTGGGTAATGCCCGACCAATACGCTACCGGCTTTTCATGCTTGCGGCGGAAGGGATTGAGCTGCTCGTGGCGCAGGCCGTTTTCATCACCGCCCGTGGTCGACATTTGGGTAAGCTGAGCAAACGAGGGCAAAATCAAATCCAAAATTTGGCTCGTGCTAACCTGCAGCATGCGTTTGCGAAAGAAATAGCGCAAAGGGTCTTCCAATGCGTAATTGGCCACCTGCAAAATGCCCTCATCCACCGCAAACACCACCACATCGGCAGGCTCTGGCGTTGTGACCGTCATATCCAGAGTTTGACCGGGCTTAATTATGCGGGGTACGTTGAGCGTGATGGGGGCTTTGTGGGCATTCACATCCACAGTAAACGGTACCACGCCATAACTCAGCGGGCTCATGTAAATAGCGCTGGAGGACGGATCGCGCACAAATTGCACATTAATATAGCCATTGCCTTCAAAGCCTGCGGGCACGGTAATATGCTGCACCGAACTTGCGGAGTCAGCATGGAACCAAGCCCATGCAACCACCTTATCGCGCTCGATGGTGATTAAGCCGCTGCCGGCATAGGGCGCGCGAATGGACACGTCAATAGTTTCCCCGGGCGCATAATCTTTTTTGTTCAACGCCAGTTGCAACTCAGCATTGCGTTCAAGCGAACGGGTGGCATTGGCAGCGCCCGCCACCACAAAATCGATGCGATTGAGCGTTTTTCCGGCGGCAGACTCCACCACAAGGGCGTAACTGCCGGGTTCATTGGTGGGCAAGGTAAACGCCGAGCCGCCAGCGGCAATCGAAAGGGGCTGGGTATTAATGGGACTTTCTTTCAGCACAGATTCGTATTTATAGACACCAGAATCTTGCTTGGTGAGTACCGAGACATATTGGCGCGATAAAATCACCACACGCAAATCGGCCACATCAATCGATTTAAGCTCGGGATTAACCGCGATTAAATTCACTAACTGGGCGGTATCCCGCGGGATGAAATCCAGATTCCCACCCGCTTTAAGCCCAATTAAATAATCTGCATTTGATACCAGCGTGCTCGCCGTGGCCGCTACATTCCGCCCGCTGTCTGGCTCAAACACCTGGGCATAAAAGCGCAATGAATACGTTGCCGGCGCAAAGCTCGATAAATTTAGCGCAAAATCAGCGGCGCCTTTGGCATCGGTGGTTTGCTCTTGCAGGGTTTCGGTTACCCCATCCTTGGCGCGTTCCGGGTCATAAAAGTGATAATCGGCAAACGCGGCAAAGGCCGGAAAAGCCGGGCGCAAGGTTAAGCTTGCCGTTACCCGGCGCTGATCGGCCGGCGTTCCAAACAACGTATCGGCTTGAATGAGCGCATGCAGCGCCGAGGGTTTCACCCAGCCGACCACGGTGGCGGGCTGCAATTGCGCCGTCACGCGGGTTTGATCCGGCTCAAATTCTTTAACTTGTACGGTGGTGGAACCCAGCAAAGTGGTGTCATCCGCGTTGTGAATCAGATACAAATTCACTATCCACGCGCCGGTGGGGGCGGTTTCGCTCGGTGTATATTGCCATTGCATAAAACCACTTTGATCGGGTGAAATTCGCTCTTTGGCCACCGTCATCCCGCGCGGATCAACGAGCTCAATTTTTAATGGCACACCGGCAACCGATTGCTGCCAACTCGCCGCACGCACAATCAGACCAATATGAAATTCATCGCCGGGCCGGTACAAACCGCGATCCGAGAACACATAGGCGCTCAATTCGTTGGCCGATGCCGCACTCGGTGCACCGCCCACATCAAAGCGCGAATAATTGAGCGCCCGATCTTGCCCTTCAATCGGCAAGAACGAGAAATCGGTACCCGTAGCATTTCCTGCACCTGCAGCGGCGCTATCGCTGTGATACACCGAAAACATCACAGGCTTTTGTTCGCGCTTAAAGCCGTTTAACGTGGGGAAAACTACATGCCCATCGGCATCGGTGGTTTGGCTGAGCAAGGTTTCGCCGTTTTCAGCAATCACCTTCACCACCGCATTAGCCACGGGCTTGCCGGTGGTGATGGATTGCACGAACACATCACGGCTGCCATCGAGAGATTTTTTAGCGAGAATGCCTAAATCCGTCACCACAATTAAACGGGCATCACCGATGGCCGCTTCATCTTGGTAGCTGTTAGCATCAAACGGACTATTCTGCTCGGAATCATCTTGATCTTGATTTTGACCCGAATCATCAGCTTGATTGGGATCCCAAGGCGTGAGCCGAACCAAAAACACGCCACGTTTACGCTGGGCACCGCTGCCTAAATATTGAGATAAATCAACCCCGGCGTACACCGCCTTGGTGGGGTCGGCATCCGGCAGAGCCTCGGTTTGCACGAATCGTTGCACCAGATGATCGGGCGCAATCCGAAGCATCGGATGCGCGAAACTACCTTGATTAAATGCCACCAAATGCTGCATTTGCGTGGGCAGCACGCGCGCCACACTCACCCGCATGCCCGGCACATTGCGCGCCACCACCGAAATTCGGTGATCGCCATTTTGCGAGAGCAAAGCGCCCTGCCCCATTAATTTTAAGAGCTGGGGATACTCAGGCACGTTCAGCACCACCCCCTTGGATTGACCCAACACATAGCCACCAAAGCCATTCAACCCACGGCTCACTTGCACATAAATGGAGCGCTGGGGCGGCGCGGTAAATTTAAAACCATGAATGCTTGCATATTCACGCTCGGTGGGTTGCACGGCAAGCGGCAGCTCAGTGGCTTGCTTTAAGACCGCCTCGCTCACCGCGCTTGGTGACCAGCCATAATTTGGCTGGCCATTGGGTCCGCGGGTCGGCAAGAGCCAAGCTTTGACTTTTTGGCTTAAATCTTTGCCGGTTACCGGCGCGCTGGTGCCCAAAATGAGAGTTTGAGTGGGCTCAAATTGCGCATTATCCACCAAGGTCACTTGGGTATCGGTAATCGCCAAACTATACAAACCCGGAATTTGCACGGTTTGCACCAAAGGCTCGGACAAATGCGCCCCGCCCCGAATACTCCTCACCCCATCGGCCAAAGTAAAACGCATGGGTTGGGTATCTTGCGGCACGCTTAAAGGCGCGGAATGCACAAAGGCATTTAAATTGCGTTGATCATAGGTAACGGAAAATTTTTGGGGGGCGCCCGCCACCCATTGATTTTTAATCGATGGGTTGGGCGATAACATCGCCAGGGTAACGGCTGGCTCAAACGTTTTGGGATCAACCGGATAATTGAAATTCACCCCGAATATCGCGGATTTTTTTAACGGGTCTTGCGGGTCTTGATAAAACTCGGCGCTTTGAATGGTGGCGGCAAACGCGACGGTATTAAAATCAAATGCGGTTTTTTCAAGCAAAACCCCGGCAGTCAGCGCCGTTTGTTGATTAAATTTGAGATTAAATTTTTGCCCCACCGGCCAATCAACGGCGGGCGTAAATTGCAGTTCCTTATCGGATTGCCACACCCATTGCCCCGCTAGGGGTGGGCTTAATTCAATGCCCTGCTTGGCGGGCTTGCCCACAAGCTCAATTGGCGCAACTGAAGCCGAAAAATCCACCACCAAGGGGCTAATCGTAATCGGCGTGTGCGTGTAATCGGTCACGGCAGGCGCTGTTAGCGTTACCTGCACGCGGGGTGGTTTGATCGGTTCAGGCCGATTTTGATACGCCTGATACCCAAAAAAGCCGCCCATGCCGAGCGCGAGCATCAACAAAAAAGCACCCACCGCCCGCACCGGTTGCAAGCGTATAGCGCGTTTCAGCCGAGATAGCCACTGAGGTGCACGCCAAGAAATAGCACCAAAAAGGCTGACCCAAAAGCGCGCAAAAACCCCGGGCTTTTCGCCGCTTGATGAAAAATTTGTTTGAACGGCGGGCGTATCTTCGGGCACATCAGGGGCCGGTGGCGTGGACTCAGGTGAAGTGGATTCTGGGTGCTGCATCATAAATTCCTTTTTAATGATTGAGGCAAAGTATTGCGTTTTGACTCTAACTGATTAATTTTTTGAGAAAAATTTAGCCAAAATTGTACACGATTCTGCTTTGCAACTCATGATAAAAAAGCGACAGCGCGTTAAATCAAGGCGCCGGCCGCACCAGTGTTTGAATATCTTGCGCCATGTGCAAATAAGCGATTAAAAACTCAAACAGCATCCGCCAAAAAAGCTCCATAAACAAAAAGCACACAAGGCAAGTCAAAAAAAATCCTACCCGCTGGGCGGGGCTGAGCACTTGGCGACTGAACGCACCCACCGTCCTTTGTACTTGGCGCAGCCAGCCATAACGCAAGCCAAGCCAGCGCCAAAAGAACCAAGCCGCTACCGGCATGAACAGCGCGCCCAGATAATAAAACCCAATCAAAGCATAAGGGCTAATTAAGCTGCGAAAGGTCAGAAAATTGACGACATCGGTCATGAAAAACCACACTTTCCAAAAAAATTAAGCCGCAAATTCATCTCATTGCTTGCGCTAACATGCTCGCAAGATTGAAGATTTAAAAATTTAAAATCAGCCCTCAAGCAGGGTTGGCAGGGTTGCGCAAAAACAGCCCTAATGCGCAAGGCTGCGGGCAATTAACGCTTATTTAACAGCAATTAGTAGCCCAAGCGCCGCCGCGCCTCGCGGTGCAGCGCAGGGGTGGCCGCCGCGCACACGGTGGTGGTATCCAAGCCGACCGGTTGGTTGTTCAAATCGGTAAACACCCCGCCCGCTTCACGCACAATGACCGATAACGCGGCGATATCCAGCACGTTCACATCCGATTCCAGCACTAAATCAATTGCACCGCGTGCCAGCAAGTGGTAATGATAAAAATCGCCATAGCCCCGCGTGCGATTGACCTCGCGCACGATACTTGCCAAACCCGCCCAGCCTTCTGGGTTTGCCGCCAAGGTTTTCAAATTTCCCACCGATAGCGTGGCCGCGGCCAGGGTGTCAATGCGGCTCACTTTGGCCGCCTTATCCATCCAAAAGGCACCGCCGCCAAGCTCGGCATAGGCATACTCGCCAAATACCGGCGCACTGGAAACCCCTAAAATAAGCTCATCGCCCCGCATCAAGGCAATTTGGGTTGAGAAAAACGGATATTCCCGCACGAAGCTTTTGGTGCCGTCGATGGGATCAACCAGCCAAGTAAATTCTGCATCAGCGCGCGTTTTACCCGTTTCCTCACCATAAAAACCATGCTCGGGAAACGCGGCGAGAATCACCGCTTTAATCGCCTCTTCGGTTTCCACATCGGCAATTGTGACCGGCGAAGCATCCGCCTTAATCGTGATGTCGATATTTTGCTGCCAGTATTTTCGTACCACTGTTTCGGCAGCGCGGGCGGCGGCGAGCGCGGTTTGAAGATAGATACTGGACATAAAGGCTCCTCGGCATTGGGTTAAAATAAGCCAAGCAATTTACCTGATTTAACGCGGATTTTCTTGATCGATTCGCACCGATGCCGCCAGAATCGGTGGCTACTGTTAGAATCATCTCCTCTTTTGATTCAAGAAAGGTACGCCCCATGTGCGGAATTTGTGGTTGGTTAAGCGCGCCCGGCACGCGCCCGGATCTCGGTGCGGTGCGCCGTATGATGGATCGGCTCGATAGGCGCGGCCCCGATCATGAGGGCAGCTTTTCCGATGGCGCTTTGGCACTGGGGCATCGGCGGCTTGCCATTCTTGATTTAAGTTTTCATGGCGCCCAGCCCATGATTGACCGCGCGCACGGCTTAGCGTTGGCGTTTAATGGCACCATCTACAACCACCCCGAATTGCGGCAGGAATTACGCGCTCTAGGGCATAGGTTTGAATCCACGGGCGATACCGAGGTCATCCTCAAAGCTTACGCCCAATGGGGCAGCGATTGCGTGACCCACCTCTCGGGGATGTTTGCCTTTGCCATTTGGAACATGAAAACGGGCAGCCTGTTTTTGGCACGCGACAGGCTAGGCATTAAACCCTTGTATTACACCGAGAACCCGCGCGACCCCCAAGCGCCTTTGCGCTTTGCCTCAAGCCTGCCTGCGCTACTGGCGGGTGGCCGTGTTAATACGGATTTTGACCCCATTGCCCTGCACCATCAATTCACCTTGCATGGCTCTGTGCCCGCGCCACACACCGTGTTTCAAGGCGTGCGTAAATTAGCCCCCGGCTGCACGTTAACGGTGGATGCGCATGGTCAAAAAACGTTGCATCGCTATTGGCAAATTGACGCCACCGAGAAAGAAGATTGGACTGAAGCCCAATGGACAGAAGCCATCCACCAAGGCTTGCTACATGCCGTTAAAAAACGCCTAGATATTAGTGATGTACCGGTGGGTGTTTTGCTCTCAGGCGGGCTGGATTCCTCCTTGATTGTGGCCTTGGCCGCCGAGGCAGGCCTAACACCACAAACCTTCACGATTGGTTTTGAAGATCAGCCCGAAGAAAAAGGCAGCGAATTTGAGTTCTCAGACCCGGTGGCCGCGCGTTATGGCACCTTGCATCACCGCTTTCATATTCCCAATAACCAAGTACTCACCCGTTTGCCCGAGGCGGTAGCGCAGATGAGCGAGCCTATGTTCGCGCAAGATGCGATTGCGTTTTATCTCTTATCCGAGCAGGTGTCCCGAGAAGTTAAAGTGGTACTCAGCGGCCAAGGCGCCGATGAAGTATTTGGCGGCTATTTTTGGTATCCCAAGATGGCGGCCGCGCAAGGCACAGATATTGAACGCTTTGCGCCATTTTATTTTGATCGCGACCATGAAGAATTTTTGAGTTTGGTAACCGCGCCCTTCCGCGGAGAGGATCACACCCGTGCCCGCTTGAGTCTTGAGCTTTCAAAAATCAAAGGTGGCAACTATATCAACCGGGTGCTGGGGTTTGATACCAGCACCTTGATTGTGGATGATCCGGTTAAACGGGTCGATAACATGACGATGGCTTGGGGGCTTGAAGCGCGCGTGCCGTTTTTAGATCATAAACTCGTGGAATTAGCCATGCAGATGCCCGCCCAATTCAAACTCGACTGCGGCGGCAAAGGGATACTCAAGCGCATCGCGCGCGGGCGAATCCCCGATGCGGTGATCGATCGCCCCAAAGGCTATTTCCCCGTGCCGGCCCTTAAATATGTGCGCGGGCCATTTTTTGAATTTATGCGCGACATTTTAAGCACACCCACCGCACAAACCCGCGGGCTGTTTGAACCACAATACGTTAACCGCCTGCTGGCCGCGCCCGATCAACACTTCACCCGCCTACAGGGCTCAAAACTCTGGCATTTGGCCGTGTTTGAATTATGGCTGCAGCAAAATAATTGCTAACCGCTCGAATTAGTTAGACAAATCAATTCGGGCAGGCAAACCGGCAATCCAACCAGTTTGGGGTTGAAACTGCACCGTCAAACGATAGCTTGTCCCCGTGGCAGACGACTCACTGGCTAACCCAACCACCCGCCCGCTCACGGTCGTTTGATTGACCTGCACCTTAAGCAACTGACCTAACTGAATGCCGACCGCCGTGCTGGGGTTCAAATTAGCCTCGGCATTCATCAAATCCGCGCGGGCAATGCGCATTAATGTAGGCGCACTCAATTCACTGGAGACGGTTTCGCCGACAGCTGTCTCAACACTTAAAATTCGGGTCGCAAAGGGCGCGAGTAACTCAGAGCGGGCAAGCTCCCACTGCCGCAGATCCGTGCGAGCCTTGGCAGCACTTAATTGAGATTGGGTTTTTTCCTGCTTGATGAGAGCATCTTGGCGCTCGGATTCGGAGGCGACTGTGCGATCAAATAATTGCTGCGTGCGTTCAGCGTCTCGCCCTGCCTCCGCCCCCGCGCGCACTAAGCCAGCACGCTCGGCCTGGCTTGCGGCCAAACGATCGGCAAAGGGCGCTCGATCTAGCCGCAGCAGCACAGCCCCTTTCGCCACCACTTGGCCTGGCTGAACCGGCAAAGCCGCCACCACCCCCGAAACCGGGGTCGAAAGCCGAGTCACATCGGCCCAAGCGAGTGTCGCGCTCACGGCTGTGGCAGTTGAGGCAGGTTCTTGCACGGGTTGCGCTGCTTGGGCACGCGAACCCAACCAACACGCCAACATCAACCCCAAGCATAAAGACAGGAAAGCGCGCTGAATTAAGGTTTTTGGATTCATGGTGTGGGCTCATGGGGGCTGGGTAACACGCCGGACGAAGGTAAGGGCGCAAGGATGCGATCAATCGGTTGACCTTGCAGGGCGGCTAATTCGGCCCAATACACGGCCAAGGCATAGGTGGTGCGCATGCGTTCGAGTTGCGCGGATGATTCTTCGACCATCGCATCACCCAAGTCGGTTGCCTTTTCCATTTGGTACAGCGTTTGTTTGCGGGTGAAATTAAGATCGGAGAAGTTTTCCAGCGCCTTGACCCGACTGGTCGCAGCGGTTCGGTAGACCTCAATCAGTTCCAATGTTCGCGCGGTCGCCTCACGGAGATTGGCCTCCTGTTCAGCAATTTTTGCAGCAAGCTTCATGCGCGCGGCTTGGGCTTTGCCAATTTGTGCATCCCGCAACCTGCCGTCGTACAAAGGAAAATCAATATAAACCCCAGCGCGCAAAGGATCACGGGAACCTAATTCCCGCTGATAATAATCGCCATTCACCTCAGCGAAGATGGTGGGCGCATTGTGATCGCGCGCCGCGTTTAGGGATTGCTCGGATGCACGATAACGGGCGCGCAGGGCTTCAAGTTCTGGGTTATTTTGCAGAGCATCTTTAATCGCCAGGTCCAGTTCGGGCGGTTTTTCTGATAGCCACTTGCTCAAATGCGGTATCGCCAATTTGGCAGGAATTTGTTCAGGCACGCCAAGCAGCTCAGCTAAGTGGCGGCGGGCTAAGCGTCGATCGGCATCGGCGCGGGCTCGTGCGAAGAGCACCTCTTCATAGGCACGTTGCAAAAGCGCCAAATCGTAATCGGAAGCCAAGCCTAATTCTTTGCGATCTTTGGCCTTATCCAAGCGCACATATTCCACCGCCATGCGCTCGTTTTGCACGGTATAAATTTGATCATTAATTAATACCGCAAAAAAAGCATTCAGTAATGCCAGCCGCTGCTGCTGTTCTTTGCTAAATAAGCCAAGCTCTGCGCTAATAACCTGTTGCTTTGCTGCCCCCTCGCGCATTGCTTGTCGGCCAAAATCGTAAAGGCGCTGGCGCGCACTGATACCGATGGCGTTGTCCTCCCGCGTATTGGGATCGGTCGCCACGCGGCTTGGCTGAATGTAGCGCAGATGGCCTTGAATCGACACGGTGGGGTCATACCAGCTATCTACTAACGCGCGGTTAGCCTTCGCTTCTAAGATATCTGCCGCTGCTGACATCACCCCGTATTGGCGATCAAGCGGCGCCGATAAAACCGATTGTAAGGTGAGTGCGTCACCCGCCGCCTCACTGGCGGCACACCACTGGCCTTCCAACATGACGAGGGCACTCAGCAACCCAATCAACCACCTAGAAGGCTCACTCATCTCAAATCCTCAAACCGGCGACACTGGCCGAATGAAATGGACACGATTGCCCACTCAATTGCCGTGCTGCTGGCGGTATTTGAAAAAATTGTTCCCCGGCTCCTTGTACGCCCCACTGACGACAAACTCAGCCAAGGTTAGAAATTCCTTCGCCGACCGTGTGGGGCCTGTAAACACCGTGGCTACCTTGCCGTCGGTATCGATAAACGCCATCACCGGCGTCGCGCGTACCCGAAACTGTTTGAAAGCAAATTCTTTCTGGCTGAGTTGTTTGCCTTGAAAATCCGTCATCGACACATCCCCTTCGATATCAATCGAAGCCGTGATGAAATGTTTTTTCATAAAAGCTTTCACCTCAGGATCGGTAAATACCGTGGTTTCCATGCGATGACAAAAAGGGCAGTCGGCCATCTGAAAAAAAAGAAAAACGCCTGTCTTATGATCGGCGCGCGCTTGCTTCACATCGGCCGACATATCAAAAAATGAATCATCAAAGAAGCCATCCGCCTTGGCAGCGCCCCACCCACCAAAAAGCAACAGCGCCATGAACACGGCCGGCAGCAATCTAAGCCCGCTCGCATAGGTTGGCAGCTTGAGCGCCCAAGAAAAATGGTGCGATGATTGATGATTCATGCCAGCTCCGAGAGTAATTTTAACTATCTCAAAAATTCCATTTATTTTTAATTAGTTACGGGTTATTTTTAATCATCTGCATTAATTGTTCACCCGTAATGGCGCCGACATGCCGGCCAACCAATTCCCCCTTGGGATTAATTAAAAAAGTGGTAGGAATCCCCGGGATGTTGCCAAACGCAGCCAATTCATCGGGACGGGTTTTGAAAATCGGATAACCCAAATGATTTTCCTCCGCGAAGAGCGATAGCTCAGCGGGCGACTGATTGGCATCCACACTCAGCCCCCAAACTTGGATGTGATCTTTTTCGTGAGTTTGGGCAAATTGGGCAAGCTCCGGTAATTCTTTACGGCACGGCGGGCACCAGGTGGCCCAAATATTGATAACCACGTAATTGCCGCGCTCTGCCGAAAGGGCGTGTGTCTTGCCATTCACATCCTGCTTGCTGAACTCAAGCGGCGCGGCAAATGCATTAGCGACCAAGCCAAAAACAAGCCACCCGGCCAAGCCAATAGCTGCGGTCAAGCGTTGCACGCGATAGCGCATTTTGGGGAAAAAATTTAATTGCACCACGGATTACACCTCATTATGAAATTAAGAACACCGCATACTGTACCCGCACAACACGCAAAAAGGCGAGCCAACCGCGCGGATGGGCGCACTTTTGTTGCCGCCATGCGCAGATAAATCAGGATTTTTTACCCAACCGACAAAAAAAAACCAAACAAGTTAGCTATGATGTTGAATCATTCAAGGCTTCATTAAGCAAAAGCTTTAATAATCCTAAAGCAGGTACGCGCGGCCGATGATTAAATTTATTTTGATCATTTTTATTTTATTTATTGAGATAACTCACTACGCATGAGCGAAATTTTAGTTCTTTACTACAGCCGCTATGGCGCCACGGCGCGTTTGGCGCATCAGGCGGCACGCGGGGTTGAGCAAATCAATGGCATGACGGCTCGTATTCGCTCGATCCCCCCGTTGCCCGATGCCAATGGCAGCGTGCCCGAACCTGCAGCCGATGCACCGCCTAACGTTTGCCCGCAAGACTTTGAGGAATGTAGCGGCTTAATCCTCGGCAGCCCAACCTACTTCGGTGGCATGGCTGCTGCGGTGAAGCATCTGCTCGACGATACCAGCCGCCAGTGGTTTAAAGGGACGCTCACGGGCAAGCCTGCGGGGGTATTCACCTCTACAGGCTCCCTGCACGGTGGGCAAGAAACCGTTTTGCTCTCGATGATTGTGCCGCTCTTGCACCACGGCATGCTGATTGTTGGCATTCCGTACAGCGAGGCGGCACTCGCGCATACGCAAACCGGCGGCACACCTTATGGTGCCAGTCACACCGCGGGCAATAACAAGCCGCTCAGTATGGAGGAGCGCCAGCTTACCCAAGCGCTGGGCATGCGGATTGCAACAATCGCGCAACAACTTGCCGCTGCCCCCGCCTAAGCCTGCCATGACGAACCCCGCCTATCCGCAGCGGATCGTGTGGCTTCGGCGCATTATTATTGGGGTTCAACCCTTAATCGCCGCCAGCTATTTAATGATGGCCGCTTGGGGCGAAAGCCTTGCCCGCCCGCACGGTGCTTGGCTTATGGTGCTGATTTTACCCACGCTGTTGGTTTTGCCCGGCATGGGGGCTGGGCGTTACACCGCCTTTGTTTGGGCGGCACTGGCTGACTTGTTTTACATTTTAATTGCCAGCACCGATGCGTGGAGCTCGCCCGTTGATCGCGCATTCAATAGTGCTATTTTGCTATTTGCTGCTGTGGGTTTTTGCGCCGCTTGGGCGCAAGGCATCATTTTTAGGCGAATTCATCGCAGGGTCACAACGCGTCATTAATTTTTTGGTTATGATGCGAGCCAGATCAAAACTACTCTGAATTCAAGGAATACTCATGATTCGCAAATGTCTGTTTCCCGCAGCAGGTTATGGCACCCGCTTTTTACCCGCCACTAAAGTGATGCCCAAAGAGATGTTGCCCATATTAGATCGCCCACTCATTCAATATGGCGTTGAAGAAGCGTTGGAAGCCGGCATTAAAAATATGGCGATTGTAACGGGTCGGGGCAAACGTGCGCTGGAAGACCACTTTGATGTGAATTATGAATTAGAACACCAAATTCGCGGCACCTCAAAAGCCTCATTATTGGCGAGCATTGATCGCTTAATTGATAATTGCACCTTCTCCTACACCCGCCAAACCAGCATGCTTGGCCTCGGCCATGCCATTTTAACGGGCGAGCCTTTAATTGGTAACGAGCCTTTTGCCGTAGTGCTCGCCGATGACTTATGCGTTGGTGCGCCCAATGGCGTATTAAGCCAAATGGTCGAAATTTTTAATCGGTATCAGTGTAGCGTGGTTGCGGTAGAAGAAGTGCCCTTAAGCGAGATTCATAAATATGGTGTGATTGCTGGCACCGAAATTGAAGAAGGCTTAATTCAAGTCACCCATATGGTGGAAAAACCTATGGCCAATGATGCGCCAAGTAATTTAGCTATTATTGGCCGCTATATTCTGACCCCAGATATTTTTGATATTCTGGAGTCCACTCAAGCCGGTGCGGGGGGGGAAATTCAACTCACCGATGCCATTCGCACCCAAGCACAACAAGGCAAGGTAATTGCCTATAAATTCAAGGGTCAACGCTTTGATTGCGGCAGTCCTTCGGGTTTTGTTAGCGCCACCAACCATTTCTACCACCTGAGCCGTCGTTAATTCTTGGGATCAACACCACTGCTCGCCTTTGAGGACTTAATCCATGCAGGTTTCTGACAACACGGTCGTTGCGATCGAATACACCCTAAAAAATGATGCCGGGGACGTGGTCGACAGCTCAGTGGGCCATGCGCCGCTCACCTATCTTCACGGCCATCACAATATTATTTCCGGCCTAGAGCATGCCCTGCTGGGTAAAAAAGTGGGGGACAGCTTCACCGTGACCATTCCCCCCGAAGAGGCATATGGCCTGCGCGATGAGAGCATGACGCAAGTAGTGCCTCGGCATTTATTCCAAGGGGTCGATGAGATTGTCCCCGGCATGAAGTTTCATGCCGAGGCCGAACACGGGGTTAACGTGGTAACGGTAATGGAGGTGAAGGGCGATCAGGTGCATTTAGATGCCAATCACGAACTTGCCGGTGAAACCCTGCATTTTGATGTGGTGGTGCAAGCCATTCGCGCGGCCACTGCTGAAGAAATTGAGCATGGCCACGCCCATGGCCTCGATGGTCATCACCACCACTAAGCGCATCACTTGAAAGCGCCGGTTCACGCAATAACCCAAAAACCCCCAATGATGGGGGCTTTTGGGCAATGAATGGAGCGAGCCGCGTTACATCACCGTTGAAATATGCGTGTTCGGTGCGCCCGTTACGCTGTGCGAACCCTCGCCCTTTACTGGCCAAATCTCTTCAAATGCAATAAACACGCTCACAAACATTAAGGGCAGCAAAATAATTAAGCTCAGCATGAGGGTAAACGGCACGCTAATCAATAAAACCAACCAAATCAGCCCATACAACAAAAATGCTAACCAGTTTTGTGCCACCGCTTTAAAACTTTGCCGCAAGGCCGGCACCACACTCAAGCCGCGCAATACAATCAGCGGCACGGCAAAAAACGTTGCCATGCTATAAATTGCAACGCTAAGCAAAGCGATTAACCAGACAATCCACGCGCTGGGGTCCAGCAAAATGGGCATTAAAAACGCGACACGCTGCGCGTCGGTCGCGGTGACATCGGTTAAAACAGTGTGATCAATATGGGATAATTTCACCGTCACAAACACCGCCAGAAGCAACAGCATTGCTAACGTGAAGCCAACGCTCAACAATGCCAAATTGAGTAATGCCTTCCGAGGCGTGGGATCTTTAAACACGGAAAACATTAAATCAAACGCGATGGGTTGCTCACGAGCAAGCGGCTCAAATTGGCTGCGTCGCGCAATTTCTTGCATCCGAGCAAACACAACATAAACGCCGCCGGCAAGAAAGGGCGATAAAAACGGCGTGAGTATATTGCCCACGAACGGCAGCATGCTGGCAACAAACAGCAACACATACATCAACATCACAACGCCAATCACCAAACCTAGGCGCAATTTCATCAATCGCCAGCCATCTAAAATCCAGCCCCAACCGCGCTGTGTCGCCAAAATTTGCATGCTAAATTCCCGTCACCTTGTTAAACGTCAATAAAAAAAGGCGCAATGCCCTAAGGAACCTCTGATTAACGCCATTTGCCCGCGCGGGTTTGTCAATTAACCGCCCACTTCCTGCTAGGATACCGTACTTGAATCTAAATTAAGCCACATGGGGTTGTTTTGGCATGTTGAAAGCAATTTTATTTGATGTCGATGGCACACTGGCAGAAACCGAGCGCGATGGGCACCGTATCGCTTTTAATCAAGCATTTACCGAAGCGGGTTTAGATTGGTCGTGGAGTGTTGAGGTGTATGGCGCTTTATTAGCTATTACCGGTGGCAAAGAACGCATTCGACATTTCATTGATACCTACAACCCAGCCTACCCAAGCCAAGCAGATGAAGCGGCCTTTATTGCCAGTTTGCATAAGGCAAAAACCGCCCATTATTTGCGCCTATTGGCTAATGGCGCCATCCCGCTGCGCCCCGGGGTTCGCCGGTTGCTGGATGAAGCCCGCGCACAGGGCTTGCGTTTGGCGATTGTGACGACCACTACGCCTGAGAATGTCACAGGCTTGCTGGAAGCAACGCTCGGGGCGGAATCGATCGACTGGTTTGAAGTCATTGCCGCTGGCGATATCGTGCCAAACAAGAAACCTGCCGGCGATATTTATGTCTACACTTTGGCGCAGTTGCAATTACCCGCCGAGGCGTGTTTGGCGATTGAAGATTCCGATAACGGCGTTATTTCTGCCCTTGAAGCCGGTATTCCGGTGCTGGTGACTGAAAACGCCTACACGCGGGATGATAATTTCAACGGTGCCTTGGCGGTTTTAAGCGATTTAGGCGAGCCCGGGCGTGAAATACACACCCATTTTGGGCAAGTGCCGGCCAACGGCTTCGTTGATTGCGCTTATTTGCGGGCTTTGGTTCGATCAAACTAAGCAACTTTAAAATTGTGGCGATCAACCGCGTGAAATACCGCACTGACATGCGAAAAATTCGCCGCTAAACTCATAACAGTAAAAATCCCAACCCACAGGATCACCATGAACGAATCAACTCAATCCAATGCGACACCCTTTGATTACAGCCAATTCATTAATGAATTTGAGGAAGTGACCTATTGGCATTTTGCTTGGTATAGCCAGATTATGGCATCGCTCCTGTTTGATCGAAAAAAGCACATTCAAAGCCACCACGAATGCAAATTTGGCCAGTTTATTAATCGAACCGAAATTCCCAAGGCGCAAAAAGCCGAATTTGATGCCGTGCGCGATTTACATCAGCAAATGCACGAATCGGCCGATGCGCTCATGGCCAGCCGCCATGACAGCAAAGAGGCGGAAGAGGAAATTTTTAATGAATTCTCTGAGTTGCAATCCCTGTTTGCCGCGGCATGTAATTCGCTCCTTCGCGCGGCTATCATGTCTTATACCAAAACGCGGGCTTAAATTTCAGCACCCACATTGCGTGATCAACGCCGGCCATATCTGGCGTTTTTTCTGAGCGGGTCTATTAGCCCTTAAGTGAAACCCACCCACCCCCCAAAAAAAGGCGCCCATGAACCCCAATATTGATGACATTCATGCGCGCATTCGCGCCCTGCAAGAGGAGCTTGAGGGCGAATACCGCAAATCACGGGATGCGTTTGAGCAAAAACGCACCGAACTCGCGGAAGAATTTAATCGGCAACAAAAACACTACAAAGTGGGTTTGCTGCGGTTTATCGGCAATTCACGACCATTTGTTATTTTAACCGCGCCCATTATTTACTTTGGCTGGATTCCATTTTTTTTGATTGATGCCTTTGTCACCGTCTATCAAAGCTTGTGTTTTCCTATCTACCGTATCCCGAAAGTCAAGCGCTCAGATTTTGTGGTATTTGGGCGCGAAACATTGCCTTATCTTAATTTAATTGAAAAATTCAATTGCCTGTATTGCTCCTACGGCAATGGGGTGGCGGCGTATGTGCGGGAAGTTTCAAGCCGAACGGAGCAATATTGGTGCCCAATAAAATATGCCCAACGCATCCCCCAAGCGCATGAGCGCTACTCAGATTTTTTTGATTATGGGGATGCCGAGGCGTATCGCCAAGGCTTGGCGCGTTTGCGCCAAGCCTATGATGATGAGGCGAAAAAATCTTAATTTGACGCGTTGGTGAAAAACACTGACCGCACAAACGGGATGCTAATTTTGCGTTGTGCACTCAATGAGGCGTGATCGAGCGTTTGAATCATCGCAAGCAAGCTCCCCACATCGCGAGGGCAGCGCGCAAGAAGGTACACAGCGGTTTCAAACGGTAGTTCAAAACCGCGCTCTTGGGCTTTGCGCCGCATAAGTTCGATTTTTTCGGCATCGTTTGGGCTGTGAATCGCAAGCGTTACGCCCCAAGCCAAACGCGAGGCCAAATCCGGCAACTCAAACTCCAGTGCGGCGGGCGGCAGCCGCGCTGTCAGCAAAAGGGGCGTGTGTTGTTCGCGCAGGCGATTAATCAAATCGAACAGTAAAAACTCACTGCCCGCGTGACCAACCAGCGCATCTACATCATCTAGAACCACCAAATCTGCGGGTTCATACCCAATTTGATCAAGCTGGGCGCAAGCCCGCTTTAACGGCACATAAGCAGCCGTTCGCCCCATTTGGCTTGCAAAAAAGCACGCCGCTTGCGCCAAATGGGTTTTACCGGTGTTCTCTGCGCCATGAATAAATAATTGCGACTCCCCAGAACCTGCTACCTGCTGCGTAATTAAAGCGCGAAGCAACAAATTATCCCCGCCGATAAATCCCTCTAAGGCGTGGGGGGCTTGCAAATCAAGATCAAGCGGTAACTGATGCAGTTTTAAGGACATACCGAGCCATGCGTGCTAACGCGGGTGAGAATCCAGCGAATGGGGCGTTGCGGCAGGCGGCATAGGCTCCGTTACCGCTTCGGCCAGTGGAGAATCTATCTCGGCACTCTGATAAAACGAACTGTGTTGATAATATTGCAACCCGTGGCGCGCCATCACCATCAAGATAGCGGAAACTGGCAGCGCAAGCAGAATGCCGAAAAAGCCAAACAAGACACCGCCCGCCATCACCGCAAAAATAACCGCAACGGGGTGCAAGCCGATGCGCTCGCCCACAAAGCGCGGCTGCCACAAAACGCTTTCTAATGTTTGACCGATACCAAACACCAATAACACCCACATCAAGGGCGTAAATTCGCCCGTTTGAATATACATAGCGACGAGCGCCATCGTAATGCCGATTAAGTTACCCAAATACGGAACAAAGCTCAGCATCCCCGCCGACATACCAATCACAATCCCCGTATCCAAACCAATCAGCGATAAACCGATGGAATAAGTCAAACCATTAGCGAGCATAACCGCGAGTTGCCCGCGCAGGAAACCGCCTAACATGAGGTTAGATTCCGCAGCCAAGCCCACCCACCGTGTTTCTTGTTGGCGCGGAATCAATGTGCGGATTTTTTCCATTAAATCAGGCCAATCCCGCAATAAATAAAAGCCGATGACTGGAATTAAAATCAAATTCATAAACGATAAAATAACGGCTGTGCCATTGCCAAAAATCACACCGGCACTTTTTGCTAACACCGCGCCAATATCTTGCGCATGTTGCATGGATAAATCGGTGAGCGATTTAAGATTAATCGTTAACCCTAAGCGAGTATTCAAATAAGGCACTAATTCCGTTTGAATTCGCTCCAATAATTTAGGGAATACCGTCACCAATTTGATGGCCTGCTCAATCACCACGGGAACCAACGCCAGCACGGCCAAAAATAACAAAAGTGACATCACAAAAAAAACGAGCGTCGTGCCAATGGTGCGATTGATTTTCCAAAACGTCATACGCGTAACCAACGGATCAAACAAATACGCCAGCACAATCCCCGCCAAAAATGGGGTTAAAATTGGTGAAAGCAGATACACCACATACAGCGTGAGCGCGACCGCTATAAAAATAATCCACCGCATCATTTTTCTACCTCGCTCATCGTGTGCTTTAATGGGTTGTTCTATTTTGGCCAAGATTTTAACAGCAATCACCCGTGTACGTTGTTCGAACCCGCCCCGCCCCTGTGGGGAAACCCTCTATACTCAAAATAAGCACTCTTTATCACAACACTAATTTGCCATGAAGCCATCCTCTTTGCATCGACTAACACTCAAACCCAACAAAATGGGCATGGGATTTATCGTGTTAGTGATCGCCATGTTGCTGGCCGCCATAAACTATGGCAACAACATTATTTTTTTTATTAGTTTTTTACTCATTTCACTCATGGGCAATAGTGCTTGGCAAACGCGGCGACAATTAAAAAGCGCCAGCGTATCTGCCTTTGCCATAGCGCCACGGCACGCCACCGAACCCGGTGGATGGCAAATTCAAATTTTAAGCGAATTACCCAACCCCGCCATCACACTAAGAGCTCTTGGTGCCGAGCCTATCGTCTGCGCCCTGCCCGCAGCAACCGCAATTGTGCTTGAGCTGCCCCTCGCCCCACTGCTTCGAGGCAATTTCCCCGCCCCCGTCATTTTGCTGTCAACCCAATACCCCATTGGTTTGTGGACTGCTGAACGCGCGTTGAGTTGGGATAACCAGCGCCAATGGGTTTACCCAAAACCCCAAGGCCAAGCCCCTTTGCCGCAGGCACAATTGGCCGATAAAAAATCGGCCGCATCCACAGCCGCAAACAAAGGGGATGAACAATTTGAGCATTTGCGCAGTTACACAGCAGGCGATGCGTTAAATAAAATCGCCTTTAAGCAATTCGCCAGAACAGGACAACTCGTCACCCAACACTGGCAGAGCGATTTAACCGAATCAGACGAGATACAAATTAATTTCAACCAAATGCCCGGCTCAATTGAAGCCAATCTAAGCCAAATAACCCAATGGGTGTTACAGCTCTCAGCCCAGAATAGGGCTTTTACGCTGAATTTACCGGGAAATGCGCCTTTGCGTGGTCATGATACGCGGCACCGGCAACAGTGCCTTGAAGCCTTAGCCCTATTTTTAGCACCCCCGCAAAACCAAGGTGCAAGATGACTCCACACAGCGCCCGCCCAGCGCCGCACGCCAGTCATCGTTTTCGCTTGGATATTCCATTAGGTTTTGTGATTGGTTTAGCCATTTTGGCGCATTTAAGCCACATGCCTGTGTGGGCTATTCCGCTCGTGATGGCGGGGCTTATGTGGCGTTTTTTTCATGAATGGCGCAACTGGCCCCGCCCGCCGCAATTTCTTTTGATTTCATTGGGTTTATTGGCGGGTTTGGGGGTGTTTTTAAGTTATCACAGCCTTTGGGGGCGCGATGCGGGCACCGCCTTACTCACCTTAGCCGCCCTGCTCAAACTGCTCGAAACCCGAGCGACTCGCGATCAAAATGCATTGTTATTATTAGGTTTTTTTCTCATTACAAGCCTTCTTTTGTTTGACCAAGGAATCACAACCACCTTACTCGCGCTCATTTTATTTGCCGGCCTTGTTACCGCTTGGATCGGTTTGAGCAACCCAAGCCTTGTTGCCATAAAACCGCGCATCCGCGCCTCTTTGGGGTTAATGCTGGCAGGCTTACCGATCGCAATAACGCTGTTTATTTTATTTCCAAGGCCGCCCGGCGCACTCTGGGGTACCCAGCAACCCACAACGCAACAGGCCAAAACCGGCCTTGCCGATAGCCTAACCGCCGGCGCATTTGAACAACTTGCCACCGATGACACCCCCGCATTTCGGGTAAGCTTTAAAGGCGCGATGATTCCGCCCACCGAACGTTATTGGCGGGTTTTGGTCATGAGTCGAGAAATAAACGGTACCTGGCATGCCAAGCTGCCCAATGGATTCGATGCGATAACACCGCCCGATGTATTTGCGAGCCCCGATAGGGATGTGACCTACACTATTACCCTTGAGCCCTCAGAGCGCCGCTTTATGCCCTCGTTAGCAGTTCCAATCGCCTTGCCAGCCAATACGGTTTTAAGCGACACCGCGAGCTTATTTTCAAGCCGCCCCCTAACCGATCGAACGCGCTACACCGTCACATCCGCAACACACTATCGGCTTGATCCCACGCCCCTGCCGCGCGCAGATCGCATTGAAAATCTAAGCCTGCCCGATGGGGATCCCAAGCTTAAAGCCTTGGCAGAACCTCTGCGGGGCCTCCCCGCGCTTGAAATCCGTGATCGCATCCTGTCCTACTTTCACACCGAGGGCTTCAGTTACACCCTAAGGCCGGGCAAGTTGATGGGAGAAAACCGCATGGATGAGTTTTTGTTCCAAACCAAAAAAGGCTACTGCGAGCATTACGCCAGCGCCTTTACCTTATTAATGCGCGCGGCGGGCATTCCCGCCCGCATCGTAACCGGCTACCAAGGCGGCGAAGTGATCGGTGATTATCTCTTGGTGCGGCAAGCCGACGCGCATGCCTGGAGTGAAATTTGGGTTAAAGATAAAGGCTGGATTCAAGTGGACCCCACCACCATGGTCGCACCTGAGCGGATCAATACAGGCTTTGCCAACGCAGCACGACAAGACGATACCTTACCTGTAAGTTTGCGCCACACCGAAGGCATCGCGCGGGAATGGTCCCAACTCAATGACCGACTAGAAAACGGCTGGAACCAATACATACTAGGCTACAGCGGCAGCGCCCAAATCGATTTTCTGCAAACCTTTGGGCTCAAAAACTTAAATACGGGCGCACAACTGCTCTTAAGTCTCATTGCTACCCTGCTCACCTGGGCCGGCGTGTTCTTTATTTGGAAAAAAATAAGCCAAGCCATCCAGCCCATGCCACCCGCAGAAAAAGCCTGGCAACCCGTTGAGCGGGCTTTGCGGCGCTTAAACGTTTCGCGCGAGGCCGGTGAAACCCTGTCTGCCTATATCGAGCGCGCTGCCACAGCCTTTCCCGCGCACCGCACGCAGCTCACGCAAACCCAATCACTTTTTAGCCAATGGTTTTTTGCGGCAGCGTTCAGTAAAAAAAGCCAAGCGCTAGCCAAACTGAAAGCGAAAAACCTCGCACGGCAACTCAATTGGCTCTATTGGCGCAAAAAACTGAGCCGATGATAACGCCCAATGAAATCTTATGGTCAGGGTATGCATAAAATCCCGCCGCAACTTTGCGGGTCAAAGGCTTGGGCGAATCGGCGCTTACAATGAGCGCGGAATTTGTGATGAGTGGTGTTGCAAAATCGGGCTTTTTAAACCCAAATTCACCACATAACTGAAACGCGCTTCGAAGTTTAATAGCTCATCGTCTACCGAAAAACGCCATAAATACAAGCCGCTTAAGGCATAAATCTCGTCTTGCACCGGGATAATATTCACGGTTTTATCGTGCAAACTAATGCCCAGCCCGGGCTTTTGGATGAGCGTTTGAAAGTAATCGGCAATCTGTTCCGTTGTTTTACGGCTGCGCCCAGAAAAGGTCGGAATCAATACCGCCCGAGGGTCATACAGGCTAATCAAGAGATCCGAATTATGGGTATTTACGCCCTCGGCAAACGCATCAATCACATCAGTTGGCTTACTAATCATAGGATCCTATTGAGATAAATGGGTTATTAAGAAACTAAGGTGGCAACTTTAACCCTGACGCGACAGCTGGGCTCAATTCGGTGGGCACCCACCGCTATGCACGGCACAAAAACCGCTCAACACGCGCCGGCCAAGTGGGATGACGCCACACCCCTGAAATCCACGCACCGCATTGGGCGGCCATGCGCAAACGGAACCCAACAAGCAAAAAAAAACCCGCATGTTGAATTTAAATGCGAGTTTTTGTGTTTGGTTGGTTTTATCTGGAACGTAAAAACCCCTTAAATTGTGTGCCCGGAGCCGGAATCGAACCGGCACGATCTTTCGATCGAGAGATTTTAAGTCTCTTGTGTCTACCAGTTTCACCACCCGGGCAGGCGGCGCATTGTACTGAAGTTTTTGGCGCGATGGTAGGGGGGGCGGTCACAAAAATTCAATTTGCAGCGAAACCGGAAGCGGTTTGGTTCTACTTTTTCGATTTACTCATGGGTTGCCATTAAGGTTTCTACCCGTTGAAAGCCTCGGGGTAATAAGCGGCCACGGCTGGCGCGAGCGCCGCAATAATTTTCAAAATCGATACCGCGCAAGGTAACGGAACGCGCGCCGGATTGAATTTTCAAGCTGTCTTTCGCGGTTAAAGCGCAAGCAGCAACGACGTGACTGCCGGCTTTAAGGCCAATGAGTTTATTGCCCCGGCCTTTGGCGAGCTTGGGAATATCGCCCGCCTCAATAATCAGCACATGGCCGTCGCTCGTGGCGAGTGCAAGACGAGTGGCGGCGGAATTGAGGCGCAGGGGCACACCCAAGGTGGCGCCCGCTTGCAAGCTGAGAATGAGTTTGCCTGCGCGCTGCCGGCTGATTAACTCTAAGTAGGGCACGATAAAACCATAGCCGCTTGATTGATAAAGCAAAATGGCGTCAGCTTCATCGGCTAGAAGCAATTGGGTGAATTGGGCACCGGCGGGCGGGCTTAGGCGTCCGGTTAAGGGCTCGCCCTGCCCGCGTGCGGAAGGCAGGCTATGCGCGGGCAGTGCGTAGGCGCGACCGGTGTCATCAAATAGCACAGCGGTTTGGGTCGATTTACCCAGCACGTGCGCAAGATAGGCATCACCGGCTTTGTAGGATAGGCCAAGCGGATCGACATCATGACCTTTGGCCGCGCGAATCCAGCCATTTTGGCTTAGAACAATGGTGACAGGTTCGCTCACGATTAAAGCGGTTTCATTGAGCGCTTGGGCGGCATCGCGCGTGACCAGCCGCGAGCGGCGATTATCGCCATAGAGTTTGGCATCGGCCTGCAATTCATCGCGCAATAGCCCTTTTAGGGCGGCTTCATCGGCCAGCAAGGCGTGAATGTGCGCCGCTTCGGCGAGCAGATCGTCTTGCTCTTTGCGCAGGGCAATTTCTTCGAGTTTGGCCAGTTGGCGAAGGCGGATTTCTAAGATGGCTTCGGCTTGTCTTTGGCTGAGCTCAAACCGAGCCATGAGTTCGGCTTTGGGGTCATCGGCCTCCCGAATGACGGCAATGACTTCATCGATATTGAGAAACGCGATGAGCAAGCCGGCCAAAACCTCGAGCCGCAGCTCCAGTTTAGCCAGCCGCCAGTTGAGCCGGCGGGTGACGGTGTGTTGGCGAAATATCAGCCATTCGGCTAGGAGTTCTTTCAAATTCATGACCCGAGGACGGCCATCTAGGGCAATCACGTTCATGTTGATGCGGTAGCTTTTTTCCAAATCGGTAGTAGCAAATAAATGCGCCATCAGCGCATCGGTATCCACTTGCCTGCTGCGCGGAATAATCACGAGCCGAGTGGGCGCTTCATGATCGGATTCATCGCGCAAATCGCTCACCATAGGCAGCTTTTTGGCGTTCATTTGCCCGGCAATTTGCTCCAGAATTTTACTGCCCGACACTTGAAACGGCAGGGCAGTGATGACAATTTCACCTTGTTCGATTTCAAAGCGCGCGCGCTGGCGCACCGAGCCTGTGCCGGTTCGATACATGTGCACCAGTTCATCGGGCGGGGTGATGATTTCGGCTTCTGTCGGAAAATCCGGCGCGCGCACATGGCGGCATAAATCCTCAACGGTGCTCTCGGCGTTATCGAGCAAAGCTAAAGTGGCATTCACCACTTCGCGCAAATTATGCGGCGGAATATCGGTGGAAAGCCCGACCGCAATCCCCATGCCGCCATTCAACAACACATTGGGCAAGCGCGCGGGCAGCAGCACAGGCTCCTCTAGCGTGCCATCAAAATTGGGCTGCCAATCAACGGTGCCAAGCTCGGTTTCAGCCAGTAAGTTATTGGCATAGGCCGTAAGCCGTGATTCGGTATAGCGCATGGCGGCAAACGATTTAGGATCATCCGGTGAGCCGAAATTCCCTTGGCCATCGATCAGGGGATAACGGTAGGAGAAGGGTTGCGCCATTAATACCATGGCTTCATAGCAGGCTGAATCGCCGTGCGGGTGGAATTTGCCAATCACATCGCCCACGGTGCGCGCCGATTTTTTATGCTTGGCGCCAGCATTCAACCCAAGCTCACTCATGGCATAAATAATGCGCCGTTGCACGGGTTTAAGCCCATCGCACACATTAGGCAAGGCGCGATCCAAAATCACATACATGGCGTAATTAAGATAGGCCTGCTCTGAGAATTCGGCGATTGAGCGTCGCTCAAAACTATCTGTGCCACTTAAGGAGGTGAGATTTTTTTTCAAAGGCAATTCATCAAAACTCATTCAAAAATCCGTCCCATTGAAGAGGTTCCTTGTTCAGTGGTTACTTAGGCGTTAATGCGGCGGGCGGGGTTAAATCGGCGCAGCGCCCAAAAGCCCAAGCCACCAAAAAGTACGGGCGGTAACGCCGCACTTAAAAAGGGCACCCATGCGTGCCCCGCCCCATAAACCGGTGCAAAAGCCGACACAATTTGCCCCAGCGTGAGATACACCACCCCAAGCACAATGGCGATAAACAGCCAGCGCCCTGCCCCACCGCCCCGCTGGGGCGCAAACACAAAAGGCAAGGTTACAAACAACATCACCAGCACGGAGATGGGGGCGAATACCCGCGCCCAAAGAGCTGCGGTATAGGCTGAGGCATCTAGTTGATTTTGTTTAAGATAACGCACATAAGTGCTCAGCTGAATAATATTCATATGGCGGGGGTTAAGCACGGCGATATTCAGGATTTTTTGCGAGAATAAATGCACATGTTCGCGCACAGGTTCAGTGTGTACCACAACCGCACCGCCCGGTGGGGCAGTTGATAACGTGGATTCGCGCACATCATATAATCGCCATAAATCGCCGCCTTCGCTGGTCGCATAGCTCGCGGTCATGATGCGATCAGGCAAGCTTTGTGCATTAATCGTAAATACCCGCACATGATTTAAGCGCCCACCCACCAAAGCCTGCTGCACGTTAATAAACCGATCCCCATCGCGCAACCACAGCCCCGATTTAAGGTTCACACTCACGCCACTGCCCCGCGCCTCGGCACGCATTTGATTAGCTTTTTCTTGACCCCAGGCGCCGACGGTTTCGCCCATCAACATCCCGAGGAGCGCCAGAATAACCCCGCCCAATAGTACCGGGCGCGCCAACCGCAGCATCGACATACCCGAGGCACGCATCACGGTGAGTTCAGAATGGGCAGCCATGCTACCCAACCCCAAAAGCCCGCCCACCAACACCGCCGCAGGATAAAAATCATAGAGATAGCCCGGCATGGTGAGCAATACGAACGTCATCGCATCCAAAACGTGATAAGTCGCATCCACTTTGGGTAATTCATCAATCGCGCCGAATATGAGAATGAGCAGCCCAAAAGCCGCCGTCGATGCTAAACCACCCAGCACCACGACCCGAATAAGGTACCGATCAAGCAAACCCATTAGTACGCATCCGGCCGAAAACGCGGTGATAATTGACGCCGGCCATAAGCAACAAGCCGCCGCCCGCCGCCATTCACCCACCACAAAACGCCAAGCCATAAGGTGAGAAATAACCCGTGGCTAATCACTAACCCCTGCATCAAACCTAAATCGCCAGTTTTAATAAAGTTTTGCGTCATGGCGATCACATTAAAATAAATGGCATAGATGAGGAACGCCCAAAATAGGCGCCCATACCGCCCTGAACGCGGCCGAGATTGCGCCAGCGGCACGGCAATCAGCGCCAAAATAAGCACCGAGATCGCTTGAGATAAACGATAAAAAAACTCCGCCTGATCACCCGGCACCGACGAGTGCAGCAAATCGAATGAAGATTTTTGATTTTCCGCAGGTGCCATGGGGCGATCAGCGCCGGGCACTAAAAGCTCATGGGTTTGGTAATCAATAACAGTCCAGTCCGGCTCGCCCGCCGCGCCTTGAATGCGGCGCCCTTGCGAGAGGACCACATAGCGATGGCCTTGATCATCTTGAGCCAGCGTGCCAAAGGGCGCCATTTCCACCCCAGGCTTTTGACCTGCATTATTGCTACCCTCAGACGTTGCTGGGATGTGGACATTTGGCTGGGCTGTGGGCGATTTTTTTAACGGCTCATTGAAGGCAAAAATATCGGCATAACCGTCTTTGACCTTGCTGCCCACATACAAAACCGCTTGACCGGAAGGGTCTTCAATAAAGCGCCCCACGGGGAGCTGATCGCCAATTTGCGCATTGCGCGCCGCTTGCAGCATCTGCGTTTGCATCTGTTGCAAGCCGGGATAAATCACAAGCGAAATACTCGCGGTCAGCAAGCTTACGGGAATGGCTAACCACAAAATGGCACGGCTCAAATGGGCGAGGCTAAAACCACAAGAGCGCAGCACGGTCAGTTCTGAATCGCGGCTCATCCGGCCTAACGCAAACATTAAACCGATAAACAAGCCCACCGGCAGCACATAAATCAAAAGCTTGACGGCATTAAACCCCATTAAGGCGGGAATTAAGCTTGTAGGTAAACTGCCCTCCGCTGCTTGCGCCAGCACGCGCGCCAGCAAATTAGCCAGCATGATGAGTAGTAAGGTCAAGCTCACCCCTAGGGTAGCCATCACCGATTCACGCACCAAATACCGCGCTAAAATCTGCATGAATTTAGCCGTTTAAGTGCTTGGCAATTAAGCCATATTTAAGCCTATCACCATAAACTTCGGCGCCCGCAGGTAATTTGATGCGCACTTGATACCCACCCCCCGGCGCCTCCATCATGGCCGCCCCCTCTAGGGTTTGCATTTGGCCTATGGCATCGATCACATTGCCATCGGGCAGCATAAAGGTCACGCTATCGCCCACGGCAAGTTTGTTTTTGATGGCCACTTCTGCCCATTGCCCTTGCACCGCGGTGATTTCACCCACAAATTGCTGTTCACGGTGCTTGGATACGCCCTCAAGGTAATTTTGATATTCCCGCGTGTGATGGCGCTCAAAAAACCCATCGGTGTAACCACGATGCGCGAGGTTATCGAGCTCGGCTATGAGCGAAGGATCGAACGGTTTGCCCGCAACGGCATCATCAATCGCGCGGCGATACACCTGCGCGGTGCGCGCCACATAATAATGCGACTTGGTGCGGCCTTCGATTTTAAGGCAATCCACCCCAATGCGCGCCAAGGCTTGCACATGTTCCACCGCGCGCAAATCTTTGGAATTTAAAATATAAGTGCCGTGCTCATCTTCTTCGATGGGCATCAGCTCACCCGGGCGATTTGGCTCTTCAATAAAATAGACCTGATCGGCCTTTGGGTGGCGCGTATCGCTGCCCGTGGGGCCAAAGCTTCCCGCCTCATCCAAGGATAAATCAAAGCCTTCAAGCCCGGCCGAACCCACGGCTTCTAAAGGCAAAATATCCCGTTCAGTGGGGCGATAAACCCCGGCAATATCTTCCGATGCCGCCTCGGTTTTATATTCCCACCGGCAAGAATTTGTACAGGTGCCTTGGTTAGGATCGCGGTGGTTAAAATAGCCCGACAGCAAGCACCGCCCCGAATAAGCAATGCACAACGCGCCATGCACGAATACCTCAAGCTCCATATCCGGGCAGTTATCCCGAATTTCACTGATTTCGTCCAAGGATAATTCCCGCGATAAAATAACCCGTGAAATGCCGGCGTTTTTCCAAAACTGCACAGTCGCCCAATTCACCGTATTGGCCTGCACCGAGAGGTGAATCGGCATATCCGGCCACTCTTTACGCACCATCATAATTAAGCCCGGATCGGCCATAATCAATGCATCAGGCTGCATTTCAATCAACGGCGTCATGTCTTTAATAAAGGTTTTAAGCTTCGCGTTGTGCGGCGATAAATTCACCGTCATAAAGAACTTTTTACCGGCGGCATGCGCTTCATCAATCCCGATGCGCAGATTATCTTCGAGAAAATCGTTATTACGCACCCGCAAGCTATAACGCGGCATGCCGGCATAAATGGCATCAGCGCCGTAGGCAAACGCATAGCGCATCGATTTGAGGGTGCCGGCCGGCGACAATAATTCAGGGGCTTTCATTCACAACGACCTTTCACAAGAAAATAGTCGGGTATTGTAGCCTGTTGTGACCGGCGCACTGGCATGAACTCATAAATTCATGCCAATCCGACGCCGCATCGGGCGGCGGCGCTATTGCTTTTCGATTTGGCCAAAAGCGCCAAAGCGTTGCAGGCTTTTTGCCCTTTCAGGTGCTCTGCCCAGAAATAGGCCGCTATTCTGGCTTTACGCCAATACCGGTACGTAACGCACTAAAGTTTAACCCTGCAAAATGCTTAAACCCCGGCCAATGCCGTAATACTGCCAGCCCTGTTCGGCCAATTGATGGGGGTCGTACACATTGCGGCCATCAAAAATGAGTTTTGCTTTAAGTGTATTGGCCATAAGCTCAAAATCGGGCGCGCGGAAGGTTTTCCATTCGGTGCAAACAATTAAAGCATCGGCATTTTTAAGTGCCGCGTCGCGCGTGCCGCACAGTAATAAATCATCGCGTTGGCCGTAAATGCGCTGGGTTTCTTCCATGGCTTCCGGGTCAAAGGCTTGCACGAGGGCGCCCATAGCCCACAACGCTTCCATCACCTCGCGGGCGGGGGCGGCGCGCATATCATCCGTATTGGGCTTAAAGGCCAAGCCCCACAACGCAAACGTTTTGCCTGCCAAGGCAGCTTTGCCGCCAAAATGCCGTTCGATTAAATCGACTAAACGAGTTTTTTGACGGTGATTGACCGCTTCAACGGCACTTAATAAAACGGCGTCGTAGCCGACTTCCCGCGCGGTGCGATGCAAGGCTTGCACATCTTTGGGAAAACACGAGCCCCCATAGCCGCAACCAGGGTAAATAAAGTGGTAGCCAATGCGCGGGTCGGCGCCAATCCCTAAGCGCACTTGCTCGATATCGGCGCCTAGGCGTTCGGCTAAATTGGCCAGTTCGTTCATAAAACTGATTTTGGTGGCCAACAGGGCATTGGCGGCATATTTGGTGAGCTCCGCTGAGCGTAAATCCATCACAATCATCCGATCGTGATTGCGATTGAATGGCGCGTAGAGTTCGCGCATTTTCTTTTCACTCGCGCTATTGCTGGTGCCAATGACGATGCGATCAGGCTTCATAAAATCATTGACGGCCGCGCCTTCTTTCAAAAATTCGGGGTTTGATACAACATCAAAATCAAAATTCACATTGCGCGCGGCAAGTTGCGCGGCAATCTCGGCGCGCACTTGATCGCCGGTGCCTACCGGCACGGTGGATTTATTCACCACAATTTATTGCGGTGGGCACCCCGCCCGATGAGGATGGTTCTGCCGATTTGCAAT